>ENA-OSET01000350-OSET01000350.1-sediment-metagenome-genome-assembly--contig:-NODE-350-length-52739-cov-4.657248_pt1 | contig 52739 bp, 46 predicted proteins | sample MGYA00237882_ERZ534229 | MGnify/ENA primary metagenome ERZ534229 (study PRJEB26408, sample SAMN06266212) | sediment metagenome | isolation source: Hudson Canyon methane seep mesocosm | place: USA:Hudson...
CGTCTTGTGGCGCGATCGCGATACCGATACTAGGTGTTATGACGATATCGTGATCTTCGATAACCATTGGCGTTTGCAATGATTCTAGCAATCGTTCGGCGACAACACCGGCTGCTACGCTATCCTCTAACTTGTTGAGAACGACGGTAAATTCGTCACCACCGAGCCTCGAAACATCGATTTTTGATTCGGCATCAAAGTACTGAGAAATAAGGTCACTTTCTCGGATGCAGCTCGACAAACGGGCGGCTACTTCGCGTAGTAACATGTCTCCAGCAGAGTGCCCTAGAGAGTCATTGATCCGTTTGAAGTTATCTAAGTCTAGAAATAACAGAGCGACTATATAATTTTCACGTTTTGACATTTTCAATATCAAATCAAGCTGCTCGGTAAATAATTGTCTATTCGGCAATGATGTTAGACTGTCGTAGTAGGCGAGTTGGCGCATTCGATTCTTTGCTTGGGTGACCTGTTTTACCGCTTGATTTAACTCTTTATTACGACGAGATAGCTGTTCGGTACGTTCATCTACTTTCATATTGAGCAACTGGCTTTCTACGTCCATTTTTGCTTTGTGAGAACTCAAGTCCGACAATACTAGGTTTAACATCGAGGCTATTTTTCCCGCATCACCGCTACCTTGAGTGCGAAATGTGCGGTCCAGGTTGCCGACCGAAATATCGTCGGCGAGTTGAGCCAGGTTGGCTAGAGGAGCAGTTATGCGACGTGTAATTCTAAGGGTTAGCAATATCACTATGAGGAACAACACTGTGCAGGCGGTTAGTACTTTAAATGCAAATTGGCGCAGACTTTGTTTCAATTGATCAAGGTCAATTCCAAACGCATAGTAGCCGATAATATGTTGGGCGCCGGTATTTCGGGAGTTGGCCAGCACTTTTCCAAATTGATTTCGACTAATGCGCTTTTTTCCGGGTTGTACGAACGAAAATGCGGGTGCAGAAATATCGAGTATATTAACGTCGTCTGAGTCGGTGTCTCTCAACCTTTTGACCACCACAACGTTGGAATTTCCCGCACGAACTTGCTCAAATTCGGGTAGGCCGCTAGGGGATATCCCGTCTTGGACAACAGATGTGATGGGTGTGCCGACATAGTCATATACTGTGGCATACGCAATTACGGGGTCTTGTAACAGGTGACTAAGTAGGCCTTTTAGCGCAGATGTGTCAGCATAGTAAATTGCTACTTGGTGTTGAGCGCCGCCGTTTAGTTGTAACAAGGTTTGGTCTGATAATTCGATGATTTTTGTTTGATATTTCTCGTATACCAGATAACCCGCAATACAGGCACTAGTTAAGAGAAATAGGACCGACAACATGAGCCCGATGGTCTTGCGGATTGTGAATACTCGAAACATCTAGGTTACCGTTGTCTGTAGGTCAATTAGTATACTCAGTAAAGCGCCTAATTAACGTTGAAGCGTCCGTGATTCTTAGTTACTACAGACTTAAAACTAGCATGAATATGAGTATCAGACAAAAACTTATCTATAGTCTTTTGTTGTGAGCTTAAGGCATCAGTGATTGATCGAAAAAAACAGCGTGTTAGATATGAGCCTTAGCGCTATGCCTCAATATTTTTTAATGCTTGTCGGCTACCCCTTGTTACCATAATTGCTCGAATTGAAGCCACAAGATATTGCGGTAGGGGCAGGTGTGACATGATATTCAAACGGCACTTCATCAGCCACCAAGGAATAGCTTTATTTGCTCGAATGGTATTTTCGAGGCTCTGAACTAACCCTTCAGGGAAATCCTCGACAAATTCTGGATGGGGTACCACTTGCCACATATTATTACGACGTTCATCACTCATACTTAGTGTTTCTAACTTAGCGATTACTGCGGCGCTGAACACCTGTTGGCACATAAACACAGACTGCAAGGTAATCCGTTTTCCCTCGAAAATAGCGGTAGGAGGGCGTTGTTCAAGGCCGTTGGCTGAACAGTCGATGTGTAGATTGCTAGAGTTAGTTGGGATCGATCCGTTATCCAAACGTATTTCGTTTTGGGTAATTTCTTTTACTCGACCCAATCGAACTAGATTCTTTATGGTTTTTAGCTGTAAAAACTCTTCGGGAGATACAGTGGCGCATCGCCACTTTTTTGGCATGTTATCGGCGTCTAATCTGAACATGCTTCCGAGTGTTTCGAGCTGCAAAAAAATATCATTAATCGAAGTAGACGATTTGAGTGTTTTAATTTGTTTTACCAGCTCCTCTATCACATTGTCCGTTTGTACCTTGGCTCTGTTCCAGAGCCACATATCATTCGATACTATCCATTGAATTTTGTCAGCAGACACGCCGCTATCTATAAGAAATAAAGCTGCGTCGATGCCAGTTTTTCCTGCGCCGATGATTGTGTATTGATCCCATGGCCGGTGATTTTTTGCAAGACCGTTCGGTGGAATAAGAGTGAGCTTAGCGTCGATAGTATATTTAGGCGGATGAGTTGCCGGTACTTTGACGTTCATATAGGTCGCATCAACGAGCTTCTTATTGATATTGATTTTGTAAGATGTGTCTGAATCTAGGAGCGACTGAACGCTTACCTCGTTAGTGTTCATATCCTCGCAGATGCATTGAGATAGGAATGTCACTCTGCCACTGGAGACCAATTTTTTCAGCGCTTGTTCGAAATAAAATATGATCTCTGCATGTGAAGATAAATCTGACCCGCCTGTGCCCAACTCGCTTGAATTGACGCCGTAGGCTGCAGCGGGTTGATGTAGTGTCACATAGGGGTAAGCATCGACCCAGTGACCGCCTGGTTTTGCACGCTTATCGACTATGACGATATGTGCTTTAGGGTCCTCATGAAACAGCGTATCCGCAAAGGCAAGGCCCATTGCGCCTGCGCCTATAATGACATAATCACTTGAGATTGTTTTAGATAGCATTATTGTTGTTCTCGGTATTTGGTGAGGTATCAGTTTTAAACGCTTGTTGGATAATGAGGAGAACAGCAATGCAAGTAACAAAAGAAAATATTAGCGCGGGGACCAAGCCAATTACGCCCGCAATACTGGTTTCTCCAAAGCGATTATCACCAAATGTGAGTGCGCGTGTCTGGGATAGCAGCCCTCCTATGTAGAACATTGAATTGCCGTAACCTGTACCGATTAACATCCAGTAAAGCTTGTTTGATGTCTTACTTTCGATCTGCATAGCATGTATGACAAGCGCAACGACCATTACCAATATTCCATTCATCAATCCTCCCGCGTGAGCTCTGGCCCATGCTCGACTATCTCCAGGGAGCTCAAAAGCCAGTATCTGCCCAGGGAATATTTCGAAACCGCCAATTAAACTCATCGTCAGGCCAAAACCTGCTGCTAAGCCTAGTAGGGTCACGATGGCACCATGACCAATCATTTTTCGTTGCTGTGTATTCATTGAGGACATATATCACCGATCTTGTTAGTGGAATTTTGATGACAAGAGTTGTAGGTCAAACCCTAGCATCGATGATTGGGGTCAATCAATTCCCCATAAGGTTGTTGTTGCTCTAATCTATGCCATTTTTTGGGAAACTGTTTTCGTTTGATAGCTGAGTCTGGCGCTAGTTGCTCAATATCGTACGATCCTTCATGCCGTTCTCGCTAATTTGATATATAAATGCGGGCGATTTTGAAATGAGTATTGCCTAGTATTTCATAGTTGATTGAATGTGGCTTTGGCAGAGCCTAAGGAAGAGTTTTTTGTCTTAGTTTGTATCAATCTAGCGTGATCAAGTCGTTGCTACACCCGCCTTTCGAAATCTCATATTGAGACCTTTTTATTACCAATTCGCGCGCGAATAAGGCGTTTTATTTTTTCGTTTGTTACGTCGTGAAAAGGCTCTGATCAATTATTTAATGGAATAAAAGTAAATATGATATCTATAAAGCTGCAGCAAATATTACTGTATGTTGTGAGAGCCTGTGCTATCGCAATTATATCGATGAATGCGTTGGCGACAACGCTACAAGGGAACGCGACGGTCGCATTAGACCTAGGCTTATTCGAAGCCGGTACGTATGAAATTACTTCAACAGGTGTTATCTCCCTCGCCGGTGCAATTGGAAGCGGGTTCGATGTAGATCCAGATGGCGTACCTGTCTCACCCATAGTGCATCCGAGCTATCTGTATTTTAATCCCGATGGCGCTGATCACGATAATGGCACTAATGGGCAGGCTGGGGCTGGGGTAAACCTAGGGTCAGTGATCGTTAGCTATACCGGCACTGCGGGTTCTTGGTTTTCGGTTGGTGCCTCGCATACGCTTACGATAGAAGCGAGCTCTCATTTGTATGTCGCTATAAATGATACTTACCCGACCAACAATGCGGGTTCTTTTGAGGTGAGGGTTGAACCTGCCGTAGTGTCAGAGTCTGCGATTGTTATGTACGAAGGTGGCTGTCAGCATTGTACATGGCCACGATCAAGCGGCTGGGAATTTACCTCAAGTGACATGATTGATGTTAGCTCGTTGGGTGTGTTCGATAAGCATTCAGATGGTTTACCCGGAGATATCATTGTGGGGATATACAATGCCGCAGGCGTCTTACTTACGTCGGCGAGCTTGAATGATTCGAATACAGCTCTATCTGGCCCCGTGGGTATTCTGGACGACGGTACGACTGGGCAGTTTCGTTATTTGGATTTAGCGTCTCCGCTTACTCTAAATGCGGATCAAACATACTATGTCGCACGTTCAGGTTCGCATAACTCAAGTGATGTACAAACAACACTGTTTGGTGGTATTTACTACGTAGGGACAGAGATAACAGTATTGGGTGGTCGTTTGGATTTTACATCGCCCATTGATTTTTCTTCTATCACCTTTCCGGATGCAACTTACGGAAATATTCTTGTAGGAGCCAATTTCAAGTACCAGCTCAGTACAGTGGTCAACACGGCTCCAGAATTAGCGCCGATAGGAGACAAGCCTGTTGACGAAGGGCAAGACCTTTCTTTCACCGTGACTGCGAGCGACAATGAAGGTCCGACGACCCTAAGTGTCGGCAACTTGCCGCTTGGAGCAACATTCGACCCTGCAATTGGGATTTTCGATTGGGCGCCTGACTACGGTACCGCGGGAAATTACGAGGTATTCTTCACGGCCACTGACGAGGGTGGTTTGACTGATCAAGAAATGATTACGATCACAGTAGGTGATGTAAATCGCGCACCCAATCTTGTCAATATAGGTGATCAATCTGTTAGCGAGGGTGATGACTTAACTTTCGACGTTGTGGCGATAGATCCCGATGGTGATGCCATTTCATATCAAGCGACTAACCTTCCCCTTGGTGCGACGTTTGACGTCGTTACTCAAACATTCTCATGGATACCAAACTACGGTGATGCTGGCTCATATAGCGTCGTATTTACTGTTGTGGATGATGGAATCCCTGCCTTAAGCGTTCAAGAAGTAGTTGTCATATCAGTTGGTGACGTGAATCGTCCGCCGACACTTTCTTTGATTGGGCCGAAGCCTGGAATTGAAGGTCAGGTGCTCAGTTTCTTAATAGCTGGAACCGACCCCGACGAAGATAGCTTGACCTATTCGGCGAGTAATTTACCCTCAGGTGCACAATTTGATTCGGCAACGAATATGTTCAGCTGGCAACCTGGTTACGGCGATGCAGGAAGTTATTTCGTCACATTTATTGTGAACGATAATGGTGTTCCACCTTTGGGTGATCAAGAAGCGGTTACCCTGACGATCGGTAATGTTAACCGTCCGCCTGTATTAGGCGTGATAGGCCCACAATCAACTGACGAAGGCGTTGAACTATCCTTTGCTGTCAACGCGATTGACCCAGATGGGGACAGCTTGAGCTACAGTGCTGGTAATATTCCTAATGGTGCTGTGTTTGACATATTGACTCAAAACTTCACCTGGACCCCTTTAGGTTTTGACGAAGCAGGAGACTACACCGTTATCTTTTCAGTCGTTGATAACGGTACTCCGGCGATGAATGACCAAGAGGAAGTGACGATCGTTGTTGGAAATGTAAACCGTCCTCCAGTGATTGATGCAATTGGTGATCGAACCGTTGCTGAAGATGAAGTGTTATCGTTTGCCGTGACGGCGACCGACCCAGATGGTGATGCGCTCTTATTTACTGTTAACGACTTGCCTTTGGGGGCCATGTTCGACTCGACGAGCCAACTATTTTCGTGGATGCCTGAGTACAATCAAGCAGGAAACTATTCAGATATTGAGTTCGTGGTGACAGACGACGGTGACCCTATTCAACTCGATGTTGAAACGATATCGATCTCAGTAGGAAATACAAATCGAGCGCCAAGTTTTGATGTTTTAGGGTCGCAAGAGGTGAGTGCCGGGGAGACGCTATCTTTTGTTGTTAATGCGAGTGACCCTGATGGCGACGCGGTTGTACTGAGTTCTAGTTTGTTACCTACTGGCGCTAGTTTTGATGCAGTCAGCGGGCAATTCATTTGGGCTAGCTCGTCTAACCAAGCTGGCAATTACACAGTAGCGTTTTTAGCAGAAGACAACGGTGTGCCAACCATGAGCGATACCCTACAAGTAGCGGTTACGATTGGTGAATATCTGACGCCTAGAAAGCGAATTAAGAACTTGATTAAAGATGTGAAAGAACTTGGTTTGTTAAAGAAGGATCGCAAAAAACTGTTGAAGCCGCTTCGTAAAGCGAAAAAACGTGTTGCCAAAGGAAAGGTCACCAGAGCGATGACGAGTCTTAACAAGTTTATCGAAACGGTCGAAGCGTTGGTCATCGACGGTACCATTGAAAGCAGCGAGGGTGATCAGTTAGTCGCGACTGCAAACGATGTACTGGATGTGCTGACAAACAACTAAGCTTTTTGTCAGTCATACTATGACCAGAAGAGAGCAGCCTATGTACAAAAAAGAGCTGCTCTCTTACTTAATAATGCCTCAACATAATGTTGAGGTCATTTCATCCGTATTATTTTCGTGTACCAATAATTGATGTTTATGGTCCTCAAATTGTAGGTCCGTTTTCAGCGTGAAAAACCTTAACAAACAGGTGGGTATCGAATTTACACGAAAGCAATACAGTCGTAGAATGCTTCCTCCACAAATAGATTGAAACCCCTTCCATGTTAGATGCCACGACCGATATCGAGCTTAGCAATATTTCCGACCTACCTGGACCCAAAGGCCTTCCCTTAATTGGAAACCTGCTTCAATTAGACATTAAGAAAATACACCGAATGTTGGAAGGTTGGAGTGAGCAATATGGTAAACGGTATCGTATCAAACTAGGTGGAAAGGACGTCGTTGTTATTTCGGATACCGAACTTATCAATCATATCCTTAGAAATCGTCCGGCGACTTTCCGGAGGCTAAGTTCGATCGAGCCGGTGTTTAAAGAAGTTGGCGCTCATGGTTTGTTTTCAGCAGAAGGTGATGATTGGAAACGGCAGCGCAAGATAGTGATGAAAGCTCTGGATAAAGCGCATCTTAGGCATTTTTTTCCTACATTGAGAAAAATAACCGAGCGTTTGAAAAAACGATGGGAGGACGCGGCTGAGAAAAATATTGAAGTTGATATCCTTCAAGATCTCATGCGTTACACCGTTGATGTGACCACCCAATTGGCATTTGGCTACGACAGCAATACTATTGAATGTGATGAAGATGTTATCCAAAAGCATCTGGCGCATGTTCTACCGGCTGTAAACCGGCGGGTAAATTCACCCTTTCCATATTGGCAGTTTTTCAAATTGCCGGCAGATAAGGCGCTAGACAAGGCAATGGTTGAGATACGCGCCGAAGTGTCGAAAATTATCAAGCAATGCCGCCTTAAACTAGCTGATAACCCCGAATTGAAACAAGCGCCTACTAATTTTCTTGAAGCAATTTTGTCGGACGTTGATGGCAGTGATGAGTCATTTAGTGATGAAGAGATATTTGGCAATATTCTAACAATTTTGATAGCTGGGGAAGATACGACGGCGAATTCCTTAGCTTGGGTTTTCCACTATTTAACCAAGTATCCAGAGGTTCAACGAAAACTCCAGTGCGAATCTATGTCGATCCTAGGGGATGAAAAAATTGCGACTGACATTGCATCTATGGAACGATTACCCTTTTTCGATGCGGTTATGACAGAAACACTTCGCTTAAAGTCGGTGGTTCCAGTTATGTTTTTTGAACCAAAGAATGACATTGAGCTCGGTGGGCTGAGCCTTCCTAAAGGAACGCCACTCTTTATTTTGACGCGGAAAATCTCTGTGGATGAGTCGAATGTAGAGGATGCGGGTTCGTTCAAACCAGAACGCTGGCTAACGGAGCGGAACAAGGTAACTGACAATTCACTACAGCTTGCCAATATTCCTTTTGGCGCGGGTCCCAGGTTTTGCCCTGGCCGTCATCTTTCTCTGCTAGAGAGCAAAATGGTACTTTCGATGCTATGCCAGAGCTTTTCAGCGACGCGATCATCGAAAAAATCACCTGATGAAATATTCGAATTTACCATGATGCCAGACGAGCTGAATATCAAGTTTGAAAAGAGGTGAGCCAAGCTTAACGAGTGAAATTTATGTTGCTTGGCTATTGATCTTGCTTTTCTTTTTTCTGTCTGGCCAAAATTTGATATTCAATGGCAGAAAGGCCCATCCACCTCCCTATTTTTTCTTCTTGAAGGCGAACTTCCTCTCTAACATAGTTAGGAGCGGGCTTTACTTTTATCTCTTCTTGAGCGCATTCGTCTAGAAGCTGTTCTGCCCAGCTTTCGTCAACGTCCACTATTTCAACAATATTTCTCAGGCGTTTTTTCGGGACTCTAGGGCTTTCATATGTGTTCGGCATTTGTTTTCCAACTTCTCATTAAGAATACCAAGTCGGTACTTCATTTCTGTTTTTAGCTTATCTAAGGCCACCTATTTTGGTTGCTTTTTTACATCTTAAAAATAAGCGTGCATATTCTTTGCACAATTCTCGCTAATTTACGGGCGGTAGTCATGACAAATTATGCCAAAATGCTTATCTTGTCGTGCCAATTGGCCAAAATTTGAAACAAGTCTATATTTCATCCGGTGCTCAGAAATGCCTTCTGTGATCGAGTTTGCAAAAGTAAGCTCGACATGTAAAAGTCGAAATAGATTATTTCAATTAGTTTGAGGAATGCATTGATGCAATATTCTACGCTAGGCAGTAGTGGGCTTAAGGTTTCGCGAGTGTGCTTAGGTTCGATGACCTGGGGAACCCAAAATACTTTAGCGCAAGCACATGAACAAATAGAGTATGCCTTGGCACAGGGCGTTAATTTCATTGATACGGCAGAGATGTATTCTGTGCCCCCTAGCGCTGATACCTATGGAAAAACAGAGTCGATAATTGGTCAGTGGCTTGAGGCTAACCCTGGCAAACGTAAAGATATCGTTCTGGCTACCAAAATAGCAGGTAATGGTCTTCCATGGGTTCGAAGTGGTGGGAATATTACGGGAGAATCGATTATCAAATCGGTCGAAGACTCACTTACTCGACTTCAAACAGACTATATTGACCTCTACCAACTACATTGGCCCAATCGAACATCACCGCATTTCGGCAAGCATTCGCCCGGCCGAATCACATTTACAGATGTAGATACTCAGGCACACTCAAATCAAATGTTAGAAATTCTGCAAGCCTTGGAAATGTGTATTAAGGCAGGAAAAATAAGGCACTGCGGTTTGTCTGATGATACGCCGTGGGGGATAAATGAATACATTCGTTTGTCAGAAAAACATGCTTTGCCGAAGATGGTTTCTATTCAGAATGAGTTCAATTTGCTACACGCTAAAGATTGGCCCTACTTGGTTGAAAATTGCGTGCATGCTGATGTGGCATTCTTACCCTGGTCTCCTCTAGGAGGCGGTGTTCTCAGTGGTAAGTATCTCAACGGTGCGCGTCCAGAAGGTAGTCGATGGAGTTTTCCGCAACGGAACGGTTTGTTACGAGATAGTCCGAATGTGGAGCTTGCAGTGCAGGCGTATATGGATGTGTCTGAGAAATGCGAGATCAAACCTTCTCAACTAGCCTTGGCGTGGTGCAATCAAGTGGATGGAGTCACTTCAACAATTATTGGTGCAACATCAATGGCGCAACTGAAAGAGGATATAGAGGCCTTCGATATTGAACTTACCCGTGATTCGTTAAAAGAGGTTCAACAAATCATCCGTCAGTACCCGTCGCCATTTTAGTGCTTCAGTACAGTGTTTATGAGGAGGTTAGGTTCCTAGCAAATTATCTAAGCTCTTTTCGTATCCGGGAGCGAATACTTCTAGAAAATAATCAACTTCTAGGCAGTTCATTTGTTTAAGGCGTAAATAGATGTCTTTTTCGGCTTGGACGAACTCTTGGTTTCCTGCACGTAGTTCGGCACGGCACTTGAGTAGTGCCGATAATCTGTCTGCCGCTTTCAGAAGTGTTTGGTACGTTTGTGGTAAATCCTCTTCAATCAAGACCTTTGCAAATTCATCCTGCATAGATTTTGGGATGAGTGCGAGAAGTTCATGCTGAGCTTTGCGTTCAACTCCTTGGTAGGCTTGTTTCATTGCTTCAGAGTGATACTTTACTGGCGTTGGCATATCGCCTGTAATCACCTCTGCCGCATCATGATATATAGCCACCGTTGTTAACCGGTATGGGTCAATCTTGTCTGTATTTTGTTGGTTATAGATAACCGCTAGCGCGTGAGCAATTGTTGCGACTTCCCACGAGTGAGTGGCGACGTCTTCATGAATGGCATTACGCATTAGACTCCAGCGTTTTATCCATCTAAGGCGGCTGATATAGGCAAAAAAATGGCTAGTGCTGAGCATCGTGTTATCTCACGCTAAGAGTAAAAGATGAGGAGACTGACGCGTTTAGGTCAAGATCAATGGATTCGTCTGGCAAGTTCGGGTTGATCTGAGGGTCGAGTATATAAACACGCTCTTTGTTGATGCCGCCTTCTCCGATAATTAAATCAGATAATGTTCGTGCTCGTTCTTTTGCGAGTAGCTGCAAGTCGGCTTTTCCGTCGACACTAGCATCTGCTGTGGCGCGAATTTCGAGGTTCAGGTTTGGTCGTTCGTTCAAGGCTTTTGTAAGCGTGAGCACCTTGGATTCTTGTGGACTGGTAAGATTCGATTTTCCAGATAGAAAGTCGACCGTGGAAATATCGTCACTGCCTTCGACTAAGGCGCCCAATATCGAAAAAGGGCTAGTAACAATCTTAGTGATCAAATTAGTAAATGCACCTAAGACGACGCCTCCAACGCTAAAACTCGGGTCGTCTAAATCTCCAGATATAGGTAAATCGATATCTATTTCACCTTTGAAATTCTTCATTATACCGATCGCCAAGGGGAGCGGTAGGCTAGTTGCATCAGGGCTATCGACTGAATCACCAAATTCGAATTGATCGATAAAGATATGATTTTTAGCGTTAAGTTGGTTGTTGTTGATCTGGTAATTGAGGTCGAGGTCTAGTTTTCCTTTGTCGATTAAATACCCTGCGTATTGTGCTGCATATGGGCTGGCAGAGCTCATATCTATATTGTTCACGGCTATGTCGAGATTGGTGTTGGGCGTTTTACCAAGTGGATTAAGTGTGCCGATAATCTTAAGCTGGCTATAACCGTCAATATCTCCAGAAATATCTACATGCGATTGTGCCTCAGGGGCTGAAGACAAATTACGTATAGAACCGCTGACTTTATCAAAAGAACTAATAAAGCTAGGCGACTTTGACGAGTCGGTAAACTGGAACTGACCACGTTGAATTTCAAATGCGGCGATAGCTATTTTAGGGCTCAAAGATTGACCGGAGTCTTGTGGCGCTGGGTCATGTTTTTCGTTGTCAACTTTGGTCTGTTGTTCTTGAACCGAAGTGGTACTAAGCTGAGCTAGGTTCATCTCTCCTTTTTCCGATACATATATGTCAGCAAAGGGATTAATTAATTCAACCAGGTCAACATCGATTTGGTCTCCATCGGCCCCAAATGCGATTTTAATCGGGCCAATTGATAGACGCTCAAAGCCACTCAATCGTTTATTATTGATAGAGTCATTCAGTGTGAGTTCCTTAAGTTGAACCTCAGCTTTGATTAATCCGGTTAAGGATTCTGACTCAGAAATTTGATATTGGCTTTCGATTGAAGCAACACCGCTTTCAATGTTGATATTTGCATTCTCGCTCAAATATGGCTGTAGCCAATTTAGCGGAAATGACTCAATTTTCAGCTTACCTAGTAAATTGAAAGGTTGCATGGTGATATCGCCTGACATTGACTGAGGACTTGTATCGGTCAAAAAATTTACGACGTAAGGCACGGGTTCATCGAGATTGTGACTAAGTTTTCCTAGGTCGATATTTATATTTTTTAGTGCGACAGAAGCGGGTGTTCTTATACTCCGGTCTTGCCAGTTAACTGTTCCATTGGTGAGGTTGACGCCGTCAATTTTCCATTTAAACGGGGCTTGTTTTGTTGGGGGTTCGCTTTCGACTTTGGTTTCTACATTCGTAGTCGCTAAGGGCTGCAGTATATCGATGTTGTTGTCGGGGAGTTTTTGTAATGAAAGGCTAGGTGAACTGATGAGTACTTGACCAGATGACAGGGTTTGTTCTTGTAAATTGAAATCAATTTTGCCGATTTCCAGCGAGTCTAACGTGAACCAGTCATGCTCTCCCTGATGCATCGCCATTGCGATGCTTTTGACAGCAAGAGATGCGTCTTCAACTATCAGCTCAGTAGTGCTAGACACGCTAGTTTTGTATTTCCCTTTTAATGAGACTAGAGCATTGTTTAGCCAATAGGGGGAGTTGTTCTTAGCGTAGTGCCAAAAAATATCAGAGTGAATATTTTTTAGATTGAGCCAGCCTTCTGATTCAAAAGGTGAGATACCGATGGTTCCTTTCCAGTCAAGGGTCTGTTTTTCCCCAAGCGCGATAGATAAAGCATACTCTCCACCAAGGTTGTCAGAGGTCGAAAAATCGAGGAGTTGAAGACTTAGAGGTGATATTGCAATATTTTTCTGCTCACCTAGGCTACTGTCAGCTATATCAACTTTTCCCTGCGTAATCGCAATCGACTTGAAGTAAAAGCCCAATGGACTTGAGTCTGGTTCGGGTTTATTTTCGGACTCGTTGTTAGCAAACGCTTTTTGGAAATTACTTGTCCCATTGGCATCTATTTCTAATAGAACATTAGGTGTCTCAAGCAGAATGTCATCAAACGAAATCGAACCGGTTAAAGAGTCCAACAGGCTGAAATTGACATAAAAGCGTTCGAAGGTAATTATTTGTTGGTTCGCTTGGTCGCTGATCTTTGCGTTTTCTAGCGATAGCGATAAAGCAAACGGATTAAAACTGATATCTTCGATTTCAGTGTGCCAATTAGCCACATCCTTCAGTACACTTGGAAGTTGGCTATTTACTATGAGTGGTACGCCGACCCATCCAAATGCGCTATACATAGAAATAACTGCTAATAACCACAGCCGTTTGGATCGGAAGTTGATTGAAGGGTTTGGCAAAAGAGCTTCCTCGAAAATCTCAGTATTAAGAGAGGCCCATTATAGGGCAACAGAGACGGTAGTAAACAAGATAAACGTATGTGGGACTAGGGAATATGAAGGACAAGACTGAACGTTGTGGCTGGTGTGGTAACGATGCCCTATATCAAGATTACCACGATAGAATATGGGGCCGGCCACGTTTCGACAGTAAAGATCTATTCGCTAAATTATGTCTTGATGGTCAGCAGGCAGGATTAAGTTGGATCACAATTTTGAAAAAAGAGCAGACATACTATCAGGCGTACGACAACTTTGATCCTAGTGTGATTGTGCATTACGATCAAAATAAAATTGATGAACTTCTTCAAAATAGTGGCGTTATTCGAAATAAATTGAAGGTCAACTCGATCATAAAAAATGCCAAAGGCTTTTTAGAAATTGAGCAAAAGGAAGGCGATTTTTCACGATTTATATGGTCTTTTGTTGATGGGCATCCCACTCAGAATCGTTGGGAAACCTTGTCTGATATTCCGGTATCAACGAAAGAGTCTGAAGCAATGTCAAAGGCTTTGAAAAAACGAGGGTTTACTTTCGTTGGTCCAACTATTTGCTATGCCTTTATGCAAGCAGTTGGTTTAGTAAATGATCACGTACTAACTTGTCCCCAATGGGTGGAATGTTCCAGTGATTCAGAAAGGTGAATCGATTCATTCATTCGATCTGAACTCTCTGGTTCGGCGAACGGAGCATACGGATGAATTGAAACGTTTGCTGAAGTCGGCTGACGCGGTATTAATTCGAAAAGGGCGCTCTCGGAATTGGGTATTAACAGTAGATATACAATGCTTAAGTTCATTAATCAGTTTGATCGACGGGGCCAACGAGGATAGTTGGAGGTGGGTTTCAACATTGTTAAACGAAAAAAAGCCAAGTTGGTCTCGTGAGCAATTACTTGAATTCGTGAGAGATAACAGGTCTATAAGTCTTGCAGAACTGGTATCCATTACTGACTGTTCAAGGAGTGAAGCGCGAAAAGTGTTGGATCAACTGGAGTGGGAGTAAGCCATTTATTCTTCTAGGCTCGATAATTAATGCAAAGTGGGTAGGAAAAAAAATCTGTTTTTTGGTAGGCTCCCCGTCTTTGCGTGTAGCAGCGGTGAGTATCACTCTAGATTTGGCTTGGGGTTTGTAAATATAATGAAGAAAGTGATTACATTTGGCACATTTGATGTGTTCCATATTGGGCATGTCAATATTTTGGAAAGAGCCAAACAACAGGGCGATTATTTGATAGTGGGTGTATCGTCTGACGACCTGAATTATAGTAAGAAGAAGAGATTTCCTGTTTATGCTCAGGCGCAAAGAGCAAAAATATTAGAATCGCTACGCTTCGTCGATGAAGTATTCATTGAAGAGTCACTTGAGAAAAAAGCTGAATATATTCAAGAGTATGATGCAAGCGTACTTGTAATGGGCGATGACTGGAAAGGCCGCTTCGACGATATGAAAGCATATTGTGAGGTTGTTTATCTTAGTCGGACACCGTCTATATCGACGACAGAAATCATAGAAGTCGTAAAAAATCTAAAGTAATAGCTCTTAAAGGCTGAGAATGAAGAAAAAACACGTTTCGAAAGAACAGCTTAGGCGGCGAGAATTAGTAAAAAATGAAAAGCGGTGCCAGGAATTTGATTTCGATCTTGCTTATAAACTCTTGGTTGACATAACGAAAGTATTTGAAAAAAAGAATATCCCATATCATTTGGAAGGGGGAACATTATTAGGCATTGTACGTGATAAAGCGCTTTTGCCCTGGGATCATGACCTCGATATCTCTGTTCCCCAGAGTGCTGAGAAATCGGCTTATCGGGCACTGTTACCTTTGCTTCTGAAAGGTTGGCAATTGAGCCGTCGTAGATGGTGGCGCTTTGACTTGGTTAAGGTCAAAGGAAGTCGAATTATCAAAGTGCGCAAGAAAGACCATGGCTGGTTTCATTCAGGCACAGTTTATTTGGATATTTTTGTCAAGGTAAACAGCCAAGGGTTTAGCTATTGGCAGGCGAAAGAAAAGCTTATGCGAGTCGATGCGGCTTATTATGATGGCTTTGAATATGTGTCCGATGGTAAAAATCAGTTTAGAGCGCCAAAGAATTATGAAGGTTATCTGACTGAAAAGTATGGTGACTGGTCTATTCCGGTAAAAGAGTGGGATTGTGGCTCTGATGAGAAGACCATCGTAGAGTAGATAGTTTGAGGCACGCGTTGTTGTTATGAGTATCGAAATACTTCCCCTCTAGTTGTAATAATTCTCAACTAACTTTGTTTGCTGCACAAGCTGACTCCTTTCTTCTTCTTTTAGATCGCATTGAGCGCTAACATAATTGGCGGTTCTAACAACGGCACGCCATCGGGGTCTATCGGGTACTGAGCGGGCACTTAAATATTTATCAAATGTTCTTGTTTTCACCGTGGTGCCATCAACGTATACCCTCCAGCAGCGACTGCGTTCCGCTAGATCCACTTTTCCTTTATCTGTGTAACGTTCCCATAAATTTAGTGAGGTTCTCAGTAGTGACACGATTTGTTCTTTGTGGTCGCTGACAGCATCGGTTTGTGGGATATGTGCGGATATTCGGTCATCTTGATTGTCTGGCTCCGAAATAGACGGGGCTATCATGACTTGTTTAAGTGCACCTTCAATTTGATCAATTTTTTTCCGGCTCTCTCCTAATTCGGCCGTTAAATTGGCTAGTGCTGAAGATGCACTCGTATCATCAGATGTGGGCGAAATTAGTTTGGTAACTACCAAGGCCAAATGAACCTTACTGTCTTCAAAAAAACACTTAATAGATATGTTTTTCTTTTCTGCTTGGGCCGCTTCAGTTTCGATAAATACAGTCAGGTTATCCATTGTAAATGCGTCTTTAGGTTGTTCAACAAGCATTCTGCTTAACTCTGTCACAACGTTCTGCGTAACAAAACTAACAATAGTTTGACCTAACAGGCCAGTTTGGTCTGACTGTAATGCGGTGGTAGCTTTTTCATTCGCGTAGACAATACTGAGATCGTCGTTGACGAGAAGAATCAGTTCAGCGCTGAAATCTAAAATATTAAGGAGCCGAGCATTGAGTTCAGACAAGTCTTCTTCAAGGGCTTCTCTTCTTTCGATTTCTGTCTTCAACTTTTGATTTTCTTTATTCGCAATCCAATACTGACGTACGCTAAGCTGAGTCTGAACGCGAGCGAGCAATTCTTGGTCATGGTAGGGCTTGACTAAATAGTCGTTAGCGCCGGCACTCAATGCGTTTACAATGTCGCCGATTTGGTGGCGCGCGGTCAACATCATTACCGGCAATTCATAGCTATCATATTGTTTTCGGATGAGCTGGCAGACTTCAATTCCTGTCATTCTTGGCATGATGTAGTCGAGAAGAATTAAGTCCGGAAGCACTTCGGTTAACCTCGAGAGCACCTGTATGCCATCTGAAAATAACTCAACTCTTAAGCTTTGTTTGTTTAATTGACTAGCGATTACTTCCAAATTTACGGGTTCGTCATCTACGACAAAAATTAGAGGTCCATCTGATGGTTGCTCGGACCTGATTGATGAGGTTTGTTTCTCTATTAGCGTTCTATTTTCTTCTGGTACTAATTCAATTCGGGTAGTTTTTTGCACGTTTTTCGTGGCGATATCCGGCGTGGCTAATAGCGTGTAAGGAAGTGCTATTGTGACGCTTGTTCCCTCGTTGACCTTACTGCTCAAATTCAATGTGCCGCCGTGTAGTTCCACAAGTTGCCGACTTATAGATAAGCCTAAGCCGGTGCCGCTTGCAGACATGTGGCCTTCGACGTGGACTTGTTCAAAGGGGCGGAATAGCGAGCTTAATTTTTCGTCGGGGATACCCGTGCCTGAATCAGTGATTTCTATGAAAACCTGGTTGTTCTTTACATAAGATACAAGTTGAATAGCACCGCTTTCAGTATATTTGGCTGCATTACCCATCAGGTTAAACAGTATTTGCTGTATCCGAAATTCATCTGCTTTTAAAAAGTTGGTCTCTGGAGCAATTTGAGCTGATAGCGTAACGTCTTTGGTGCCAATTATAGGCTTCATAGTGGACAAAACTAATTCAGCTGTAGCGCGCAAGTCCAAAGTAGATATGTTTAATTTCAGTTTGCCGTGCTTGATACTCGAGAAGTCCAAAATGTCATTGACGAGCACGCTTAGCCGTTGAGTGGTGTTAGAAATTAATTCGATCTTACTCTTCTGGTCTTCGGTAAATTGAGTTTCTCCTTCTTCTTTTAGTACTTTTGCCAGACCTGAAATGCCTTGTAGAGGCGTTCTTAATTCATGTGACGTTGTTGATAAAAACTCATCTTTGAACTTATCCATTTGGACTAATTCGTCATTCCTACTCTGAAGCTGTCCTGACATATCTTCTACGAGAGATAAATTTTTCAAATAATTTCGTTGTAAGGCAATTGTTTGAGACACAATAAATGCCAATACGCCGAAGTGGGCAATATTGTGCTCGGTCGATATGATACCGTTTGATTTAAGTACGTCATGAATAACGGTAAATCCTAGAATCAACAGGCTAGCACCGAATGCATTGGCTTTAGTGGCGTTTCCTTTGAGTGCACCCATGTAAAGTATGAATATCCATAACACTCCGAGTACAACCAGAATTTGGTATGAAATGTTCAGTTCGGTATAAACGCGGTTTGGGTAAGTTAGACATATGAATAAAAACGGAGAGCTGGTGATCCAGAATAATTTGGGTGTCCACTTCGGGACATGATTTTTGTAAAGAGCAGCAAAGAAACCACCAAATAGCGGAAGCGTCAAATAGAAGCACATGTGCTCGACACGCTGAAGAGTGGACCAGGAGAAAACGTCAAACAAATATAATACGCGTTCGTCTATCAGTAAACGCCGAATACCGACTGAAATACAGAGTAACCCGAAATATAGTGCTGCAAATTCTTTGGTTCTAAATATGAATAGAGCCAGATTCATCAGACCGATCGAGATAAGAATGGCGCCGAAGAATACAGCGGCAATCATGGGTTGTTGTTCTATTTCGAATAGTCCTGAGTCGTCAGTAACCTTTAGGCTAAACCATATTCCCCCTTCACGATAATGATAATTCGACACGTGAATCACGATATCCAATACGCCTGAATGGTTCATTATATGGATGATGTGAGGTCTAAAGTCTGGCTGCTCCGTTGCGGGTGATTTTCCTGGTGTTCCGTTTTGAGCTTTTAGGTTCTCATTAACCCATAATTTGTACGCGCTAGGCATATCGGGAACATACATATGGAGATTCTGGAGGTGTTCAGGAACCAATACCTGAAGATGATAGGTCATGTACCCTTGAGCAGGGCGTATATAGCCTTCTGTTGATCTATCTCCCCACATAGCCGGAACCGGGAACCCTTCAGGCTTAATATCATCTTCGTTAATTCGGGCCGGTGAGACAAACTCGTTCCAATACGAATCCCACAGACCATCAAGCGAAAACGACTGGCCTTCGCCCCAAGTGACACTTCGCAAGTCAATGGTGGCAGTTTTGGTCTGATCAAGAATTGGCGCGGTCGTACGGGAAGCATCATCGGCATAAGCCGTATGCTGCAAAAACATGCATATCAGAATTAATATTCGATACATCTTTAAGGCGCCAAGTAGTTTTTTTTATTGGCACATATGATAAAGCAGATTGACTAAAAGGCCAGCGCTACTCGCCAGAGAAAACTAATTTCTCCAGAAAGCAGGCGTAAACAATATCAATAATGTGAAAATTTCGAGGCGACCCATCAGCATAGCGAGGCATAGTATCCATTTTGCAGTATCCGGTATGTCGCCGTAGTGGGCTGAAACGTCGCCTAATCCCGGGCCGAGATTATTTATGCACGCACCGACGGCAGACCAAGCAGTCACTTGATCGAGCCCAGTTGCAAGCAGTAACAGCAGTAGTACGACAAACACAAAAAGATAGACCGAGAAGAAACCCCAAACAGCTTCAAGCACTCGATCTGGAACAGGTTTATTGCCTAATTTGACGGGAATGATCGCGTTTGGATGAATGAGCCGCTTTATTTCTCGTAAACCCTGCTTATAGATAAGTAGAATTCTAATAGCTTTCATACCTCCACCGGTTGACCCAGCGCAGCCTCCGACAAATGCGACCAAGAACAATAGAAACGGTAAGACGGAGGGCCAAACAGTGAAGTCTGCTGTGGCGAAGCCAGTAGTCGTGGCGATAGATACAACCTCGAATAGACCTTTGAAAAACGCATCAGAAAAGTTGTACGTATTGGTTAAATACAATATCCCTATTGTTGCGATGGCAACCAGAATCATCAAAATGCCGTAAAAATTAAATTCTGGATCACGAAAATAGGTCACCCAGCTGTTACGTCGCCATGCGGTAAAATGTAGCGCGAAATTGATTCCTGCGGTAAACATGAAAAAGATAGCGATCATTTCTATGAGAGTACTGTCAAAGTAGCCCATGCTGGCGTCGTGGGTCGAGTATCCGCCGATGGCTATTGTCGAGAAACTGTGTCCGATAGCATCAAATAGTGTCATACCAGCACCCCAATATGCGATAGCGCAAGCGATGGTCAATCCGAGATATATGTACCATAAAGCTTTTGCTGTTTCGGTAATCCTTGGTGTGAGCTTGCTGTCTTTAACCGGGCCGGGTGTTTCAGCTCGATAGAGCTGCATTCCACCAATTCCTAACATCGGTAAAATGGCAACGGCTAGTACGATTAACCCCATTCCGCCAAGCCACTGTAACTGTTGGCGATACCAAAGAATTGATTTGGGCAGTTCGTCTAGACCCGTAATGACAGTTGCGCCCGTCGTTGTCAGGCCAGAAAGGGACTCGAAATAGGCATCGACGAAACTTAGCTCAGGAAAGTCCGAAAGGTACAAAGGAATTGAGCCACTTAAGCTCAAAACAAGCCAAAACAAAACGGTGACAACAAACCCGTCTCGAACACGCAATTCTTTTTTCAGATTGCGAACGGGCAACCAAACCGCCATTCCGGCACCGAGTGTCATTAAAAAGGCTTGAATGAATGCGTTATGCTGCTGGTCTTCATAGAGTAATGAAACCATAACAGGAGGCAGCATACTCAAACTAAATATCATGAGTAGAATACCGAGTATTCGGCACACTGTTGAAAAACGCATTTAAATAAGGCCCCTAGAAAGCATTAGAAAAAAGAAATTCCGACTTGGAATAGTTTCTCAACTTCGCGAACCCGCTTTTTGTCTACCAAGAATAATATGACATGGTCGTCAGGCTCGATACGAATATGGTCATGCGCGATCACGACTTCTTGTCTTCGGACAATGGCGCCAATTGTTGTTCCCGGGGGTAGAGGGATCTCATCCAAGCGTTTACCCACCACTCTTGAGGAGCGTTGATCTCCATGAGCAATCGCTTCGATGGCTTCCGCGGCCCCCCTTCTCAAGGCGTGAACATTAACGACGTCGCCTTTTCGAATATGGGTTAGCAGGCTGCCGATGGTTGTTTGTTGAGGCGATATAGCGATATCTATTTCACCACCTTGAATTAGGTCAACGTAGTTGGGATTGCTAATTAGCGCCATAACTTTTCTGGCCCCAATACGTTTCGCCAGCATTGAAGCCATTATGTTGGCTTCATCATCATTTGTGACCGCGATAAAAACATCAGTATCTTCGATGTTTTCTTCTAGTAGCATGTCTTTGTCTGCGGCGTTTCCATGGAGAACAATGGCTTTTTCAAGAGACTCCGATAAAGAGACGCAACGGTCGTAGGAACTTTCTATAATCTTGACTTGATAACGTCTTTCAAGCTGTTTTGCCAACCTGAACCCGATATTGCCCCCGCCCGCGATAATGATTCTGCGGTAGTTGCTTTGCAGCGGTTGCAGCTCGCTCATCACGGCTCGAATATGATCGGTGGCTGCGATAAAAAAGACTTCATCATCTTCTTGAATAACAGTATCGCCAGAAGGGATAATTGGATTGCCCTTTCTAAAAATGGCTGCAACGCGAGTATCGATACTGGGCATGTGCTGTCTGAGAAGTGAAAGTGCGTGACCAATTAACGGCCCTCCTTCAGTAGCGCGAATTGCCACGAGTCTAGCTTCACCGTTGGCCAAGTCTAGCGCTTGAAGTGCGCCTGGATATTCCAGCAAGCGTGTGATGTGTTTAGTGACAACTTGTTCTGGACTGATTAATACATCTATTGGAAAGGCTTTAGTATTAAATAATTCTTTCTTCGATAGATAAGGTGTTGCCCGTACCCGGCATATTTTGGTGGGTGTTTGGAACAAGGTATAGGCAACTTGACATGCGGCCATATTGACTTCGTCACTACTCGCAACAGCAATTAGCATGTCTGCGTCTTCGGCCCCTGCTTGCGCGAGCACATTAGGGTGAGACCCGTAACCATTGATGGTTCGAATATCTAAATGATCTTGCAATTCTCTGAGTCGTGAACCGTCAGGGTCGATGACGGTAATATCATTTTCTTCAATTGCTAGGTTTTCGGCCAAGGTGCCGCCAACCTGGCCTGCTCCAATGATGATGATTTTCATATTCGTGTGTCTACGAGTTAGTGATGTTTAATCTTTTGTAAGGCAAGCATAAAAGAAGCCATCGTGGCCGTTTTCCTGTGGGAAAAGTTGTCGACCAAAGCCAGTGTCTTCGCCCCACTTTCCATTAATTGGAGTGAGTTTTGCGCTAAGCTCCTGTTTTAAAAAACGTTCTATGATTCTGTTGTTTTCTTGCGTAAATATCGAACAGGTTGCGTACAGCAGTCTGCCACCTTGTTTTAGTGTTGGCCAGAGGGATGTAAGCAATTCTAGTTGTAATTCGGCCAAATGTTTAATGTCACTTTCTTGGCGAAGTAGTTTGATGTCTGGGTGTCGCCTAATCACGCCTGTTGCACTGCAAGGGGCATCAAGTAGTATACGGTCGAATTGTTCTCCATCCCACCAAGAGTCGATGTCTTCAGCTCTTGCAGTTTTTACGTTGGCAGAGAGGCTTAGTCTCGACAAATTTTCGTCAATCAATTTGCAGCGATCACTATCGATATCGAGCGCTAGCATGTCTAAATCAGGAACGGATTCTAAGAGGGCACATGTTTTCCCTCCGGGTGCTGCACAGGCGTCGAGTATTTTTTGGCTAGGCTCTGGCGCAAGCACGTCGCAGCATAATTGCGCCGCTTCATCTTGAACGCTAACAGCTCCCTCTTCGAATAGTGGCAGGTTCGAAACCTGGCAGGGGTTGAGCAAAGAAATTCCGCTACTCGATAATTCGCAGGCCTTAGCTTCTATTTCTGACTCTTTGAGTAAATTCAAATAGTAGGAACGACCATGCTCACGAATTAGTGGATGAGAGATGTTAAGTCGTAAGGTCATCGGTGGGTGAGCGTTATTCTGTTCCAATATTTGTTGCCAGTTATTGGGCCAATTGTGTTTGGTTTTTTCTTGGATCCATAACGGATGGCTACTAATTGATGACTCTAAGTCCAGATCGAATTCATGATCAGAAATTTTCCGTAGAACAGCATTTATTAGTCCTTTCAGGTTTGTAAGTCCTAACTCTTCTGCGGCTGCCACGGTTTCATTCAATGCTGCATGATTTGGAATCCGCATATGATGAAGCTGGTAAGCGCCAATTTTCATTAGGGTTTCGGCACTTTTATCATTACGGTGAAGTGGCTTTCTTAGAAACTCATTGTGCAATGTTTCGAGGTGAAAGTACCAACGGCACGTTCCAAATACCAGCTCTTGTAATAACGCTCTATCTTTTTCAGCCACTTGTTCGTTGGCCAACGGTAGCAATGTGGTAAGTGATTTATGTTGATAGGCGACATCGTGTACTACCTTGCAGGCAATTGCGCGCAAATTCGATAGTTGAGAGAACGAAGGTTGTCGGCCATCATTAGGTTTGTTCGATTTGAAATCGCGGTGTCGAGAACGGCGGTTATTTCTGTTTCGATCGTTACTCATTTAGATATTCCAGAGGAGAGTACATCGCCGGCATTCAGGAGAGCTTTTCCGCCATTCACAAATGATTGAGCATCAAGCGCTTTGCCGCCAGGGATCTGAAGCTTCTTTATGCGAATAGCATCTTGGCCACACTTCACGAGTATTCCTTCTTTGGCTTTTTCTAACACGGTCCCAGATGATTCACTTCCAGTATGGATAACATGCTCCGCTTCAAAAATGCGTATTCTAGCGTCAGACGCGACACAGTAAGAAACTGGCCAGGGATTAAATGCTCTAACATTCGAACAAATCTGGCGTGCATCCAACGACCAGTTTATTTCCGCTTCTTGCTTGGTTAGCTTATGTGCGTAGTTGGCTTGAGTACTATCTTGTGCAGAAGCCTCGAATGCGTGAGGGTCTTGCCGGATTTGGTCTAGGTATTGAACAATGCAACTGGCCCCCATTGTTGCTAAGCGATCATGCAGGCTACCACCGGTGTCTTCGGCAGTAATCGGCGTATGTTCCTTGAGCAACATATCACCCGTATCTAAGCCTTCGTCCATCTGCATGATGGTGATGCCTGTTTCAGTATCGCCGGCTTGAATGGCACGTTGTATCGGTGCCGCTCCACGCCATCTAGGCAATAGTGATGCGTGAATGTTTACGCAGCCCAAGGTGGGTGTTTCAAGTACAGCCTCTGGAAGAATCAAGCCGTAGGCGGCGACGATCATCAGGTCTGGTGTTAGGGCTGACAGTTCTTTCTGCGCTGCATCATCGGTCAGTTTTTCAGGTTGGAAAACCGGTATCGAGTTACGTTCAGCGACTAATTTTACGTCACTTTTGAGTACTTTTTTACCTCGTCCTGCGGGCCTATCTGGCTGGGTATACACCGCGATGACCGAGTGACCATTATCGATGATGGCCTGTAGGCTACTAGCCGCAAATTCGGGTGTTCCTGCGAAAATAATTTTCAATTTAATTCACTTATATCAAAGAGGTAATAAAAACTATTTGGCTTGCGATTTATGGATCTTTTCTAGTTTCTTTTTAATGCGATTTCGCTTCAGGCCGCTTAAGTAATCAACAAACAATTTACCATTTAGATGGTCCATTTCGTGTTGAATGCACACCGCGAGCAAGCCTGTTGCTTCTAGTTCAAACGGATTGCCTTGGCGGTCAAGCGCATTTATCTGAACATGTTCAATGCGACTGACATCTTCATAAAAACCGGGGACAGAAAGACAGCCTTCCTGCATTTTTTCTTCTGCGCCATCGAGAATGGTGATTTCAGGATTGATGAACACAAGCGGTTCGTCTTTTTCTTCAGACAAATCCATCACTATTAATTGGATGTGCTCGTCGACCTGAGTCGCTGCCAAACCGATGCCGGGTGCATCATACATAGTCTCGAACATATTATCGATCAAAGTATTGATTGTGCCATCTACGCTTTGTATTGGCTTAGCTAAGGTGCGTAGGCGAGAGTCGGGGTATTCAAGTATTTCAAGTATAGGCATGCTGTTTTATTACACTGCTTCCGGACAATTGATGGGTGAAATTGTGGCGTGAGTCACGATATCGCTGCTACTATTATCTAATAGAAAGTGAATTTAGTACAAATTCTCAATTGATGATCTATAGTTGATAAAGAATTGCATGAAAATTATTAGCTTGCCGTCAGTCGTTCAAGCACTATATCAGCAATATCATATGAATTTTTATACGAATGACCCATTTTATGTAGGCAGCTCATGATTCGAACGTTATTTTTCTCTGTTATTCTTACTTTTATGGCTTTCTGCCAGTCCGCGATTGCATCACCAGAGCTCGCTGACGGGCACCCAGATCGTTATACCGTCGTAAAGGGCGATACCTTGTGGGATATTTCAGAACGTTTTCTTAAGTCTCCCTGGCTATGGCCTGAAGTTTGGCATGCCAACCCTCAAGTTTCCAATCCGCACTTGATTTACCCTGGTGATGTTATTGGCTTAATCTATATTGACGGCAAACCCCGTATTACCACCTTAAAAGTAGGACCAGATAACGGCATTGTAAAATTAAGCCCAAAAATCAAGTCTACCCCTATTTCGGGCGCTATCCCAACAATTCCGCTTGATGCGATTGCTAGTTTTTTATCTGAAAATAGAATCGTTTCTCCTGAAGAAATGGAGCGTGCACCATATGTTTTAATTGGTCGAGAACAGCATTTGATCACTGGAGCTGGTGATGAAATCTATGCTCGGGGTGACGTCACCGGGCAAGAACGAATGGCGGTATATAGATCTAGCAAAACCTACGTTGACCCGGTAACCGAGGAGTTTTTGGGTTTAGAAGCGATCTCAATTGCGACAGCTAAAATTGAAGCAGTGAATAAGGAAGTGGTGACCTTGAGTGTGATTCGATCTAGCGAAGAGCTACGACAAGGTGATCGATTGTTGCCTACAGAAGATCGCGTAATTAATTCTACCTTTACACCAAGCAAGCCAGATGTTGATATAAGAGGGCAGATGATTGCTGTAGATTCGGGCGTTGGAAATATTGGTCAATACAATGTTGTGGTGATTAATCGCGGCGAACGTGATGGCATTAAAAACGGTAATGTGTTGGCTGCATATAAGAAAGGTGGTCTTGTGAGAGACCCTTACACCAGTGAAAAAATTGAACTGCCTGCACATAAGGCCGGGTTATTAATGGTATTCAGAGTATTTGAGAAAGTGAGTTATGGTTTGGTTCTCAAAGCTAGCCGTCCTTTGGCTGTCATGGATGAAGTTAGGTCTCCCTGATAAACTAATAAAATTCTAAACCCAAAAAAGCAGCTTTAATCGGCTGCTTTTTTATTTGATCAAGGATGATCATAATGACTATTTCACCTGCCTGTCGAGGCTTGATTCGGCTGTCTTCTATTAAAGGATTGGGCCTAAGAACGTTCTATCACCTGCATCGCGAATTTGGCTCAGTAGAGCGTATTTTGATGACTGAATTCGAGCACTTAAAAGGAGCCGGTGTGAAGGTCGCCATTTGTCGTGCTATTACCCAGCTCAATGAAGGCTCTCAATCATTTTCACCTGAACTTGAACGAATTTCGGAATGGATTGAAGGTGCTAATCACTTCGTTTGTTGCATAGAAGATGATTTATACCCTTCATGCCTTAGAGAAATCTATTGCCCGCCGCCCATTATCTACATGAAAGGTGAGCCTGGTGCGCTTAACTATCCAAGCATTGCAATGGTTGGTAGCCGGAATGCTAGTGTTGCAGGTATTCAGCATGCATTTGAGTTCGCGAGAGATCTTGCACAGTTGGATTATTGTGTGGTCAGCGGGTTGGCCTTGGGCGTTGATGCAGCGTCGCATAAAGGTGCCTTGCATGCCGGAGGTAAAACGTGCGCTGTATTGGGTACTGGGCTAGATGTCATTTATCCTAAGAAGCATAGCAAACTGGCAGATGAAATTTGCGAAAAAGGACTGATTTTATCTGAAATGGGGCTAGGTTCTTTGCCAAGGCCCGCGAATTTTCCAAGAAGAAATCGTATTATTTCAGGGCTATCAAAAGGTGTTCTAGTAGTTGAAGCAAGTTTAAAAAGTGGCTCGCTAATAACGGCGGGTTATGCTGTTGAACAAAATCGAGAGGTTTATGCTATTCCTGGACCAATAGATAGTCCAGTCTCTGCCGGATGTCATGCCTTAATTAAGCAAGGGGCCCAGCTGGTTGAATCTGCTGAGGATATTCTGCCTGAGGGCCTATTTTGTTTAGGCGAACAGAATGAATTGCCTTTAGAAAATACTGATAACAAACTTAGTTGTACTAAGTTATCTGACGAAGAGGCTCAGGTGGTGGAGCGCTTAGACTACCAGTCAACTTCGTTTGACACACTGCTGATAATTACTGGGCTAGAGGTTAGTCAGCTCACAAAAGTACTGATGAGTCTAGAGTTAAAGGGAGAGCTCTGCACAGTTCCTGGTGGCTATCAACGAGTTAAAACGATAAACTCGCCGGCGTAGACTTCTGATAATAATTTAATCGTTAATTCGAAGAAAACTGATAGCTGGACCCTTGTGATTAGTAAAGCTAAAGCGTGGCAGATTCGATATGCCACTAGTATCTTACGAGATGGAGGCATAGTTGCTCATGCGACTGAGGCTGTGTGGGGTTTAGCTTGTGACCCAACGAACAGCGCAGCGGTTGAACGCTTGTTGACGCTGAAGCGGCGGCCGGAAGAAAAAGGTCTTATTTTAGTATCGGGTCAGAAAGAGCACTTCGCTGATTTACTTAGTTTACTTCCCGGTCACTTAGTGGATCGTTTTAATCAGCGTCAAAATCAACCTACTACATGGCTAGTACCTGACCCGACTAGTCTTATTCCAAAATGGATCAAAGGTCGCCACGTTACAGTCGCGGTTCGTTTGAGCCAGCACCCAACTATTTCAGCGCTGTCAAAGTCTTTTGGGTGTCCACTTGTGACAACATCTGCAAATCCTGCTGGTCGTGTGGCCGCTAGGGATTTACGAAAAGTGAATCAGTATTTTGGGAGCGAACTGGATTATCTATTGTCGAGTTCTTTAGGCGGATTTTCCAAACCCTCAGAAATACGCGATCTTGTTACAGGCGGTATAGCGAGAGCATAAGGTAAAATTCCTGTTGGAGGGGATGAATGTTAGAGCAAGTAAAGAGCTATTTGATGAGTTTGCAAGATTCTATTTGCCGCGATATTGAAAAAGCAGATGGTGTTGCCAAATTTGAAGAAGATGCGTGGACGCGTGAACAAGGGGGCGGTGGTCGAACTCGTGTCATTACGCATGGGGGCGTCTTTGAAAAAGGAGGTGTGAATTTTTCTCATGTTCACGGCTCATCAATGCCATCTTCGGCTACAAGCGCACGACCAGAACTCGCAGGGCGCTCATTTGAAGCCATGGGTGTATCGCTTGTCATGCACCCGAATAATCCTTACGTTCCCACTTCGCATGCTAATGTTCGGTTTTTCATTGCCGAAAAAGAAGGAGAAGAGCCTATTTGGTGGTTTGGAGGAGGGTATGACCTCACTCCATATTATGGCTTTAGAGAGGATTGCCAGCATTGGCATGAAATTGCTGCTAAAGCCTGCGCGCCATTTGGCGATAAGGTATATAGCGAATACAAAAAATGGTGTGACGATTATTTTTTCTTGAAGCATAGAAATGAAGCGAGAGGAATCGGAGGCTTATTTTTTGACGACCTAAACAAATGGGGTTTTGAAAAGAGTTTCTCATTTATGCGTTCAGTGGGAGATAGTTTTCTCGGTGCATATTGTCCTATCGTTGAAAAAAGACGGCATATCGAGTTTGGTTCACGGGAACGGGAATTCCAACTCTATCGCCGAGGGCGGTATGTTGAATTTAACTTGGTTTTTGATCGCGGAACATTATTTGGGCTTCAGTCGGGAGGGCGTACAGAGTCAATACTAATGTCTATGCCTCCGTTAGTGAGTTGGGAATACAATCGTCAGTTCGAACCAAACTCTAGAGAAGACGAGTTAGTTCAGAAATATTTACCTAAACAAGACTGGATATAAAAGTAGTAACGATATGGACCATTATGCAGTAGTCGGCAACCCGATAGCACATAGTAAATCTCCCACAATTCATGCCTTGTTTGCTGAACAAACGGGAGAATCTCTAGTTTATGAGAAGCGTGAAGCGCCATTGGACGATTTCGAGGCAAGCGTAAAGACCTTCTTTTCTCAGGCTAATGCCAAGGGTTTGAACGTGACAGTGCCTTTCAAGGAACAAGCGTGGCAGATGTGTGATTCCCGTACTGAGAGAGCTGAAATAGCGGGCGCAGTAAATACACTATTACGAGACTCTGAGGGCGGAATAGTTGGAGATAATACGGATGGAATTGGCTTAGTTACAGATTTAAAAAAACAAGGCGGAGTACTGAAAGGGAAAAAAATCTTGATTGTTGGAGCAGGAGGAGCGGTAAGAGGTATTTTACAGCCTATACTTAGAGAATGTCCCGCCCAAGTAAGTATCTGTAATCGAACGGAGAGCAAGGCAAAGATCTTGGCAGAACTAGTTAGTTCACTTGGAAACGTAGACCACGGTAGTTTCGAGTCGTATACCACTGCGTTTGATATTGTCATTAATGGTACATCGGCTAGTCTTAGTGGCGACCTACCTCCTTTGTCGAATTCGGTCGTTGCCAGTCATACTATTTGCTATGACATGATGTACGGGGCTGATGAAACGGTATTTAATCGATGGGCCAGGCGACAAGGTGCACGAATGATGATTGACGGCTTGGGTATGTTGGTTGAGCAGGCTGCTGAAGCTTTTTATCTTTGGCGCGATATACGGCCAGAAACAGAAGGTGTTATGGCGACTCTGCGCGCGATATAGCGCTTTGGTTTTAATTTGATAATAGGTTTTTGATTTATGGATCTAACGACCCTAATTGGTCTCGTTGTTGGCATATTGATTGTCATTGGAGCGATCTTGCTCGAATCCAGTATCATGGATTTCGTTAATATTCCTGGTTTGGTTATCGTGGTAATCGGGACTATCGCACTCACTCTACTCAAGTATCGACTATCAACGGTGTCTCATTCTTTCAAACTCGCATTTTCTACTGTGTTTCTGGAGCGTACCGAAAACCCGATTATTTTGATCGAGAGTGTCCGGGAGTTGTCTGGCGTGGTGAGAAAGGAGGGCATCTTGGGTTTGGAGAAAGTAGAAATAGATGACCCGTTTTTAGCGAAGGGAATTGGGCTATGTATCGATGGTCACCCTTCCGAATTTATTGAAGAGTTGCTGATTCAGGAATTAGAACAATCTGTTGAACGTTTTCAATTGGCAGAGAAAGTTTTCAGAGGTGTAGCAGAGACTGCACCTGGTTTGGGCATGTTAGGCACCTTAGTGGGTCTTGTTCAGATGCTGAATAATATGCAGGACCCAGCTTCAGTCGGACCTGCAATGGCCGTCGCTTTGTTGACCACTTTTTACGGTGCCTTTATAGCTCAGGTAATTGCGATTCCTTTGGCCGACAAGTTGAACCTAAAAGCGAATGACGAACATAGAAATATGGCACTTGTGATCACGAGTGTTCAAAACATATTGAAAGGGCAAAACCCTAGAGTGATCACAGAAGTCTTAGCCACCTACTTGCCGCCAGTACAGCGTAGTGTATTGGTGGTCGACGAGTAGAGTCTATGCGAGCGATCCCGAAACCCGTAGAGAAGTCTGGAGGAAGCGCAGGTTGGATAGTTACCTTCGCTGACTTAATGTCTTTGTTGTTGACGTTTTTCATTCTATTGCTCAGTTTTTCAGAAATGGATGTTCAGAAATACCAGGTTATGGCGCTTGCGATGGCTTCATCTTTTGGAACCTCAGCACTAACCGGTGAAAACAACGTAGGCGGGAGCATCATATTTGCAGAGAATCCAGAACAGCCCCCCCCTCCTGCGGCGCCATCTGAGACAGAAAGTGAACTGGAAATGGAATTCGACGACTTTGGCGATTCTGAAATCGAAATGGTAGAGGAGCCTTCAGAACCGCTACCTACCAATCAAATAGACCCTAGTGTGGATAGATTAACCGAAAATTTGGTCGATGCACTGGAGTCTGAGATTTTATCGAACTCATTGAGTGTCAGTTATGATGCAGATCAAGTCGTCGTACGTTTTTCCGAGGCCACCACATTCCCTTCAGGTAGCGAAGAGCTAAAAGATGAAATGTTTCCGATTCTAGAAAAGATTGAGACGGTCTTAGCAAATTGCGATGGAGAAGTCATCGTATCAGGCTATACCGATGACTTACCTGTTAATTCAAGCCGCTACCGTTCCAATTGGGACCTCTCTGCCGCAAGGGCCGTGAGCGTCGTTCATCAGCTTATTTTTAATAACAAAATGGATGCTGATCGAGTGATCGCTGCTGGAAGAGCTGAAACCAACCCTCTCGTGCCTAACGATACGCCAGCGAATCGGGCCAAGAATCGACGTGTTGAAATAAATGTACTTGACCCCAAATGCGACGAAGCGGGTGGTTGGGCATTCTAAAGGGGCTTTTGTGCTAGCCCTTCTCACTAATAGTGACCGAACGGAAAATTAGCTCTACTGCAACAACAGCAAGCCCACAACTTGGTCACCACACGATACTATTATTAAGAATAACTAAACTCCGATACCTTGCAGTACCAACTTCGAACACTTGGCATAGTCTCGTTACGATCGACTTTCCGATCAGGCACTATATAATGACGTCTTTTTGATTAAAGGTATTTAAACGTGAGCGGACCCAGCCAACCAAAAGTAGAAGACGAGCAGTGGAGTGATGAGCGAATAGCAGGCTTTCTTGATCTAAAGCCTCTGGACGACACCAATGTTGACTATCATGTCTTGCTTCAATCTTATCAGCATATGACACCAGATTTTTTCTCTCGACTAGTGGCCATGTTTGTTGGTGCTGGGCGTGACATCAAGGCGGTATCACTAGATGGGGAAACAATTCTTTCGAGAGTGAGTGCTCATAAAAGTTCAGCAGCCTACGCTGATATTTTGCGTTCGAAAGGCGCATAGTCTTAAAAATATTTAAAACAATAAAAGAGAGATATTCATGATCTATCTATATCAATTTCGTCCGATGTTTAATATTCCAAACCTTAGCCCTTTTTGTTTGAAGGTTGAAACATGGTTGAAGATGTCAGAATTGGATCATGAAGTTCGTTATCAGGATGATCCTCGAAAAGGGCCATTGGGTAAATTTCCTTCTATTGAGGATAATGGCACGGTCGTTCCGGATTCAACCTTGATTTTGTCGCACTTGACTAAACAGTACGGTGTGGATCTTGATGACTCTCTCAATGATGAAGAGCGCGCGGTTTCTCATGCGTTTCAGCGCATGATGGAAGAACGGTTGTACTGGGCATGCGTTTATAATCGTTGGATTGACACGAACTGGGATAAAACAAAAAAGGCAGCGTTCGGATCTCTACCCCCGATTATCAGAGATATTGTTCCAGCAATGGTTCAAAAAAAGATTCGTCGAGACCTTCAAGGTCATGGTATCGGGCGGCATAAGCAAGAAACTCTCTATGAATTTGCATGTAGTGATATTGATGCGCTAGCCAAATTCTTAGGTGATAAACCCTATTTTATGGGCGAAAACATGACGACAGTGGACGCTGTTCTATATGGATTTTTGTGTGGGATTATTCGTTCGGGTTTAGATAGCCCAATGAATGATCGGGCGCAGCAGCACCAAAATTTGTTGGAGTTTGAAACAAGAATTGGACAGAAATATTATCCAAAGTACTATTAACGTTCAGACTAATGAAGACCTATGACTGATGATACAGCCTTTCGCTTTGGCGGGGTTTCTCGCCTATATGGGGCTGCCGCACTTGAGCAATTCCAGAATAGCCACATAGCGATCATTGGTATTGGCGGCGTAGGTTCATGGGCGGCTGAAGCACTTGTTCGTTCGGGTATTGGGGAGGTGACATTGTTTGACTTGGATGACATTTGTGTCTCCAATATCAATAGGCAGATTCATGCATTGCAAGATACCGTAGGTCAAATGAAGGTTGAGGTAATGGCCGAGCGCCTATTGCAAATTAATCCCAAACTTCGTGTCCATGCTTGTCATCAGTTTATTACACCTAAGAATGTCGGAACACTTATTGATGAGCGATTCACGTATGTGTTTGATGCCACAGACAGCGTAAAAGCAAAGACTTCGATCGTCTCTCATTGTTCTCGGAACAAGATTAAGCTGATTTGCTCTGGTGGCGCGGGCGGTCAAATTGACCCATCACAGATTGAAATTGCAGATTTAAATAAAACAATACAAGACCCATTGCTTGCAAAGGTAAGGAATAATTTGCGTCGACTACACGGTTTTTCGCGAAATCCTAAGCGCAAATATAGAGTAGATTGTGTCTATTCAACTGAGCAGCTGTCTTTTGATCAGGGTGACGGTACTGTCTGCCATCAAAAACCTGCAAGTCAAAGCTCAGCCAAACTTGATTGTGCTTCAGGGTTTGGTGCGGTAACGCATATTACGGCAACATTTGGCTTTTTTGCTGCGTCTCAAATACTAAAGAAACTCGCAATCTCTTCAAAATGAACTTTAATAGTTATTGCTCTTCCTCAAATTTTCTAAGGCTATCTAAATAACTTTATGGTTGAACTTCAGCTAATTTCTTTGGCGAGTATTGGTGTCATTTCGCTTGTCTGCCAATGGGTCGCGTGGCGATTTCGTTTGCCTGCTATTTTATTCTTGCTCGTTGCAGGTATTTTGATGGGGCCTTTTCTTGGGCTCCTCGATCCGGACGAATTATTGGGTGACATGTTGCTTCCGATCGTGTCATTGGCAGTTGCTGTCATTCTATTCGAAGGGAGTTTGACGCTTAAATTTAGTGAGTTACAAGAACACGGTAATATGGTGCGTAACCTGTTACTTTCGGGCGTTCTGGTAACCTGGGTGGTTGGCACGCTCGCGAGTCACTATGTGGTGGATCTTTCGTGGGGAGTTGCAACCTTATTTGGTGCGATAGTCGTTGTCAGTGGCCCTACGGTCATTATGCCGTTACTGAGAGCCGTGCGGCCAAATGGCCGAATCCGGAATATCCTCAAATGGGAAGGCATCGTTATCGATCCAATTGGGGCACTGCTCGCTGTTTTGGTGTTTGAATTTATTTTGTCTAGCGGTAAAGGGAAGGGCGTGGCGATAGAGCACACTCTTGCTACGTTTGGCTCAACGCTAATGCTCGGTGTGACGCTGGGATGCTCTGCTGGGTACTACTTGGGAAGGGCGCTTAGAAGTCATTGGCTGCCGCAGTTTTTGCAAAATGCCGGTACGCTTACGTTTATGCTTGGAGTGTTCGCCTTCTCTAACTTCTTGGTTCATGAGTCTGGCTTGTTGACCGTCACAATTATGGGAATCTGGCTGGCAAACATGAAAGGCGTGCCTGTCGAAGATATCATCGAATTCAAGGAATCTCTCAGCGTATTACTTATCTCAGCCTTATTTATCATATTAGCGGCCAGAATGGATGTAGGTGTCATCTTTGCTCTCGGATGGGGGGCACTAGGGGTTATCGCAATATTGGTATTGTTTGCACGGCCGGTAGTTGTCTGGCTGGCAGCAATAGGCTCTGATCTAAGCTGGCAGGAGAAAACATTCTTGGGTTGGGTGGCGCCACGGGGAATTGTTGCAGCGGCTGTTTCAACCTTGTTCGCATTTAAACTAGAGCAAGCAGGCTTTACCGATGCTGGAAAGCTTGCGCCCTTAGTCTTCTTGGTGATTTTAGTGACGGTGATTGTTCAGAGTATATCTGCCAGTCCCTTAGCCTCTTTGTTGAAAGTTAAAGAACCCGATAATAATGGCTATTTATTTATTGGTGCCAATGCAGTAGCGCGCAGTATCGCTAAGGCGTTTATCTCTAAGAATATCCCAGTCATATTGACTGATACCAGTTGGGAAAATGTTCGCGCGGCGAGGATGGATAACCTACGAGTCTATTATGGAAATCCGGTGTCGGAACATGCTGAGAATAATATCGACCTTACAGGTATAGGGAATATGCTCGCAGTTTCTCCGTACAAACAGCTTAATACCTTATCGACTTATCATTATCTTGATCTATTTGGTCTGGGCAAAGTACTTGGGTTGCCAGAGGGTGATCAGGACTTAAGAGCTAGTCACCAATCCTCAGAAAAATATGTTCAAACTAGAGATAAATTTGAAGAATCTGCCACATTCGCAAAATTAGCAAGCTTGATTAGCAGAGACGCGCAAATCAAGATGACGCAATTGTCTGAAGAATATAGTTTTGAAATGTATTTGAAACAGCAAGGAAATAGACTGACCTTGCTGTTTGCTTTACGCCCTGACGGGAAATTAGTTCCCATTGGTCGAAATGACAGCGCGCCGCCTTCGGTTGGATGGGAGTTGATCAGTCTTGTTCAGCCAGCCTCAGCTGTTGCAGAACAAACCGACGCTCAGGAAATTGCCTGAGCGAGTCGTTCAAAGGGTTAATTGTTACCGTGATGTGGGTGGTCAATTCGGTCGATCAATGCGCGAGCAAAGTCTTGTCTTGTGATAATCCCAACTAGCTTGTCGTCCTTTAACACAGGAAGCCTTCGTCGGCCTTTTAAAAAGTGGTCTGCGCATACCACGATATCATCTTCTTGTTGAACGCAATCCATTGCAGTAGACATGTGATCCATGACTCGATCGCCGGCTTCTTGATAGTAACCGACCATCATGACTTCTTTTAAGCAATCAATTTCAGATAGCAAGCCAACTAGCTTGCCGCTATTGTCAATGACTGGGCCGCCGGAGCGACCTTGCTTAACAAGCTGTCTTAAGGCAGAAATGATAGAATCATCCGGCCTAAAGGTCATCATTTTTGAACTCATATAATCTTTAATTTTAGCCGAATTCATTTCGATTATTCCTTATCTTATGCGCAGATATCGTGGGACCTTAAGGAAGCCAGACGCGCTAAACTTTTTGATCGTAGTCAAATATTTTAGCTTAAATAGCACGCATTAAAAGTAGCTTTCGGCCTTGAGAAAGGTATTGTTGATATTTTTGACGTATTTCTACCGGGCATGCCTCGGGCGGAATACATTCGAAGCCATTGTCGCTGTAAAACTGGTACAAGTGTTCAAAAGGGAAACACCAGCATTTGGTCGATGAAAGGCGAGCGCAAAGATGATTTAGCAGTATGGTACCGATACCTTCTTGTCTTTTATTTTGGCTCACTACCATGCTTCTTAAAATCAAGAACCGATCAAGTTTAATTAGACGAACCGAGGCGATAATAGCATTGCTTTCAGAAGATTGTCTTAGTACGTAGACTTCGTCTTCTCGCCCTATTTTACTGCTATATCGAGCAGATTTGTAAAAGTGTTTAGCTAGTGGGAATTGAGCGCTCGTTAATTGCTCGAATATTAAATCACCTAGGTTGTCATGGTGCATTACTAGTCCACTTATGACTTCGTTCACGATCACTTTGTTTTGCTTCTACCCATACATTGCCTTCGTGATTTATCTCTTTCTTCCAGAAGGGGGCTTCTGTTTTGAGAAAGTCCATAATAAACTCGCAAGCCGAAAATGCATCGCTTCGATGGGATGAGCATACTCCGACGAATACTATTTGCTCGTTTAGCTTGAGCATGCCAACCCGGTGAACGATAGTGACGCCGTCAAACCGCCATTTCTCAGCCGCTTGTACAACGATTTTTTGCAAGCTACTTTCGGTCATTCCAGGATAGTGTTCGAGAAATAACCCATCGACTCCTTGCTTATCACCATATTCCCTGACCAAACCGGTGAAGGTAGCAATCGCGCCTGTTTTATTGGGGCTTACGGTTCGAAGGTGCTGATAACATTCATCTAATGAGAAGTCTTCGGTCTGGATTCGGATAGAGCAAATGGGTGAGTCTGGCATGGTTAATTTAGCCTCCGGTTACCGGTGGATAAAATGCTAATTCATCCGAGTCAGATAATGTCGTATCGAGGCTCGAGACTTCGTGATTGACGGCGATAATAATCTGGGGGTTGCTTATCGCTGAGGACCACGGCTCGCCCCTTTTGACTAGTAGATCTTTTACATCACTTACTGTTTGGCAATTCTTCAGGTCAGGCCAATGCTCTACACTCGTTTCAAGTTGTTCTCTAAGGCTGGCAAAAAAAAGTACTTTCATATTAATTCCTGGAGATAGCGAATTGCTTATACCGACATCGAAAATAAGCCTGAAAAAGGGATGAATTTCACAATATCGTCTTTTTTAGGAGAGGTGTTTTCCATTATAACGGCAAAGCCGTCGGCCCAACTAGCCGAACTCAGCATGCCAGAACTTTGGTTAGGGTGACGAGAGAGCTTTCCATCGTTATCTTGCTTTACTCTAAGGAACTCTCTACGTTTTCCGGGTTTGGTAATATCAAAGTTCAAACGACTATAATAGACCCGCGGTTTAGTATCTGATGCGCCCTGATACGCAAGTAAAAATGGGCGTGCCAAGATTGAAAATGTAACGAACACTGCGCCGGGGTTTCCTGGCAAGCCTAGTATCGGTGTCTTGTTAATTTGACCAAACATGAATGGCTTTCCGGGTTTGATTGCGACGCGCCATAGATCTAGCTCGCCCATGGACTTTATGGCGTCCTTGACATAGTCTTCTTCTCCGACAGACGCGCCGCCGGTCGTGATGACTACATCGCCCTGTTCGCATGCTAGTTTTAATGTATCTCTTGTTGAATTCAAGTTGTCTGGCACGACACCAAAGTCAAGAACGTCGAAACCTATACTTTGTAACAGGCCCTTCAACATATATCGATTTGAGTTATAAATTTGACCTTCTTTGACCGGGCTTCCTGGCTCGACTAACTCGTCGCCTGTTGAAAATATTGCGACTTTTAGCGTTTGATAAACCTCTACTTTCTCGAGCCCTATAGAGGCAACCAAGCCGAGTCGTTGTGGCGTTAGTCTTTGTCCCTTCTTTAAGATGGTTTGCCCAGATTGAATATCCTGGCCCTTTGGTCGAACATTTTGGAATTGTTTAGGTGTTGAGCTGAAAACCACGCTTTTTCCGGGTTCAATTTCTTCTGCATCCTCTTGCATAATAACGCAGTCTGCATTGATGGGAATCGGGGCGCCGGTAAAGATTCGTGCGGTAGTTGTTTTGGTTAATGAACTAGTGCTCGCCCCAGCTGGAATCCGTTGTGAAATTACCATCGGCTTGTCGCTGTATTCGTCTACTGACAGAGCATAGCCATCGACCGCACTGTTGTCATTGGGAGGAACATCGATGTTTGATACCACGTCTGCTGCTAGGACTTTTCCTAGCGCTTGATTTAAATGCACCGAACAGTGAGTGATCTTATATGGATCAGTGATTTGTCGCAGCAAGTGTGTGAGGACGTCGTCTAGATTGAGTAATTTATTTCTAGAGTTGTCGCAGTCAGATAGTTCAGGTTGTTTCATAATGAATCCACGGTGGTCTTACTGCTATTGTAAATGAATAAAGCAGGTTCTTCGCAAAAAATTAGCAAGCTCAGATTAAGTAACTATAATTAATGCCTGAGCGACAATTAATCGTTCGCTACAGCATTGTCTGAACTCAATGATATGGTCTTCCAATAACGGTGTTATATCTATAGATGAGCTCTGGTTGATATGGCGAAGAAGCAAATTTCAATTAAGCTACTGCAAGTCGGGATGCATATCGTCAAGCTCGATATTCCTTGGATGGATAGCCCTTTCTTTCGCAACCAATTAACGATAAAAAAACAAGACGAAATTTCAAAGCTAGTCGAGTCGGGGGTCAAGTCAGTCACTATCGATACTGAAAAAGGTATCGATGTTGCTGGTCAGGTTGAGGTGGTTGATAACACTGATGAACAAGATGCACCTGAATCGGAGCCCGAACTAGCAAGTGATCAGAATGTTCCTTTAGATAAAGAGCTTGAAATCGCCAAAGCCTTGAAAAATAGCTTCATCACGTTTTCAGAGGAGATAAATGAGTCTTTGAAGAATGAAGAGCCAGTCGATTTTCAGCTAGTCTACCCTATGATAGAAAGCACAATTCATAGTCTTAAGCGGAATGATCAAGCCATGATGACCTTGGTCAATATGCAGAGAAATTCCGCTGGTTTATCTGAGCATGCTTTTGCCACGTTCAGCCTGTCGATCAATACAGCAATAAAAATGGGTTACCCCAAAGAAGAGCAAGAAATAATCGGTATAGCGGCTTTGCTTCACGATACGGGTTGGCTTAAGTTACCGCAAAATCTCCTGTCAAAGAATAAGGCATTTAATGAGAGTGAGCAGGCGTTATCACAGCAGCATATTGCTATTGGGCTTAAAGTTTTAACAAGTAGCGGCAGTATTCCGGCGTTATCGGCTCGAATTATTGAAGAGCATCATGAGTCAAATGACGGGTCTGGTTATCCTTCAGGCTTGACTAATCTTGACATCCACCCCTTGAGCCAGCTGTTTAGGGTCATCGATTTTTATGACGAACTGGTCCACGGTTTATTGGATCGTCCTGCTTTAACCCCCAACGGGGCTTTGTCTGTTATATATAAAGACACAATAGCAGGCACGCTCTCTAGCGATGTATTCAGTGCGTTTGTGAGTACATTAAGTGTCTACCCAATTGGTAGTGTGGTGTTGCTAAGCAGCAATGAAAAAGCAGTGGTTTGCGAAATAAACAGAGATCACGCCAAGCAACCTAAAGTAAAAGTATTTTATGATGCTTCAAGTATCGCGCATTCGGAGCCAAGACTAGTAGATTTGTCTAAGCAGAATCTCGATGCTGTTCTAAGTATTCAAAAAGTTCTCGACGTGCACGAGGAAGGCGTCGACCCTTGCCACTTACTGGAGTTGAGAGTCGAATGACGACTGCTAATCTGTTTTTCCAAGCAATGGATAGTTGGGTAGATGGCCTGATCGAGATAGAGAGTACAGGCGTTATTGTTCGCGTGAATAAGACAGCAACATCGATATTAGGCTGGACAGCAGAGGAATTGGTTGGTGGCTCACTTCACAGTATTCTCTGTAATCACAATGCCCACACAGATCATGGCGAAGCCGATTGTCCGTTCCATCAATATAGTGAAGATGTGATTCGTGCAAAAGAAACCTTTTGGGTTCACAAGAACCAAGAAATAGTAGATGTTAATTATCGTATTAAAAATATTGATTCGGACTCAGAAGACTCTACTCATGTGGTTATTTTTCAGAGTTGTGACAATTTGGGGTATCACGTTAATGAATTGAGAAAACTATCAACGTTCACTTCAATCAACCCTGCTCCACTACTTGAGCTAGATGCGCAAGGCATAATGCTGTTTAGCAATCCAAGCATGAATGAGCTAATGCTAGACCATGGATTTGATGATGAAGGTAAACCTTTAGTCTTGCCGAAAAATATGCCTGATATCATCAGAGAGTGTCTAAGTTCCTATGAAATAATAGAAAATATTGAATCTTGCGCGACAGACATAAATGACTACGAGTGTAGGCGATATTTTATGTGGTCTTGTCACCCACTAGTAGTAGAGGATTATGAGACTGTTCTTTTATGTGGTGTCGATATTACCAGTAAGAAAGAAAAAGATATTCAGCAAGACGCGTATGAAAAAACGTTCGAACTAGAGAAAGAGAAGACGCGACAAGAGTATATTGGGAAGATGGTTCACGAGTTACGCTCTCCACTTAATATTGTAGTGGGGTACGCCAATGTGCTGAAGTCCACTTTGCAAGCTCATTGTAGTCAAAGTCAGCTATCTCTCTTTGAGGGAATAATTAGCGGCGGGCAAGAATTAGCGAATCAAATTAGCGAAACGTTAGAGCTGAGCAGGGTAGAGTCAGGAATATTGAAGGCAGAATTTGTTGACTACGTTGTGAATGGCGATGTGGCCGACGTGGTGAGTCGAATGACTAACTTAGCCGAAGAGAAAGGCTTGGATCTCAGTGCAGAGATTTCGAATGAACAATCGCGCTTGTATGCAGATAAATTTTTGGTCAAACAAGTCTTGGTCAATCTGATTTCGAATGCGATTAAGTATACCGAAGAAGGTAGCATAGAAGTTCGTCTGTATAACGTTGATCATGACGAAATTGGTGCTGCGATTGCCATTTGTATAGTGGATACCGGCGTTGGAATATCTGAAAAAGAACAAGAGACTGTATTCAGTATTTTTTCGAGGCAAGAAATACATGAATATAGCGATATTACCGGAGATGGCATTGGGTTATCTGTCTGTGTCGAAATAGTAAACTTGCATAGTGGGCGACTGGAGCTTAGTAGTACATTAGGTGAAGGTAGTGAGTTCACAGCGTTTTTTCCTTTGTATAAGCCATAGATAGCTTTTCTTTTCGAGATGATTTAAAGTGCGTTTAACAAAAATAGGTGTATTAAATAAAAGTTAGTAAATTTCTGGAAATTGAGTATAATCTGGTCTATCTTAACTTGGACCGTATCAAAGCGGTCATGGCAAACCTGCCAAAATTTAATCAAAACTCACTTCTTTCGCAGTCATCGCGCTGCCTTCAATCAAAATATATTTAACTATGAATCTTACCGAACTTAAGAAAAAAAGCGTCCCCGAATTACTAGAAATTGCAGCCGAAATGGGGCTTGATAATCTGGCTCGATCCAGAAAACAAGCAGTCATATTTACTATTTTGAAGCGACATGCAAAAAGTGGTGAAGACATATTTGGCGATGGTGTGTTGGAAATTTTGCAAGATGGCTTTGGTTTTTTGCGATCTGCTGAAGGATCTTATCTCGCTGGTCCTGATGATATTTATGTGTCGCCAAGTCAAATAAGACGTTTCAACTTGCGAACGGGTGATACTATCGCGGGTAAGATCCGCCCGCCAAAAGACGGTGAAAGATACTTCGCTTTGCTTAAAGTGAGTGAGATTAATTTCGGTAAGCCTGAAAATTCCAAGAATAAGATATTATTTGAAAACCTGACACCTCTGTTTCCAAATGATCGTCTTGTTTTAGAGGCTGGGAATGGCAGTACAGAAGACTTGTCAGCCCGTATCCTAGATTTGGTTGCGCCGATCGGGAAAGGCCAGCGTGGACTCGTTGTTTCACCCCCTAAAGCCGGTAAGACCCTGATGATGCAGAATATTGCTCAATCAGTTGCTCGTAATAACCCTGAATGCCACCTTATGGTGTTATTAATTGACGAACGGCCAGAAGAAGTGACCGAAATGCAACGCTCGGTTCGGGGTGAAGTTGTCGCGAGTACATTCGATGAGCCGCCTGCTCGACATGTTCAAGTCGCTGAAATGGTCATTGAAAAAGCCAAGCGGCTTGTGGAACACAAGAAAGATGTCGTTATCATTCTAGACTCCATTACGCGCCTAGCTAGAGCATATAACACCATTATCCCATCGTCTGGAAAAGTATTGACAGGTGGTGTTGATGCGCATGCTTTGGAGCGACCTAAGCGCTTCTTTGGTGCCGCTCGAAATATTGAAGAAGGCGGAAGTTTGACGATAATTGCGACCGCACTCGTCGATACTGGTTCCAAAATGGACGAAGTCATTTACGAAGAATTTAAGGGCACAGGTAATATGGAAGTGCACTTGGATCGCAGATGTGCTGAGAAACGTGTTTACCCTGCTATCAATATTCGTCGTTCTGGAACACGTCGAGAAGATTTATTGATGACAGAAGAAGAACTACAACGAGTTTGGATTTTGAGAAAATTACTTCATAGTATGGATGATGACACGGCATCGCTAGAGTTTATCCTGGATAAATTGAAAGACTCTAAGACTAATGATGAATTCTTCTTGTCGATGAAAAAGAGATAAGTAAGCATTAAGTCTATGTCAAAAACCGGTCATTGTGCCGGTTTTTTCGTTATTGGTAAGCCTATAGTCACTTCTTTAACATTGCTTGTGTAGCCTATGAAATATAAAGACCTGAGAGATTTTATTGACCAGCTAGAACGTTTGGGGGAACTTAAACGAATCAAGCAAGAAGTCGACCCATATCTAGAAATGACCGAAATTTGTGATCGCGTATTGAGGGCCGAAGGGCCTGCATTATTATTCGAGAATCCCAAAGGTCACGACATTCCTGTACTTGCGAATTTATTCGGCACCGCGAAAAGAGTTGCACTAGGGATGGGGAAAAATGAGGTAGATGCGCTCAGAGGGATCGGTGAGTTACTTGCATTTCTTAAAGAGCCCGAGCCGCCAAAAGGAATGAAAGACGCCTGGCAGAAATTACCTATCTTCAAACAGGTGATGAACATGGGGCCAAAGGAGGTTCGTTCGGCTTCTTGTCAGCAAGTGATTATAACTAAAGAGCAAGTAGACTTGTACGCGTTGCCTATTCAGACATGCTGGCCAAAAGATGCCGGGCCGCTTGTTACTTGGCCTTTGGTTATTACAAAAGGGCCAGAGAAAGAAAGGCAGAACTTGGGTATTTACCGACAGCAATTGATAGGGAAGAACAAACTCATCATGAGGTGGCTTTCTCATCGTGGTGGCGCGCTCGATTTTAGAGATTGGCAGTTGGCGAATCCTGGCGAACCGTTTCCGGTTGCGGTCGCTTTGGGTGCAGACCCTGCGACAATTCTAGGAGCTGTAACACCTGTGCCAGATAGTTTGTCGGAGTTTGCATTTGCTGGTCTGCTCAGGGGCAGCAAAACTGAGGTAACATCTGCAAGACTAAGTTCACTGTCAGTGCCCGCTAGTGCTGAATTCGTGCTAGAAGGTTTTATCTACCCTGGAGATGTTGCGCCAGAGGGGCCGTTTGGTGACCACACAGGATACTATAACGAAGTGGAGTCGTTTCCTGTCTTTACGGTTGAGTGCATTACTCACAGAAAAAATCCAATTTATCATAGTACTTATACCGGGCGCCCACCTGATGAACCCGCTATTCTAGGGCTTGCTCTGAATGAAGTGTTTGTGCCCATTTTACGAAAACAATACCCTGAAATTACTGATTTTTATTTGCCGCCTGAAGGTTGCTCATATCGCTTAGCCGTCGTGACGATGAAAAAACAATACCCCGGTCATGCCAAGAGAATCATGATGGGTGTATGGTCGTTCTTACGGCAGTTTATGTACACCAAATTTGTGATTGTGTTGGATGACGATGTTGATGCTAGGAACTGGCAAGACGTTATCTGGGCAATGACTACGCGCATGGACCCAGCACGCGATGTGACTATGGTGGAGAATACGCCAATTGATTATCTCGACTTTGCGTCACCGGTTTCAGGTTTGGGTTCGAAAATGGGAATGGATGCGACGAATAAGTGGCCTGGCGAGACAGACCGTGAGTGGGGGACCCCAATAGAGATGGACAAAACTGTTGTCGAAAATGTCGATAAGTTATGGGATTCGTTGAATATTTTTAACAAATCTGTGGATTAGATAAATGCACGCCTTAATAAAAGTAGTGATATGTCAGGAGAAGTAACCTTGAATAAAGAGTTGTGCCATGTATTGTCCATAAATGAAATGCAGGGCGAGGTCTACAGCATCGAGTTGCAACTAGAGAACCACGGAACATTTGAGTTCTTCGCAGGGCAATATTTGTCACTGTCATTAAAGGAGGAAAGCGAGCCTGCTTTTTTCTCAATTGCTAGTCGGCCGGGTTTGAGTCGTGTGACGCTACATATTCAGGCGGATATTCATAACAATGCGGCGAAAGAAATTATAGCAGAGTTGAAATCGGTCAATAATAGCAATGGGCTCATCAGTATATCGTATCCTTTCGGTAACGCTTGCTTGAAAGAATTACCTGATTGCCCTGTTATATTTATTGCGGCTGGGACGGGCTTTGCTCAAATGAAAGGACTGATAGATTCTCTTCATTTCAGAAATTTTCAGCATCCTATTTCTTTGTACTGGGGGGTGAGAAAAAAAGAAGCCATGTATATGGAGCAGATCGCAAATGATTGGGCTAAAGAAAAAGAACAATTCCGGTTTACCCCGATCATCGCCGATATTGATCAAATTCAGGATACTGAGCATCATAATCTCTTAACAGACTCGGTATTACTCGACTACCCTCAACTGAGTAAACACTTGGTATTAGTCAGTGGCTCTCCAAAACTCGTGTATTCTGCTATGGACTCACTAACAGCACATGGCTTACCCAAAGAAAATTTCTTTTCAGATGTTTTGGAATACGCACCTCGAGGTGCATAAATTTTTGAATTACTCTGAAATTGGATTTGGTTCGGGCAATGGAAGCTCGGGAAGCCCAAGCGTTTGAATCAAATCATCAAAATTAGACATATTCTCATGGTTTGCTTGATTCAATCTTAGCGATAGCCTGCAGACTTCAGCGTGACTTTCTTGAGTAGTCTGCAGTCGTTTGCTGGCTTCAAAATATTCCATAGCCTTTTCCCAGCGTTCATTTCGGAGTGTTAGTCTGCCTAAGGCGAGTAATAATGCTGGATTATTGGGGCGCTCTTTTAGCCAGTTTTCTGCAGTAATAAGCTGGCTTGAGATATCTTTACCTTCAATAACACCATATATGCTAATTAACTCGTCATGCCAGTGTTGGTTAAGAATCTTGCGTAATAGGACTTCGCATTCATTCTGTTGGTTTAGCCGAATAAGCTGTTCAGCATAAGTCTTAACCGTTTGGGTTTCGAAGCGGAGATGGTCGGGCATCTTCTTCCATAAGTTGGCCAGTGTATTGGTGTTTGCCTGGTTTTCATGGTTTTTTTCGAGTTCATCAGACTTTTGAATCAGAAGCTTGTTCCAAGCAATGTGTTCTAGTTTTTTGAGTTTGGTTTCTGGAATCTTCGCATCTTTTCGTAATACCGGCATCAATTTCACAAGGTGTTGCCAATCTTCAAGTTTTACATATACCTTCTTTAGCAGTTTTAACACATAAGGGTGGTTACTTTGCTGTTTTCTAAGCCTTAGCAGCGTCGCGAGACAAGGTTCGTATTTTTCTTGTTGTAACTGAATTTGGGCTTGAACAACGCCAATAGCGAAACTTGAATCAGCGTTATCTTCATAGGCTTTCTTCAACAGTGATTCTGCGTCTTTAACTTGGCCATATTTGTTGGCCGCATGAGCGGCAGCGAGATAGTTGATCACGGGTTTGCCTGCCTTGGTAGCTGAGCGGCTGAGCAGTTTATTCGCACGCCCCCAATCTCCCTCAAGCAGAGATAAAAAGCCTTTCTGAGTATTGTTATAAGCTCTCTTAGTGCCAGAAAGGCCAAGTTTCGATCCTATCGACTTTCCTGACTGATACAGCCTTCTTTTGACATTGAAAAATAACACGATCGAAAAAACGAATAGTAAGTTGAGTGTAATCATCACCCAGAGATTTGATTCTATTAACCAATTACCGACCGAAATTCGTACATACCCTGGATCTTGTAAAACGGCGAAAATCAATGCCAGAGCAATAGAGGTTCCTGCAATGAAGAGAACTAAAATAGATTTCATCTATTTTGCCCCTCATATTCCACTAATTCTTTTTCTGCAGCTTCAGCGTTAAAGCTAGAAAGTTTAGTGATAGCGTGACTTCGATACATAGCTTCTATTTTTTTCTTTAATAACCGAAGAGAGTTTGAAATATCCGGAAGAGCATGAGCAATGGTAAGTGTGCTCATTTCGTTAATGTTGGTGAGAATAACCGTAATATTTTCGTCTTTTGTATCAAAATAACGATTGATCCATATACCCGCTTTAGAGAGGTTTGATTGATATATCGGCTCATTTTGCTCTAGTAGAGCGAGGCTAGCTTGTTCTAGCATTAGGCGAAGGTTTTGTTTGAGATAGTAGCTTTGTTCTGGCGCCATCAATGGCTCGACTTTTTCGTCAAGTCGTCGAATCACAAAAGCCAGTTTTAAATCAGACCAAATCTCTTTCCAAAGTGATAATAAACCGTTCTCTTCCGTGGAGGTATAAGGTTCGGCTTTAGTCGGTAACACGCCGGTATTGCTCAGATAGACACCTTCACTTATTTCGTCCAGCGAATTCGAAACGGCTAATAATCGAGCATAAATGTTGTTTGTATCAATAGGCGTCACTTTTTGTAAATCCAGTGTTTCCCTTGCCAGTTCAATCCTGATAGGAAGCAAGCCCGGGTCATTTATCTCCGATAAAACTTTGTCGGCTTCAAGCATAATAGCCTCAGCGCCTTTGGCATCTTTCTCGATAACTAGACGTTGGTTGGCTAGGTGTAATAGATACTCGACTTCAGCCAGTAACCAATCAGTTCGACTGTTGGCCCCGAGTTCCGATAATTTTTGGGTATTAAAAATGCTTTGCTTTTCGAGGTGTGCGAGCAGGGCAATATTCTTATTAGACTTTTCTTCTAGCTTGTTAATAAGCGTTGAGCTACCTTGTTCGATCTTGTCTATACGTGAACGAAGGTTTTGGTTCATAGACATGACTTGACCATAAGCAAGGTCCTGCTTGCTGAGGGTTTGCCAAAAGTACATACCTGCAAGCGCTACTGCTACCAGAATTAATGTTATCAATGTATATATAGGCCACAAGGTGGCTTTTGGGGGAGGAGCTTGTCTTCGTCTCTTAGGAGGGCGAGATTTCGAGTCAACTGATTTTTCGAGATCTAAGGTGTTTTTGTCATTATTTTCAATGACTTGTTTCTGATCTGGCTCTTTGATATCGGTCACATTTGGTCCTAGATAGAATCTAATTAGTGCATAGACAGAAAGTAGACGTAGAGCTGTCTTTTCGTTCAGGCACTATTTACTGGTTTTCTGTGCTTCGGCTCTTGATATGGCTTTAATGATATCAATCGGCATTAAGTTATTCACCACATGAGTGAATTTTAATTCATTTTCAAACGCAATATTTGCTACACGAGTGCTAGGTAGAATAAAACGGTAATCGTTAAGAGGAATATTTGCCTGTTTGCCGAGCGAAATCAAGTTTTCTAGGGTTTCTCCACTCAACGCGACAATATAGTCAGGCTTAAAGAGGGATAGCTGATTTTTAATATGGTCGGTTTCGTAAACGGAGGCTTTTCGTTGGTACAGCTCAACGGTTTCGACACAAGCCCCTCTTTGTGACAAAACACCTTGAATTTTCGTTCGGCCTTCACGCCCTTTTATTAATAGTATTCTTTCGTTATTTACCGATTGCAATAAGGTGTGTTTTAGAAGTTCTTCACTGTTTAAGTCACCAGAGGGAGATTGGAGTTGTATCTCCATTGAGCTTAAAGATTCAACGGTTTTACGTCCGATGGCGAACCAGTTTTGACCAATAGGGGCTTGAGGCCAGTAATTATCGATCAGCTCAGAAGCATATTGCCCAGCATGTTGGCTGACAACGATAATATGTTTGTATTGGTCGAGATTGATGATTTTTTGACGGTCGCTGCCACTGAGTTCTAAACGAGTAACCTCCAGTGTTGGCAAGCACTTACACTCCGCACCGACCGCGGAGAGAACATTCGCCAACTCGCTTGCAGAGGGTTCAGGCCTACAAATCAAAACCCGAATGGATTTCAGCGCTAAGCCAATCAAGAATAGTTACGCTTGGTTGAGGTGTTAATGATTGGTCCTCATGTAGACTGAAGAGAGACAGCGGCTAGTAGAGGTTCTGCGCCCTGTTCTAGTAGGTCTTCAGCAATGGCTGTTCCGAGTTGCTCCGCTTGGCCTACAGGCAAACTCATTGTTGATTTGAGTATGGTTTTACCATCTGTAGAAGCAACCAATCCGGATAAGGTGATCTCATCGCCTTCTATTGTTGCATACCCTGCGATAGGGACTTGGCATCCTCCATGAAGTCGAAAATTCATCGCGCGCTCCGCGCTAACACAATACGTACTCTCTTGGTGAATGAGTGGTGATAAAAGCTTTTTAATTTCGTTATCTGAGCTTCTACATTCTATGCCTAACGCACCCTGACCGACGGCGGGGAGGGAATCTTGTTCATCAAGTATAGAGCTGATTCTATCTTCGAAGTTTAGGCGCTTAAGTCCAGATGCCGCGAGAATGATAGCGTCAAAATTCCCTGCATCGAGCTTGGCTAACCGTGTATTAACGTTGCCTCGAAGTGCTTGAATATCGAGATCTGGCCTGATGGCAGCCAATTGACTTTGTCGTCTTAAGCTTGATGTGCCGACGACGGCCCCTTGAGGTAGATCAGAAAGTTTTTGATAGTCGTTACTGACAAACGCGTCAAAAGGGTCGGCTCTCTCGCAAATGACAGCGAGTTCTAAGCCTTCAGGAAATTCCATTGGAACGTCCTTCATTGAATGCACGGCAATGTCGGTAGCGCCTTGAATCATAGACGATTCTAGTTCTTTTACGAACAAACCTTTACCGCCAATTTTGGCTAGCGGGACGTCGAGAATCTGATCGCCTTTGGTCGTCATACCAATAATTTCGACCGATAGGTCGGGATGTAGTTCTTCAAGTCTCGACTTTATGTGTTCGCTTTGCCACAAGGCTAATGCGCTTTCACGAGAGGCTATTCGTAAGGACTTTATAGGAGTTGTTTCTGGCATAGTAGTATTCTAGCTAGGGTAAAAATGAGCTTAGTATAGCGGAATTCAGAGGGTAAACGATAAGCTTGATGTTATATGGAAGGATTAAATAAAAACGATGCTGAAATGGAAGGTATTAAAAGTTGAGTGTAAATTTGAACTCTACTTCATCTTGATGAAATTTTACTCGATATTTGGTTCTATCTTTGAAATCTCTAAAGCTGCGAATGACTGCGGTGCGGCAATTATTTCCTCCCGAAACCAAAGAGTCGACGTCTAAATCAAACAGGTTTCGGGCTAAAGACTTGAAGGCGCTGTGAAATGACGCTTTACGCGTCATTTCTTTTTCGATAAGAATAGTATCTTCTCCACTGCTATGGGTTATGTTTTGAGCGCTGACCGACGCGCTGCAAAAACTAATAACCACCACTAACATTGTCGACTGACAAATGTTTTTGAGAAAACGTATGGGCACTAGGCATACCTCCAAAAGAGTTTGTTGTGAGTTACTATTCACTATAAATAACTCTAGCTTAACCTTCTGTAACTTTTAGTGAGATTAGGCAGGTTTTTAGAAATTGATTGCCTATAAGGGAAATGTTTTTACGTATCTGTGAGCTGGTCGTTAATTAGATGAAATGTCACAAAAAATTTCTTGACCTGTGTTTGTCGAGCGCAGACTGGCTCTAGTCAAAGCTGTTAAGTCTTTGCTTTAATGTACTGACATGTCGCCTGCTAACTAAAACGTTAAGCTTGCTGTTTCTTATCTGTATGTAATGCTGACCTTCGTTATTTCTGCCGACTGAGGCAACATGTTTGATATTAACTAAGGTATTTCTATGCACTCTCACCAGTTCTTCAGGATGTAGACGTTCTAGATCTTTCAAGGTTTGATCGCTTAATGTTTCGCCTTCTTGGTGAAAAACAGTCATATATTTGTGGTCAGATCTAAAAAAATATATCGACTCAAACGGAATCAATTCATCGCCTTGCCAACTGTGTGCTATAAAATTGGGCTTTTCCTCAGTGTTGTGCGCGCGAACTTCTTTAATTTGCAATTGGCTAAGTTGTTTGGCGCGAGTGAGTGCTTGGTGTAGTTCCTCTGAACTGGCGGGTTTGAGTAAATAGCCAATGGCTCTGTATTTAAACGCTTCAATGGCGTATTCATCGAAAGCTGTGCAAAAAATAATGGCTGGAGGGTGATCGAGCTTTGACAGTTGTTCGGCGACTTCCAAGCCGTCAATTCCGGGCATTCGAATATCCAACAAGACAATATCTGGTTCAACGCTTTTGACACCTTGAATGGCAAGTTCTCCGTTCTCAGCTTCGCCACATACTCGATACAAGTTATCGTCCGCTAGTAGTCTCTTTAGGCGCGCCCTCGCTAAATTCTCGTCATCGACAATAAAAACTGAAATGGAGCTGGCTTGTTTCATCTTACTAATACTCAAATCTAAATGATGGGAAAGCGCAGGGTTACGGTAAAAATACCGTTATTCTGGCTTTTCTTTAAAACCGAAGAATCACCAAAAATTGCTGTAAGTCGGCTATAAATATTGTCTAACGCAATATGATTTCCCTCGTGTTTGTCTAAGCTTTCATCGAAAGGGTTTGAAATCATAATATATAGTGCATTGTTTTTCGTACTGGCTTTTACTGAAATGGTTCCACCTTCAGTACTGGGTTGAATGCCGTGGTAAATGGCATTTTCGAACAAAGGCTGCAATGTCAGTGGGGGGATTTTGATTGCTTTGTTCGGTAGATCGATATCCCAGTCAACGTTTAACCTATCGCCAAGGCGTAGGCTCTCGATATTCAAATATCGTCGACATAGTGAAATTTCTTCTTCAAACAAAATTAAAGATGATTGATTATCGAGCGTTGCGCGAAAAAGCGTTGATAAATCCAATACAGCGTCTTCTGCCTTTGCCGGGTCTATTGATATGAGACTGGCAATAGTGTTCATACTGTTAAATAGGAAGTGGGGTCGAATTCTTGCCTGCAGTGCTTGAATTCGTGACCTTAGTTCGGCCTGCTTTTGTTCTCTCCACTGAAACTGTAGGAAAAAATATCTAAGCACCAATATTGAAATGGACGCACTGATGAGAAGGCTTTTGACGGTGAACATTTGAGCTTCAGACAGTTGATCAGGAAACAGCAGCGTACCGCCTATCCAGCAATAGAACCACGTGATTGAAACATTTGCTGATATGAAATAGAGCGCGACGAACTGGTAGGTTTTTTTTCTTACGTACTTGCGTGTGACGCAAATTAAAGCAGCAAAGCTCAAAGCGACGAGATGGCAGAATATCGAAAGAAGCCCCAGGCTTTCCCAGTCAACTAATTCGTTTTCGGAGCTCACAATACACAGAATCAATGCTAGCAATTGAGTTAGGATTAACAAAAAAAGTACGGTGTTGATTTTGCACAAATCTGGGATAAAAAAATTATCCTCTGCGGTATCCGTTGCCTTGTCGTGTTTTTTCGATGCTTGAGAACTATGAATTCTGGTCACCTTTAGGGTTGATTTAGAATATGGCTACTTTCTCGTGAGAACTCTGCGAAACAAGCTTTCACAGCTAGCTCATGCTACAATGCGCGCCGCAAATTTAGGCACCATAAATTCAGTGTAGATGGGTATTCAATCATGAGCAATGAAAGCAATAGTACAGAAAAACCTTGGGGCGGCCGCTTTACTGAGCCGACTGATGCCTTTGTTGAGCAGTTTACGGCGTCAGTTGATTTTGATCAGAGAATGTACTTTCATGATATTCAAGGGTCTATCGCCCATGCCACCATGCTTGAAAAAGTCGGTGTTCTTACAAGTGATGAAAAGAGCCAAATTATCGATGGCCTGAAAGACATTCAGTCCGAAATTGAGTCAGGTAAGTTTCAATGGTCAGTTAAGCTTGAGGATGTTCATATGAACATTGAGGCTAGGTTGACGGACAAAATTGGTATTACTGGTAAGAAACTACACACTGGACGCTCTAGAAATGATCAGGTTGCCACGGATATTCGACTTTACTTAAGAGACGAAATAGATGTTATTGCTGAAGAAATTACCCGATTGCAAAAAGGCATGGCTAGTTTAGCGAAGCGAGAATCAGGCACAATCATGCCAGGATTTACCCACTTACAAACCGCGCAACCAGTGACATTTGGCCATCATATTCTTGCTTGGAACGAAATGCTACAACGTGATTACGAGCGTCTGATGGATTGCCGTAAACGCGTAAATATCATGCCTTTAGGGGCCGCTGCATTAGCAGG
>ENA-OSET01000351-OSET01000351.1-sediment-metagenome-genome-assembly--contig:-NODE-351-length-52723-cov-5.252726_pt1 | contig 52723 bp, 57 predicted proteins | sample MGYA00237882_ERZ534229 | MGnify/ENA primary metagenome ERZ534229 (study PRJEB26408, sample SAMN06266212) | sediment metagenome | isolation source: Hudson Canyon methane seep mesocosm | place: USA:Hudson...
TTTGCCGTAAATCGAACGAATTGCAATGATAGGAACAAACAGTTCCATTGCTTTACCAGAAAAACGGGCTGAAAAACTTATCCAATCATTATCGGCATGATAATTTCTCACAGCACCAGGATCGATATTTAGCACTATTTTGCCTTCATTAATGAATTCATGAGGTACTTGTACACCATCAATAGTTGCATCAACTAATAAATAGGGTGTGTGTCCATTATCAACTAACCAGTCATAGATAGCTCGGACTAGATAGGGTTTCTGAGATGACATTTGATATTCCTAATTAACGCATCGCGCGTTCTTGTTCACTTAAACTTGCTTGAAAGCTAGGACGAGCGAAAATACGTTCAGCGTAATCTTCAACGGCTTTCGCTTTTGCGGGCAACTTTATTTTAAGTAGAGGTAGACGCCATAATAAAGGCGCTAAGCTACAGTCCAATAATGAAAATTCATTACTCATAAAATATTTAGATTGTGTAAAAAGTGGTGCTAATACAGTTAAATCTTCTTCTACAGTTTTACGTGCTTTACTCATTTTGCCCTTTTCTAAGCCCATCAGAGCATTTAATAACGAATACCAGTCTTTATCTATGCGGTGAAGCATCAGGCGAGCATTGGCTCTTGATGATGGATCAGAAGGCATTAATGGGGGCTGAAGGAAACGTTCATCAAAATAAGCATTGATGATATTTGAGTCAAACAGAGTAATGTCTCGCTCGAAAAGGACTGGCGTCGTGCCATAAGGACTTGCCGCAGCAATATCTTCCGGCCATTGGCCATCAATAATATCCTCTATATTGGCTGTGATATTTTTTTCTTGTATAACGATCCGAGTGCGATGACTGAATGGGCATTCAGGATCTGAATATACAGTCATCATCGACCGTCTATTACTATTTACCATTGTCAATTACTCCGATGCTTACTGGTTAATAACCAGAAGCTTTTGGTGGTGGTTATAACAAAGAAAGGGGCTTATGCCCCTCTTCTTCTTTTTAAGCCTAAACAGTTTAGTCTTAGTGAATATCTCTCCAGAAAGCTTTCTTCATAGGGTAGACAACTAAGAATAGAATAAATAAGTATAACAAAACCCATTTAGCTAATGCTAAACGTTGAATTTTTGAGGGCTCACCTATATAAGCTAGAAAGTTAACGAGATCGGCTACCATGACATTGTAGTCATAGTTTGATAAGTCGCCTTCAGTTACATGAGATAATTGACCTGACTCTTCATCATGAGATAAGTAACCTTGTTGTTGCCATAAAACATGTGGCATACCAACATCTTTATACACAGTATTGTTTGTACCCATTGTTTTTTTATCATCTAAGTAGAATGAACGTAAATAGGTATTTAACCATGCTGTGCCTCGGGCTCGAGAAATAACTGAAAGATCAGGCGGTGTAACACCAAACCATTTCTTAGCATCTTCTGAGCGCATTGCTATAGTCATTGTGTCACCTATTTTTTCAGAGGCAAACATTAAGTTTTCAATCACTTGGTCATCGGTTAAACCAATATCTTTAGCCATACGGTTATAACGCATATATGAAGCTTCGTGACAACTTAAACAATAGTTCATAAATGTTTTAGCGCCACGCTGTAATGAGGCTTTATCAGATAAATCTATTTCAACTTCATCAAGGTGAATGCCTCCTGATGCTGACATAGCTAAGCTAGATGTAGTGGATACAAATCCAAGAAATAAAGCTAAGATTAATGTTTTCATTTCATTGTCACCCTTTCTGGCACAGGTTTATTCTTATCAGTCCAGATAAATACAGAGAGTATAGAGCCGGTTACAAATAGCCCAAGTCCAACAACGATTAATGCGAAGTAAGTAAAGTAACCAATTAAAAGTAACGGAATGCTGAAAACTAGTAGTAATTTAGCAACGGTCTTAGTTGCACTCTGGTTTTTTTCAATAGTTGTATAGAATGGCATCAAGATAAAGAATGAAAAATAGAATACTGTAAATACACGAGCGAGCAAAGTGTATGTATCTGTTGCAGCTTGTGTACCCAAGAAACCTAATACCAAAAAGCTGATAATGAATATAAATAGTGCGCTTCTAAATAAAGGACCACGGTAACGAATTGATCTTATAGCGCAACGATCTAGCCATGGTAGTAAGAATAATAATGCTTGTGCACCACCCATGGCCATAACGCCCATTAATTTATCTGGAACAGCACGTAAAATTGCGTAGAACGGTGTGAAATACCACAAAGGTACAATATGCTCTGGTGTTTTTAATGGATCTGCTGGGATAAAGTTGTCCTTCTCTAGAAACCAGCCATCTAATTCAGGCATATAGAATAAGATAAGTGCAAAAATGAACAAGAATACAATAACACCCACAATGTCTTTTACTGAGTAATATGGGTGAAAAGGAATACCATCAAGTGGGATGCCATTGCTATCTTTTTTGTTCTTAATGTCTACGCCATCAGGATTATTTGAACCAACCTCATGCAGCGCAATGATATGTGCGACAACAAGGCCAAGAATAACTAATGGAACAGCAATAACGTGGAAAGCAAAGAAGCGGTTTAAAGTGGCATCTGCAACAACAAAATCACCACGGATCCAAAGAGCTAATTCTTCACCAACTACTGGAAGAGCACCAAATAGTGAAATAATTACTTGAGCTCCCCAAAATGACATTTGACCCCAAGGTAATAAATAACCAAGGAATGCTTCTGCCATTAAGGCCATGTAGAGAAACATACCAAACAGCCATACTAGTTCACGCGGTTGCTTGTAAGAGCCATAAATAAGGCCGCGAAACATATGAAGATAGATCACGATAAAAAAGGCAGAGGCACCTGTTGAGTGCAGGTAACGAATGAGCCAGCCCCATTCAACGTCACGCATAATATATTCAACTGAAGCGAAAGCGAGTGCCGCATCAGGCTTGTAATTCATTGTGAGGAATATCCCAGTCACAATTTGAAGTACTAGCACGAGTATGGCTAAAGAGCCAAAGAAATACCAAAAGTTAAAGTTTTTTGGTGCGTAATATTTAGAAAGATGCTCTTCCCACATCTTTGTGGCAGGGAATCGCGCGTCTACCCAGCCCATTAAGTTGGCGAACATTATGCGGCTCCTTGTGCATCTTTGCCGATAAGAATAATGTTATCGCCTAAGAAATGATAAGGTGGAACTTCAAGATTTATTGGTGCGGGAACACCTTTGTAAACGCGACCAGCTAAATCAAATTTCGAACCATGGCAAGGGCAGAAAAAGCCACCTTTCCATTCAGGGCCAAGATCTTGGGGTGCTAATTCAGGCCGATGGGTTGGAGAACAGCCTAAATGGGTACATATACCGACTAACACGATGATTTCTTCACGAATTGATCGTGTACTATTCTGACAGTAATCAGGTTGTTGATCAGTGTTCTCGCTATTAGGATCCCGCAGTTGATGGTCTAGTGAAGCGAGGTTACCAAGTGTTGCCGGTGTTCTTCGTAATATCCAAACAGGCTTTCCGCGCCATTCAGGTATTATCCGTTGGCCAGGTTGAAGCTTACTAATGTCTACTTCAACCGGCGCTCCGGCAGCTTTTGCTTTCGCACTAGGAAGCATAGAAGCTACAAATGGTACGGCCATGGCAGCTGCGCCGGCGCCACCGACAACAACACTGGCAGCTGTGGTCAGAAAGCGTCGTTTACTGTTATCAACACTGTTAGACATGAGCTAATATTCCTTCACAAAAAAATTACTTAGATTGTAGACTTAATTTATCGATGAAGGAAGCCCTTCTAAGCCTAAAAAGCCCTTAATTCTATCATAAAAAATGTGTGTTTGGATCAAAAAAGCCCGCTTAAATTAAGCAGGCTTTTTTGATATAGCTAAACTTGAAATTATTTCACTTATTTCAATGCTTTCTTTGCTTTTTTAACAAGACGTTTTAGAGCGCCTTTTGGTTTTTTAGCTTGAATATCATCTAAGTTTGTTGGTGTACCTACGATGATAACGCCACCCATTCCGGCACCCCAATGAGGGTCACATTTGTAAAGGTAGATACCTTCTACAGTTAGTGGTGGTGTTTGGAAGTTCTCCCCCATTTGTGAAGTCCAGCCTACAGAACCCTCAGGGATGTATAGGTGTTCACCACTATTATCTGTGAATGTTGTGTTGCTAATATGACCGTTCATGTTATCCCAAGATACGGTATCACCTGGTGCTATTCTGAGAACCATTGGTTTGAAAGCTGTCACGGCAGCAGTGATAACATGGTTTTCAGCCATAACTGCTGAAGATAAAAGAACAGATGCGCCTAGTATGGCACCAATAAGTGATTTAGCGTATTTCATTAAATTTCCTCTTCTTATTTAAGTTATTTGCACTAGTTATGTTGTAGCTTGTCATAATGAAGCTGAACAGAAGCTGAACAGATATGGTCTGTGTCTTTGTATACTAAAAAATGGCGACCATCACCACAATATACTACCTTGCCAAGAGGCGGGAAGTCCAAATAATGCTAAATATATGTGTTCTATCACTTATTTAATCGTTTTTTCCAAGGCCTGTTTTGCACCTGCTAGAGAAAAAGAGGTTTGTACTTTTTTACCGTCAAGTAGAACTAAATTAAATGTAATTGTTTTGCCGTCTGATAAGGCTTCAATCGTCCCTAGATGTGGGCGAGAAGCACCTTGAAAAATAGGGCATATCACGCGTTCAGGTAATCGTTCAGCAACAATATGATTCATACTAAAATCTTTTTCGGTAGTTATCGTACCTTCATCGCCGACAATAATGGCATTAATACCTTCATCTGCGGGAACAATTGTGGCAACAAAGCCTCGAATCATTTGAACAGGTTTTAGTTGATCTATTTGAAAAATGGGTAACTGATTCTGTGAGAACTCATCAAAGCTATTGTCAGATAAGCTAAAATCCATCCAGACAACACCTTCTGTAGATTTGAAAATAGCTAATTCAAATCCGGCTTCATTCCTAATCATTGCTGATGAACGTACCGTGTTACTAGCTGAATGCTCAAATGATTCTACTTGCCAATCAGCCCATGAAGAAGCAGAAAAGAAGCTGAAAGCTAATGTTAGCAGTAATTTATTCATTTTAAATGGCGACCTTGTGTTTGTTGTAATGCCCACATTGCTGCGTAATGCTGCCTTTGGGATAGTAGTTCTTGATGCGTTCCTCGCTCAATAATCCGTCCATGCTCTAAAACGATAATAGTATCAGCGTCGACCACTGTTGATAAGCGATGAGCAATAAGGAGTGTTGTTTTATTTGTGCTAATACTTTGTAACTGTTGATTAATAGCCTTTTCTGAATGGCTATCTAATGCGGATGTGGCTTCGTCAAAAATCAGTATCTGAGGTTGCTTTAATAAAGTTCGTGCTATGGCAACGCGCTGTTTTTCTCCTCCAGATAATTTTAGACCACGCTCACCAACCAAAGTTTTATAACCATCGGGTAAACTCACAATGAAATCATGGATATGTGCTCGTTTGGCGGCGGTTATAACAGATTCTTCAGTAGATGTAGGATCGCCATAAAGAATATTATGATAAATAGTATTGTTAAATAACACGGTATCTTGAGGGACTACACCGATAGCTTGGCGAAGGCTATGTTGCTGAATATCTCTAATATCAGTGCCGTCAATTGTAATTGCACCAGACTGTATATCATAAAATCGGAAGAGTAAACGAACTAGAGTGGACTTTCCTGATCCACTTGCGCCAACAATGGCAAGCTTCTTCCCCGCCTCAAGTGTAAAGTCTATATTATGCAAAATGCTACGGTTAGCATCATAGTGGAAACAAACCTGATCAAATTTAATCGCACCGCCATTCAGCTTTAATGGCAGTGCATTTTGCTTGTCTATGGTTTCCTCCTCTTGTTCAAGTAGGCTAAACATGCGTTCCATATCTGCCAATGAATGACGAATTTCGCGGTATACAAAGCCCAAAAAGCCCAGAGGTAAATAGAGTTGTAATAGAAATGCATTAATTAGTATCAGATCACCTAAGCTTAACTCACCCTCTACAACACCTTGTCCTGCTAATAGCATGAGAATGGTCAGGCCAATAGAAATAATAGTGCCTTGGCCAATATTGAGAAGTGATAATGAAGTCTGATTTTTAATTGCAGACGCCTCCCAAGAGGCTAAGGTTTGATCGTAACGTTGTAATTCATAAACTTCATTATTGAAGTACTTAACGGTTTCATAATTTAATAAACTATCAATAGCCTGATTATTAGCTTTGGAGTCCATATCATTCATTGTGCGGCGAAATCGCATGCGCCATTCGGTTATTGCAAGAGTGTAGAGTATATATAAGAGGATAGTGCTCGTTGTAATAAGGGCAAAAATACTGTCATATTGGGAGAGTAGTATGGCGGTAACAAGTCCGATTTCTACTAATGTAGGTAGAATATTAAAGATCATGAAGTTTAATAAAAAACTAATCCCGCGTGAGCCGCGTTCAATATCTCGAGAAATACCACCTGTTTGCCGTTGCAGATGAAATCGTAGCGATAAATTATGTAAATGCTTAAAAATATTAGCGGCAATGCGACGAACAGAACGGTAGATAACTTTGGCGAACAGAGCATCGCGTAGTTCACTAAATAAGCTGCTTATAAAGCGCAATAGCCCATAAGCAATTAACATCGCAATAGGTAAGAAAATAATATCTTGTTGTTGCGGATCAAGCGCATCAACGGCTTTTTTTAGCGCCAAAGGAATTCCGACATTGGCAATCTTAGCAAAGGTTAATAAACCTAAGGCAAATGCGACGCGACCTTTAAACTCCCATAAATAGGGCAATAGGCTGCGGATAGCTTTCCAGTCATGATGAGATTTCATACCCGTGAGTCTAGCTGATTATGAGAGTACAAGGAAAAGTCAAAAGCCGAGCATCGACTTTTTCGGTATAATCATCAGGTTATGACATAGATGTTGAGTGCAGCCGAAGAAGTTGCAGGGTTGAATGCAGAAGGAAATACGTTAATGCCTTTATATGAATATCGTTGCGATACTTGCGAACATGAGTTCGAAGCATTGCAAAAAATGAGTGATGAACCTTTAGTACATTGTCCTGCCTGTGATGAAGCGACGCTAAGGAAGCTAGTTTCTGCAGCCGGATTTCGTTTGAAAGGTGATGGCTGGTATGAAACAGATTTTAAGAGTGGAACCAAACGTAATATTGCTGATAGTGGCGATGATTCGTCAACAAAATAACTAAGCGTGGCAGTATATAGCATGGTCTACTACTGTTATTAAATAATTTAAAGAGCGAAACTGAATGCGTAAATATCTGATTGCTGGTTTACTAGTCTGGATGCCGCTGGGAATTACGTTCTTAGTGGTGCGAGCCATTGTTGGTTTTTTAGACCGCACATTATTATTGCTACCGGAAGTATATCGACCAGATAATTTATTAGGTTTTCATATTCCAGGAATAGGCGTTGTGCTGTCAGTTATTTTAGTTTTGGCGACTGGCATGATTGTGGCTAACTTACTCGGTCGACGAATTGTTGCAGCGTGGGAGTCGTTATTAGCTAGAATTCCAGTCGTGAGGAATTTATATGCTGGAATAAAACAAATATTAGAAGCAGTGTTAGCGACCAACGGAAAGTCATTTCGCAAAGTATTACTCATTGAATACCCGCGTAAAGGTGTGTGGAGTTTTGCTTTAAAAACATCAGATGATTTAGGTGAGGTTCAGGCTAAAACGGGCGCACAAGTGATTAGTGTCTTTATTCCTACTACGCCAAATCCAACTTCAGGCTTTGTATTATTAGTACCTGAAGAAGACGTTATTGAGCTTGACATGTCAGTAGAAGAAGGCTTGAAAATGATTATATCAATGGGTGTTGTAGTGCCTGCATGGAAAAAAGAGCAGCTATTAACTGCTGAAACAGATGATAAAAAGAACCGCTAGCGTTGCAGAAAAATTGAGCTGCAATATGATTTATATTTTTAGAAAAATTGGGAAGAACTATGCGTAGCCATTATTGCGGCGATGTGAACGAAACATTAGATGGGCAAACTGTGACAGTTGCGGGTTGGATGCACCGACGCCGTGATCATGGTGGGGTTATCTTTATTGATTTACGTGATCGTGAAGGATTAGTACAGATTGTTTGTAACCCTGAAGATGCGGAAAGTTTTGCAATTGCGGAGCGGGTACGTAGTGAGTATGTACTTCAAATAGAAGGTGAAGTCCGTTTACGTCCTGAAGGTAGTGATAATGCGGGTTTAAGCAGTGGTAAAATTGAAATTGTTGCCAAAAGTGTCGTTATCTTAAATAGTTCTGAAACACCGCCATTCCCGCTTACTGAACAAGCTGAAGTAAGTGAAGATGTACGTTTACGTCATCGTTATATTGATTTACGTCGACCAGAAATGTTGAAAAAATTACGTTTCCGCTCACAAATCACTAGTCAATTACGCCAATTCTTGGATAGCAATGGTTTCTTAGATATCGAAACGCCAATCTTAACTAAAGCGACACCAGAAGGCGCTCGTGACTATTTAGTACCAAGCCGAACACATGCAGGTGACTTCTTTGCCTTACCACAATCACCACAATTGTTTAAGCAATTGCTAATGGTGTCAGGCATGGATCGTTATTATCAAGTTGTTCGTTGTTTCCGTGATGAAGATTTGCGTGCTGATCGCCAACCTGAATTCACTCAATTAGATATCGAAACTTCATTTGTTGAAGAAGAAGATTTAATGTCGATGATGGAAGACATGATTCGTAAATTATTTGCGAATGTTTTAGAGCAGCCATTACCTAACCCATTCCCTCGCATGACCTATGCTGAGGCAATGGCGCGCTTTGGTAGTGATAAGCCTGATTTACGTATTGATTTAGAACTAGTTGAAATTAGCGACTTGATGAAAGAAGTTGATTTTAAAGTGTTCTCTGGCCCAGCCAATGATGAAAAAGGGCGTGTTGCGGCATTACGCGTGCCAGGTGGTGCGAGTTTAAGCCGTAAAATGATTGATGATTACACCAAATACGTCAGCATCTATGGCGCGAAAGGTTTGGCTTATATTAAGGTGAATGATCTTGCTGCTGGACGTGCAGGTTTACAATCGCCAATCTTAAAGTTCATCCCAGATGACGTTGTTGATGCGATTATGCAGCGTACCGGTGTAGAAACGGGTGATTTAGTGTTCTTTGGTGCTGATAGAGCTAACATCGTTAATGAAGCCTTGGGCGCATTACGTGTTAAAGTAGGCCACGATTTAGATATGGTTAAACATGGCTGGCAGCCTTTATGGGTTGTTGCTTTCCCAATGTTTGAGTGGGATGAGAAGTCTGATCGTTGGACTGCATTACATCACCCATTCACAGCGCCACGTGAATCTGATATTGGTTTATTAGACACTGATCCTGGCAAGTGTTTATCACGTGCTTACGATATGGTATTCAATGGTACTGAATTAGGTGGCGGCTCTATGCGTATTCATAAAGCGGATGTGCAAAGCCAAGTGTTTGAATTATTAGGTATTTCAAAAGAAGAAGCAGACGATAAATTTGGTTTCCTATTAGAAGCATTGAAGTTTGGTTGCCCACCGCACGGTGGTTTAGCCTTTGGCTTAGATCGCTTAGCGATGTTGATGACGGGATCTGCATCGATACGTGATGTAATGGCCTTCCCTAAAACACAATCTGCTAGTTGTCCGCTGACTAATGCGCCAAGTGCAGTGAGTGAGACTCAATTAAAAGAACTTAATATTCGTTTGCGTAAGACTCCTGTCATTACAGACTCAAAACCAGAATAATTAAAACTGCTTACGGCAGCTTAAAGAGGTGAATTATGAGTGAGAAAACAGCCATTGCATCATGCACGCAACAGCATTATGATATTCATCAAACTGATCTGCCGTTAAGTTGTCCTATGCCAAAGATGGAGCATTGGGATGCTCACCCTCGAGTCTATTTAGATGTTGAATCTAAAGGTCAGGTTAACTGCCCTTATTGTGGTGCTAATTTCGTGTTGGTAGATTAAATTAGTGTCAAAACAGATTTATGTAGCCGTTGCGGCAATTATAAATATGCAACAGCAAGTGTTGCTCGGTTTACGCCAAACATACCAGCACCAAGGTGACCTGTGGGAGTTTCCAGGTGGAAAAGTTGAGTTAAATGAAACGACTTACGATACTTTGCTTCGTGAAATTGAAGAAGAAGTGGGCTTGCAAATCACTGTTGCAGAACCATTAATAAAAGTTAGTCACGATTATAGTGACAAGTCTGTCATATTGGATGTGTGGTTGGTTAAGGGATACTCTGGTGTGCCTGTAGGTCAAGAAGGCCAGCGTTTACGCTGGTGTGATATTGCTGACTTAGAGGATAATGATTTTCCTGCTGCTAACGTAGCCATTATCCAAGCATTAAAATTAAGAGTGAAGTGATATGAGTTTAGCTGAAACAATTCCACTTAAATTACAGACGAGTATTGATAGCCTTATCGATAGTGTTACGCCTAGCCCTTGGCTGACAGAGGCTGAAAAATATGACTATATCGAAAAGATAAAAGCCTTATTAATAGAAAAAAATGCCGTACTGATTGCTCATTATTATGTTGATGATGAGCTGCAGGCGTTAGCTGAGGCAACCGGAGGTTACGTTTCAGACTCGCTAGATATGGCTAATTTTGGCGCCCAACATAACGCAAAGACTTTGATTGTATGCGGTGTCCGTTTTATGGGCGAGACATCTAAAATATTAAGCCCCGAAAAAACAGTAATCATGCCGACACTTGATGCCGAATGTTCACTTGATCTTGGCTGTCCAATTGATGAGTTCAGTCAGTTTTGTGATCAATATCCTGAGCATGAAGTGGTTGTTTATGCCAACACTAGTGTAGAAGTTAAAGCTCGTGCAGATTGGATTGTGACTTCCAGTAATGCAATTCAAATCGTGACACATTTGATGGATGAAGGTAAAAAAATTGTCTGGGGACCCGATAAGCATTTAGGTAAATATATCCAAAACAAGACTGGCGCTGATATGATTATGTGGCAGGGTAACTGTGTTGTTCATGATGAATTTAAATTGCATGAACTTGAACAGTTAATGGAAAAATACCCTGATGCTGAAGTATTAGTTCATCCTGAGTCACCTGAACCCGTCATTGCTAAAGCTAACTTTGTCGGTTCAACCAAACAAATTATTGCTGCGGGTAAAAAGTCATTAGCAAAGACATTAATTATTGCGACTGATCACGGTCTGTTTTATAAAATGAGCCAAGTTGTACCGAATAAAAGACTGATTCCTGCACCAACTGGCGGTAAGAGTGCTACATGTAAAAGCTGCGCGCACTGTCCATGGATGGCGATGAATACACTGGTTAATTTATATGAAGCGCTACGCGACTCAAGCAATACTATTGAAGTTGATGAAGCAACGCGTCAGAAAGCATTAATACCACTCGGCCGTATGTTAGATTTTTCACATCAACAAGGCATATTAACCGCTGGTGATACTTAGCGTTTAGTGATAGTCGGAAGGGTTGTATTCATCGATATTAATATTTTCTTGAGTCGACTCGCCGGCTATTTTGTGAGCTGCCGATGCCCATTCACCTAAGTCAATCAGCTTGCAGCGTTCACTACAAAATGGTCGCCATTGCTGCTGTTGTTGCCAGAGAACATCGCTGCCACATTGTGGACATTGAACAATTCTAACCATAATAATTGACTGCCGAGGCTTACATTGAGCAACAACTCAGTGAAAATTCGACATCTTCACTGTGTTGTTGAGAACGTTGATTAATATCAAATTGCATAAACCGGACTGTAAACCGGTGTTTTCCACCACTGATTTCAGGATAATAAGTGGTTTCACAAGGAATTCTTATTCTAATAAGTTGAGTTGCATGATTGCTATTTAAGCTCTGCTGATAAAAGCCTGCTTTAGCAGTTTTAGGGGTGAAACCAGTGCTTCCTCTAATCAATCCAAGTGTTATTTTTATAGCATTCTGAATGCTGTCAAATTGTCTTGCCCACCCTATCAATTGTTGTTTTCGCTTGTCAAGTGAACTGTGTTGGAGCCAATAATGGTAAGCGGGTAGATCAAAATCACAGGTGCCACCTGGAATACTTGAGCGTTGCCGAATACTGTAAAGAAAATCATTTTCACGTAAGGGCTGGCCAATGGCAGATTTATTCACCTGAATAGCATCAACAATTTGGTCAAGATCAGCAAGTAATTTTTCTAAGGCTTGTTTATCAACACCTGGCGTATTTTCTAATGCGGATAAATTAGTAATGATCCGCTCCAGTTCTTTGATAATTTCTTGCTTGAGATCACTGCGGTCAAATACTGACAGGATCGCTGACAGTGCTTGGACTACGTCTCGATGATCTAATTCACTGTCACCTTTAAGTGCCGCGTCTAAGCTCTTAAATAAGAACTCAAGTCGGAGAAAAGTCCGTATACGCTCATTGAGCGGTTGTTCATATATTATGATTTTAGACACTGTCGATTGACTGGCCGTTAGTAGCTATAAAGGTGCTATTGTCGCCGACTATTAGCATGCTGGCAAGCTGTAGAAGCCTAGCTGGCTAATAAACGGTATTTTTCATCTAATTTTTTCACTTCTTCACAGAGAAAATAGGCTGTTAGATTGTTAATAATTATATCGTCGGCATCAGCAAGTCGTAATTCTCTATTGCATTGTGATGTAATTATTGTTTCTGCCTCACTGCGGTTTAATTTATCGCGAAGGCAAAGCCGATCTATTTGTTGTTCTCTGCTAATATCAATGACTAAGATCCGGTCAACACTATTTTGCCAGTGGCTTTCTATGAGTAGCGGAATTGCGATGATGCAATAGTCTGTTTGCACTGCATTACTTTGCTGGTGTAATTGCTGCCGGATTTTGGGGTGTAGGATTTTTTCTAGCTGTAATTTAGCCGCTGTATCTGCATAAATAATTTTGCGCAGTGCAGTACGATCGAGGTAGCCATCTTTTTTTAATATAGCAGAGCCAAATGTATCGACGATTTCTACAAGAGAGGACTGTCCAGGTTCGACTAATTCACGAGCGATAATATCAGCATCTATAATGGGTATATTATAGTTGGAAAATAGTGAGCACACAGTCGATTTTCCTGCTGCAATTCCTCCTGTGAGGCCAATTTTTAGCATGGATATCCTTAGCTGCCAGTAACCCAGGTTAAGTAGGCATAATTGATGTCAGTACCCCAAACTAATGCTAACCATCCTGCGGCGGCAAGGTAGGGACCGAACGGAATGGGAATATCACGTTGATGACGACGAAACACAATTAGAGCTATGCCCACTATAGCGCCAACTAAGGAGGATAATAACATAATGGAAGGTAACAACGCCCAACCTAACCATGCTCCTAATACGGCTAAAAGCTTAAAATCCCCATAGCCCATACCTTCCTTACCTGTTACCAGCTTAAAGCCATGAAAAACTAGCCAGAGTGATAAATAACCCGCCATTGCGCCAATGATGCTTGATTGTAAGTCAGTATAAGTAGCAAAAAGGTTAAAGCTAATGCCAAGCCATAAAAAAGGCAGTGTAATGCTGTCAGGTAGTAGCTGGTGGTCAAGATCAATAAAGCTAAGCGTAATAAGGGACCATGTCAGCAACAACGCACCCAAGCAGGCCCAGTCAAAGCCAAACTGCCAAGCAATAATGCCTGACAGTAAGCCGGTAAAGGCTTCAATGATAGGGTAGCGAATGGAGATAGATGTTTTGCATTGTTTGCACTTACCGCCGAGTGCTAAATAGCTTATGACGGGTATATTCTCTAGAGCACCAATTAAATGAGCGCAATGAGGACAGCGGGATCGAGGTTTACTTAGTGTAAATGCAGCTAACTTTTTACTCTCACTACCATTTAATTCATTGCACTGGGCTGTCCACTCACGTTCCATCATGATCGGAAGTCGATAAATGACGACATTTAAAAAACTTCCTACTAATAAGCCTAATATTGCAATAAGAGTGATGAAGAGTTCGGGTGATGATTGCATTAAAGAAATAAACATTGATTTTTAGCCTACTACCGCGCCGAGTTTGAAGATTGGTAAGTACATTGCGATTACTAGAGTACCAATCACAACACCCAAAAACACCATTATCATGGGCTCCATTAAGGTGGTCATATTATCTACTGCATCATCAACTTCTTGTTCAAAGAATTCAGCTACTTTTTCGAGCATGGTATCGAGTGAACCAGACTCTTCACCAATGGCTACCATTTGAATCACCATATTTGGAAATAATTCACTGTTTCTCATAGCAACATTGAGTTGAGTACCTGTAGAAACTTCATCTCGCATTTCTAAGGTGACTTCACTGAATACAATATTACCTGTTGCACCTGCAACCGATACCATTGATTCGACAAGAGGCACACCTGCTTTAAACATTGTGGCAAAAGTACGAGCAAACCGAGCAATAGCACCTTTTTCCATGACGGCACCTATAACAGGTACTCTTAGTAGTAGTCGGTCAAAAAAGTGTTGCACTTTGCGTGAATGCTTTTTAGCTTCCATGATACCGTAAACAGCAGCGAAGATAGAGCCAAAAATAAGCCACCAATACTCTTGGAAAAAGATAGAGAGGTTAATAACCATTTGGGTTAGAGCCGGTAATTCAGCACCAAAACCATCAAATAATGTTTGAAACTGTGGAATTACAAAGATCATTAATATAGCGGTAACAATGAAGGCAACCACTAGGATTGATACTGGGTAAACCAAGGCCTTTTTAATTTTAGCCTTAAGTGCTTCTGTTTTTTCCTTATAGATGGCTATTTCATGTAATAGCTGTTCTAAGGTACCTGATTGCTCACCCGCATTAACAAGGTTTACAAAAAGATCGTCAAAATGTAATGGGAATTTCCCTAATGATTCGGCCAAACTAGTGCCCGATTCTACATCTGCCTTAATTGATAAAACCATATTCTGCATACTTGCATTCTCATGGCCTTCACCGATGATTTGCATGGACTGCATTAGAGGAACACCAGAGGACATTAATGTTGCTAACATACGGCTGAACACTGCGATATCTGCAGATGTAATGGGCGGTTTTCTGGGGGTAAATAGATCTTTAGGTTTCTTTTTTAATTTTAGTGGCGTGATGCCTTGACGGCGCAGTAATGCTTTGGCTATATTGATGTTATTGGCTGATATTTGACCTTTAGTGCGCCTACCTGTTTTACCTTTTCCTTGCCAGATAAAGATAGGAGCGAGTTTGACTTTTTTTGCTTCAGCCATCTCTTTACTCCTTGATTACGCGGTTAAGCTCTTCAAGACTGGTTAGTCCTGACGCTACTTTTTTAAGTCCAGACTCTCTCAAATCTGCGATACCTTCCTTTTTAGATTGATCAGCTAACTCCAGTGAGTTACCGCCATCCATAATAATTCGGCTCATGGCCTCGGAAATTGGCATTACTTGATAGATACCTACTCGGCCTTTATAACCTAAGATGCAACTTTCGCAACCCACAGCTTTATAAACGGTGATGCCTGTGTCAATTTGGGCTTGGCTGAAACCTTCTTCTAGTAATGTTTCTACAGGTATATCTTCAGCTGTTTTACAATTACTACATAGACGCCTGCCAAGACGTTGGGCGATAATTAATGAGACTGCAGAAGCAATATTAAAGGCTGGAACCCCCATATTCGCTAGACGAGTTAGTGTCTGGGGTGCATCGTTGGTATGTAGTGTTGAAAATACCATATGACCAGTTTGAGCAGCTTTGATTGATATTTCAGCGGTTTCTAGGTCACGAATCTCACCAACCATTATGATATCGGGATCTTGACGCAAGAAAGCTTTTAGCGCTGCAGAAAATGTCAGTCCTACGGTTGGATTTACATTGACCTGGTTAATGCCAGCAATACTGATCTCAGCCGGATCTTCGGCCGTCGATATATTACGACCGTCGGTGTTAAGAATATTAAGTGCGGTGTAAAGGGAGACTGTCTTACCACTACCTGTTGGACCTGTTACTAAAATCATGCCATAAGGTTGATGCATAATTTCCATGAAGATGGCTTTTTGATCCTCTTCATAGCCGAGAACATCGATTCCTAATTGAGCACTAGTGGGATCTAAAATACGTAATACGATTTTTTCACCGAATAACGTCGGGCAAGTGTTGATACGAAAATCAATAGTTTTTGTTTTTGATAATTTGAGTCGCATACGCCCATCTTGAGGCACGCGACGTTCAGCAATATTAAGACGAGATAATACTTTTAAGCGTGCAGAAATTCGACCTGCTGTGGAAATTGGCGCAGTTTTGATTTCGTGTAACATGCCATCGACACGAGTTCGAACACGATATACTTTCTCATAAGGCTCAAAGTGAATATCGGAAGCGCCCGCTTTTATCGCATTAGTTAGAATACCTTGAATAAAGCGAACAATTGGCGTTTCATCTGTGCCAGCTGAGTGAGCATTAGGATCGCTATCTCCCGATTCATCTGGACCTAAATCTAACTCTTCAAAGTCATCGTCATTAAAATCGTTTAAGGTTTCACTTTGTTGCTCTAATATTAGGCTAATGGTTACGGTAAGTTGTTGCTCATCGACCAGAACAGGGTGGGTGGTTAAGCGCGTGTTAAATTGAAATGCATCTAATGCTTGTAAATTAGAGGGATCAGATACCGCAACGTAAAGACGATTACCATGTTTATACAATGGAAGAGCATTATGTTTAGTAATTAACTCTTCTTTAACCAAATCCATCGCAGCTAACTCAGTATTCATTGCATTGAGATCAAATAGAGGCAGACCAAATTCCTCTGAAGCCGATGATGCAATGATTTTACTGGCTAGGATATTATGATTAACTAAGTACCTAACTAAGCCCTTTTTTTCTTGCTGGGCTTTTTCTTGGGCTGCAATAGCGGTCTGTTCAGTTAATAAACCATCGTTAATGAAGCGTCTTGCTAAACCACTGAGTCTGATCGGTGCTTCCATATTTGCCACTACAACCTTAAAAAGATTACTGTTAGGAACATTGTAAACAAAAGCCTATATTATGGAAGTTATCAGATAAATTCTAGTGTGTAATTTGAGACGTCTGATGCGCTTCACGTATATACTGCATGCAATCGTTAAATGGGAAGATATAAATATGCCAAAAATTAAAAAGTGGAAACAGTTAGGTCTGATTTTTGTCCTGCTATCGTTACTGGTCGCTTGTGGTCAAAAAGGAGATTTATATCTACCAGAAAGTGAAGTATTAACCCGTTGGATAGAAGTATAAAGTATGAACCATTTTGATTATAAAAACGGTGAGCTATTTGCCGAACAAGTATCTGTAACTGAAGTTGTAAAGGAATATGGCACGCCGAGCTATATTTATTCACGTGCAACATTAGAAAGACATTGGCATGCATTTGATTCAGCTTTTGAAGGATTAGCACATTCTGTTTGTTATGCTGTAAAAGCTAATTCTAATCTAGCAGTACTAAATGTCTTAGCTAAACTAGGCTCTGGATTTGATATTGTTTCGGCCGGTGAGTTGGCCCGTGTATTAGCCGCTGGTGGACAAGCAGAGCGAACCGTTTTTTCAGGCGTGGGCAAAACCGTTGCGGAAATTAACTATGCCTTAGAAGAAGGCGTTCGCTGTTTCAATGTTGAATCGATTTCTGAATTATCTAGAATTAATGATGTTGCGGCTTCTGTAGGTGTGCGAGCACCGATCTCTATTCGAGTGAACCCAGATGTAGATGCACAAACACACCCTTATATTTCGACAGGTCTAAAAGAAAATAAATTTGGTATTGCGATTGAGCATGCTGAGGCTGTGTACCAGCAAGCACATGCGATGGATAATATAAATGTGGTGGGCATCGATTGTCATATTGGTTCACAATTAACCACGGTTTCACCATTTGTAGATGCCTTGAAGCGTGTGCTGACACTAATCGATGTATTGGCAGAGCAGGGAATTAAGTTATTGCATCTTGATATCGGGGGGGGGCTTGGTATAACTTATCAAGATGAAACGCCACCTAGTCCTGCGGAATACTCTGCTGCAATGCGTGAGTTACTTGAAGATCGAGATTTAGAAATCTTACTTGAGCCCGGCCGGGCTATTGCAGGAAATGCGGGGATTTTAGTCACTAAAGTTGAGTTTTTAAAACCAACTGAAGATCGCCATTTCGCTATTGTTGACGCAGCCATGAATGATTTATTACGACCAGCCTTGTATCAATCGTGGCAAGAAATACAACCTGTTATTCAGCACAGCACCGCTGATAAACACCATTATGATATTGTCGGGCCGATCTGTGAAACGGGTGACTTTCTAGGTAAAGATCGTCTGCTTGCAATTCAAGAAGGGGATTTATTAGTCATTAGAAGTGCGGGAGCATATGGCTTTACTATGAGTTCAAATTATAACTCACGCCCTCGCACAGCAGAAGTGATGGTAGATGGTGATGTTAGCCACCTTATTCGCGAGCGTGAAACAATTGAATCACTCTATGCTGGTGAACATGTTTTACCTGAGCAGAAAATATGTTGAAATTTAGTAAAATGCATGGTCTAGGTAATGATTTTGTCGTTATAGATGCTATTAATCAGCAGCTTAACTTAGATGTGAAAGAGATTCGATTTCTAGCCGATCGACGTGTTGGAATTGGTTGCGATCAATTATTGGTCGTTGAAAGGCCCACTAAACAAGGTGTTGATTTTCGTTACCGAATTTTTAATGCAGATGGTAGCGAAGTGGCTCAATGTGGAAATGGTGTTCGTTGCTTTGCGCGGTTCGTACGAGACAAACAGCTAACGGATAAAGATGCCATTACGGTAGAGACAGCATCGGGAATTGTTTATCCGACCTTGCAAGAAAATGATAATGTAACTGTTGATATGGGTTTGCCACAATTTGCTCCGCAAGATATTCCATTGGTAAGTGGCGAGCAGGCTGTTCTATATAGTCTGAATTTAAAGAGTGATGTCACCGTTAGTATCGGTGCTGTTTCAATGGGTAACCCTCATGCTGTTATGCTGGTGGAGAATATTGCTTCCGCGAATGTTGGTATTATTGGGCAGATGATTGAAAGCCATGAGCAGTTTCCGGAAGGCGTTAATGCTGGGTTTATGCAGATTGTTGATCGTTCTAATGTGAACTTACGGGTATATGAGCGCGGAGCAGGAGAGACACTAGCTTGTGGAACGGGTGCTTGTGCTGCTGTCGTTATTGGAATCCAGCAGGGTTTATTGGATTGTGAAGTCACAGTATCACTACCGGGTGGTGATTTAAATATAGTTTGGGCTGGAGAGAATGAATCTGTATGGATGACAGGGCCAGCAACACATGTCTTTGATGGGGAAATTACGTGGCCGATAATCAACAATCATTAACTGCTGAACAAGTAAAAAAATACCTGGCTGAACATAGCGATTTTTTTTTACAGCATGCTGATGTCATCGAAACATTACAATTAAGTGATGCACCAGAAGGGACTATTTCGCTTACACAGCGTCAGAATGAACGTCTACAAGTAAAAAACCAACAATTACATCAGCAATTACAGTCTTTGATTGATAATGCCCGTGAAAATGGAATCTTGCAGACACGAGTTCACCAACTGTGTTTACGCTTAATGGACGCGCCGACATTGGAAACGTTATTGCCGTTATTGATGCGAGAGCTTAAACAGGGGTTTAATGCTGATGAAGTAGCGCTTCGTTGGTTTTATGCAGGAGTTAAAGCACCTCGACTACCAGAAGCCGATGAGAATATTGTAGTTCAGCATGCAGACGCGGATAATTTACGAATTTTTGATAAGATTTTGTCTAAGCAACAACCTGTGTGCGGTCGCTTATCAAAAGCACAAAAGACACTTTTGTTTAATGAACATGCAGAGAAGGTTAAATCTGTGGCCTGTCTCCCTTTAGGCCACGAGCCTTGCGCAGGACTACTGGCGATTGCAAGTTACGATGAAGATCGTTTTCATGCTGATATGGGCACTGATTATTTAAGCTTTCTTGGTGAGGTGGCGATGAGAGTCATCCGCCCTCATCATGATTATGGAAAATGATCAGCAACAAGATTGTGATGATTTCTTGCACTATTTGGCGCAAGAAAAAAGAATGTCTGCACATACGATCAGTAATTATCAACGCGATCTAAAGCAACTACTTATTTTTTTACAGACGAATGAGTTAAAGTCGTGGTCTAGTATTAGAAGCAGTCATATTCGTCAGTTTATTGTAAAACGTCACCAACAAGGTTTAGCCGGACGATCTATTCAGCGGGCTTTATCGGCAATACGCAGTTTTTATCGTTTTCTTATTCGAGAAGGTTTAGCTGAAAATAATCCTGCCCAAGCAGTGCAGGCACCTAAAAGTGAAAAACGTTTGCCTTCTACATTAGATGTTGATCAAATGAATGCTTTGCTCGATGGCACACAAGCAGTTGATTTTATTGCCTGTCGTGATCGGGCGATTATGGAATTATTCTATTCATCAGGCTTGCGATTAGCAGAGCTCGTAAGTTTGAATGTCCGCGATGTCGATATTAGTGATTATTTGGTTTATGTCACTGGTAAAGGTGATAAAAGCCGTGTGATACCAGTTGGGGCTCTGGCGATTAAGGCATTAAACCTATGGTTAGTCGAGCGAGATAAGTTGATGTTTTTTGAGCAAATGGCTTTGTTTATAAGTCAACAAGGGCGGCGATTAGGTGTTCGTTCGGTACAAAAGCGTTTAGAATACTGGGGTAAAAAGCAGGGTATTTCAGATAAAGTTCATCCACATCGATTACGCCATGCTTTTGCTTCACATATGTTGGAAGCAAGCGGCGACCTTCGAGCCGTTCAAGAATTATTAGGTCATGCTGATATATCAACCACACAGATTTATACCCATGTTGATTTTCAGCATTTGGCGAATGTTTACGATGCTGCCCATCCTCGAGCGAAAAAAAAATAACAAGCCGTTTAAATTACCATCAACATTGCCTTAAAATAAATCAATTAGAGAGAGTATATTGCTTAATATTTAGTCTACGCTGCAACTCACTCACGACTATTCTGCCGGCGCTAATCATATAACCACAAGCACCGGCGTTGCTACATTTAGCCGTAGTAAAACGGAAATTGCAGCTGTTGGATTAGTGGGCCTGCTCCCAATTACTACCTGTATCAATACCTACTTCTAGAGGCACCGCGAGCTCTGCAGCATGAGTCATTAAATCCCCAATTTTTTGTTTGGCACTTTCAAGCAGATCATTAGGTATTTCGAAGACTAATTCATCATGCACTTGCATAATCATTCGAATAGGGGACTGCTCAGCTTGTAACCAGTTTTGAATATCAATCATTGCACGCTTAATTATATCTGCGGCTGTGCCTTGCATTGGTGCATTAATCGCTGTGCGTTCAGCATACTGGCGGCGCATACCATTACTGGAGTTAATTTCTGGTAGAAACAAACGGCGGCCAAATAATGTTTCAACATAGCCATCTAATTTTGCTTGTTCGCGAGTAGTATCCATATAAGTTTTAACCCCAGGGTAGCGTTCAAAATATGTAGTCATATAATCGGCAGCTTGATGGCGTTCAATATTAAGTTGTTTAGATAAACCATGGGCTGACATGCCGTAGATTAAGCCGAAATTAATTGCTTTTGCACTTCGACGTTGATCAATGGAAACATCATCAAGTGATACATTAAAAATTTCTGATGCGGTGTGGCGATGAACATCTTCACCGGCAGAAAACGCTTTTAGTAAACCTTCATCATGAGATAAGTGCGCCATAATGCGAAGTTCGATTTGAGAATAATCGGCAGCGAGCAGCGTGCAACCATCTGATGCTATAAATGCTTCACGTATACGTCGGCCTTCCTCACTACGGATGGGGATGTTTTGTAGATTAGGATCAGATGAAGATAAGCGCCCCGTTGCTGTAACGGCTTGATGATAAGAGGTATGTACGCGTCCTGTAGCGCTATTCACTTGCTCAGGTAGACGATCAGTATAAGTTGATTTAAGTTTGCTTAAGCTTCTGTATTGCATAATGACTTGGGGCAGTTCATAAGCTTGATCGGCTAGATCTTGTAAAACTGCCTCAGCAGTCGATGGCTGACCTTTAGGTGTTTTCTTGAGGATAGGTATCTTAAGCTTTTCATATAAGACTACACCCAGTTGCTTTGGTGAGCCTAAATTAAACTCTTCGCCGGCGAGATCCCATGCTTGTTGTTCTAATTTAACGAGTGAATGACCTAACTCATCGCTCTGTTGCTGCAACATGAAAATGTCGATATTGACCCCGTTACGTTCTAAGGTATTTAATACCGGCAGTAATGGTATTTCAAGATCGTGATAGACCTTTTCGAGTGCTGGGATAGCGTGAACTTTAGGCCACAGTGTTTGGTGAAGCTGTAATGTGATATCGGCATCTTCAGCAGCATAAGGCGCAGCCTGTTGTATTTCTATTTGATTAAACGTCAGCTGCTTCTTACCTTTGCCTGCAATATCTTCAAAATGAATGGTGCTGCGGCCAAGGTATTTTTCAGCAAGCGAGTCCATATCGTGACGTGTCGCCGTACTATCTAAAACGTAGGATTGAAGCATTGTATCGTGTTTGATGCCTTGTAAATCAATACCGTGATTTAGCAAAATATGGCGGTCATACTTTAGGTTTTGACCGACTTTAAATCTAGTTGGATCTTCGAGTAAAGGTTTAAATAAGTTTAGAACAGTATCGAAATCTAATTGCTCAGGAGCGCCGATATAATCATGAGCAAGAGGTAGGTAGGCTGCTTCGCCAGCTGTCACGGCAAAGGATAAACCGACAATACGTGCATCTAGGTAATCTAAGCTGGTGGTTTCAGTATCAAAAGCAAATAAATCAGCATTGTTAAGTTTCTCTAGCCAAATTTGTAAGTCTAATTGCGTGAGGATGGTGTGATAGTTTTTTTCTTGAACCAGAACTGCTGTAGTATTTTGACCACCGTTTTCTTGGGTTGAATTAGGCTGGTTTTTTATTTCAGCGGACCAATTACGGAATTCGAGCTGATTAAATAGTGCTAATAATGTGCCATTGTCCTGTGGCCCATTAACAAGCTCTTCTATGTTCTGGTCAAGTGCGACATCACATTTAATAGTCGCTAATAGATAACTGAGTTTGGCGAGGTCTTTATGCTCCGCTAACCTTTCAGGCATTTTTTTAGCACCACGGAAATCAAGTGAGCGTACCGCTTCTAAATCTTTATAGATTTCATCAATACCACCCAAGTTCTGTAGCAGAGCTAGTGCGGTTTTCTCACCTACACCTGGTACGCCTGGAATGTTATCAACCTTATCGCCCATCAAGGCTAAGAAGTCGATGATTAACTCGGGTGGAATGCCAAATTTTTCTTTTACGCCTTCAATGTCCATAACTGTTTCAGTCATAGTATTCACTAGGGTAATGTGTTGATTAACCAACTGAGCCATATCTTTATCGCCAGTACTAATAACAACATCAATACCTTTTTCAGTCGCTTGACGTGCCAGCGTACCAATCACATCATCAGCTTCCACACCATCAATTATTAGTAGTGGGAAGCCCATGGCGCGAATAATGTCATGAACAGGCTGGATTTGTGAGCGCAGGTCATCAGGCATTGGCGGACGTTGCGCTTTGTATTCAGAATAAATTTCATCACGAAATGTCTTACCTTTAGCATCAAAAATGACCAAAATATTGCTAGCGGGATAATCTTTTACTAAACGACGCAGCATGGCTGTGACGCCCCGCACTGCTCCTGTCGGCTCACCTGCGGCATTATGTAGGTCTGCCTTAAACATTGCATGGAATGCGCGGTAGAGGTACGAGGAGCCATCAACAAGAATACAAGGCGCAGTTTTTTTCATAATAGGTCACTTTAAAATAGTTAGTGGAGACAATAGATCGCTTTAATACTGACGATGGAAATGCTATCTTTATCGTAAATTATACGGAGTTTGTTCCATGGCTAACAAAATCACTTTCATGCATATTGTATGCGCTGTTGCACTATTTATGTCGGCTAATCTTTTTGCTGATGACAATATACTGAAACCACCTAAACTACCAGAACCACTTAGAGATGGTGAAAGTATAGAGCCTGAAGTTAATATTATTCAAAAAGATGACCGTACAATTGAAGAATATCGCGTGAATGGTGAGTTATATATGGTTAAAGTAACACCGGTGGTAGGTCACCCATATTACTTTATTGATACCGATGGTGATGGGTCATTAGATTCCAAACAATTTGAGTTAGCGTCAGGCATGGTGCCAAGCTGGATCGTGTTTAAATGGTAAGCCGTTTTACCCACTGAGTTTTAATTAATGTCTGTTTATACTGAAGTTTCACGTGCCGACCTTGTTGCGTTTTTGAATGATTATATTGTTGGTGATTTAGTGTCTTATCAAGGCATTAGTGATGGTATCGAAAATACCAATTATTTTGTTACCACCCAGCAAGGTGAGTTTGTTTTAACGCTATTTGAACAGCATGAATTTAGTGAATTAGACTATTTCCTTGGTGTAATGACCTTTTTCTATCAACAAGGTATTCCTTCGGCCCATCCAGCTGCCGATAAAAAAGGTAACTATTTAAAAACCTTATGCGGAAAACCAGCAGCATTAGTGATGCGGCTTTCTGGTCAAGGTGTTGACTCTATTGCTAGCATTGGTCAGTGTCAGGCAATTGGTGAGATATTGGGCCGAATGCATATTGTTGGTGAGAAATTCGACTCTCGCCGAGCAACAGAGCGTGGCCCTGATTGGCGAGCAACAATCGCTAAGACTGTTTTGCCTTTACTTGATAGCGATTCAGCAAAGATGTTAAAGGAAGAGTTAGCGTTTCAAGCTTCTTACGCAGATTTAGCTTTACCTTCAGGCGTAACACATTCTGATCTGTTTCGTGATAATGCTTTATTCGATGGTGATGAGTTAAAAGGTATTATCGATTTTTATTATGCCTGTGATGAATACTTATTGTATGACTTGGCCGTTGCAGTAAATGACTGGTGTGTGGACGAAAATGGTTCGATTGAAGCTGAACGCTACCACGCATTAATAGAGGCTTATTCTAAACAACGATCGCTAACAGAAAGTGAAGTTCATAACTGGAATTTGGTTCTGCGAGCAGCCGCCTTACGTTTTTGGTTGTCTCGACTCCAAGACCAACTATTTCCTCGCGAAGGTGAATTAACGCAAATTAAAGATCCTAACTTTTTCTTAGGCATATTGATGTTTCACCGTGAAGAGGGCTTAATGATTGATGCGTTATTTATGTAATAACTTAGCAATTTTTAGTGGGGGCTAACTTTCAGCCTTATCCATTAGCTGTTGCTCATACCGTTTGGCAAAACGTAGAAACTTAGAAAATGCATAAATCATTGAAAATCCAAAGCCATACAATCCATGGATGTAGTAGCGACGGAAAATATAGGCTTTAATAAAGGTAACGAAAAACTCAGTTAACAAGCGGCTAGCGCCAATCACCCTATCTTTCTTAGCCATATCTTCAGCTTGTAAGCCAGTGTAATAGTTTGCCTTTTGGACAAGGTGAGTGAATGAACGGATAGACTGGTGGTGGCATGCCGACTTTATCGTTGAGACCTTGTTTTTATCCATTACGACCGAATCTAGGCTGCTATGATTACGAAACCTTCCTTGAGTTTTGTCATACAGTCGGATATGTGTCGTTTCCCATGCATAATTTTTTGGGGAACGTTCGAATGGCATGATGTCCTTAAATTTAATGGTGTATCCACTATAATTAGGCTCACTTTCGGTAATGGATAATATTTCTTGTTTTGCTTCAGGAGTCACTCGTTCATCTGCGTCAATGTTAAGAATCCAATTGTTTCGACAATGATCTTCACCAAACCGTTTTTGTTGGCCATACCCTTGCCATTGATGAACCAAAACTGTTGCACCACATTCTTTAGCGATCTGGATAGTTTTATCTTCACTTCCAGAATCAATCACGATAACCTCATCAACCCAATCAATTACAGATTTAATGGCCTTTTGAATACGATCCTCTTCATTTAAGGTAATAATAAAAACAGAAAGAGGTAAGGCATTTTCTGAGGTCTTATGTTTTAATGTATCGTTTGTCATTTTAAAGCCAATAGTTGGTTTATATACTAAAGCGATTAGTTTAATATAATTTACGTAGCGTATGACAATAGATTTAGCTTAGATTCACTGTTTTTATTAATATTAATGGAATGGAAATGATTATTCATCAGTTGAAGTCGTCAGTTATGGCGACTCTACTCTTAGCATCAATAATTTGGGCGCAACCTTTCTCGGGTGGCCCAAGAGTCCCAACGGTATTACTGATCATTATTGGGGGGCTAGTTTTATTCAAGAGATTGGTATCATTTCATGATCAAAGAATTAGCCGAATTACCATAATATTGGCACTGTTTTTTATACCGAGCTTATTGTCGTTATCTAGTAGCTATAATCTAGAAGGTACATTAAAACAGATTTTTATTTTGCCGCTATTCCTTCTTTTTTCCATTGCTGTTGTTTATTTAATGGATCACAAATTTAATCCAAGACTATTTTATTCCTTGGTTTTATTTGTCTGTTCTTTTTGGACTTTTGATGCGACTGTGCAGCTTCTGTGGGGGCATGATTTATTTGGTATTCCTCCATGGCCTGGAGATGGAATTAGAATTGTAGGACCCTTTGGTGATCGTTTAAGACTAAGTTTATTTTTATCTATCACATTACCCCTAGTGCTTTTTAGACTCAAGAGTACAAGTGTACTGTGGCAATTAACATACCTTACATTGGTCTTTTTTATTATAATACTATCAGGGGTTAGAACTGATTTGTTAACGGCCTTAATGGCCATCATTCTTTATATTTTTGTTAATAAAAAAACTAAATTATTACTCGCCTTAATACCCCTTTTAATTATTGCAGGGCTTATTGCAAGTGCTCAGTCATCAGTTTCAGACTCCAAGCTAAAAACATTTTCTAAGGTACCTACTACATTTTCTGAATGGAACGATGCTTCATCATACCGATTAGATATTTGGTTGACGGCCAAAAATATGTTGGTTGAAAATCCAGCCTTTGGCATTGGCGCCAAAAGCTTTTCTGAAGCATATGATAACTTTTCTTCTGGAAATAATATTTTAATTAATAGCGAGACGGTATTTCATGCCCATCATCCGATTATTTCGATTGCAGCTGAAACAGGGCTTGTTGGGTTAGCAGGATTGTTGACTATTTTCTTCTTGCTGTATAAGTGGGGACGAAGTGCTTTAAAAAGCGATTTATTAGCAAATCCATGGTTTCAGATTTTGATACTTATGTTTTTCCCCATACAATCAATGCCATTATTATTTACTTTATGGTGGTTCCCCTTTGTTGCCATGGTGATGTTGTTTTACTTAAATGACATTGAAAATCATGGCAATAACAGTACTGTTTCTAGTTAGCTATGTGACAACCGATGAGTAATAAGGTGGTTTTATGGTGGGGAAGGTCAGATATTGATTATTCACGTAACCGAATTGTACGGCAGTTATTTGTAGAGCTTGGCTGGAATATTGTTGATTTTCAGCCACAGCTGAGTGCACTTGGCAATATTGAGGCATGCTTTAAATCATTAGCTAAGGTTGATTTAGTTTGGGTGCCGTGCTTTAGACAGCGCGATCTTATTGCTGCAAAACGGTGGGCTATAAGACATCAATTACCTCTTATTTTTGATCCTTTAATTAGCGCTTATGATAAGCAAGTATGGGAAAGAAAAAAATTTCCAGAGCAGAGTAGCAAAGCCAAAAAACTCTTAAAGTGGGAGAAGAGATTGTTCCAAGCAGCGGACTGCCTTTTGGCCGATACAGAGCAACATGCAGCATTTTATATTGATACGATGCAAGTTCAGGCTGCTCGCTTGGCAATTTTACCTGTAAGTGCTGAGGAATCTTTATTTCAACCACTGCACATTGAGTCGGCAGTGGAAACACCCATTAAAATCCTTTTTTATGGTAGTTACATTGCTTTACAAGGCCCAGATATTATTGCGGAAGCGATAAGTTTATATAAAGGCCCTGAAATTGAGTGGCATTTTATTGGTGATGGGCCATTACGTGAGGCGGTGCAAAGTAGCTTGAAAAATAAGGATAATGTTCATTTCAGCGACTGGCTTCCTTACGAACAATTGCCGAGTAAAATTGCACAAGCTGATATTTGTTTAGGTGTGTTTGGTTCAACCGAGAAAACACGCAGAGTAATTGCTAATAAAGTCTATCAGGCATTGGCATGTGGCAGGCCAGTGGTTTCGTGTGAATCAGAGGCCTATCCACAAGCATTGAAAAAAACTTCTCGATCAGGGCTTTACTTTGTACCTGCTGGTAATCCACAAGCATTGGCGGATAAGCTTGCTCAACTAGCATCGCAGCCCAAACTACTTAAACAAGCTCGGAGCGAGGCTTTCTCAAGTTATCAGCAATATTTCTCGAATGACATATTAAGGCAGAAACTAGCCTCTATTTTGCAAAAAGCTATAAGTGATTAGCTACAGATTTCTTGATAAATAGTTAAGGTTTTTTGACATAAGCTTTGTAAGGTAAAGGGATGAGCTTCGTTGCTAACCATTGGCATTGTTCGCTGCCAAACACTGATTTTTTTGGTTATGCTATCAGTATCTCCAATAGCAACTTTTCCTTCGGGGAATAAGGCTGCAAGTTGTTCAGCAACGCCGCCATGGTCATAACCAATAACAGGAATTCCCATACTCAAGGCTTCGATGGTGGTACGACCAAATGCTTCTGGTTGTTTGGCCAAAGAAAGCACAATGTTAGATATTGCTAGAACATTCTGAAGATCACTTCTATGCCCGGTGAATGTAATATCGCTATCTAAATTAAGCTCTGCAATACGTTGTTTTAGCGTTATTAGAAAAGGTTGTTTCCGAGGGTGAGTTTCGCCAACAATAAGCCCATGAACATTGATGCCTTTGGCCTTTAATTGTTCAATAATACTGATAAAGTCATCTTGACCTTTCCATGCTGTAATACGCGCAGGTAAAGTAATAATTATTTTATCTTTGAGTTGGGGAAAGTCCAGTTGCCATTGATTGAGCCACGATTGTTCTGGCTTATAATCATAAGTATATTGCGAGGGATCTATACCTCGGTGTATCACGGTAATATTATTGGCATCAGTCGAAGGGTAATTGCTAGTGATATAGTCTTTAATCATGTTTGATACCGCAATCACTCGTTCGCCAATAGTCATAATTGCGCTGTACTTATTGACAGAATAAGGGCCATGAACAGTGGTGACAATATGTGGCCGTTTGTCTTTGGGTAGTTTTTTCCATGCCAAATACGCTATCCAGGCCGGCAATCTAGAACGAAGGTGAATAATATCAGGTTGAATTTCACGAAATAGTTTTCTCAGTTGCCAAATGTATTTAAGCGTAGCGAGTTTTTTTTCCCCAATTGGCAGGGTGATATGTGTTGAACCTTCTTGCTCTAACTTATCAACCAAACGCCCGCCAGCAGAAATAACGATAGAAACATGTCCTGCCTCTACCAGCGCATGGGCTATTTCAGTTGTTCCTCGTTCTACACCACCACTATTTAAGGCGGGCAGTAATTGGATAACGGTTAGGGTTTTAGTCATTGATTTAATATCCAGTCAGCAGCGCGTTGTGCTTCATTTAATTGCTGTGATGGCAGCGATAGTTTGTGGGTAGTTTGCCAGTGTTCGAATGGGGTAAGCATATTCTGATCTAGCAACATATTGATGCCATTTACAATACGGTTATTTGTCCGTGTTTCTTCGAGCAGTAAACAGCCAACTAATGCACCAGAGCTTAAGGACTCATAAACCATTGACACGCTATCTGGGCTAACCCATATTTGCCCCGTTGTAGCTAATTGGGAGACAAGCCAGCTACTATCAACCGTTTTATAATCAATCAATTGCGATTGAGGCAATATGGATCCAAGTTTGTCAAAGAAGTCTGTAGGTGTACGGCGTGAATTAGTAATCTGCCATGATACCTCGGGTGTGGCGTTAATAATTTCAGAGATTTGTGATATTACTGTGTCAGTATCCCAATGATAATGCTTGCTTGGTCCGCCGATAAGAACTGTTCCAGAATGTGAATTATGCTTCAAAGAGGGAATAACGTTATTAATTGCTCCTTGAGTAGCCAATATATTTTGTTCGTCTTTAGGGGCATCGTGAGAGGGAATAATCATATGATCAAACCAACTCTTAGGCCAATGAGAACGCATTAATACGATTCGTTTCCCTCCAAACCATAAATGAGCTAATAACATAGGTAAATGCGTGCGACGGCCTGCTGCAATCAAATGAGATGGCTTGGGTAGCTGAATTAATTGGCGATAAAGCGAACCAGTAAACAGTGAATATAGCAATGTGGACAGTGATGAAGGCACAATGATGCGATGGCTTTCGGCAGAGACGCGGCTTTTAATAGCCTGAATAAGGCCCTTTGATTGGTTCTCATGGCCGGGCTTGAGATCACTAAACTGCCAGATAATGATTGAGTTAGTCATGGCTATTTATTGGCCAGTATTAGTTGATTTGTACAGTGAACCTTTATTTTGGTTAGCTTGTGTTTTAAAGCGACGATGAACCCAAAAATACTGCTCTGGTGATTGACGTATTTCTTGTTCAATAACATCATTAATACGCTGTGCATCAGCTAGCTCATCCCCTGTTGGGAAATTGTCTAATGCTTTGCCTAGCGTTAATGTGTAATGACCGTTTTCATCCCGTCTAGGTACAAAAGGAATCACAGCTGCACCACTCATTTTAACTAGGCGAGATGTAGCTGGTATTGTGGCGGCTGTAACGCCAAAAAATTTAGCAAAGATACTGGGTTTAGGGCCAAAATCTTGATCAGGTGCATACCAAATGACTTTGTTTTTGCGTAAGGCTCGCACCATTGTTCTAGGATCTTTTTGTAAAACAATACCTTCACTATGTTTTATTCTTGCACGCATCATTACTGCATTGAATAACTTATTATTCATTTCCCTGAACATGACATGGCATGGCGTACGGAGCATTATCAAGCGTCCACCGAGCTCCATGCTAGTAAAGTGGCCCGTTAATAGGATAACGCCTTTGCCTTTTTCCAATGCGGCGTCAAGATGTTCTAAGCCCTCATAAGTCACCCGTTTGCGTAATTGCGAATCACTTGCCCACCAACTTAGCGCGGTTTCAATTGGCATCATACCGACTGAAAAAGTAAGTTTTTCAATTAAATCTTCACGCTGTTGTTCTGATAATTCAGGGTAACAAAGTTCTAGGTTACGTCTTGCGATAGCAAATCGTTTTTTGACTAGTGGAGAGATGATAAGGCTAATGAACTTACCAAGTTTTAACTGGATATTGACAGGGAAATAGAGTGTAATAGAAACCAACAATAGTCCCAGCCAACTGAACCAGTAACGAGGATGTAAAAACTGTAATAATGTTGTTTCAGCCATAAGACAATCGATTACATGCCGATTAATGCAGGGTGCTGTGGGCGATAAAAATGAAAATAGTACCTGCTGCGATCAAGACTATTTGTTGTAGGGTTTCTGACGGTTTAACTTTAGCATGTAAGCCGGGGATAAGGTCGGCGACAGCAATATAGATAAAGCTAGAGGCTGCGACGATTAAAATATAAGGTAATAGATGTTGCATATCAGATAATGCGAAATAAGCTAGTAGTGCACCAACAACAGTACCCAGGCTGGATAATATATTGTAATACAATGCTTTACTACGCTTAAACCCACTGTGCAACAGAATAACAAAGTCGCCAAGTTCTTGAGGGATCTCATGGGCAGCAATTGCTAATGAGGTAACGATACCTAGGTGCAGATCAGTCATAAATGCAGCCGCAATTAATATACCATCAACAAAATTATGAATCGTATCGCCAACTAATATTAGCGTGCCTGCTGCTTGGCCTTTATTTGCATGGCCATGAGAGTGACTATGTGCAGGAGTGGTCTCTTCTGGTAAATGGGCATCGCAATGATCATGATGACAGTGACGCCATAAGACGAGCTTTTCTAATACAAAAAAGGACAGTAAGCCTAATAATAAAGTAAGGCCGATATCATGGGCATCAACATGTACTTCATGCTCTAATGCATGAGGAATTAGACCTAGAAAAGAAGCACCTAATAAGGCGCCAATGGCAAAACTGACAAGGTGAGGAACAGCAACATTTCTTGCTTTCTCAGATAATAATAAAAAGCTTGAGGCAAGGGTGACACTCAGTAGTCCACCAATCAGGCTAAAGCCGATAATCCAAAATAATAGTTCCATCGTTTTCCCGTTAGAGCCGATCTAAGGCAAATTAATAGCGTGATCATACCTTATTTATGCGTAATCCAGATCATTGATGCCATTCTGCCTGTGATTCCATCACGACGGTATGAGAAGAAATGCTCGCGTTCAGAGGCTGTACAGTGGTCGCCACCAAAAACAGCGTGTGTACCGTGGGCAATTAATTTTTGCCTTGCCAGTAAATATATATCAGCAAGGTAATGTGAATCATCTACTTGCTTGAAAGCTTTGTGGGCGAGGGAGGAATGATGAGTAAAGGCCTCAACAACATCATGGCCTACTTCAAATTTATCTGGGCCAATAGCAGGGCCAAGCCAAGCCATTATTTGGTTCGGCTCACAGTTAAACTGATGCAGTGTATTTTCTAAAATTCCTGAGGATAAACCTCGCCAACCAGCATGAATTGCGGCAATGTGATCGCCTTGGGTGTTGCATAATAATATGGGTAAGCAGTCCGCCGTTATAACCGCACATACTTGATTTGCTTGTGAACTCACCATGGCATCCGCATTATCATCGCCTTGCCAATCATTTGCTAAGATAAGTTGTGAACTATGAATTTGGTTTAGCCAGCGTGGTGATTCAGGGAGTGATGCTTGTTCTAATAGTGAGCGACGATTTTTCAGAACGGTAGTCAAAGTATCACCTACATGCGACCCTAAGTTAAGGCTATCGAAGGGATCTTGACTAAAACCACCGTTTCGAGTGGTTGAAATTGCCTGAATATTATTAGGCGCAGGCCAGTCAGGGTAAATAAATTGACTAGTCATTATTATTGAGGAACAGCGAGGTATTCACACCATTGCGTGAATAGCTCATGATCTAAAGCTGCGATGGTTGATTGTGGTTTTAGGCTAGAGCAGTTGAGAAGACTCCCTTCCAATGAGCAGCTGTAAGCACCTGCTTCATTTAATATTAATTGTGCCGCCGCATAATCCCAGAGATGTTGTTTAGCATGCAAATAGATATGTCCTCGACCTGCGGCAAGCCAACATAATTCCAATGCTATTGAGCCTAAACTACGCTGTGAAGCGTATGGCATATTAATGACAAGTTGGGTTGCTAGGGGAGCAGAGAGACGTTTGAAGTCAATCAATGCAATTGATTGTTTGAGTGATAAACCCGATTGTTTAGCCACAAGTTTTTGATCGTTTAAATAAGCACCTTGGCCCAATTGAGCAGAAAAACATTCATCTCGCACAGGATCATAAACTAAACCAAGAATGGATTCCCCTTTAGTTATTAATGCTAGAGAAATAGAAAAATAAGGCATGCCTGCGGCAAAATTACTTGTGCCATCAATGGGGTCTAAACACCACAGCGGTTTATTCGATGCTAATAAATTGTTCTGCTGTTCAGAAGTCATTTCTTCGCCCAATAAGGCAATATCGGGATAATATTGTTTTAGTTCGGACTCAATTCTATTTTGCATTAATAAGTCGGCTTCGGTGACAACACTTCCATCAAGTTTGTATGCGCGCTCTATAGTATTAAAACGAGGCAAAACCTCAGCTTTAGCCGCGGTAATAATAATTTTTTTCAGCAATTCAATATCAATATTCATCGTGACCTATAGTCCACCATATGGAGGTTATTCTTCAAACATGATGTTACACCATGTAAACTGAACCCAATATTAATCTATCTGTTTATTTATATATGCGAATTACTCGATTTTATTGCACCGAACTCAAAGCAGGTGCTCAAATTTTCACTTTACCAGCCGCTGCACACCGTCATGCGATCCAGGTGTTAAGGCTAAAAAAAGGTGATCAGATTTGCCTGTTTGATGGCCAAGGATTTGAATGTGAAGCCGAGCTTATTGAGGTATCTAAACGTGCGTCACAGGTTCAAGTTGGCGAACAAATTAAGGTTAGCAATGAATCGCCATTAACGATTACTTTATTGCAGGGGGTTTCACGAGGTGAAAGAATGGACTATGCCTTGCAAAAAGCCGTTGAGTTAGGCGTGACTCGTGTGATTCCTGTTGTCACAGAGCGCTGTAATGTACCACTATCAAATGGCCGTGCAGATAAACGCTTAAGTCATTGGCAAGGTGTCATCGTCAGTGCTTGTGAACAAAGTGGCCGTAGTTTTGTGCCTGAATTAACAAAGGTGATGCTATTAGATGACGCCTTATTTACATGTGATGCACAATGCAAACTGGTTTTAGACCCGCTAGCAAGAGTAGGCTTTACCAGTATAGAAAAACAGCATGACCTTGCATTATTAGTGGGGCCAGAAGGAGGCTTTAGTGAGCAAGAAATTGCGCAAGCAAATAAGGCGGATTTTCAGTCTATTCGTTTTGGGCCAAGAATTTTAAGGACAGAAACTGCTACGGTGGCAGCTTTAGCCGTTGTTCAAGCGCTATGGGGTGATTTAGATTGATAGATAATGGTTTTACAGTTTTATTGCTTTGCGGTCTTGCTTGGTTTTGGTGGGATGGACGTGGTGCCGCTGAGCGAGCGATTAAAGCAGCACAACAAAGTTGTGAACAGGCTGATTTAGTCTTTTTAAATGATACAGTTGGTTGGAAAAAGTTACGCTTGAAACGAAATAAACGTGGTCGAATTCAGTTTCAGCGAACCTATTTCTTTGAGTTCTCTAGTGATATGGAGCGACGTTATCAAGGGGAAATTATTATGCTTGGGCAGCAGGTGACTGACATAAACTTAGATGCATATCGTGTATCTTAAACTGTCATTTTCTCTGATAATTTAAGATGTATATACAGTGATTTTAAGGTGAACAAAATGCAAAAAACAGCGATTGTTGTCGATGATTCTCGTGTCGCACGAATGACATTAAAAAAATTACTTCTCGCCAATAATTGTAAAGTGGTCGAATTTGGCAGTGGAGAGGAAGTCCTAAATTATTTGGAGTCTGTTAACACTAATCCTGACATTGTATTCATGGATGTAATGATGAATGGAATGGATGGCTTAACGGCGACAAGAAAGCTAAAAGAACATTCAAAGTTGAGTAGTATCCCTGTTGTTATGTGTACAGGAAATGATACCGAAGAAGATAGACAAAAAGCGCTGGCAGTAGGGGCTATAACAGCATTAACCAAACCCCCAGTAGCACAAGCCTTAGCTGAAATTATTGCAAATATTAGTGTGATTCCCCAGCAAATACAACCAGAACCTGTAGCTGTACTGGATCCAGCTGCCTTTATGCTCAAGGCTTGCACAGACATTGAAAAACAAGTGACTGAGCAGTTAGAAATAAACAGTCGTCACATAGCCGAAGAGACGACTAATCGAATTATTGCCGAACAAGTTAATGCAAAAATAGACCATATTCAAAGGCAATTAATAGAACAGTCTGAGAATACAAGAAATGTAATAAGTCATATTGAAGACGCCGTTGCTGAAGCATGTAAGCTTGCAGCCGAGGAAAATGTTTCTCGCATAGCGGCAACGACAATTCAGCAGATTGTTGGAGAAGCTAATTTACCGAAACAAGTGAGTGACTTCTTAGCTCAAGAAGGTGAAGAGTGGTTAACGGATCAAGAAGAAGAATTAGGTACGCAGTTAAACGCTCAATTAGAACTACATATTCCTCGCATGGTTAATGAGCATTTAAATACTCATTTGAAATCATTAATTACACCTATTGTGTCAGATCTTATTGATACCCAGCGAGCTGATAATACCGAGACATTAACAAAGGGCCAGGTCGAGCAAATAGTGAATAGTTCGCTTGATAGCTATACATCGACTGTAGTGCAACCAATGATTGGCAATGAGATCAGAAAACGATTTTCTGCACAAGAAGGCTCCGACAGTGAAAGCAATGATGCCTTAAGCCAAGTGCAGCAACAGCTCGCCAAGCTAAAAGTCATCACGGTTAGTTTAGGTTTAGTTGTGCTTGGCTTACTCGCTATTGTAATTAATGACGTCATTTAAGGTTTTAAATAAGCAATGAATATCGCTGATGCTTTGAAATATGGCCGTGATGGACTCGCGGCAATGGAAAGCCCTGAAATTGATAGCCAAGTACTACTTTGTCATGTTTTAAATCGCACAACGGCCTATTTGCTGACATGGCAAGATAAAGGACTAACATTAGAGCAAAAGAATGAATTTGTAAGTCTGATTGAACGACGTCAACAAGGCTACCCTGTAGCCCATTTGACAGGAAAAAGGGGCTTTTGGTCTTTGGACTTAACAGTGACTAACGATACCTTGATCCCGCGACCTGACACGGAACTGTTAGTGTCATTAGCCTTAGCTAAAATAACTGATGATATGTGCATTGCTGATTTAGGAACTGGCTCTGGCGCTATTGCTTTATCATTGGCGATAGAAAAACCGAATAATACGTTTATTGCCATGGACTATTCTTTTCCAGCACTTTTGGTCGCTAAAGTTAATGCTGTAAATAATAATGTAAATAAGGTCTTTTTTTGGCAAGGGAGCTGGTTAGAAGCTATTGCAGAAAAAAGCGTCGATATGATAGTGAGTAACCCGCCTTATATTGAACAAGATGATCCGCATTTATTAGAAGGCGATGTACGGTTTGAGCCAATGACTGCATTGGCATCGGGTACTGATGGTTTAGATGATATTCGAAAAATAATTGCACAAGCAAAATATTGTTTGAGACCGTTAGGCTGGTTAATGATTGAACATGGCTACCATCAAGCACAGCAGGTTATTGAATTATTTGAACAAGCGAGCTTTGTTGCTGTGAAATCTGAGCAAGATTTTGGTGGTAACGATCGGGTTGTTATTGGGAAAATATCAGCATGAGACATAATTTATATTTTGGAATATATAAATGAACGACGATCAATTATTACGGTATAGTCGACAAATTTTATTGCCTCAGATCGATATTGATGGGCAGATGAAATTTTTGGAAGGTCGGGTATTAATTATCGGCTTAGGAGGGCTAGGCTCACCAGTGGCAATGTATTTAGCTGCTGCAGGTGTCGGCCACTTAACGCTGGTGGATGATGATGTGGTTGAAGTTTCTAATTTACAGCGACAAATTATTCATGGTGAGGACGATCTTGGCCGCCTGAAAGTTGAATCTGCAGCAGCAGCTATTAGCAATCTTAATAGTGCCTGTCAGGTGGAGAAGAAAACGCATCGATTAGAGCGCGATGAGTTAACTGCCGAAATAAATAAAGCAGATGTTGTTGTTGACTGTAGTGATAATTTTGCCAGCCGGTTTTTATTAAACGCAGTCACTCAAGCCTGTAAAACACCCTTAGTTTCAGGCGCAGCAATCCGCATGGAAGGTCAAGTTACCGTGTATGATTCAAGGCTGGAAGGTAGTGCATGTTATCGCTGTGTATATGAAGATAATGGCGAGTTACAACAAACTTGTTCTGAGTCTGGCGTTTTATCACCATTACTAGGAATAATTGGCAGCATGCAAGCGGTGGAAACGCTTAAACTATTAGCTGGGGTCGGCGCGTCGCTCTCTGAGCGGTTAATGATTCTTGATGCCTTATCGATGACATGGCGTGAATTAAAATTACGGCAAGATCCTACTTGTCCTGTATGCAAAAAGGTTAACGATTAAAATGAATAAAGCACAACTTGAACAGGCTGCTGAAATTGCACTCGCACAAGCAAAACAACAAGGCGCAACAGCTGCCGAAGTCGGAGTCAGTCATAGCAGTGGCATTTCAGTGACTGTTCGACAAGGTGATATCGAAACACTTGAGCACAATAATGACAAAGGCTTAGGCATCACTGTTTATTTTGGTCAAACCAAAGCATCAGCCAGTACATCAGACTTTAGGCCAGAAGCCATTGCAGATACGGTGAAAGCCGCTTGTGGTATCGCCAAACATACACAGGCCGATGAATTTTCTGGATTGGCTGATGCGGAACTGATGGCAACAGTATTTCCTGATTTATCCGCTTATCACCCGTGGGATCTTGAGACTGATAAAGCGATTGAAATGGCCTCTCAATGCGAACAAGCAGGCTTTGACCTAGATAAGAAAATTAGTAACTCCGAAGGTGCCAGTGTATCCAGTCATCAAGGAGGCCGAGTGTATGCAAATAGTCATGGGTTTATAGGTAATTCAAAAAGTACCAGACATAGTATTTCATGTACTTTAATTGCCGATGATGACAATGAGGGCATGCAACGTGATTATTGGTATGACGTTGCACGAGATGCCAATGATTTGGCTTCTGCTCCTGATATTGGGCGACGTGCAGCAGATAGAACATTACGTCGACTAAATGCCAAAGTGGTACCAACGGGTAATTATCCTGTTGTGTTTGCAGCAGAAGTTGCACCATCACTATTTAGGCAATTAATTGGCGCAATTAGTGGGAGTGCTTTGTATAAAAAAGCTACTTTTTTAGATGATCACTTAGGTAAACAAATTTTCCCTAGTTTTTTACATATCCATGAGCAACCATACTTATTAAAGGCATTGGGAAGTGCAGCCTTTGATGGCGAGGGCGTAGCAACAAAAGCACGTGATATTGTCCGCGATGGTGTGTTGCAAGGGTATGTGCTCGATAGCTATTCAGCGCGTAAATTGAATATGACTACCACAGGAAATAGTAGTGGAGTACATAACCTTACCATTGAAACAGGTACACTTGGTTTTGCTGACTTACTAAAAGAAATGGGCACCGGTGTACTTGTCACAGAAACAATGGGAATGGGTGTAAATATTGTAACCGGTGATTATTCTCAAGGCGCAGCTGGTTTTTGGGTTGAAAAGGGGGTAATTCAATACCCTATTGATGAATTCACTATCGCCAGTAATTTACGAGATATGTTCCTCGGCATTCAAGCAATAGGCAGTGATGTTGAACGTAGAGGAAATACTCGAACGGGTTCGGTATGGATCGATAATATGATGATTGCAGGTTAACAGCTTTAATAAGCTGCTTCGATAATATCGGTTATATCTTTAAGATCACCAACAGCAAATAAGTTTTGAAGAATGCTCTTTATTTTTTTGACCTTATGAGGGCTATGCTGACGTAATTCAGCGAGTTGCTTTGTTAAATCTCGCTCTTGATTGAAAGCATTAATGGGCAATGGCATTATTGAGCATTGAAAGAATACGTGCTCTTTATGTGCTAAGGCTCGATTTATAAATACAGTCTTTTCTGCTGCAGATTTTAGTTCTAAATCAGAGTTAATAATCCAATCGTCATTATTAGTTTTAGATTGATAGCAATATAAGCCAAATACAGCGCTATCATTGAATGAAAGACCTTTTAATGTTTCAGATAATAAGGCGGTTATATTAGTGAGCGCTGGCCATAACTGTGCTTTTTCATCAGCACGGTTATTTTGGGTTGAAGCAACGGCTTGTATAATTCGTTTATTATCATCAGTCATGCCAAAATAGAGAGGTATTCTCGATAGAGACTGACTTAGCAGTGTGCTAAAAATATGGCTTTCTTTGGGTATAACGATATCTTGATGATTTTTAGCTAAAGTATCCTTATTTTTTTCAAATAGATTAATAAAGAAGTCATTGGTTTGTTGGTTACAATTTAGTCTATTACGTTCCAAACCTACTCTTGTTCGGCTTAATAACTGATACTCATTTTTTATAATGTATGGAACCCTCGCCAAGGCCACATTTTTGGTTTGACTCTGCCAACGATCAAAATCAACCAACACGAGCATTTCTTTTGGTAAGGAGATATTCTCTGGTGGCGTAAAAGACAATCCCGTTTCAGAGGCATCGATACTGGTGAGTTTGAACTTTTTGCCATTGATATGAACTGTTATCGCAGTCCGAATATAAAAACGTGGTTCACGGTGTGTAAAATAATGTGTTAGTGCTTTTGGTTCGGGAGCAGCCAAAGTTGTTTGCTCTGCCACTGTGACCTGTTTCAGTTCAACATCAGTAAATGAGGCAACTGACTCAGTATTGTGACAGCTGCTTGAAATATCTGAAATGGATACACAAAGAGCAATATCAGTAAGACGTTCTATTAAGTTGCTGCCTGCTTTTTGATCTCGCTCTGCAATGGCATTGATTTGTTCTGCGAAATCACCAGTGTCTATTTTATAGTCCTGAGAGTGTAAAAGTAAGATGGTGCCCTTATTCTTTTGGGTCCAATTTAATGCTTTTGCTACTAACCGAGTGTCAGAACGTGCAATAGCAAGGCTATGAGATTTGGCTTCAGTTTTAGTGATAACCACTAACACATCACCACCCTTAGTCATAAGAGTTTGGATAGGCAATAGGCTAAAATCGATTTCATTATTGCTGTCTAATAAAGGCGATAAAATAGCTTGACTTCTAGGCATGAGGTGAAATGTTTTTATCGGGACTGAATCATCTGGCTTACCCAACCAGAGTAATATTGAATTGAGTGACGGGGTATATAGGCGAAGGTAATATCGATTTATAAGGTTAACCATTTTACTATCGAGGTTACGATACGCCGCAATATTATGCTCTTCTATCCATTCGTCAAGCCATCTACTAATCGCTAAGTCATCACTGTGATGACGAGTTAAAATAGCCTGAGTATGTGTCTCATTATGCTTGATACTACTAATTTTATAAGGAATATCTGATAGTAATTCTGTATTAGCAGTGGTATTAAAGTCCGGAAAGCTAATGGAGACCACATTATCTTGTTCAAGCGTATAGGAACGTTTTAGTGTGATGCGGATAGCGCTGGTGGTGATATCAATGGTTGATCCATTATAGAGCACATCGGCTATCGCTATTTTAATAGGCGTAGCAAAGACGATGCGAGCCTCTTGTCTGCTTACTAGCTGATTAAAAGAAATAAGTTGTGGTTGGGCGGCATCGTTAAAAAGAAGGGCTCTTCCTGCTGTGGGATGAGCTTCATCTTGTGCTTGCTGTTTTTCATTGAGCGTTTTGATGACTTTTAAAACCGATTCATATACGCCAATAGTATATTTACCCTTAAAACGCACTAATAATTGTTTTGCGATCAAATAAGCGCGATCGTCTAAATAATGTGTTTTGTCACCAAAGGTATAAGCTTGACACTCACCTGCGACTTTACCGCGTAAATCAATCGCGCGGTTACAGATTTTATTGAGGCGTTGCCGCTCTAATTTCTGTAAAAACTGCTTGTTTTTTGAAGTAGAGTTATCAGCCATTATGGTAATTTAACATGGCCAAACTCAGCAGGTGTTTTAGCGATAATACTTAAAGCATGAATGTCTGAGACGAGTAGCTCCTTAGCCGCTTCATTGACTAAACGATGCCGCTTTAGCAGCATTAAACCATCGAATAGATCACTCACAACCGTTAGGGTGTAATGACCTCCACCTGTATTGCCTGCATGACCAGCATGCAGAGCACTGACATCTTGGATTGAAAGATGGCTAGGGTTTAAGCTTGCCATTGCTTGTTCCAGTTTGTTAATGGTGCTGCTCATGGCAAAACTTTCTTAAATGGTTTAACGATAACCTTGGCGTAAACACCGGCATCACTATAGGGGTCTGTTTCTGCCCATGCTTGGGCCTGAGCCAAGTTGCTAAATTCGGCGACCACCAAACTGCCTGTGAAACCGGCATCAGCAGGATCATCACTATCAATCGCGGGGTGAGGACCCGCTAATATTAAACGCCCCTGTTGCTGTAAGTCTGTTAAACGTTCTAGGTGGGCTGGCCTTGCTTCTTTACGACGACTTAAACTATCGGTGAGATCTTCACTGATAATGGCATATAACATTATTTTTTGTCCTCAGCGGATGGTGTAACTTCAGTAACATATTTTGCTAAGTATACAGACTGACCGATTATAAACACGATGGTGAGTCCAAGTAAACCAAATAATTTAAAGTTTACCCATGTCTCTTCTGGAAAATTAAAGGCTACGTATATATTAGCTAAGCCCGAAATGATAAAAAATAACACCCAAGCAATATTTAATCGTTTCCAGATAGCGAGTGGTAATTGAATGTGTTCAGCCATCATACGTTCAAGCAATGATTTATCAGTAAATAATTGCGCACCGATAAAAGCAAGTGCAAATAACCAGTTTACCGCTGTTGGTTTCCATTTAATAAAGTCAGGGTTTTGTAGCCATAAGGTAGCACCACCAAGGACAACGACGAGTACCAGCGTTATCAAATGAGACTTTTCAACTTTCTTCGTTAATAACCAGGTAATTGCAACTTGAAGAATCGACGCCACAATCATGACTGCAGTGGCAACGTAAATACCCTTCACATCATATTCTTGACCATCCCAGTAATAGATACCTCCGCCAAATTTATAAGCGATAAAAAATAGTACGATGGGTAAAAAATCAAAAAATATTTTCATGGGTTTCTTTAAGTAAAAAAGTAATGGCAGCTATTTTAACGTAAAATAACATCAATGACTTGTTATGACTTACATTGCCACTCAACAGCCTCTGATGGTTCCTTAAGCCCCACTGAATTAGTGAACCGTGCTATTGGGCAGGGTGTGGATATACTGGCATTGACTGATCATGATGGTACCGAAGGCATTGCTGAAGCATCACAAGCCGCAAAGGGGACTGATTTAACCCTGCTTGCTGGCGTAGAAATATCAGTTACATGGGGCGGAACAACCATCCATATTGTTGGTTTAAATATCGATGTGAATCACCCTGTCTTACAAAATGGCCTGACAACAATGCGACAGTTCCGTATTGGCCGAGCAGCAGAAATCGCTAAACGATTGGATCAGGCTGGAATTTCAGGCGCGCTTGAAGGTGCTAAAAAATATGCGTCAGAGGTTATGTTAGGACGATTACATTTTGCCCAGTTCTTAGTAGAGCATGGACATGCTAAAAATATCTCTGATGTGTTTAAACGTTATTTAGTCAGAAATAAACCGGGTTATGTGCCTGGAAAATGGGCCAGTTTAAATGATGCCGTCAGTTGGATTACAGCTGCTGGTGGTCAGGCTGTGATTGCTCATCCTGCACGCTATAAAATCACTGCAACCAAACTTCGCCGATTGATTAATGAATTTAAAGAGGCTGGTGGAGTGGGTTTTGAGGTGGTGTCAGGGCGACAACACCCCGAAGAAATTAAACATATGGCTAAATTAGCCGAACAGTTTGGTTTATTAGCCTCTCGCGGTTCTGATTTTCATACGCCAGAGAATAGCTGGGTGGAGTTAGGTAAATTAGCAGCCTTGCCAAGCTCATGTATACCGATCTGGACAGTATTTTAATCTTTATATGATCATAAGCATTGATATTAATTATATTCAGCGTTGCTTTTAGTTAACATAAATTTTTCATTTCAGTACTAAAATTTAGCTGTATCATGCTTTGTAGCTAAGCCCCCCAATTGATTATTTTTTAAGGTTATTCCCGTGAGTCAGTTTTTCAATATTCATCCAGACAATCCTCAAAAACGTTTAATTGCTCGAGCCTGCGATATTATTCGTAAAGGTGGTTTAGTCATTTATCCGACAGATTCAGGTTATGCACTTGGTTGTCATATCGGTGACAAGGGGGCAATGGATAAGATACGTCGAATTCGTCAATTGGACAGTGACCATAACTTTACCTTAGTGTGTCGCGACCTTTCAGAATTGTCTACTTATGCCAGAGTAAATAACTCGGTATATCGTGCAATTAAAGCCAATACTCCCGGGGCTTACACCTTTGTTTTGCCTGCAACTAAAGAAGTGCCTCGTCGCCTTCAGCACCCGAAACGGAAAACCATAGGGCTACGGATTCCTGATAATTCGATTGCCTTAGCATTACTTGAAGAGCTGAATGAACCATTAATGAGCTCATCATTGATTATGCCGGGGGCTGACGTAGCGCTAAGCGATCCAGAAGAAATTATGGATCAAATTGGCAAGCAAGTTGATTTGATTATTGATGGTGGTTTTGGCGGTGCAGAGCCAACTACCGTGATTGAATTTATTGATGATATGCCTGAAATAATACGCATAGGTTTAGGTGACCCGTCACCATTTGAAGCGTAAGTTTAAGTGTTCAGTTTCGATTTTAACTGGCTGCTGCCGACCCAAAGGGGACATTGATTAATCTCTGATAAACAGGCATTATTACGGCTCTGAATATAAAAATATAAATTAATGGATTCTGGCCCTGACGGATCCCCACGAAATAATGACAGTTAAGCATTAAGCGGTTCTAGCATCAATTGTTGAATTTTACTGTAAGCAGCATCCCAATCACATAGCCTAAGTTTTAAATATTGGTCTTTAAATGCTCTTAGGCCAATAAATTGGTACGACAATACATTTTCTGCCTTTGTTTTTTTGTTTATAAACGACCATTTGGCAATCAACCGGATTTCTTTGACACATCTGGTAAGGTCCTAACGACTTAGCTGTGGTTCTAGCTTGATGATACAAATCCTTCACGGAGTGCCAGTCTGGCTTGGTTTTGCTCTGACAAAATGTGCGGTTTCTAACGCGTCCCACAAAGTCCCAACCTAAGGAGGCAATCATCTTAAACCAAGGTACGCGAAAACCAGTATCTATCACAATAATAGGACGGCAATTGGGTGGCAATATGGCTTTAAGACGGCTCATAAAAAGCTTATGAACCATCGGTTTTTCTTTTTGTGACAATGGATATACATCTTCAAGTAATGTCAAAGACCGACCATCAACAGCCACTGCCGCACGTAATAGGAAAGGCTGTTTTCTAGGATCTAAATCAGACCAATCAACTAAAATTACGGGCTGGGCTCGTTGGTCAATCAGGCGAACAGCCACACTTGAATAAATGGCCGTTATTTCATTATGTAAATGAGGGTTACTACACAGTCGTGTACTTCGTTTAATTTGGTGCTTTTCAGTTGTTTCACTTCCAATATGTCGGCCTAAGCTGGTTACGGACAAGTGTGATCCTGAAATTAAACGGGTGACCAAGGCTTTAAGACTTTGTCTGCGTACTGTGTGCATTGTTGGCGTGAGATCTGCTAACAGAGAGTTCAAAATGGTCGTTGCTTTCACGGCATTTCCTGATTTGTTGTGTGTGGTAACAGATCAGATTCGGTTAATGTCGTGAAAGTGCCTGTTTATTTAAGGTAATTACCTGTTATCATTATATATTTCGTGGGGATTGGTCAGGGTCTGGCCCTATTGATCTAAAGTTAGTGCAGTAGGTCTGATTGCTTGTGCAGCAGGTGTAATTCACACTGAGTAGTGTTATAGCTTTACTCAGTTTAAAACTAAAAACACGAGTCACTGATGGGATGTTAGCCGGGGGAGTTGGCTCGATATTTATTGATGGCAGCTCTGTATTAAAATTTGAGTGTGCAATCTGTAAAGCGTGCAGTAGGAGCAAATTATGGCGGGTGGTTGGGCACGTGATGGTGCTGTACAAGATCAAATTGATGCTAGTGTTGAGGATGCTGTGGAGTTGGCAAGAAGTCGGTTACATGCTGGCGAAAGTTTAACGCATTGTGAAGAGTGTGATAGCGATATTCCACAAGCGCGTCGTGACGCTATGCCTGGTGTTCGTCTTTGTATTAGTTGTCAGTCAGCGTTAGAAGACGAGCAGCCTGATTCGGGCAGTATCAATCGCCGCGGCAGTAAAGAGAGTCAGCTAAGGTAGTAAAATCAAGGGGTTAGCTAGAATTCTTTAGGGACTAATGAGCGTTAAATGAAACAAATATTAAGACGTCTTTTTCCCCTACCTTGACTGTTTTTTAAAAGGCGGTAATAGCGATGCCTATAAACGGCTCAATAGAGAACCCTTATTTTTTCCGGCTTAACGAGCTTAGTCTTAAAATTCACCCCTGAGGGTGAAGGGATGAGTGCTTTAATTCCCGTGGATGTGTTTGGATTCCTCGCCTTGGTCACCTTAGCAGTTGGTTTCTGGGGTATTTATCGCGCGGTGAGAAAAATTTGGGGCCACCGATAATTAAGCTTTATCCCTATGCTGTTTTACGACACTGACATTGCATCTTGATGCCGAGCTACAGAGTATTTTGCACTGATTAAGTTGTTTAGCTAAACAACCTTATGTCTGCTGTATAAAGCGAAAAAGCTAATATAGCATTACATTTTGATGGAGCAGGAAGGAAGTATTTTAAAGGTTGGATCGTCAATAATCTATTGGTCAACATGACCTCAAATATTGGGGAGGATTGAGTGGGAACATAAAGCTGTCCCCCTCTTTAACTTGAAGTTACCGGGACAAATGTTATTGACAAGAACGGTAGAGTTTATCCCATTGTTGGTGATTGGCATTTGGCCAATGATATTGGGGTGATTTTACAGCGTAAATATCATGGTAAGGTGTCGATAGTGGAGTTAAAAACCATAACCCTGTCTGGCCTTTTAGAAAGGTAATATCCGTGCTAAGAACAGGTCCTTTTGGATTGGCCTGCTTAATGAGTAGGAACTCTGGTAAGGCATGACTTGTTTTATAGCTATCGTGTACCTGTAAGATACCAAGGTGCTGTAGTAAGTCATCTGTTGTGTGTAATGTAGTTACTCCAATAAAGCGTGCATATACAATCACAGAAGTGTCTGATAATAAATCACAGTCACTTAATTTTTCCCACATAGCAGAGCTTGGCGAACTTAACAGTAACAATACGTAAAATATAAAAAAACGCATCTTATTTAAGTATCATACTGATACAGATTGTTTTTTACGGAATCCAACTAGCGCTATTAAACCACTTGCAAATAACCAGAATGCTGCTGGGATGGGAGCATGGATAAGGGCACGGATACCATAAATTTGCCGAATGCCTGCAATATCATCAGCAGTTAATGCTGTTAGATTGGCATTATAATAAGGATTCATGACCGCTAAGGTACTACTGTCATGTCTAAGACCCAGTGCATGGCCAATTTCGTGCAAGGCAACAAAAAAAATATCGTAGCCCCCAGCAGATCCAATGGTCCAATTCTTAGTAACATTAAAGTGAATGTCACCGGCACCCGACCAATAAGGTGATATTGGGAAGTAAGCGTGGGCTAGTGCGCTTGTTTCGTCAGCACGCTCAAAGGTATGGCCAGCAATACGAATATCACCAGAATTTGTACTGGAACCCCAGTCTGCACCATCATCAGCGACTAATTCGAAATTTATATTTGCGGCGGCACTCCAAGTCTCGAAGGCGCGCTTGACTTCACTTTCGAAACCATCAGTCATAAAACTAGCTAATGAGCTACATGTGCGTCCGTGGTCACAACCTTGACCACCTGACATATAGCTGTATGTAACATTTGCTCCAGTACCTAATGTTTGGTTGCCCCATTTATATCCTGAGACTGATGCTGCTTGTAGCTTAAAAGAGAGTAACAGCATAAATAATAGACTAATTGACAATATTCTGTGACTCAGGTGTAAATCCTTATTTTTTGAATAGCACATTGGTCGTTAAAAACTAGCCTACTTGTATAATGTTAAAATTTAGTCTAGCGACATAATTACATAATTACTGTAGCCGCGCAGGATTATTTACCTATAGAATAGGGGCGAGTTGGAGTTTCCTCATTAAACCGGACTTCGGTTTGTATAATTGAATGCTTTTTCAAAGGGCTCAAGTGAATGATAGTTAAGTGTTGAATGGCGCATAATTCAGTTATAAAAGACTTCGATATATTCAAATTTACTTTGTCTTGCTTGCTCTCTTGATGGATAGCGATGTTCATTAACCATAACCAGTTCTGATTTTAGTGTGCCAAAGAGGCTTTATGCTACTGCATTATCAAAACACTCTCCTTTTGCACCCCTACTTTGTTGAAGAGTGTTTTTGTTAAATAAAGACAGGTAATTATCAGCTTGCTAGCTTGAGCCTTGATCGGCATGCAATACTCCCTTTTGTTGCTGGGGTTTGTTTTTGACGGCCATTAGTAAAGTATCTCTAACTAAATCAGTATTGTTATTCTTTACCATCGACTAGCCAATCATTTTACGCGACTATAAATCAATAATGGTGTCAAAGGTATAACCAGCCCTGTCGTGTGTGAATAAACGTGGTGTCGCTAACCCACTTCTGGTTCGGCTTGTCACTGCTAATGCATCTTTAGGGTCAGGTCTTGCAAAATCTGACCCTGTTTTACGTTTAGCTCCGCATATTGACGGAATAAAGTGGGAGGCTTTTTTAATCTTAGTTTCGTTCGAAGTGACCTTAGTTTTAGATAATATATAACTTGGGAAGTAACGTCATCATTTTCCATCATGAAGGGGTGAGTAACAGCCGCTTAAAGATGAGTGTTCATTCCTTCGAGTTTGGTTCTCTCAAGGGATACTTCGCCATCATGATTGCCGGGTATGTCTGTAGACAGAATTAAGTTGATACTTTGATTACCTGCGATGATACCTTGATTAAAGTTGGCAGCACCAAGACTATTCGGAACACTTAAATTACCTGTGCCGAGTTGCATGCCCGCATCACAATTGACGAAATGAAAGCCGGGCACATTGTGTAACTTATCGGCAAACTCGCTTCCTTTGTTTGGCGGGCCAAGCATGACTACATATTTCAAATTCGGTATGTCGTGAACTGACAAATATTGGCGGACTAATATTCCCCCAAGGGAATGTGTAACGAAGTTAATATTTGTTTCGCCTTGGCATTCTTTAATAGCAGGCGTGACGGCCTTTTCTGCAAGCACTTCGATACTGTGATCTCTATGAAGGGTAACCGAGGTTGACAGCCTTGTAGCCATTATCGGTTAGGTTTTCTGCCAATGTTTCCATTGAGCTATCGGTCATACCAAGGCCATGTAGTAATATTAAACATGAAGCATCCGCTGTTGAACTTAAGAGAAAAAATATCGGGTGTAAGTGCTGTGGTATTTTTTGAATGGATTGTAATCACAAACCGTTTGGACATCTTCATATTTGATGTACCCGTTAAAATATAGCAGGTTCAGATGGGCACTTTGCCCTTTTTATCCTTGTTATCTTAATATTGAGGGTTGATCTTTGGGGAAATATACGCCATATTGATATCAGCTTAATTTTTTGATATGACGTTATTAGAAATGAATTAATGGGAAGGGAATCTACTCTTGAAAAATAATGCACTTCACATCGAACTTAGCATATCTGAAAAGCTGAGTATTCTCTGGCCTTATGTTAGCGATCAATTTCTTTCGCAATTAAAAAGTATTTGGTTCATTGTTGCATACTTGGCAGTTTTCCAAATTTTAATACTTGGCCTGCCCATTGTATATACCACAATGATATCTTTAGGTATTTTTATTGTGATCATGGGCCTGATGTTTTTCATGGAAGGCTTGAGATTAGGTCTTATGCCCCTGGGTGAAACCCTTGGGGCTATTTTTCCGAGTAACAGTCCTTTGTGGGGCGTATTGATTTTTGCCTTCATTTTAGGAGTAGGAGCGACATTTGCTGAGCCGGCGATTGCAGTATTACGATCTGCTGGAGCAGGTGTGAAAGCTGAAGAGGCACCACTATTATTCAGTTTGCTTAATGAGTTTGCTGGTGAACTTGTCACGGTAGTAGGCTTGGGGGTTGGGATTGCTGTTTTACTTGGTGTATTACGATTTTACCGTAATTGGTCTCTAAAACTCTTTATTTTACCGGGTGTCAGTGCACTGATTATACTCACCTTCATTGCTAATTCTATTCCAGAAATGCAAGCGGTTTTAGGTCTAGCATGGGATTGTGGAGCAGTAACAACAGGCCCTGTAACAGTACCTCTGGTATTAGCGCTGGGTATTGGTGTTTGCCGTGTCTTAGGTGATGGCGATACCAGTAATGCTGGTTTTGGCATTGTGACCTTAGCATCCCTATTTCCTATTTTTGCTGTATTAAGCTTAGGCTTTTATCATTATCTGAATCAAGATTATGTTGGCGCAGAAAATTATAAAGGTCAGTATGTTATTGAGTATGCACAAGCTACAGATACAGATACACCCACTGAATCTGAAGAGCCAGTCATTAACCAGTTATCTTTTACACAAGAAGAATATGAAGAATATTTAAATTCAGCTGAATATGATAGTAGCAATCAAGTCACTTACCGTGGTGGCAGTACTGAACTGGTAAATGGTGAGATTGTCATTACTGATGCGCAAATCGTATTAACTAAAAAGGCAGATGAAATGTCTGTTATTTCCAGTGCTGAAACTTGGAATCCAGCAGTGGATATGTTCAAAGACATGCAAGAGGCAGTCATGTCTTCAATTAGAGCGATAATTCCTCTTTGTTTGTTCTTAATTGGTTCCCTATGGCTAATCCTAAAACTAAATCAAGAGCGTTTCAAAATTGAGATAGAAATTTATACGGGGATTGTATTTGCGGTGCTAGGTATGAGTTTGTTTATGTTAGGACTCAGCTTAGGATTAACACCGTTAGGTTCGCAGCTAGGTGGCAACATTACAACCGCTTTTGCCAGCGCAGTACCTTGGGGAGCAGAAACGGGAACCATGGTACCGGCTAGGTATGATTCTGAAATGTTCGGAAAGATTGTGGCGATTATTTTTGGCTTCTTTTTAGGCTATGGTGCTACATTAGCCGAGCCTGCCTTGAATGCGCTTGGTAACACTGTTGAAAAAGTCACTGTTGGGGCGTTTAAAAAGAAATTACTTATGCACTCCGTTGCTTTTGGCGTGGGTTTGGGTATAGCGGCAGGTGTAGCTAAAATTGCTTTCAATTTACCATTGATTGAATTGTTGGTTCCGCCCTATCTGTTATTGTTGCTATTGACTTGGATTTCATCAGAAGAATTTGTCAATTTTGGTTGGGACTCTGCTGGGGTAACAACTGGTCCGATAACAGTTCCACTGGTACTTGCAATGGGCTTGGGAATTGGTGCTGCTGTACCTGGCGTATCAAACGGATTTGGAATATTAGCCTTGGCCTCGGTTGGTCCGATTATTACCGTACTCAGTGTCGGTTTGATTGTGGCAAAAATGAATAAGGAGCAGTAATGACTGATTTTTTTGAGAGAGATGATTTTTCACTCGTTACCTTGATTATTCCCCAAGCTAAGTTGTCGCATTGCTTGACTGAAATTCAGGCTCATTGGCCATACAATGCGATACAATTTGACTGTCGTGGTACTTTAGTAAGAGAGCATCGGTTTCAATTATTTTTGCCGACTATTAATCCGGAATGTGAGTTCCTGCAATTTATGGTTAAGGATTTGGATGTAACGCCATTTATGGGGTTTTGTGCCGAGGTGAATAGTCTACACTTGCCTGGGTCAGGGGCTATTTTTAGTTCAAAATCTACCTCCCTTACTTCGAATGCTTCTGCTGTTGCTGACTACTGTGAACATAGCCGCGAGCAAACGGCTGTTGACGAACAAACCAATAAATCTTTTAAATCTAATTTATACGCAGTTTATGCTCTGATTCAATCGGGGCGGACAGAACAAGCAATCAAAGCAGCAATGCAAGCTGGATCGCATGGGCCTATTGTATATTTCGTTGAGGGCCGTGGTACTCGAGATCGCGCTGGTTGGTTAAAGATTACTAAGAAGCCATATGAAGAAGTCGTCATGGTATTGGTTGAGGATATTGACCGTCAGAGCGTTATCGAAGCGCTGGTAACAGCGGGCCGTGTTGATAAGTTGGGTGGTGGTGTTGTCTTTGATATGCCCGTTGGTCAAGGTTTAGTGAACCTGCCTACTTCAGTCGGTAACCGAAGCCAACGTTCGAGCAATGAGCAGATTACTACCGCCATTGATGAGTTAATGGGGGGGACTGATTGGCGTAATCGACGCACTTTGGAGGCATTGATGGCAAGCTCCGAGTCTCAGGGCCTACAGAATCATATAGGATCGAAAAGTGTTTTACTCAATGCTTTTCTACCACGAAAATACGCGAATGTGTTTCTTGAGCAGGTACTAATTCTAGGCATTCCTGGTGCCAATGTGACCTATGCAAAACGTTTCTCTCTCAGTGATGACGCTAATGATCTGGGTGTCCATATTCATCACGAATTAGTACAAGTGCGAATGGTTGTGCCAAAAGAAGACTCTATTGGCTTCAGTACTGCATTGAAGCAGTTTGTGCAAGAACAGGAATATGATGGGGTTACTATTTATGAGCAAGAGCTGGAACAAGTGATTCGTTATCAATTAAAAGCTAATAATACAACGGATAAAACTCAAAACTATGTGGCGCAAGAATGATCAATTAAAACGATGAAAGTAGTTTGAGGAAAACAAAATTTAGTTAATGCTACCACCTGTTCTTTAATAGATATTAAGTTTGAAAAACATGTAGTACTTGTAGTTGTTTATATCAAGATACCTGTGAATCACAAAACTAAAAAGGGAACGCTTCTTCCCCGCCTCCCAAAATGGGAGACTCGTTGGCATCAATTTACATCGCTAGTGTGTGCAAATGTGTCTGATGTTTGCGGACCATCTACGGTAATGCCCTAGCAAGTCAAAACAAATTTAAACCTGCGGTCGATAGTTTTCGTAAAGCACTAAAACTTGATAACAATATTCCCGAGCTACATTT
>ENA-OSET01000352-OSET01000352.1-sediment-metagenome-genome-assembly--contig:-NODE-352-length-52601-cov-8.981704_pt1 | contig 52601 bp, 48 predicted proteins | sample MGYA00237882_ERZ534229 | MGnify/ENA primary metagenome ERZ534229 (study PRJEB26408, sample SAMN06266212) | sediment metagenome | isolation source: Hudson Canyon methane seep mesocosm | place: USA:Hudson...
CTGCTCGCCATAAATCATCCGCTCGGTTAACAGTTTCTGCGCCGGGTCTTCAGGGTCGGCGCCGATGACGGAAGAACGTAGTGGGCGACGCAGCGGGTCATACTCGGTGAAGTAGCTGTGACCACGGTTGTCCCAGGCGCGGATGGCTTGGCCGGTCACGTCATTGAGAATCCAACGCTGACCCGCCTCCATACTGGCATGATGGATAAGATTTGAATTAGTCGTTTCGCCATTTTCATCCTGCTCTGGTCCGGCCATGTGGTAGTCGTAGTGCATAACGATGCGATCTCTGGCATCGATGACTTCTCGCTGATTACTCTCTATATCAAGGACGACTCGGGTCAGGTATTTTTGTTGCTCCCCTAGCTCATTCTCACCATTATCGGCAAAGGTCCGAACCGGACGCCCAAGTGTATCGAGAAGAGCAATGGTTGGGGTATTGGCATGTGACTGGGTTTTTTCTGCTGCTGCCTTGTCGGCGTCGTCATTGCTCAGAATGCGCGTCTGAAACCAGGTTTGCGCCGGTATGCCATGTTGCTGCAGGAAATCTTGGTCATATTGAAAAAAATAGTCATCAACGTATGTGATCACGTCGGGATCGATTCTTGGATCTAGCTCTACTGTATCATTGCTATCCCAAGTAGCCTGTTGCCACGTGTCAAAAACAACTTTTTCGTAACTATGGTTAGGTTGTACGGTACAAATCACACGACCTAAAGGATCATAAAACAGGGTTGGGCTAACGCCATGTTGCTCAATACCGTGACGATGGTGCTCACTGAAGAAGGGTTCATACTGCTGAACCGTTTTGCCTTTATTGTTGTAAATGAGGGTACCGGTGCCGACCCAGCGTGGTTGCTCTGGTGTGGTCTTGTCAGGCTCTGCCTGCACTTTCATCTGTGATTCCCGACCAAAACCGTCCGAATAAGTAAATGCGTGCTGGATTTTGGAAGGGGTGCCTTGCTCGTCGGAAACATGAGTTTCCCTGACTATTGAATAAACCACATTGGGTTCACCGGTGGTTACGAAGCGATTTAGATCGTAAATCAGACGTGAAGTTGCTCCTTTAAGAATATTATGAGGATTGGTATCGTTGGCAGCACCTAAATTGAGTGGGTCGTCGATGTGACTGTTTCTAAGCTCGTCAATCAGGTCGGCGACAAAATCTTCCAGGGAATCGCCTACCGGATTACCATTTTCATCATTCTTGCCCATTATCGCAGTGCCGACCACCAGACCTAAGGCATCAAAAGCAACCTGACTACGATTGTCGTTAGGATCAGTCACTTCGTAGGCTTGTAAAACACGGTAGTCGTTTTTGGCTGTAATGACATTTGTCTGGGGTGTGGGCAAGGCATCACTGGCTGTTTCCATTAACAGGGCGTAAACATCAGTCTCTGTCGTCGTGATGTTGCCAAAGGGGTCCTGGCTATGATCAGTCTGGAAGAATTTACCGGGGTCGAAAGCTTGTCTACCTGATGGAATCCACCAGTATTCTTCAACGCCCGCTATACCCTCTGCCGTTGGGTGACTAGAATGAGGGTGATAGCCGCCTTCACTAACCAAATCAATACCATTAACGCGTTCAACACCATAGGTATCTTGTAATAGCGATTGATTGAACGCTGTTTGATAGGCTTCGTAAGGTAGCGCCAAAGAATTGATCTCGCCTAAGGGTAAGCGATGTTGAAGATTGCCGATGGTATCAATGATTTCAGGTTCTGCGTCGCTGCGAAAATAGCTGCGTGTCCATTCTATGATACGTCGGTCGGTATCCGTGTCGCTGTCTTCACGTTCCCATTGGTAGGGCTGGAATGAATTAATATCCACCTCGGGAAGCGGTTCGAAAGTATTGATGTCAACTTTTTGTGAGGTATCCTGGATCGCTAAGAAGTCTGCTGCTATATAACGAGATTTGATCAACCCCGTGATTTCATATTCTCGACTCTGGAATGGGATACCGAGGTAGTAAAAGCCAGCTGTGTTTTCTGTAGGTGGATTATATCGATTGATATAATCCATATGGCTATAGATTATGTGAGTTTCGCCTTGCTCGGGCACATTTTCTGGGGTATTTCGACGTGGATAACCGATGGCTACACTGTCGGTGACATTGCCAAACTTATCAATACCTAGGGTGATGCTGTGACTGATACGCGGGTCGGTTGGGTTTCGCTCGTAATGGTAACTTAGACTCTCGTTGCTGGTGGTGAGATAAACAGCGTGGTTTATCTCGCTGCTGGGCTGAAGTGTCTGCACCTGGTAGCTGGTTTCTGTAACAGTGTATGGATGAGTGGGCTTTTCCGAATTATCTTGCGCGTAGACTTCACTGCGCAGAACAGCACCACGTAGTGCGCGATAGGCTTGGTGTGGTGTTTCCCCTATACCAATACTACCGTCTGACTGTTTAATTACTGGTTGTTCTAACTGGAATGCTTCAGCATCTGCTCTGTAGTATTCTCTATGATATTGTTCGGTTAATTCCCGATGGTCTATATACCAATCTTCATCGAAATACACACCGGTATGAAACCAGGTGCGGGTCTCTATGGGTGGAATATGGAAACCTTTTTGATTGGTATCGCATTTTAGGAATTGATAATAAGCAAGGTCAAATTGGAGTGGATGAAGCTTCAGATATTGTAAAATCCTTATCGCTCAAGTCTTACGAAGGCGGCTACAAGGTTATGTTAATTTGGATGGCTGAAAAAATGAATACAGCTGCCGCCAATAAATTGTTAAAACTCATTGAAGAGCCTCCAAACAAAACGGTTTTTATTCTGATTACTGAAGACGAAGAACGCATTATAAACACCATTAAATCGCGTTGTCAAGTATTACACTTCGCACCATTATCTGAAGACGCCATCAAAAAAGCTTTGATTCAAAACTATCAAATTCCTGAGGGCGATGCCACTAATATTGCTGTGCGCTCTAATGGGAATTACAATAAAGCTTGTGATTTGGTTTACAGCGACAGTGAAGAGACGCAATTCGAAGAGTGGTTTGTATTTTGGATTCGTTCGGCTTTTAAAGCAAAGGGAAATAAAAGTGCCATTCACGACCTTATTTCTTGGAGTGATACCATTTCAAAAACAGGACGAGAAACACAAAAACAATTTTTAAAATTCTGCTTAGAGTTCTTCCGTCAGGCGCTCATGCTAAATTATAAGGCAGAACGCTTGGTTTTTATGGAACCAAAATCATCCTTCAAACTCGCAAAATTTGCTCCATTTGTCCACGGTAATAATATTATCGATATTTCTAAAGAACTGCTTAATGGCAACTCAATACATCTTGAAATGAAAACTATATTGCTCGGGTATCAGACGTCAACTACCTTAGCTGTGTGGGCAAGTTAATTGTTGTCTAATACCCGGATAATTGCTTATTGCGCACCACAGTCGTAAGGGGTTAATTTCGTTCAATTACAACGGTAACAAATCCTTCGGGCTACACCCCAATGCTTCTGCTAAACGGTATACTTTCTCCAACGAAATATTAACTTCCCCTCGTTCTATGCGGCCTATATAGCTTCTGTCAATTTGCGTTCTAAGCGCTATTTCATCTTGTGATATCCCGAATTCCTTTCTTTTTCCTCTTAATAATAAGCCAAAGGATTTTGCTAAATCATCCATTTAAATAGTCCAGTTATAAAAACTATTACTATCCAAATTTGCGGATTAAATAACCACGGATTATAATCCGCACTTTAAACTATTTGATCCAACCTTTTACTGGGTCAAATTTACTAAATTAATTACGGCTTGCCAAAAGAGACGGCGTACTGATGTCAGAAGTTACCATCAATTTAAGTAATAATTTCGTTTCAATATTAACTCGGCCTGACTTTGACAAGTTTACAGTCCTAGAGTTAAGGACTTTGTACATGGCTCTTTCAAATAGCGAGCTAGATAAAAACAAAGCTCAACGTGCTGTTTATCGTGAGATATTGAAACTGAAAAATAAGGGGTTATTGAAACGTATTGACTCCAAAACCGGAAAAAAGACCACCTATGTAAAAACAGATCTATTTCATACTGTTAATTTCATTTCAAAGGATTGTGTCTCTCACGTTGCAAAAACAAATGATGAGAATACAGACAGTCAAGACGCGGTTAAGGAGCTTGTAGATAGACTTCAACGCTATAACGCCGAACTACAAAGCCTTATCGGTGAAACTAGTGAATATAAATCACTTTATGCTGAATACCCTCAACTCAAAGGCCTTCAGAAGAATTATAACCTTGCACGAAACAAAATTCGTAACATAGAAGGTTTGATAACGGCGGTAGAAACGACAATAGAAGACCAGAAGGTATTGGAAGGAAATAATGAAACTTCGTAAGTGGCAAGCTGAGTGCGTCGATTTAGCGTTTAGAAAGTATGCTTCCAATCAACCACATTTCCTTGGCCTAGCGACGCCTGGGGCCGGAAAGACTACGATGGCAGCAGAGCTTGCCGTCCGTCTACTTAACGCAGGTCTTATTGATTTCGTATTGTGCTTTTCGCCTTCAACCATTACTGCTGAGAATATTCGCAATACATTGGAAGAACGAACCAATAAGCCTTTTCATGGGCTTATCGGCGCAACAGGTGGCTCCTTCACCTATCAGGGTATGCCATCTCTAAACAGTGAAACATGGACCTTGCTAAAATCTCACCGTGTCTTTGTTATTTTTGATGAGATACATCACTGCTCAGGAACAACACCAGAGAACGCAAATGTCTGGGGTGAAGAGATTATTACTAATATTAAACATCAAGCAGCTTATACGCTGGCCTTAACGGGGACACCTTGGCGCTCTGACAACACACCTATTGCGCTTGCAGAGTATTCCTATCCTGACAACCGTATTGCGTGTGATTATGTTTATGGCCTTGCTGATGCTATTAAAGATAAGGTCTGCCGCGTTCCTCAGATTATCGTAACGGATAATAATGACATTACGATACAAGAGAATGACAAGAATGTTGAGGTCTTTGGTAGCTTCTCTGAGCTCTTAGAGGAAACTTCATGCCCTTATCAGAAGGTTATCGAGAACGAAACCGTTATGCGGCACATCATTACTCAGGCGAATAATAAACTCACACAAATTCGTCAGATTAACCCTAGTGCAGGAGGGTTAGTTGTCGCTTCATCCGTTGAGCATGCAGTAAGAATGCTCAATATCTTGCGTAATGAGTTAAACGAATCTGCCGTTATTGCCACCTATAAAGAGAGTGAACCTACCACCATTATTAATGACTTTAAAATGAGCTCGACACCTTGGATTGTATCGGTTGGTATGATTAGTGAAGGTACTGACATTCCTCGCCTTCAGGTGTGTTGTCATCTAACAAATATTAAAACGGAGCTGCATTTCAGGCAGATTCTCGGGCGCCCCCTTCGCATAACTGATAGCCCAAACCAAGAAGCATACTTGTTCATGCCAGCAGAGCAGAAACTTATTGATTACGCTCTACGGGTGGAAGAAGACATCCCTGACGAAAATGCAGTAGTGCGTTTTGAAAAATCAAAGGGGCCCATTTCGATAAAGAATTCGTTAGATACAGAGAGTACTGAATTTGAAGAGTCGAGCCCTGTTGATCATACGCTTGAATGTGGAAACGAAATTACATCACAGCCCGTTGTGAGCTTGCAGCCTAAAAATGTTCCATCAGTACTTACCCAGGTTTATGAGGCAACGCTCAATGTGTATGGTCAATTTCGACAGGAAATATTAGCGGTTAGTGTTTCACCGTTCGAGTAGGAAGATGAGTAGTCATGGCAACTGACTAAAGATTTATTATGAAAATACACATATTGAGCGACCTACATATAGAGTTTGAGGATTACGATTACCCTGAGGCCAATGCTGACGTTGTCGTTCTGGCAGGGGATATTCACGAAAAAGATAAAGGCATAATCTGGGCGCAAGAAAATATCAAAGTGCCCGTAATCTACGTACTAGGTAATCACGAATACTACAAAAGGGCGTACCCTAAGTTTATTGGTGAGATAAAAAATACCGCCAAAAACTCTAATATCCATGTATTAGAGAACGACATGATCAATATTGATGGTGTTAACTTTTTAGGTTGCACGCTTTGGACTAATTTTGAATTGTTCGGTGAGCCAAAGGTTTCAGGCTATCAATGCCAACAAGTGATGACGGATTATAAGAAGATTCGAAGGTCACCGAGTTATTCAAAACTACGATCCATTGATACCGCCATTATTCATAGTATATCGGCGCGATGGTTAGATGAAACCTTAGAAAAACTAAAAGGCGAAACTAACATTGTCGTTAGTCATCATGGTCCTAGTGTTAAGTCAGTACCCTTAAATTATAAAAATGACATTACCAGTGCCGCTTATGAGTCTGACCTCAGCAGCTTCATTCAAAAGCATCAACCGAATGCCTGGATTCATGGGCACCTTCACAATAGTTCAGAGTATGAAATCGGTCAGTGCCGCGTTTACTGTAATCCAAAGGGCTACCCCGGAGAATTGAACCCTGATTATGAGCCTTTAAAGTGCATTAACGTATGATTAATTCAGAAGTGGTAGGAATGAAAATGACATCAAAGATTGAAGTAGATGATAACGATAATCTAATTCTCACGATACCAGAGCAATTGATTGCATCGGGACTGTTTTTACCCGATGACGATATAGAAATGCAGGTTAAAAGAGAGACTCTTTTTATCAAAAATTTGTCATGCCCCTTACTTCGATCTTCTCGTTTTAGGCGCAATTTAAACAGCATTCTCCGGAACATAAACAACGATCATCACCCACTTAAGCGAGTATTGATCATCAGGAAACAAAAATCACTTTGGTGCCTGCCTCACGATAGAGAGCGGTTGCCTGAGTTTTTTGACTCTGTGAAATTCTTGGGTGAACCAGAGCAAGGCTAGAAACATTATTTTGGTATTGGAAAGCAGTAGCCCCCTGAGAGATCATGATGAATACACAGGTAGAAAGATTAATATCCGCCCTAAAAATAGGCATTTCCGATTGCGTGGTTGTTACCGGGTCGATGATAGAACTCACGGACTTTCGCGATCAGGCGATAGATATACTTGCCGAGGCGTCTTTTCAGGTCAGTCAGATGGACCTTCATTCTTATCACCCTCGGCCAAGCCGAACGGATAATGACGTAGACGTTTTGATCCTATGGGGACTGGAACAGCTTTCCCCTCAAGACAATCGGTCATACTCCATTAGAACTCACCTCGATAAAGCGCGACATCAAGGGTTACGGTCCATCATTTTCTGTGAGAATAGCAGCTACAGAGCTCACTTTTTGGATCATGATGCACCGTTTTATCATTTTTGCCTCCGAGTACTGGCAAGTGAAAACTAAAGGCCCATTAAAATTTATATAAGGCGACTCAATAAGGTTCTATTTTTATGACGGCGATTCAACATAAAGTAATTAAGCCAGAGCTTGGGCAGCGTGTCTTCTTTTGTGGCGATGTTCACGGTGACAAAGTATCTCTCGAAAAACAGCTGGAGAAAGTAGGCTTTGTTGAGACGCAAGATATCTTGATATTTACCGGAGATCTTATTGATCGTGGTGATTATAGTGCAGCGTTAATCGAATTCGCTACAGGCACACCTGGGGTTCATAGCGTCATAGGTAATCATGAATCGCTGTTTCTGCACGGTTTGCATGACCCTCTGACGCGTAGTATTCACACTGCCGCCAATGTGGGCGGCGGCTGGATAGAACAATATAGCCAAAGCGAGTTAGAAGGCCTAGCAGAGCTGGTTCAGCGCACGATGAGTATTGCCATAACGGTTGAAACGAAACAGTATAAAATCGGTGTTGTGCATGCTTCTGCGCCTAATGACTGGCAAAAAATAGTGAATGGCTCGAGCCTACATGAAGAGCAGTGGTTATGGAGCAGAGGTCAGTTTGAAAATGCCTTAGCTGGTGAAAATCATGTTGTAACAGGTGTAGATGCAGTGATTCATGGTCATGTGGCTAATACCCTATTAGTTAGTGGCAACCATATATGGATAGATACTCAGTATCATATGGGTGAATTAACCATCATAGAGGCTTCTCGTGTATTGGATTGTGTGAGAAAGCAACCTGAAATGGTTGATTCTATTTTAGAAGAACGACGACTAAAGACTTTGGATGAACTCTCCAAGCTCGATCAGGAATTAGATTTGGGATATTGATGAGCACGAATACAGAAAACACTATTATTTACGTAGATATGGACGATACTCTCTGTGATTTTAGGGCTGCCTATATAAAGCATCGCCAAGACTATCCAGAAATTACTTATCCTCAAAGTACGCCAGGATTTTTTCAGTACCTAAAACCACTACCTCATGCGATTGAGTCCTTTCAGTGGTTACGAGAGCAGCCTCATCTTGATGTATTTATCTTAACGGCCCCCTCTGTCAAAAACCCACTTTGCTACATCGAGAAACGGTTATGGGTTGAAGATCATTTGGGGTTTGATGTTGTGAATAGATTGATTATTTCCGCGCATAAAGGGTTGAACAAAGGACATTTTCTTATTGATGATAATGTTGATGGAAAGGGACAGGAATTCTTTGAAGGAACTGTAATAAAATATGGTTCAAGCAGGTTTCCTGATTGGTTATCCGTTAGGCGTTTTTTTGAAGGGCTTGATTCTAGGAGCTTAAGCTAAGAAAATCGGCTTAGAAACAAAAGTGATTTTACAGAAGTAAGTTAATTGGTCCGAGATTCCCGCTCGGTCGGCCACCACTAGGCAGGTGACGCGCAACTAGGCATCCTTGTAGCAGACAGCAGTCCTTGCTCAATCCATTTCTGCGAGTTGCGGGCGTATGATAAATGTATGCCTTAAGGTTGTCTGTAGGATATTTCTCAAATATGGTGTGCGATATGTCTTACAATTGTTAATCAACAAACATTGTATATGTAACCAATTAGTGTTTGTTACGGCTGTGGATCTGGAAGTGATTTTAGTCATCCGGCCATAAGCGGTCTTTAGATGTACTGAAAATTGGTGAGGCGTAGCGTTAGCTTTTGGCGGTTAGCGATCCTTCTTCATATGAGGTCTATCGTTAATTACAGACGGCAAGCGATGGCAACTCTTCGCCCTTTGCCGTCTCCAAAAATCATCCTAACGTAGTCGGCTCTAGACTCTAAGGAGACCTTTGACTCTGGACACATTATCGACAAATTCTACAATGAAACAGAAGTACTGATTTTTTTAGAAAAGGGTCTATGATTAGTTTATCGGATAAGATAATTAAGCTAGCTACTTAATAGTTAAATAACAATATGAGACTAGGGTGTTTTATGAACCGTATATTTATTTTTCTAATTGTACTGTTACTTTCATTACCTACATTTGCTGAGAAAATCATTGCTGCGGGTGATCCTTGGCCCCCTTTTATTGACCCCGACTCACCAAGTCAGGGAATCATTCTTGAAATCGCCAGGGCCGCCTACAAAACCCAGAATTATGAAGTTGAGATGAAGTTTGTTCCTTGGGCTAGAGCAATAGAGGGGGTAAAAGAAGCAGATTACGATGTGCTGCTGGGAACTTGGTACACTAAGGAACGTACTGAATTCTTACTCTACAGTGATCCCTATCTTGAAAATCAGATTAAATTTATCAAACGCAAGGGAGACAATTTTGAATTTAGCGGATTGGATAGCTTGACCGGAAAAAATGTTGGTATAGTGAGAGGCTATGGTTATGGTGATGAATTCCTCAGTGGCACCAATTTTAAACGTCCAGAAGGAAAAGACCTAATGACCAGTATCAAAAAACTTGTGGCAGAAAGGGTTGACCTTACGCTAGAAGATGAAATTGTCGCTCGAGCAATGTTAAAAAAACAAGCACCAGAATTGTTGAATCAAATCGAGTTTACAAAGAATTCTCTTTCTACGAATCCATTACATGTCACCTCAGGACTGAAAAATAGTAGACACAAAAAAATAATCGATGCATTTAATAAGGGGCTTATGGAGATAAAAAATAATGGCACATTGGACAATATACTCAAGAAATATGGTTTCTAGTTGGCGTAAAAACATATTGAATTTTAAAATTTATATAAAGTGCTTAACGAACCGAAGGAGCTGATAAAAACAGTTAAGCACCATACTGGTGGTCTAAGAAGATTAAAAAGGGCGGCAATTTATGTGTGGTAAACGGAACATCATTGCGCTAACTCTGCTATTTGCAAGTTCGATACTTTACGGTTCTGAGAAGATTGTTTCGGTTGCTACCTTGGAAGATTATGCCCCTTTTGGCTTTGTGGTGGGTAATGGCATGGTAGAAGGAACTCTCCCTCCAGGCAAGAATTTAGTCAGTTATAGAGGGTATAGCTGGGATGTTTTACGAGAAAGTTTCCATACAATGGGATATACCATTAAGTTATCTGTCTCTCCATGGCCACGAGCAATGCACAATATCAAAACCGGGAAGGCGGATATTCTCTTTCCAACTGGGAAGAACAAAGAAAGGTTAAAAATTTTTGATTATTCCCAAGAATTTATTAACGAGGCAAATTTTCTAATTTATGTTCGAGCTGACAGTCCTATTAAGTGGACAGGACTGGAATCTCTGAGAGGTCTAGTAATTGGGATTAAACGGGGATTTAACTATGGAGATAGGTGGACGTCAGTAGATTATGTGACGGAGTTTGATGTGGGTACAATTTTACAGGGGTTTAAGATGCTTGAAAAGGAACGTATTGATGGGTTCCTCGGCTATGAATCTAACTGGGATTATATCTTAAAACAACAAGGGTGGATGAAAAAATATAGAAAAACCCCCTCCATTGGCTCTTCGAGAGAGTATTTAGTTGCATTAAAATCCAACCCTAATAGCCTTATTATTTTGAAGACTTTCGACACTGGAAAACAAAAGCTAATTCAGAGTGGTCGCTTAGAAGAGTTAGAAAAAATCTGGTTTGGGGCGGAGTGAAGTTGAGTTATATACAGGGACATTAAAGGTATATTTATTGAACGCATTAATATGTAGAAATTACTGCCATACAGGGCGCTCGATTCAATTTTTCAATGTGCGTTGTTTACAAAAATGACTGCTTAGTATCCTATACCTGCCTTAGAGAAAATAACTATAAATATCAGCTAAGTGGCAACTCCGACCTTCGATAAATACAAAGAACTTGGAATAAATTAGAAAATTCTGAACATTAATAATGATCGCTTTTAACTCCAACGAATGGTTTTCATTATATTTCACATGTTAGCTTTCAACCTAAAGCGCCCCCCTTTTTGTTTAAGAGTTTTGGAGTAAAATGACCATTACTAATTAGACAGTTGTCGTGACAGAGTGGAGCTTTTATCAAGCTCAAACATAGTCTGCTCAGACATCTTTCCAGTCATCCAAGCTTTTTATTCGAAAGGCAGCTCACATGTAGGCAGACTTTTAAAGCCTCAAATTATTCCTAAAATTTTTGTATAAAATAAACCTTAGTATGAAAAGCACACTGCTATGCCTATTACCAATGTACGTTACTCGGATTCTACAATAGCAGAGATTTCAATTGCGGCACCCAACTACTCTGACACAGGGGGAAATTTGTGAGCTGTATTATCGAATGGTTTCACGATATTTATTTCTGAAACATAGGTAGGCAGATGTCTCCTTAGTAAGGTGAATTTACAGAGTTACAATGAACACCAGTATTTTGGCTTTTATGTTTTGGTGTTTAATGATATTTGTCCGTTTTACATTCCACTACAAACAGTGAGTTAAATATCATCCATTTGAATTTTTGATGACGGTAAACTAATATTTCTAATTAGTTTAGAGAATCCCCCCCAGCCGACACAGTGTGTAGAGAGGGTTTAAAACTCAAATGGAAAAAATATTATATTGCATATTATTCTTCTCTTTAATGAGTTCTCTTGCTAGAGGGCAAGAAGTGAAAATCTGTGAAGGTGCGGAGGAGTGGCCCCCGTATATGTACTATGAAAGGGTAAACGGGAAAATAAACGAAAATAAAATAATAGGCGCAGTTAAAGAATTATTTGACGCAGCTATTAAGCTGACCGACCTAACCTATTCAATAGAATTACTGCCATGGAAAAGATGCTTGAAGTATGTTGAACATTTTGATCTTGATCCTAGATATGAGGTTTTCAGCAATGGAATCTATAGTCTGAAAAGAGCCAAGAAATATTGGCCAAGTATCCCTCTTTACGCTACTCATCGGGGAGTGTTTTATTCAGAAATTAAATACCCTCAAGGCCCTTCAATCAAAAAAAAATCTGATATAGCTAACTATAAAATATGCGGAGTCCTCGGTTATGACTATACCGATGAATTACAGTGGGCAAAAAATATTAAGATTGATTCCGCCGCACCTTCTAACGAAAAAGCCCTATTAAAAATAACTAAAGGGCGTTGCGATATTATGATTGCTAGCATGGAACCTATTTATGGTTCTGTCGCTATAGGAGCGTTTAAAATGCCTAATGGAATAAAAAGTTTTCCTGTGCCGGGAGTAAAAGCCATTACTTTTCATTTCTGGGTTTCTAAAAAATCACCTAGGGCGACTGAACTGTTAACGACGATTAATACAGCAATTATGGATGTCATCTATAATCAAGATTACAAAAAGATCTTTACGAAATATCTTCCTGATACACCTCATTTATATGAATGATTTTTTCACGCATTTTCATCCCTATCACTGTTAGAAAGTGGAACTTTACCTGGCCAAGATAAGCATCATCGGCTAGTAAACGAAATTCGTCTCTCCACCTACGTAGTTGCCTATCACTAATACCTAACTCTTCGCAGATTTTGGCATCAGTAATACCATCTTCAGCGGTTTTCATTAACGCCATTCGCTTAAAGTCAGCAGGATATCTTTGGTAGCTTCTAGACCTTCCCATACAACATCTCCTAGTGTATTTCTACACCAAATTTAGTATGTCTACGGAAATGGGGTAGAACTATCAAGCCGACTTCCAACGCATAATCGTTAGTGGCAACTTAGGGCGATGCCCTCCAATAATTTCCATAACAGTTGATAGGAGGGCTATAGGCAGCTTGGCCAATTCGTTCAAAACCCTCAGTGTCTCGAGTTGTCTATTTTTGCTATTCCTTAATTCGTCATTAACATCCGCTTTTGACTGTGAGTTCAACTGGTTCAAGTCTCTCAAGTAGGTGCTTTCGAGCAGCTACTAAGCGGACGCCAAAGTAATTGACGTATTGATTTGCAAACCCGTTTGATCCGCTTCAGCATCAAATTGGCACTTAATATTGAGCTACCTAATGAGTAGCTATCCTCCATATATCCTATGTTTTTGTATATTCTAGCGGTCCAATTTTAAAAGCAATTAGTGGATCAAATTTGACGTCAATTAACAGTAATAATGATGATTGAAGCGGGAGATAGCAGATAAATTTTCTGATTGGCTACAATAACTCTCTATCTCTATCTCTATCACTTTCAGCCCAATAGATCATAAACAGTGCAGCGAGGGCCGACATAAAAAAACCAGAAAAGAGAGGTATTACCGTTTGATTAAATGCCCAACCGATAGAAGCCCCAATGACTAAAGATAACAGACCACTAATAACGCCGATAACAGAGCTAGCAGCTCCGGCGATATGGCCAAGCGGCTCCAAGGCGATGGCATTCATATTGCCGAATAAAAAACCTAGAGGAAAAATAGTTGCGCTCATTACCAGCAAAAAGCCAAAAAGAGGAATATCGGCCGTGAAAAAGAGCGGGATAGAAATTCCGTTGATCAGGATAACTACTATGGTAGCGTGATAGCACAGTTGGCGCATGCCATAACGCATCACAATTCTGCCGCTCAGGAAGCAGGCCAACCCCATCCAGATAGCCAGCATGGCGAAATAAACCGCAAATAGATCACCTGCACCATAGATCTCTGAAAAGATTTGCTGGCTGGACAGCAAATATCCCATAAAGCTCCCCATAATCAACCCCGATGCAATCATATAGCCACATGATGTCGGTGTGGCACAAACCTCTTTCGCTGCATTCAGCAGACGCATGAGTCCGCGTGGGCTATTGCTATTTTCTTTGGAAGGATCGAGTGATTCTGGTTGCCGCAACCAGAACCAGACAGACATCATTGCAGCCAGAGCCAACTGCACCCAGAAAATAATCCGCCAATCAGCAACGGTAATGATCCCATTACCGACTATCGGTGCCAGGCAGGGAATGGTGATAAATACTGACATAGCAAAGGACATGATGCGTGCCATCTCGGCGCCTTCATACAGATCACGCACGATGGTAACCGCGACGACCCGCATGGCGGCTGCGCCCACCCCCTGAACCAGTCGACCAACCAGCAATGCTGCAAAATCACTCGCCGTGGACGCAATAAGGCAACCGGATATAAACACAGCGATACCCAGCGCAAAAGCGGGCTTGCGTCCAGTACGGTCGGCGAAAGGGCCATAAAACAGTTGGCCCAAGGTGAGCCCAAGAAAAAACAGTGAGATCACTTGCTGCGTATCATTGCCTTTGGCGATATCAAATGCCTCGGTAATATTAGGCAGGGCAGGTAAAACAATGTCGATGGCCAAGGCGGACAGCGACATCATCAATGCAGTCAATGCGATAAACTCGCCCTCCCCCATTCTGGGCTTTGCCGTTTTATTCATGAAAAGCCTCTTGGGCTATTGCTGATAGGGCTGTATCTGCAGATTTGGCTATCGAAATAGTCCCCCTGGGGCCGTCAGCATGATCACGATTAATACGGATCAAGGTGGAATTTTCAAAGAGCGATGCAATATTTTGCATGGGAAGACGAATAACACCGGGCGTGTTGTAACCAGCCCCAATTTCCAGCACAGCCAGTTGTTTGCCGCGAATATTTTTAAGCCAGTAATTGAGGGTTTTGCTTTGTTCGAGGTACGGCGCCTCAACAAACCAATGACCTCCACGAACATTCATAAAGACCGGGCCGCCGCACTTAGGGCAAACCGGTAGTGTACTGCGATCTTCAATGAATTGGGTTTCTTTGTTTAAGTGGGGCAGCATCGCGGCTACTAGAGGCTTGCCATTCCAAACTCCATCATGGCAACGAGAGAAACACTGGAATAGCTCGTAGTCTCCTTGTGGCGTGAATATCCGGTCGCGGTCAAAGCCATTCTTATGGAAGTAGCGATCAACGTTAGATGTCATGACAAAATAGTTGCGCTCACCAACGATCCGCCGCAGTGTCCGGTAAACAGATTTTTCTCCGGCATGGTAAACATGGTCCAGGCCCACGGAAAGGTATCCCCATTGCAGCGCCTCATCGGAGAACGGGTAACCCATCAGCTGATACTGACAACGCACACCATATTGCAACATGCCCGGAAATCGCTCGGCAAAGGCTTGCTCATCGGTATAGTCCAACCCTGCGGCGGCAGACAAGCCCGCGCCTGCACCAATGAAAACGGCTTCGGCGCTTTGTAAGACTTCGGCAGCTTGTTCAAACATGTTCATACATAATCCTCGACGGTGGTGGTGTAAATAGTGGTTGCCTGTGCACCGTAGGTATTAAATACAATGTGGTCCATGGTGTTCGGGTGATCGCGCAACCATTCGATAACGGTACTCAAAGCCACGCTGGCGGCTTTCTCTGGTGGATAACCAAAGACACCGGTTGAAATGCCACAAAACGCGATACTGCGTACGCGGGCTTCAGCCGCAAGTGCGAGACAGGCGCGATAACAGCTAGCCAATTGTTTAACTTGCTGTGCTGATGGGCAGTGATCGGTAACAATAGGGCCGACTGTGTGCAAGACAAAATCGGCGGGGAGATTGTAGGCGCGGGTAATTTTCGCATCCCCGGTCGCTTCATCGTGACCTTGATGTTGCATAATTTGATGACAATCTTCCCGTAACTGCGGTCCGGCAGCACACTGGATAACGTTATCGATACAAGCGTGAAATGGTTGAAAGCACCCCAGCATTTGAGCGTTAGCTGCGTTGGTTATTGCACCAATTTTCAGCGTGGAAATGTCACCATTCCAGATACTGATTTTTTCGCTATCCAGGTGTTTGACATTTAGCCCGGACAGGTCACTGGCATCAGTAATGTTTTTGGATACTAGTTCTTGCTGCAACAAACAGTCGGTTGATGCGAGCAGCTCTGCTGAGAAGTCGCCCGGTAATCGGGCGGTCAAGGTGGCCTGCACCCACTGTCGACGGCGCTGGGAATCTTCAGGAACGCTATAGCGACGGACAAACTCCCGGGAAGCAGGGTCTTGCTGCAAGGCAGCTATTACTCTATCCAGGTCAGCCTTGCCTCTGACAGGTACATATGGCTGGTTCAGCTTGATTAAATCGTTATAAGGAATCATGTGTTTTACTTACGTTGATCATGAACCACGGGCTACAATCTGCCGCCCAGCATACGGTGCAGAGTACCGTCTTTATTCACAATGTGATGTTTCAATGCGCCAATCACATGTAAAACGATAGCGGCAATCATGACGTTGCCAACAATACCGTGTAGACACTTGCCTGTTTGTGCCAGTGTTTCATTCAGTGGTACAGCCATTTGTGGATTATCGGGGATGACATTTTCCGACAGCAGCTCCAAACCAAAAATGGACAGGCCATGACCACCGCCTACCGACATCAACATGCCGGAAACCGGTAATACAACAGTGCCGGTAATTAGTGCCCAGTGAACCAACTTGGCCATCCGATATTCGATGCCTGAGTGTTGCGAAACGGGCTCTGGCCAGCCGTTGAGTGCGCGCCAGATGATACGCAGCAATACAAAGGCAACAATAATAATGCCGATGGATTTATGAATATCGTACAGTGCATACACCTCATAACTGTCCATATAAACACCCATTGCTAACAGGGTCATAATGGTTAGGCCAACGAACCAATGCAACGCGGTGGTCAGTGGACTCAGTTTATGTTTGGTATCTCTCATCGGAATTTTTCCTTTGTTTTGTCGTTGTTTCCTGTATTGCCTATATGTCTTGGAAAATTTCATTTAGACATCGCAAATTCACGGAGGTTTTTGATTGGAAACGGCATCACAGGTTAGGATGGCAGTAATAATGGTGAAGCTCAGCGTTTGTGAAGCTGAACTTGCATTGCTAGCCGGTAAATACCTCAGTAAAACGTAATGGTTGACGGCCCAGTACGTTTTCAACATCTTTGGTTGCGGCGGACATTAAACCCTGCTTCGCTAGGTCGTACAGCATAACCAGATAGTCAGCACTGGACTCAGGCAGGCCATTTTTCATAGCACCAGCTTTCAGTTCGTCTCCCGAAATGGAGACATAGGGGATATCTTTTCCCAACTTATTGCTGATGGTCTGGGCAATGTCAGCATGTGACAGGGCTTCTGGCCCAGTAAGGTTATAGGCTTTTCCTTCATGCCCAGCTACAGAAAGCGATATTGTAATCACTGCAGCAATATCCTTGATGGAAACAAAGGCTAGTTTGCCTTCTCCTGAGGACGCCAGCACGATGCCGTCATGCTCCAAAGGGCCTGCGGCGAAGCCTGAGGTGAAGTTCTCCATAAAGAAATTCGGTCGAACGATTGTATAATTAAAATCCTCTTTGATTAATTTGAGTTCGATTTTTCTTAGTGGCGCTTCATCATTGTGATCAACACCGTAAGCACTCACAAAGACGACACGATTAATATTGGCTGCCTTTACGGCATCAAGAAACGGTACCAGCCGTTCAAAAGCTCCAGCATCCAATGGGGGGGCCTGCAAAACAACGGCTTCAATGGATTCCAGGGCGTTTTTGTAGCTTGCAGGGTCATCATAATCGAAGGCAACATAGCTGACGCCAGCCAGTTGATTTGTAGTCGATGGGCTTCTGACACCGCCAAAGACCTGATGTTTTACTGATAATTGTTTTGAAACCTCTGTGCCAAGATTTCCGCCTGCGGGGGTTATAAGAATGTTCACGGATATTTCCTCTCTGTAAGTGCTTAAACAGAGCCCTGCAGTTTATGCCGAGCTCGTCTGATTAATGACCGGGTGCGCCAACCTGAGCAAAATAGGCAATCCAGTCTTCAACGTGGTAAGTTTCGCTCACCATGCCCTTGCTCTCGCCCAAAATTGGGGTCATGACTAACTAGTGGGCTATCTATATCAAAGAGCCTTTTCTCAAGGCTCTTTGATACTACATTTAGAATATTATCTAGAACATTCCATTGTCATGAGCCATTTCAGCTGGAATTTGTTGAATGATGTCCCAGTGCTCAACAATTTGACCGTCTTTTATACGGAACAGGTCATAGAACGCTTGTGGCTTCCCGTTCCAACGCCCCTCGCTTTGAGTCAGTACAAAATTACCTTCACCTAAAATACGATGAACTTTATGGTACTCAAACATATTGTTTTGAGATGCCAGGAAAGCAAGGGCTTCATTTAAACCATCCAGACCATCTTTTACCATGGTGTTGTGCTGGTCATACTGTTCTGAGCTAATGTATTCACTGATCTTTTCAGGCGCTTTACCGAAAAAAACATCCTCCATGAAATTAGCAATCAGTTTTTTATTGACTTCAGTTTTGTCGACATCTTCAACAATCGTAGGTCCGTCAAACTGTGACCGTCCGCTAGCCGTTTCTTTGACGATAGGAGCAATGGCATCCCAGTGCTCGGCCACTTGTCCATCTTGCATGCGCCATACATCAAAAGTGACAACGTCTTTAGCTCCAAAAGCTTCAGCGTTGCTATAAGTGTTGTGCATGATAATAAAATCACCATCCTCTAACAGGCGATGGTTTTGGTAGGTCGTTCCCGCCGTTTTCAGCTCAGGTAAAAAATTTAAAACAGGCTCAAGACCAGTCGGAACATGTGGGTTATGCTGAATATAATCTTCACGGAAGTATTTTTTAACTTCTGTTGCATTATAGTCTTTAAAAAATGCATCTTGCGCCTTAATCGCTATCTCTTTCATTGGGCTATTTACCTTTAAATTATCAGACTTAGTTGAATAAGTGTTACAGCCAGCCAGAACTGCGACTAAAAATAGACTGGTTGATAGTATTTTTTTCATGATTATTCCTCTCTTGAGTTTACTGGTTAACTTGTAGACTTATGATAGGGACTAATTAATCATTTGATTAGATAGAGAATATTGATTACATTGTTAAGTCATACTTAATAATAAGGCTGTATAATGGGTATATCTTCTATAAATAGGCTGAAGCAGATGGCCATTTTTTGCCAAGTCATTGAGTGCGGTAGTATGAGAGCTGCTGCAGAAAGGCTAGGCATGACACCATCAGCGGTGAGTCAATATATTAGTCAATTAGAGAGTGAGCTAGAGGTTACCCTCATTTATCGTTCTACCCGAAAGATTAGCTTGTCTGAAGCAGGTGAACGTTACTACCAACATGGGAAGAAGATGTTGATTGCAGCAGAAGATGCAGAGGATGCCATTAATGAAGTTAAGCACTCTTTGGAAGGGGAATTACGCATTTCTGCACCTGTAGGGTTGGCATCGCGACCTTTGGCTCAAGCATTGAATGGACTTCTAGAAAGTAACAAGGGGTTATGTTTAACAGTGTTAGCGCATGACAAAAGCATTGATCTTGTAGGAGAGCGCATTGACATTGCTATTAGAGTTGGAGAGCCAGAGGAATCAAGTTTTATCTATCACTCACTTGGCAGCTTACAGAAGAGCATTTATGCCAGCCCTGCGTATTTGAAAAAGCACAGCAATCCAGTAATGCCTAGCGATCTGAAAGAGCATTTTTGGCTAGGACACTTAAGTCATGGCAAATTTTCCGACATTAATATCACTCATTCAAATAATGTAACATTTCAATATCAGCCTAAATATAGAATGCGGTTTAATGATATAAATGCTCTCGCCAGCCATGTACAAGAGGGATTTGGAATGGCCATCCTACCAGATATGGAAGTCCGGCACTTAGTTGAAAAAGGGGCATTAATCAGAGTTTTACCGGAATGGCAAACAGCTACTCTTCCATTATATGCATTAACTATTGATAGGAAACAGTCTTATAAAATCAAAGCAGCACTAAAAGAGTTGAAAGGCTTTTTTGGAATGCAAGGGTGACATTAGCCTAAAAGCACTGATTCTAACCACAGCTTTTGAGTACTGATTTTACCTATTTTTAAATCAGAGCTTATGGCCGCTTTTTCCTCTTGGCCAATACAATAATAAGGTCCGGCTAGGAGGGATAGCTGAAGGTAGAATAACTATTAAATACATCTATTCTGTCTTCAATGTGCGTATTCAGGTGATTCCGATCATCAATTCTCGGGAATGGGTGATCGGAATGAGCCAGAATATGCATTCAAAGCATTTTTGGAAAAAGTATCGCTTTTAACTCCTTAGTAAGCTCTTTTTCTTTGATTTCAAAGGGGTCGCTAATAACTCATTCCTAGCGGTTTACAGATTGTCAAAAAGGGCGTGCTTTTGTACTTTAGCCTTTGTTATTTGCGCAACTAAAATCATGATAATTCGGCCAAGTCAGCCCTATCGTTCAGTGTCTTAAATGGTATTAAGTTAGCTTCTTAGTGCCATTAGCAGTTATTTAGGTGGTTAATTTTTGCCTTTGCACTTAGAGAGAGCTGTTGCTAGCTGAAGTTGATGAGATGACACCTTTCGGTACGGTAACTGATGTTTAATAAAAAATCTGATTCTTAATTAATCTTTTAATTGTGACTGTAGTGCCAAAGAACATCCGTCACATACTTTAGTTTTTGAGTAGTAGTGTACCAGTCCATGGGGGTCATGAATCTTAGTGGGATGATAGTGATGTTTGATATATTCTGGCGGAAGATCACCATATATAACATAGCCTGAAGAAGGGTTATGCTGTTCGTCTGGAAAACAAAAACTATTTCCCCAAAGAGCTACGAGTTGTTTGGCCGTAGCCAGAATTTGTGGTTCAGGGACCCGTTTCAAAGGTATATTTACTTCTATAATTGTGGGAACCCCAATTTCTCTCAATCGAGTTCTGAAATCGTTCCCTGTTTCTATCAACTCGTTCAGGCGGGCTGCCAGTCCAAGTAGATGTTCGCTTCCTTGGATTAAGTAGTGCCCTGAAGTACGTATAAGCTCCTCATCGTCACTCACAAAAAATATCTTACCTGTCTCATCCATAAATTGTTTACTTAAGTCGATCGCCTTATCAAGTATTGATGGTGAAACATCCGAATAAATCTCATGAAAACGACTCTCAAGTACATTTAAATTATGGGCCTTTAACCCATTTTGAGCATATGGTAGAAAAGAGTCGGGACGACAGGCATGATATGCAAGTATATGACTGTAATAACTGGTAAAACGGTTTGCTACTATTGAACCAACATCTTCTGTTAATGCCCAAGTAAGGTCATCCTCCCAACAACCTTCGGGATTGCTTGCCAATATTTCATTTTTTAGCTCGTCATTGAGTATGTCTGAAGAGTACTGCATAAGTTCTGCTAGGCATTGCTCTTTGTTTTTCCACTCAAATAGTTTTGTACCGTCATAAGACATGTCTATTATTCCTTCCTAGATCATTCGAAGCTTAGCCAAAGTCTAAATATCAAGAGTCTCCTAGCTAACTAATAGTACTGAAAAGTATGTTTCCCATTAGCAAATAAAGTCGTAATTAAACGAATGTTCATCAAGAATATTAGTGGGTGTTTTTTCAGACCAGTTTGGTCCTCGTCCCCTTTCAGAAATTAAGTGCAAGTTCTTTCTAGCTCTTGAGCCAATAACATAAATTAACTTGTTTGCACTATTAGGGTCTGTATCACTAAAATGAGGAACAATATCCTCTAACAACCCATAAGCTATGACAACATCATATTCACCACCTTTTACTCCATGAATAGTAGATACTGTAATACCACTTTTACTTTTAAAAACGTTACGAAAATCAGTAATAGTTCCAGCATATTCACAATTTTCATTAGTTATTTTTTCGACTCGTCTTTTAGAGCTTTCAAAAAAAGTCACGTAATGCTCTTTCAATGCTGGAAATAAATTAAAATCAACGCCTAGTTGGGAAAACAATTCATTAAACATTAATTCCAAGTAAGCTAACCCATCTTGCTCATCAATCGTAATAGAATTAATTTGTTTCAGAAGGGTCTTCTTGGTTATTTGCGAAACATCTATTCCAGCATCATTAAGGTTTTCAATTATTTCGGAAGCCCACCTTAACCTACGGACAAATAAATTTGGTGACGGCTCTGTTAGAATTATTTTAGCTATTTTATACCAGAAATTATCTTCATCCCTTGCAAAGGGAGTCATTCCTGGGCCATTAAAGTTATAGTTAGGCAAATTAGTGCATAGGCTTCGAGTCATACTCGCTAAATGAATCCACCAGGGTGCAATAATACAAATTTCATTTTCTGGTATATTAAGTGATTCAATACTGAATTGAATAATTTTTGCTAGGCTGTCAGCTAAATCATCTTTGTGCGGGCTTTGGTCATAGGTAATTAGGCTTTGATAATTTGCTAATTCACCTGCCGCAGTTATTCCTGAGTTATGTACTTTATAATGGCTAAAGTGCTCTATAATTCGAGCAGAGCTACGATAGTTTTTTATTAACTCTTTTTCTTGAATAGTTATGTCGATGACAGACCTTAATTCATCTATTGAAATAGCATAACCTCCTAGTGAGCCATAAATGGCTTGATTAGGATCTCCTACTATAAACGCTTTAACACTCCCTGCACCTGCTTTCAGAATTTCGCCAAAAATAACATACTGAATTTCTTTTGTATCTTGGTACTCATCAACTAATAAGTATGAGAATAAGCCACTTAAGGTTTTACCAATCGATGGCTGTTGCGTAATAAGCTCATATGCAAAAAACAATATTTGCTCAAAATCAATTTGGTTATTTGAAATTAAGTGTGCATGGTATTGAGATATCGTATCACTTACTGAGCGCAATTTATTTGCAGCACAAGAGTAACTAATGCCTGAAGATGTAAAATGATAACCGCAATCATAGTAAGTTATTCGTGGGTTAGTATATGCCTTACAATATTCGGAGATTAACTCCTCTGTATCATAAGAGTTAATAACCCTAAATCCGTATTGTAAAGCACTATGATGGCAACCATATGGTTTTAAAATCCATTCCAAACAAAAAGCGTGAATAGTCCCTATCCAAAGCTGAGATACATCGACACCTAAGTTTTCTATACGCTCTTTAATTTCATCTGCTGCTCGATTTGTGTAGGTTATAGCAACAACCCACTTATTCTTGCTATCTAACACAGATAACTCTTTAGCAATTTTATATGTCAAAGTTCTAGTTTTACCGCTACCAGGGCAAGCCACTAAAAATACACTATCAGGCTCATTTATAGCCTCAACCTGCTCAACATTTAAGGCGTTTTCATCCCAAACAAACATACATCAGATCTTCAACAAAAGGTTATTCGAACTTACTAAAGGAATGTCTGACATCATCTCAGTTTTTAAAGCATGGATATCCCCACCTTCATTGAGAAAAGTCATCCACTTAGGAATGAAGGTTGCCATTCCTTGCTCTAGTGGAGTTAAATAAGTATTCCAGTCAGCGTGCTGCTGTTCATTACCTGTCAATGGGAGATCAGCAAGAGTCATCCTATTAACAGCAATGAACTCTTTCAATGTTGAAAATCTATATTTAAGTATTTTGAAAAGGACATCATCGCTAAAGCTGCCATGAGAAAATAGAACAGCGTCAACAATATATGCAGGAATATTTACATTAAAATCAATTACTTTTCCAAGCGTAATAGCAAACCATCCCTTACCTTCATGCTTTGCCATTGTGAGTGCTCTTTGACCTGACAGAGAAATATGAGCCGAAGTTAATTCAGCTCTAGATACTGTTTTGGTATTATCATCACTATAAACATCGCTTAATATGTTTATTAAATAATTGCTGTTACCACTCTTTATAAAGTCAACTTCAAAAGTATGGTCTGCATAAAACGGTGAAAGCCAATCATTATTGTTACACAAGGCATCAACTTTAACTTTTCTGGCTAGACCAGCATCTCTAGAGCCTATCGCTTTTTTCTTACGTTTCTTTAAAGCTTCAATATCAGTACTAACTTCAGAGACATCAAAAAACGTTGAATCGGAATCAGTGATAATGCTGCATTTTTTTCTAATTCGTTGATCATGAAATAGTAATGCAACATTCTCAAACCCCGTACTCCTTATGTTTACCAGAGTTATTCCTAGTTCATCTAAGCTAAGCCCTATCCCTTGCTTAATTAGTATAGGAATCAAAATTTCTTCAGCATCCCCTTCAACAAGAATGACACTTTTAGCAAAGAGTAAGTTACTACGGATAGCATCTAAATACCTTTGAACAAACCCAATTTGTGGATTCGTTAACCCAGTCGAAGGCTGAAAAGCTTCACAAGATCCATTAACTTTACAAATGATATTTATATTTTGAATATTACTTACTTCAGATATCTGTGATGAGTGTGTTGAGTAAATAATTTGAGTATTAGAGTAGTTAATTTTATCAAACAATGACTTTTGAATATGAGTGTGTATATGTGCTTCAGGCTCTTCAATTAATAGGAAGTTTGCAATTGATTGGTTCGCTTTTTGATATTTAAACTCTAGTAATTTCAGTGTTAGGTATATAAGGTTTGCTCCACCTAAACTCATTTCATGAATATCACCTTCATAACCATCATCTGATTCGTCTATAGATAACTTTAGAGATTGAAAAAGCAACTCAGCCTCAGATGAAAGCCCTGATTCTATTGAAATAGAATTAGGGGAGTAAGTATCGCCAACAGCATCATCAATTGTTTCTTTAATATCAGCTTTAATATCACTTACGTCTGATAAGCCCTCTATAGAAAAATTCAACGACTTCACAAGAGCTTCAATTGGTTCGAATTCAACCTGGTTTATTTCACCACTTTTATGCTTCAACAATTTCAGCAAGGGATTGCTTCTATTATTACGGAAATCTGATACGACATCTCTTAGAGCTTTTACAAAAGTAAAAGACACCTCGTCTGGCATGGAAAAAACAATTGGGATGTGACTTCCAATTTCAGAAGAATGTAAATGCTTTGAAAAAATAACTCTGTCAAAGTCGCCAACAATGCTTCGGTAAATATCTGAATCATTAAAGTTTGCGTTGCTTTTACCCGTTATTACTGTTTCGTAGTCATTTATAGATATACTTTCTAGGAGGGTATTTAATGAACCATGATCATTTTCTGTAAGTGCGCCTAATGCCTGCCTGATGTTTGCTTTCGGTCTAAAAATAAGATTGTAGGAAGCTTTGGTGACCGCTTGGTTTTCAATGTTGCCAACCCCATGAATGAATAGAGACTGACTGACCTCATCCTCTGCAATATCATCAAATTCAAGACTTATGATAATCCAGTGCCCCCGCCAATCTCCTAACTTTCGGCAAAAGTCTCCCTCATTTAAACGGATTGATGAGCGAGCCATTGAATTATCAAGCAATAATCTAATAGCTTTGAACAAGTTCGTTTTACCAGAGCCATTTTCACCAATAAGAGTATTAATTCCTTTTGAAAACAACAGTTTTGTATTTAGAAAATTCCGATAGTTAACTAGTGATAATTTGGATATATGCACTTGCGCTTCCTTACATTTTAAAGCTCTTTAACGAATACTTTTTCTTTTTAAAACAAAGGATGATTCAAAATAGCTATGCCTATTCATCCAGAGAATTAATTTCTTCTTCTAGATCGGAAATTCCATGATGGATACCATTTTGAATAAAGATATCCCTAGACATCTCATCCCACCCATCTAGTTTTCTGACTAAATCATTACATTGATCAAGAGCGCTTTCACATTCTTCATCAAGCGCATCAATGATTTTTATAATCGCGGTGCTTATCGTATGGATATCGTTTGAATTATAGAGTTCAGGCATTCCTTCCTCCGCGATTCCAACTTGATTATTTATAACTCTTAACTGCTGGTAGATCTCTGGAAAATAGGTCATATTAAAGCTCCTTTTTTAATTTTATTATAATTTGTCCCTTGATTAGCAGCCAACTTAAACTTCGGGCCAAGTGCTAGAGCATTGTTTCTATTTGGATTAATTGAACTATAACAGAGGCCCAAAAAAAGACACCTGTAAAAATGTCTGGAATATGAACAATATAAATAAGCTTACAGGGATGAGCACCTCAGAATTTGTTATGTCTTCTCTCGAGCTTAAGTAGACATAGCAACTACACAACTAAATTGAATCGCATCAAAGCAATTCGTTCTCTTGATGAAGTCCGCTTTGGGTCGAATTCAGGTTAGAAAGACTATAAAGGGCGATTTATTGTCCTTAGTTGAAATCTGAAAATAACGATAAAACTAATACGAAGAATGTTGGCTTTGTGCTCTTAGTCAGCGGTTTTCCAGTTTTAAGTAAGGGGTAGCTTTTGCTCAAAATCCAGCTCCCCCTGTTCTTAGGTTAATTAGTCATAGAGCAATCAAATTACCCTTATTTCAGTATCCATCTTTATTACTTAGTATCCGTGTTTATTACTTAGTATCCGTGTTTATTACTCATAAGCGCAGACACGATAATTACGTCTTTAAGCTGGCCACAATCGAATAGTAATTTAATTTTTTTCTCTACAATCACTTTTACCTTTTTGATCTATCAACTTGTAATTATTGATTATTAAAAGTAAAAACCACCCATTTAGGTATGTAATAACTATTAAACGCAAGGTGTGTAATAATTATGTAACACAAGGTGTGTAATAATCATTAAACGCAAAATCAAGGGTGAAACTTAAGATCTAGGACGGCGAGTGAGCGCACCTTGAGTTGTGAGCAGTTCACCCTTTTTTATATATTAGTAAAGGAAGGGACACCATAATACTGTATGTATGAACAATATATATAATCTCAACTATTATAGTGCTTACTTAGAAATTTTCATAACTAGTGTAGCGGTGCTTGTAACATATTACCGTTGTAATAGTGGCTACTTAAACTATTCAGAAGAGTTAGCGGGTCAGAAGGTATGACAGGAAAAACAGTACTCATTGTTGATGATGAAGCTCCCATCCGTGAAATGATTGCCGTAGCACTTGAGATGGCAGATTATCACTGCCTTGAAGCCAGCGATGCACGAGAGGCTCACTCACTGGTTATTGATCACAGCCCCGACTTGATATTGCTAGACTGGATGCTCCCCGGCACCAGTGGCATTGAACTGGCACGCCGCCTTAAAAAAGATGAAGGGACATCTGAAATCCCCATCATTATGCTGACGGCAAAAACAGAAGAAGATAATAAGATTCAAGGTTTGGAGATAGGTGCTGACGACTACATATCCAAACCCTTCTCACCACGAGAACTGGTTGCTCGCTTAAAAGCCGTGTTAAGACGCGCAAGCCCTCCGGGAAAAGAATCCCCTATTACCATAGAAGGCCTAACCTTAGACCCTATCTGTCACCGAGTCAGCTCTAATAACGATGCCCTGAGCATGGGGCCTACCGAATATAACTTATTACAGTTTTTTATGACCCACCAAGACAGGGTTTATACCAGAACACAATTGCTAGACCACGTATGGGGTGGTAATGTTTATGTTGAAGAACGTACCGTAGATGTTCATATTAGACGTTTAAGAAAAGCATTAGGTGGACACCATGAGCACCTTATTCAAACCGTAAGAGGTGCGGGTTATCGTTTTTCTACTAAGGCGGCTTAATTACTTTGCTTCTGGTTACAAAAGATAATGAGAAAAAACTGGCAAGGCTACATACAGCGCGTTATTTCTGCTCTGGTTTTATTGGTTGTTATTGGTCTGGTAACAGGCTCGGTTAGCATGGTTCTGATTCTAGGACTAGGAGCGTATATTGCCTGGACCCTAGTACAGGCCGTTAAACTACACCGCTGGCTTTATTCTACAGACCCTCAAAAAACACCTCCTGAAAGCCATGGTCTTTGGGGCGATCTGTTTGATGGTATTCATCAGCTTCAAGAACGACATAGACTCACACAAACCCGCCTGAAAACACTTATTAACAGAGTTCAAGAGTCAACAAACGCACTGAATGATGCGGTTATTATGACCAATGCACGCGGAGCCATGGAGTGGTGGAATGATTCCGCCACCGATTACCTTGGGTTTATTGAGCAGACAGATCACGGGCAGCCCATTTATAACCTGATTCGAACCCCCGTTTTCAAACGATACTTCGAAAATAAGAATTATAATGAGCCTATAGAATTATGCTCCCCCGCCAAGCCTCATATTATGTTGCGGTTTCATATCACTTTATTTGGTGAAGATGATCGATTAATCATTGCCCAAGACATCACTCGCGTTCACAATCTTGAACAAATGCGAAAAGATTTTGTAAGTAATGTTTCTCACGAACTACGCACCCCACTAACCGTTATTAGCGGCTACCTTGAAACGTTTATGGACAATAGTGATTCATTACCAAGGGGCTGGAATCGAGCATTAAACACAATGACTCAGCAAGCTAACAGAATGGAGAGATTAATTAGCGATCTTCTACTGTTGGCGAAATTTGAGACATCCGACCAAAGCCAGGAACAACAAGAAACACCCATCAATAACCTACTTGAAAGCATTCGCAGCGATGCCCTTGCGCTCAGTGGTAACAAACAGCACAAAATTAATATTATGAACAGTGCCGATGGGGCATTTCTTGGCGATGAAAATCAACTTAGAAGCGCATTCTCAAATATTATATTTAATGCAGTTAAATACACCCCGGCAGAAGGTGAGGTTGATATCCACTGGTGGTCAGACAATGAGGGTGTACATCTCTCAGTTAAAGATACAGGCGCGGGCTTCGACCCGATCCACATCCCTCGCCTAACTGAACGCTTTTACCGGGCAGACCCCAGTCGTCATAAAGGTACAGGGGGGTCTGGTTTAGGATTGGCAATAGTAAAGCATGTTTTACTTAACCATGATGGTCAGCTTGAGATAAAAAGTGAATTAGGTTCGGGTAGCGAGTTTATTTGTCATTTTCCGCAACAGCGTCATAAGGAAGAGATTAAGCATTAAAACCGTGCCATATACTTGGAAAGGTGCTCCATTTTCTGAGGGTCTTCGTCAACAAAGCGGATAATAATACTAATAAAGTCAGTATCCATTCGTTTATCAACCGCTTGTAGCTGATGAACATAACCATTAAGGCGCGCAACCTCACCTTCTAGTTCTAAATCAACCACTGCAGAATCAAGAATTCCCGGGAAATTTTGCTCTCTGGCAGAGACCACTTTAATTTCAGTCAGGCTTATGGCTTTTATCACACATTTTAAGGTGCTTTCCGCAAAACGAACTTCAGCAATACCCTTCCCTGCACTTTGAGCCGAACCTGACTTTTTAGCCGTTTTCTTCATCTGATCCATTGCAGGAGTAGAGCCTGCTAATAGTGATGCAGACTGGCTTGCCGCTGCAGAAGGTTTCGCTTTCGGAGCAGAGGTTTGACCACCGGTTAACAAATTAGCGGAGCTTTTGAATGCATCTTGTAAGGGAGAGCCCTGTACTTTAGCCGAGCCTTTTAACTTAGAGCCCAGTGCTTTCACTATACGACCAGATAGTTGTTCAGGGCTGAAAGGTTTTCCAAGGTACCCAGAAACACCTTCTTTTACAGCCTCGATGACATGATCTCGATCCCCTCGACTGGTGATCATAATAAATGGCGTTTTCTTATAATCATCATTTTGCCGAGCCCAGCGAAGCAGCTCGAGACCATTCATTTCTGGCATTTCCCAGTCACACAAAATCAAGTCAAAGGAAACCCGACTCATCATGCTCTGAGCTTTTTTTCCATTAATAGCTTCTTCCATATCAATATTAGGGAAACTGTTACGTACGGTGCGCTTCACTAAGTCCCGAACGAAACTGGCATCATCCACAACTAATGCCTTAATGTTGGCCATACACTCCGCCTCCCCAAAAATTAAACTCTCTATATTTTATATGCATCTTTATAGCATAGATGAGTACTGACAGTTTGCGTTGATAATTCACCTAACTTTATGATTCTAATTGCCTCTGGCGCTCCTTAACCCAGAAAGCAGTAGCACCACATACAGCAGCAGGCACTGCTACCAAATTAACTAACGGTATCATGGCAACCACATAGATCAGCATTCCAAATGATAGTGAAGGCCAGCGACGCTCTGCGGCAAATCGTTTCAACTCTGGAAATGACATATTGTTATTGTCAGCAGGGTAATCTACATACTGTAAAGTCATCATCCAACTGGAAAAAAGAAACCAAGCTACTCCTGCCATTAAATTAACACCGGGAATAAGCCCTATAATTAATAATAAAATAGCTCTAGGCAGATAATAAAGTAGCTTACGAAGCTCTCGGCCAATACTACGAGGAATAATAGCAATTAGCTCCCTCCACCCACTATCACTATCTGCAACCTGCCCCGTTAGTTCTCTCTCTACTTTTTCAGACAGTAAACCATAGAAAGGGGAACCAATAAGATTAGCAACTGCCACAAAGCAGTAGGCCAGAATCATAACAATCGCCACAGCATACAGTGGCCAGAAAAGCCATTCCAGAAACCCCAACCAATCAGGCAAATAATTCATTAATGACTCCATCCAACCACCAAACAGGTCATAACTGGCTGTAACCATCCAATAAAATATCAAGGTATTTAGAATCATGGGGGCTATCACAAACAACCTTAGGCCCGGTTGTTTTATTAAACGAAAACCTTCTGAAAAGTAGGCTAAACCACCTACAGCGTCGTTGTTCATTAATTATCCTTTTAGTTCAATTCGATGAATTAAGTATTGGGTGGAATCAAGGCGACATTCGAATACAGGGATATGACGGTACCGTAAATCCGTTTTCAAGAGGTTCAGCAACGTATTTTTGAGTTCGTCAGTGATCATCGCGCCCAGTGTTACTGATTTAATAATACTCGCAGGCATACGATGTAAATAGAATCTGCTATTCATTTTAGCAATCGACTTATCTGCGACAGAAACAGGCCTTAATACTCGCCATTCACGCTCACTGGCATAGTGCTCACTTCGATGAAAAAGAGGCGAAAATGGATGTGTCTGCTTTAATTTTAATGGCCGTTCCTGGCCATATTTTACGGGTTTAAATAATTGCGGGTCACCATGATATTTTGCAGCAGTAAAAAACTCATGAGTTTGGTCTAACTCAATAACAAAGCCTTGGTGTTTGGCCCCATAATGCTGCCATAACATTGGATTATCAGCACGTTCGTATAGACTAATGAACGTCAGATTCTTTCTGGTTTTTTCAGGTATAGCTAACGGTTCAGGCTGCGATCGCTGACGAATACTCGCTTCTATTGTCGCTCGTTTTTGCACCGCCTGGGCCTGAAAATACTCAAATGTCATCATACTAGATAAAGATTCAGGCAAGGCACGGTATTGATCACTCAACTCTGCCCGAAACTCCTCATCTGAAACCGGAACGACCTGATCAGGCTCTTTAACCGAGCGGTTGCAGATAAATGGGTCTTGCAAAGACTCCGCATCAACAAAAGGAAGTCGCCCCTCTCTTAACCAGGTTAACCCCACATCATCGCAATAAAAAAATAGACTCACAAAACACCCTTAACTATTAATTTGAGATGCACTTACACACCAAACTATACCTTTAAATTAAATCGCAGTCGCAATTAATATCAATCAGCTGTATAAAGTCCCTCGACCTTATCAACACAGATACAAACGCACCATGGACATAAACCAGATTCCCATTGTTTATCAAGACGATCAAATTATCGTTGCAGTTAAACCTAACGGTCTTCTTTCTGTGCCCGGCAGAGCCCCTGAGCACAAAGATTGCCTTATTACCCGTATTCAACAAGAACATCCGGAAGCACTTACCGTTCATAGGCTCGATTGTGAAACCTCCGGTTTAGTCGTGCTAGCCTGCAATAAAGAAAGCCAGCGAGAACTTAGCCGACAGTTTCATGATAGAGAAACCCAAAAGCGCTATATTGCGATTGTTGATGGTTTAGTCTCTGATGGTGAAGGGGAAATAAATGTGCCTTTAATGAAAGACTGGCCAAACCGCCCAAAACAAAAAATCGACTACGAGCAAGGTAAGTCAGCCCAAACCCATTATAAAGTGCTAAGCCACACAAATGACGAAACCCGGATAGAACTCATACCAATAACCGGGCGCACCCATCAATTAAGGGTTCATATGCTATCACTCGGCCACCCTATTTTAGGTGATAGCCTTTACGGTACGGAGCAATGCCTGACAAAATCTTCTCGTATGCTGCTTCATGCGCTTGAATTAGGCTTTCACCACCCAACCACAGGAGAGTGGTGTGTTTACCAATATCCAGCAGAGTTTTAGCTCATTATTTAGCGCCCGATTGTCAAAGCTTCATCAAACCGCATTGTGGTGTGCCGTTATTGCCATTTTCTACTTGGCAACCACCTCTGTAGACCATAAAGTCCAATCGACCTTTAGCGACAAGTTTAACCACTTAATTGCTTTTATTGTTCTCTCTTTTCTTGCTCATATTGCCTATCCTAAAGTACAAAAGCTCAAATGGGCTAGCGCTTTATTTTTCTATGGCCTACTTATTGAAAGTGTTCAGTACTTTTTGCCCTACCGTGAGTTTTCGCTGCTTGACCTTGCTACTGATTTGTCCGGAATTATCGGCTATCTTATTATTTTCTGTTCATTTTTTGATCGACTAATAAAAAGGAAAGTAGTAAATACGCTTTAATATTAAGCTCTTTAGGCATTGTAAAAATAACCGTGTAGGAGATTGTCCATTCCATTTGTGCGAGATATCTCACAAGCATGTAGGATATCTCCCTTATTTACTGTAATCCTTATCCTACAAAACCTAAAATACAAACTATCTAACTGTTTTTATTATACTTTTTAAAAAACCCCAATATACTCAACATTAAAAAACGGAACTACATCACATAGACGGCCACAGCCAACTGCTATATTTACCTCAGTCAAGGCCGACCGGGAATAAGGATTTAACTAGGATGGTTTCTTCGTAGGATGCGAAGGGAAGCAAGGAATAGATGGAATCTATTAGCTTAAGGGATGAATTCAGGACGTGAAGCAAGGTCGCTTCATTCAGAGCAAGGAGATAACCTAGCTCATAAGGATAGGATAAAAGGATTTTCATCAGGGATTGATATCAGGGACACAGGACTAGCCACGGTAGGCTTAAAGGAAACAAGGATTGTTTGGATTAAAGGAACAATACGGATATTGGAAACGTCGGACACCCAGGATGGGCAGGAAGCCAAAGGAAAAGCAGGATTGCATTGGCACACTGATGGATTAGTGATATTTCAAGGTAGAAAGTTATAGGGACTTTAAGGACTTATAAAAACCTAAAATAAAGGTGGCGATAGCCGAATCATGGATGATTGAAACAGACCTGTTCCAACGCAAGGGCAACCGTAAGGGTGAGCCCTTTTATTTTGTCTGAAATTTATCATCCACTAAACTATACCGCACCCGCAGCATGATAAACCCTCACCTGATTAAACTCTTCAAACTCATTGAGGTCTGGCCAGGTTCTGCAGGTAATCACCTCTTGCAGAGCATAAGCATCATCCCCCAAATCTTTCACCCGAGAATCTGCAAGAATAATAAGCGAGGCGGATTGTTTAAATCGGGTTAGAAATGGCATATTTTCACGGTCATAGAGCACATCGGCTGCCACAATAACATCGATATCACTCAAAACTTTATCCAGATCATCCGAAATTTCTATTTCAACATCATTTAATTTTGCATTGGCTAGCGCTGCATCCAAAGCATCAGGGTCTATATCGCAGGCTATGGCGCGTTTCGCCCCTGCTTTGGCAGCGGCAATAGCAACAATCGCTGAGCCTGCGCCAAAATCCAATACGCTTTTACCTGCTACCAACTCAGGGTGCTGCAAAATATATTGCCCTAAGGCCTGACCACTAGCCCAGCAAAATGACCAGTACGCGGGTTCAGCCACAACTGCTTGTGCTTCATCATGACTTAAGGGACCTTCCAGCACTTCAGGGTTAAATAAATAAAGCGATATATCCTTACAGCCTGCAGGCTGAGTAATAGCAACATCACCTTTTGATAAGGTTTTTTGAATGTTATTTATTAACGTATCTTTGGTCATAGGTGTGGTCATCGTACTTTTTGAGCCTGATGCATTGAGGTACACTAGGTTATCACCTTCATTTTCTTTATACTTCCCCTTTTTGGTGTTTTGTCTTTTTAAAGGCGCTCCATCCCTCAAACAGTGGCTAGCTATGACTATTCGTCCTAATACCGATGACTTTCTTGCACTTTTTTTAAACGATATACCGATGATGGATGTGCGCGCCCCCATTGAATACTCAAAGGGAGCATTTCCTAATACGGTCAATAAGCCATTAATGAATGACGAAGAACGTCATTTAGTGGGGATTCGTTATAAGCAAAAAGGACAAGATAGCGCCATTGAGTTAGGCAACGAATTAGTTTGCGGAGAAACCAAAGTCCAGCGCCTTGCACGTTGGTTGGCATTTACTGAACAAAATCCTGACGGTTACCTTTATTGCTTTCGTGGTGGACTTCGCTCCAGAACCACTCAACAATGGATTAAAGATGCAGGGGTTAACTACCCCTTAGTCACTGGTGGCTATAAAGCGATGCGTCGCTTCTTAATTGATGAATTAGAAAAATCAGTCAAAACACTAAATTTTAGAGTCATCAGTGGACGAACCGGCACTGGCAAAACCAGAGTACTCAAACTCACTCCTAACTTTATTGATTTAGAAGGGTTGGCCAACCATAGAGGCTCAAGCTTTGGCAGGCAATTAACACCTCAACCCGGACAAATCGATTTTGAAAACGCACTATCTATTGAGCTTCTAAAATCCCTCCACCTTCGTAGTGGCCCTGTTTATATTGAAGACGAAAGTCGCTTGATAGGCCGAAATGCCATTCCTCAGGCGTTCCGTGATGTATCTACCGTAAGTGATATCGTTGTATTAGAAGCACCATTAGACGAAAGAATGGATATTGTTCTGCAAGACTATGTTATCGACATGACTCAAGCTTATCAGTCAGATGCTGGAGACGAAGCAGGGTTTACTTTATTTTCAGAATACCTGCTGAGCAGCGTTTCCAGAATTTCAAAAAGACTGGGTGGAGAGCAGACCAAACGCCTTGAAGACATAATGCGCGGCGCACTAGCTACGCAAAAGGCTGCGGGTAATTTAGATGCAACAAATCTGGAGCCCCATAAAGAGTGGATACAAATACTCTTATCAGACTATTACGACCCTATGTACGATTATCAGTTAAGCAAAAAAGCTGAACGCATTATCTTTAAAGGCGACAATAACAGTATTTTAGAGTGGGTAAAAGAAACAACCTAAGCTAAAAACGCCGAAATCCACACACAAAACTGACTACCACTCGATGAGAAAGTATCTTCATGATTAAGATTTTAACCCTGATCACATTAACATTAATCTCTTTCACCCTTAATGCAAAACCCTTTGTATTTACCGCCATACCTGATCAAGATGAAACCCAACTTCAGCAACGTTTTAACAAGGTAGCTCATTACCTAGAGCAAGTACTTAATGTAGAGGTAAAGTATATCCCCGTTAAGTCATACACCGCTGCCGTATCGGCCTTTAGAAATAACCAGGTTCAGTTGGCCTGGTTTGGTGGTCTGTCCGGCGTTCAAGCAAGACGTTTGGTACCCGGCTCAATGGCTATTGCTCAGGGGATTGAGGATCAGCACTTTAAAACCTATTTTATCGCCCACCATTCAAGCCACTTAAAAAAGCAAAATACACTTTCTGAACAGATGGCAAAAATGACCTTCACTTTCGGCTCAAAAGGCTCAACCTCTGGCCGTTTAATGCCTGAATTTTATATTCGTGAATATTTCAAAAAATCACCGAATGAGCTATTTAAAAATGTTGGGTTTAGTGGCGATCATTCTCGCACTATTGCCTTAGTTCAATCGGGCACCTACCAACTTGGCGCACTTAACTTTAAAGTATGGGATAACGCACTTGCCAACGGTAAAATTGATTTATCCAAAGTATCTGTCATTTGGGAAACCCCTGAATACCCAGATTATCAATGGACTATTCGAGGCGATGTAAATACTCAATGGGGTGAAGGATTCTCTCAAAAAATACAGCAGGCACTACTTAATATTAAAGACCCGAAATTGCTCAACAGCTTTCCCCGCCAAGGGTTCATACCCGCAAGCAATGAAGATTATGCCCCCATACTCGATACGGCTAAAAGTATCGGTCTTATAGAATGACTGTCGAATAAAATCGAGTAAATATAATGCATTCCCCCTCCCCTCTTTTTAACTTGCAAGCACAGTCTTTAGGCTGGGGGCAGCAATGTGTTTTGGGTGAGCTGAAACTTAGTATTTGTGAGGGGGAAAAAGTCGCTATTATTGGTAAAAGCGGTTCAGGGAAAACTACACTTATTCGGGCATTGTTTCAACAAGCCCCTGAAAAATCGGCTTTGTGTGGTCAAGAGTACGGGCTAGTGCCTTCCCTCTCTGTATTCCATAATATTTATATGGGGCAATTAGATAAACACCACTTTCTTTACAACTTTGCCAACTTACTTCGGCCATTCCAAAAAGAAGTTGATTCTGTAAAACAGCTAACAAATCAACTCGAACTCACTGACGTTTTATTTAAACCAGCTGAAAGGCTATCCGGCGGACAGCAGCAACGCGTTGCACTAGGCCGGGCTTTATTTCAAAACAAAACACTATTTATTGGAGACGAACCCGTTTCATCCGTAGATGAAGTACAGGCCGAAAAGCTCATACAGTTCATTATAACTCGTCACCATACCACGATACTCACGCTACACAATGTTGATCTGGCGCTTCGCTTCTGTGACCGAATAATAGGCCTTCGTCATGGCGTGATTGAGCTGGATAGCGCGGTTAATGATATTTCCGCAGCTCAACTCAGATTGCTTTATCAGGACTAACGTGAGTCTCACCCCGACGCAAACTACAAGCATCCGAAAACTCTCGCTCTATTTCGTATTCATCGCGTTAGCATGCCTGTTTTTCGCAGACACCAGCATTATTACAATGAACCCATGGGGAGAAATAGGCAACATTGCCCTGGGTTTGATCACCCCCTCTTTCGCATCCTATTCGATACTTTTAAGCAGTTTGATGAATACCCTTGCCTTTGCACTCATTGGTGTAGCCCTAGCAGCCATCCTCGGAATGGTACTAGCTCATTTTTTTGAGTGGAGGCTCATTCGTGTCACTTGCGCCTTTATCCGCTCCATTCATGAACTCTTTTGGGCACTGCTTTTCTTACAAGTTTTTGGTTTAAGCACCCTAACAGGTCTACTCGCAATCATCATTCCTTATACCGGCATTTTTGCCAAAGTCTATGCTGAAATATTAGAAGAGAGTGATCAAACTGCCTACCAACGGCTACCTGCAGCAACAAGTCGCTGGTCTTCACACCTTTATGCTCGCCTAATGCCTGCCTGGCCGCAACTAGTCCACTACACCCAATACCGCCTAGAATGCGGCATTCGTAGCAGCTCTGTACTGGGCTTTGTTGGCCTGCCTACCCTGGGTTTTCACTTAGAGTCATTTTTTAAACAAGGGTATTACTCAGAAGCGGCAGGCGTGCTTTATTTATTTATTGCAGTCATCGCTCTCATGCGTTTTTGGGCAAAGAAACGATACCTTCTACCGCTACTGGTCATTGCGTTTATCTGGCTTCCTTTACAAATTACTGTTGATACTGATTTGCTCTACCGTTTCTTCAGCCACGACCTTCTCCCTTACCCTCTAAGGGAAGGTGGCTTGTTAAACAGTGAGAGCTGGAGCCAAACCTTAAATTGGTCTATTTTATTATTTAAAGAACAAGCCCTTATCGGCAGTTGGAACACCTTATTGCTCACACAAATAGCATTAGCGGGCAGTGGCATTACAGCACTATTGTTATACCCTCTTATCTCTCCATTATTTTTCGCCCGACGACAACGCACTATTGGTCACCTTTTTCTGGTAAGCCTTCGCTCCATTCCTGAACTCATCTTTGCGTTCGTGATCCTGCTTATTACAGGGCCTTCGATGATCCCCGCTATTATTGCTCTGAGTTTACATAATGGGGCAATTATCGCTCACCTAATCGGCCGCTATACTGAAGTCATAAAACTACGAGTAGACAGCCCTCACCACGGCAACCGATACGCCTATGAAGTAACCCCCAGAATCTACAAACCTTTTCTGGCCTTTTTATTCTATCGCTGGGAAGTAATTCTAAGAGAAAGCGCCATATTAGGAATTTTGGGCATTCAAACACTCGGTTTTTTTATCGATTCAGCCTTCGAAGAACTCCGCTTTGACCGTGCACTATTTTTAATATTGGTCACAGCCTTGCTCAACATTCTGGTAGACTCACTCTCACGATCCATCAGAAGTAAGTTAAGGTTATCCACCACACCTGAAGCTCAGTAGAGACCCGGTAAGCTATGAAACTATCCGCCCCCCCCATTACCCAAGACGTCGTTTTTATTGGAGGGGGTCATGCGCATGCGATTGCGTTAAAAATGTTAGCCATGCAGTCGCTACCAGGGGTTCGCCTCACACTAATATCTAATGCAGTTCAAACACCCTATTCCGGTATGCTACCGGGCTTAATTGCAGGTCACTATTCTTACGATCAAACCCACATTGATTTAGGCCGGTTATGCCGCGCTTGCGGTGTTCGCTTTATTGAAGATACAGTGATTGGACTCGATACAGACTCGCAAAAAGTCACCTGCAAAGAACACCCCCCATTCGGCTACGACATACTTTCAATAGATACAGGCTCAACCCCCGACAAAAATGCCGTTTCGGGTGCAAAAGAGCTGACTCAAGGGGTCAAGCCCGTACCCCAGTTCCTAGAATATTGGCGCAATTTACAAAAAAAACTGAATAACAATAGATCAAGCGACAGCCCCATACGGATTGGCTCGGTAGGGGGTGGAGCCAGTGCGGTTGAAGTATTACTCGCCATGCAGCACCACCTTCAAAACCTCGCTAAAAAAGAAAATCGCCCACGCCCTGCTGTTGAGTTTCATGTGCTTTCAGGCTCGAAACAAATTTTGCCCAGTCACAACAACAAGGTTCGCAATAAATACAGTGCACTATTAGAAAAGCGCGGCATCACCACTCATAATGCATTCAGGGTCAGTCATATTGAACCCTCACAGAGTGATGAGAACACGCAAATAAAAATGCTATTCGCAGAGGACGGCAGAGAGCTTGAACTAGATGAGATAATCTGGACAACGGCGGCGGAACCCGCTTTATGGCCAGCAAAAGCCGGTTTATCTTGTAGTAACCGTGGTTTCATTACGGTTAACGACGCTCTGCAAACGCTCTCTCATCCGAATATTTTTGCTACGGGTGATATTGCAGATATGGTAAACCATCCTCGCCCCAAAGCCGGCGTGTTCGCGGTTAGGCAAGGTAAACCGCTTGCCAAAAATATAATACTAGCACTGCAAAATAAAGCACTAAAGCCATTTAAGCCCCAAGAGAAATTTCTCAGCTTAGTAAGCACAGGAGATCGTTATGCAGTGGCCTCGCGAGGGAATTGGGTGCTTTCAGGTGAGTGGATTTGGCGATGGAAAGATCATATTGACCAAAAATTCATGATCCAAATTAATACCTTCACAATGCCTGATGAGGCATCAAAAAACACCAAACCATCACGAGAAACAGCCGTATCAGATACCTCTAAATCAGCTATGCGATGTGGAGGCTGCGGGGCAAAAGTGGGCCAACCCATTCTACAGCGGGTGATTAGCCAATTAACTACGCCTCTCAATAACTTAGTGCAGCTAGGCCTGGATGCCCCTGATGATGCAGCAGTTCTACAAGTACCCGAAGGAAAACTCTTAATTCAATCCGTCGATGCCTTCAGGAGCATGATTGATGATGATTACCTATTTGGACAAATTGCCGCCAACCACGCCCTTGGAGATATTTTCGCCATGGGAGCAAGCCCACACTCGGCACAAGCTATCGTAACACTGCCCTACGCCAGCGAAACCAAAGTAGAACAACAACTACTTCATGTAATGCAGGGGGCAACAAAAATATTCAACCAATGCGGCATGACATTAGTAGGGGGCCACACTGCAGAGGGTGCAGAACTATCTCTTGGCTTTGCAGTAAACGGTATTGCTCACCCAAACCAACTATTGAGGAAGTCAGGGCTCAAGGTAGGGGATAAAATCATCCTGACAAAGCCCCTGGGAACGGGTGCATTATTTGCTGCGGATATGAGAGCTGAAGCCCAAGGCCGCTGGATAAAACAAGCAATACAGTCAATGGTTCAGTTAAACCAAGCCGCCGCCGAGTGCCTAATAAAATTCGGAGCCAAAGCCTGCACCGATGTAACCGGGTTTGGGCTGGTAGGCCATTTAATAGAAATGCTCAGAGCCTCTGGCGTGAATGCAAATTTATCACTAAACGAACTACCATTATTAGAAGGTGCTTCGGAATGCTTTAAAGCAGGTATTGTAAGCACCTTACAACCGCAAAATAAAAAAATACGCCACAGCATCAATAATTATGATCAATTTTCTGACTTACCCGACCTAGAGGTACTGTTCGACCCACAAACGGCCGGCGGACTTATTGCGGGTGTGTCAGCGGGTGTGGCTGAAGAGTGTATTCAAGCCTTAACGGCGCTTGGTTATGTTCATGCGAATGTTATTGCTGAGGTTGTTGAAGAGCAGGAAGGGATAAAGCTAATTACCTTGATCTAACAACGTCAAAAACTGTAGGAGCGCCACTTTGCCGCGAATATATTGAGGCTTACCTCCTCCATCACAGCTTAGAGCCGCTCCTACAACTTGCCTACAAATGCTTCACAAACACCTTAGAATTTCTCTTCAAGCTATAATGTGACTGCTTATTCCCTGGCAAACTATCTTTTGTTGATTTCTCAAAACCGCGCTCAATAAACCAATGCTCTGTCTGGGTAGTTAATACAAATAAACGGCTGAAGCCATGAGATTTTGCACGTTTTTCTACGGCTTCCAGCAGCGTGTCCCCCCTGCCGTAGCGGCGATAATCTGAGCGTACTGCAAAGCATGACAACTCACCTGCTCCATCTTCAGGAAATGGATACAAAGCAGCACACCCTATGACGGCACCATCTCGTTCGTCTACCGTAAAATAGCCTATTTCTGTTTCTATTAACTCTCTTGAGCGCCGTACAAGTACCCCTTGCTCTTCAAGAGGCTGGATTAATTCCATGATACCGTTGATATCATCTAACTTTGCAGGCCTTACCTGTTCATAATCATCAGAGTTGACCATGGTACCACCGCCATCGCGGGTGAATAGCTCTTCAAGTATCGCTCCATTGGTTTTATAGCTGATTATATGAGCACGTTTCACTCCATTGGCACAGGCTTCACAGGCGGCTTTTAATTGCCCGACCGCCAGGTCATCCAGATCTCCTGATGACGCCAGAAGTTCGTGGCCATCGGCTATAGTGAGCTCTCTAATTAAATGTCCATTAGTATCCATAACGCCAGGTTTGTCAGTCAGCATAATAAGTTTTTCAGCCTTTAATGCAGCAGCGGCTGTGCTGGCGACATCTTCATAGCTCAGATTAAATGCATCACCTGTTACTGAATAGCCTAATGAGGGCAGTAAAACCACCGCCCCGGCATCGAGTAAGCCTTCTATAGCTTCTCTGTCTATACGCCTGACCTTACCCGTATGGAAAAGATCGGTTCCCTGCAACACGCCTACCGGTCTGGCCATAATAAAATTACCGCTACAAACTCGAATTTTGGCTCCATGCATGGGTGAATTAACCACGCCTGTTGAAAGGCGAGCTTCCAGAGTGGCACGTAGTCGACCGGATACCTCTAAAATATGAGGCATCATTGACTCATGGGTTATTCGTAAGCCTTCATGAAACTCAGACTGAACTCCTGCATCATTAAGGCGAGCATCAATTTGTGGACGAGCACCAAAAGCCACCACCAATCTCACGCCAAGACTGTTAAGCAATGCGATATCGTGAATAATATTGATTAAATTGTCATCTTCTAAGGCTTCACCGCAAAGTGTAAGAACAACGGTTCGCTTACGGTGCGCATTTATATAAGGTGATGACTGTCTAAACCAATTGACCCACTCTTTAGAACTCACCTTTTAACTCTCCCTCATCTATACAATATTTTTGAATTAGCCCCTTTAGGATATTAACCGCGGGTTTTATTTGGTCAACAGCTAAAAATTCATCGGGCTGATGTGCCTGATCAATTGACCCCGGCCCCATAACGATGGTTTCCATCCCTAAGCGCTGTAAGTAAGGCGCCTCTGTTGCAAACGCTACAGCATCAGAATTCTGGCCGCTTAGGCGTTCGCATGTTTTAACAAATAAAGAATCATTAGGCGTCTCAAATGCAGGCACTCCGCCAAAAAGGTGCTCAATTTCGAGCGCTACCTGATGCTTTTGAGCAATAGGGCTTACTCGCAGGCTAATCAACTCCCTAAGTGAGTCTATATCCATTCCAGGCAGCGGCCTGAGATCAAATTGTAGCTCACACGAACCACATATTCGGTTTGGATTGTCTCCCCCGTGAATATGACCAAAATTCATTGTCGGCACATCAATCTCGAAAGCTGGGTTCTGATATTGAGCCTGTAGTATTTTTCTAAACTCAACTAGGTCAGACAGCACTTCAATCATGCAATCCAGGGCGCTACGACCTAAGGCTGGATTAGAGGAATGACCTGACTGCCCCTGAAGTCGAATGCACTCCATCATCATCCCTTTATGCATACGAATAGGCTTTAAACCTGTAGGTTCACCAATAACAGCACACCGTGCTTTAGGTCGTCCCGCCTCTGCCAGTGCACGAGCACCTGACATTGAACTTTCTTCGTCTGCGGTGGCAATCACAATCAATGGCTGCTTGAAGTCAGCGCCTATAAAGCTCCGTACTGCGCTTAATATAACAGGAAAAAAACCCTTCATATCGCAACTACCTAAGCCATAAAATCGGTTATCACGGTAGCTAAGCGAAAAGGGATCTGAACTCCATTTAGACTCATCAAAAGGAACGGTATCGGTATGCCCTGAAAGCACTAACCCTCCTGAACCATGCCCCATAGTTGCTATTAAATTCTGCTTACCCGAAAGTCCGGGCACATCCATAATTTCAACAGAAAACCCTAGCAGATTAAACCAGCCTGCCAGCAGTTTAATAACTTGGCTATTGCTTTGATCCCATGCAGATGAAGCACTACTTATAGAGGGTGCAGATATAAGCTGTTTTAGTAGCTCATCAAATTCTGGTAAGGCTACATCCTTAATCATTCTATTTCCAGGCACTGGCTATTTCCAAACACTGATCAGAGTGATATTTCGTTTTCTTAGCGGGTAGCTCACTTTACCACCCGATATAACCTGCTCAACCTCAATAACAAACTCATCAACTGAAACAATAACGCCTTCAACTTGCTTGCCTGTATCCAACTCAACCCGAACAGGGAACTTTAAATAAGCATCAGCCTCTTCAGGTGAAATCTCCTGATACGCTTTCTCAGGGGCTTGAGGGATCGCGGGCAATGATTCATCTAACGCTGGAGTTTCTAAGGATGCATCTGATTCACCATAAAAACCAATCATTTTTTTATCATCCAGCTCTAATGATAAATCAGGAAGCAAGCTTCCATTTAATTTTACCTGCAAATTAAGCATGCTAACTACATCATTAGCAGAAAAAAGCGAGAGTGCAGAGTAATCAATATCTTTATCAGGCCTAACACTTACATTTAACAAACCACCATCCAGAATGTACTGGCGATAAGTATCAACCAAAGAAGGGTTTAGTGTAATGCCATGATCTTGAAGATCTGCACCCCACTCTTGAGCCGCTTGAGCCACATATATTTTGCGTTCAACGCCAGTCTTTTTACCACAGAAAAACGATAACCGGCGGAAATAACCACCATCATGAAATTCCCATTGCACTCGATTAATTATGGGGAGTGTAGCCGTCGTTAAAAGTGAGTCCATAGTGTTTTCTGTTACACCTAATTCAACCTTAATATCACTACGCCCCATGCTTTCTGAGTCAACAAGTGATGACACCGTTAAGGTTTTTGTCAGAGGGTCTAATTTATATCCAACATCACTACTCAAGGTGAATTTATCGTAGCCCATGGATTTAAGCTCATCACTCTTCACAACCACCGTATCACCACACCCATAAACGCCCAGTGGGTTAAAGTTGTCATTGCTGGTACCATCGCCATTCGTTTCGTCAAGTGAATTCAACAGCTCTGCAATTTCACTATCTAGTGGTAGTGACATATTTTTTATACGGAAAAGCATCTGGTCTGGCAGTCGTCGCTGAGAGATATTGTCTTTCAATTTAAATAAGGCTGCAGCGTCTGCTAGTTTCAAACTCACTTCATCAATAGAAACCGTCCCTTTAAGCAGATAAGGGGTTATCTCAATACCTGAAACCCCCACTTCCCCATCAAAACTTGAGAATATCCAACGGTATTTAATAAGCGCATGAGGCGCTAACTGCTCTTTAAGCTCACTTAACTGGCTGTATACCTGATACCAGATATATCCCTTAAAAGAAGCAACCGAAGCAACAGCAACAAGAAGAATTCCCAACAATAGCTTTTTCATTACTAATAAACACCCTGAAGCAGACAAAAACGATAGACACTAAAGCTAAACTATATCAGAGATATCTGAAATTAATAACCTGAGGACAGAACCAGACCTTATGAATAAGAGGCTTACCACCCACAAACAAAGAATTAATAACTTTTCTCCTTAATACGAAGCTCTGAACTAGGCAATATGATCAATCCTTTCTATACTCCCGTTAAGGGTAATGGCTTTTTGTAGTAGTTAGTGCCCTATGATTAACGGCATCATCTCCTTCCAATGAATAAAGGAGATAGAACTGGACACTCAATGGCGCGAAGGGATATGGCACACCAAAGTGACGATCTTGCTCAGGCAGTACGCTATTTAAAGCTTACACTCCCCGAAATGAGCAAACGGGAAATACCTACTACACCAGAGAATTATGCCGTTTGGTACGAATATACGGCTGGAACAAACATTGACCTGAAACAATCCATAGATGGCCTTATTAAAGCCAATATGGAATTTTCTGACCGGGTGAATGACGACCTCTACCAAAAATTTATCGGAAGCGGGCAACAAACCGCAGTAGCTAAAATTCGAGATAGCGTCAGGCAAGTAATTAATGACCTTCTGTCTCAGATTTCAGCAGAGGGAAATGGTCTTGGTGACTACGCAAAAACCCTTGAATCCTTTTCTGAAAAAGTTAGCGACACCTCAGATTCCAATACTGTTAATCTTCTTATTACCGAACTACTGATTGAAACCAAAAAAAGAGAAGAAGCCACTCATAACCTGCAAAACTCATTGGATTCTATGGCGCAGGAAATGACTCAATTAAGGCAAGAGGTCGCTCGATTAAATGATGAAGCCTGCACCGATGCGCTCACTAAAGTAAGTAACCGTCGAGCTTACGATATAGCCATTGAAAGAGCCGTATCCGCCAGTAAAATGAACTCAACCCGCTTGAGTTTGCTCATGCTAGACATAGACCACTTCAAACGATTTAACGATCAGTTTGGTCACGTTATTGGAGACAAGGTTCTTCGCTTTGTTGCGGCGATGCTACAAAAGCACGTTAAAGGCAACGATACAGTAGCACGTTTCGGCGGCGAAGAATTTGCCGTCATCCTTCCAGAAACAGCCTACAATGATGCGCTATCGGTAGCAGAGAATGTAAGAAAGCGGATTAGTGCCCAAGTTCTTTCTGATAGTGCAGAAAACATAAAACTAGGTTCTGTAACAGTGTCGATTGGCGTTGCGCTATACCGCTACGGAGAAAGTCCCGAGGAGTTTATTCATCGCTCTGACAAGTGCTTATATCAAGCAAAGAATAGTGGTCGTAACAGGGTTGTTGGCGAAGAAGATTGTGAAGAGGGCGAGATCTCACATCAGCAGGCTATTTAAAATACCAACAGCCTGCCTGAAGCAATTTTTTATAGGTCGAATTCTTCTATCAATTACTGATTAGTAATTAACGTCCCTACACCTTCATCGGTAAAAATCTCCAATAAAGTAGCATGGGCAACACGACCATCAATAATGTGCGCACTGGTTACACCATTATTTACCGCACTTAAGGCACAACCTATTTTAGGCAGCATGCCACCATAAATTGTCCCATCTGCAATAAGCTCATCAACTTGCTCTGTTGTTAGCCCTGTCATTACATTACCTTCTTTATCCTGTAAACCTGAGATATTGGTAAGTAACATCAGTTTTTCAGCCTTGAGCTCTTCAGCCACTTTGCCTGCAACCAAGTCTGCATTAATGTTGTACGAACGCCCATCCTCACCCACGCCAATAGGGGCGATAACAGGAATAACATTACTATTTGTTAGCATTTCAATAACATCAGAATCAATCTTGGCAACTTCACCTACATGGCCGATATCAATGATTTCTGATTTCTGCATTTCAGGGGCTGTAACTTCTACCTTAAGCTGAGTAGCTTTAATTAAGCTGGCGTCTTTACCCGTTAAACCAATAGCTTTTCCGCCGTTACGATTAATAAGTGCCACAATTTCTTTATTGACCAAACCACCCAACACCATTTCAACCACGTCCATGGTTTCACTGTCGGTTACGCGCATACCATTAACAAAATGACTTTCAATATTGAGCTTGTTCAGCAACTCTCCAATCTGAGGGCCACCACCATGAACAACGATAGGGTTAATACCCACCTGCTTCATCAGTACAATATCTCTGGCAAAGCTGTTTTTCAGGTCTTCGTTTTCCATGGCATTACCGCCATACTTAATGACAATTGTTTTACCTGAAAAACGCTGAATATACGGTAATGCCTGACTCAATACCGATGCAACCTGCATCGCTGATTCTTGATCTTGATTCATCTTTTATTTACTTTCCCAAATTTTCTCGATTGTCGTTATAAATACGCAATTAAAATGTAAGTTCTAACTCAGGTTCAACCATAAGTAACTGCTCTCGGAAAACCTGCTGAATACGAGACAGAGCAGCTTCATCATCAGCCTCAAAGCGTAAAACTAACACCGGTGTTGTATTTGATGCTCTACACAACCCCCAGCCATCCTGGTAATCAACTCGAACACCATCAATGGCAGAAATATTGCCTCCTTCAAAATCACCCTGGGCATTTAGCTTTTCTACTAAAGCGAACTTGCTCTCGTCGGTAACATGAATATTAATTTCTGGTGTACTTGTATCTTCAGGGAAAGATTCAAACACCTCTTCAGATGAACGCTCGTCAATACCCAGTATTTCTAATAAACGTGCGGCGCTATATAGGCCGTCATCAAAGCCATACCAGCGCTCTTTGAAGAACATATGGCCACTCATCTCACCTGCTAATAACGCACCGGTTTCTTTCATTTTAGCTTTAATAAGTGAGTGTCCGGTTTTCCACATAATAGGGCGGCCACCATAACTACTAATAAGCCCATTCAAACGACGCGAACACTTAACATCAAAAATAACATCAGCGCCAGGGTTGCGAGAGACAACATCTTTAGCAAAGAGCATCAGCAGGCGATCTGGCCAGATAATTTTACCTTTGTTGGTCACTACACCTACACGATCTCCATCCCCATCAAAGGCAATACCAATATCAGCCCCCTCTTCTTCTACCTTACGGATTAGATCTTGCAAATTTTCTGGTTTACCTGGATCTGGATGATGATTCGGGAAAGTTCCGTCAATCTCACAATGAAGAGGAATAACCTCACAACCTAACTCTTCGATTAAAGCAGGGCCTAACTCACCCGCAACGCCGTTACCCGCATCAACAACCACCTTCAGAGGCGCTGCAACGGCAATATCATTTAAGATAGTATCTAAATAATCTCGACTTATTTCTTGCTGACTAACCTGGCCAGCACTTTGCTCTAAATCGTAATCTTGAAGAATAATTCGGTCATATAGTTTCTGGATATCGTCCCCAGCTAAGGTATCACCCCCTAGCATCATTTTGAAACCATTATAATTAGCGGGGTTATGACTTCCGGTAATCATGACACCTGAGCCCGTATTTAGCTGATGTGTCGCAAAATATAAGACAGGCGTAGGCACGCAGCCCACATTAATAACGTCACGCCCCGTAGCGATTATCCCTCTGATAAGCGCCTCAGCCAGCTCAGGACTTGATAAACGCCCATCATAACCAACGCAGAGCGTTTTTTGTCCACGCTTTGCTGCCTCACTACCTACAGATAAGCCAATTTGCTGAACTATTTCAGGGGTTAATGTTTCACCCACAACTCCACGAATGTCATACGCTCGAAAGATGGACTGTGGCACATCAACGGTAGGTACTTCAACGACGCTCTCCTCTGCGCCACCTAGCATCGCATCGGCCTCGGCGGCCAAGGGGTCTAAATCATCACCGACTTGCCCTATCCCTAACAGGTCATCGTCACCATCCATCATATCAATATCAAGTACATCACTTCCTTGAAACAGGGGGTCTGAGTGATCATTTTCTTCTTTTGTTTTTGGTTGTGCTGTTTTTGCAGCAGCCGAAGCTGCAGCGGCTTCAAATTTTTTCTCAGATGCAATAGCCAAACGCTGCATTGTATTAGCCATAGTATGGAACATAGCAAATTCAGTCGCAGGCATCTTTTTCCTCTCATGATTAAACAGGCTTTGAGCATACTGAGTAACCAGTATTGATTCTTTTCTCATCCGCTTAAACAGCGTTGTTAACGGTAATCCAACAACAAGAAAAACGATTAAAACGCAACCAACAATTAACGACCAGTACAAAACTATATCAACATGACTTTCTACCCGTCCGGCTGGATGTAACCTAAGCCGCCAATAAGGAATAGATGTTTTGAGAGAAAGTGCTGTTCCATTGCCCTGCCCTGCAGAGGCAACAACCTGCTCAACGCTTCCAATAACCTGAACTAAGCTCAGTTTTCCGCCGTCTTTTGTAGACGCTAACTTTAAGGTCTCCTGAATAAGTCCTTTCTCAAAAACAATGAGTAAAACACCAGCAATAATGTCCTCGCGTTTCACAGGAACAACGGCCTGCACCAACCAATCCTTACCTCTTAAAAAAGCTTCCGGAGAAGGCGCTTCGCCTTTCTCAGCCTTTTTAATCAGATCAAGACTTGAAAAGCCCAAAGGGTGTTCAGATGATGAATCTCTACTTGCTAAACCTTTCTTAAAAAAATAAACCTTTGAAACATAAGGTAGATAGCCTGCAACATTTTTTTCCATTTGCTTACGTGTAGCCTTGTCATCAAGTGCCACAACAACACTTTCAAGGGAGGCTATACTCTCAAGCTCTCGTTGCACAAAATTGATTCGCTGATCAACCTGCAACTGTGCGCTCATTAGCAGTAATTCCGTTCGACTTTGCACCATGGACTCTTCAGCAGAATCAATAACAAGAAGCTGCGTTAAAAAACCCACAATAGCGATAACTATAGCCGCCCCAGCAAGAGCCAGATACAAAGCAGGTGTTAATCGTTTAAGTTTTGCGCCACTTGTTGATTTGGTTTTTTTATTTTTAACCGCTTTCGATTGTGCTTTCTTATCTACAACCGAAACGTCATCGCCTTTTTTAGGTTTTCTACCTAGCTTCATAAGGTTTCCCTGCTACTAAAACTAACCACATTACACTCTATGCAAATATCAATAAGTCATAATCATATAAATCAAGATCTTACTTAGTATAGATGAGCAATTGAAGAATGCCTCGTTGTTTTAAACATGGTCGTTTAATGCGCTCCTGTTGAACCAAAACCACCTTCACCTCGATGACTATCACCAAAGGCTTCAACAATTTCAAATTCAGCCTGTACAACCGGCACCAAAATCATTTGAGCAATTCGCTCCCCCACATTAATGGTAAAAGGCTCACTACCTCTATTCCAGCAAGATACCATCAATGGGCCTTGATAATCAGAATCGATAAGTCCAACCAGATTCCCTAAAACCACCCCATGCTTATGACCCAACCCAGAACGTGGAAGCAGCATGGCGGCAAGATTTGGATCTTCTATATAAACAGACATGCCCGTAGGAATAAGAATGGTTTGCCCTGGCTGTATTTCTAGCGACTCATCAATACACGCTCTTAAATCGATCCCTGCTGAACCTTCTGTTGCATAAGTAGGCATTGGGATTTCATTCCCCAAACGGGAATCTAAAATTTTTAACTGTAAATTTTTCTTTGACGCGACTTCATTAGACATAGTTTTATTTTACCTAGCTCAATTTAACTTAGCTTTATTTAACTTAATGGGATCTTCTCAATAAATTATTTCGAAGGTGCTACTTGTGCCGAGATCAACTCGATTATATTAGTCGCCAGCAACACCTTACTTTGTAATGAGAAAGCGGCGGTCTCGTCAGCCCCTGACTTTTTGCTCTGCCACAGCACGGTTACTTCGTTATCTTCACTATTAAAACCAATACGCGAATCAGATACATCATTTGCAATGATCATATCCAAATTTTTTCTGACTAATTTATCTTTCGCATAAGCTAAAACGTTTTGTGTTTCAGCTGCAAAACCTACCGTGAAGGGCTTCGTTTTACGAGCGGCTATAGTGGCAACAATATCAGGGTTCTTGCTAAGCTCAATCACCATATCGTCGTTTGTCTTCTTGATTTTCTGCTCTGCGACCTCAGAAACCCTATAGTCTGCAACCGCAGCAGCAGCAATGAAAATATCGCAACCACACTCTGCAAGGGCCTCAGCAGATTTTAGCATTTCTGACGCTGTAGATACGGACTGTAGAATAACGCCCTTGGGTGTAGGTAATGAAACAGGCCCAGAGATTAGCGTAACATTGGCACCTGCAATCTGAGCCGCAGCAGCCAAGGCATAGCCCATTTTCCCAGAGCTATGATTTGAGATATACCTTACAGGGTCGATAGCCTCTCTAGTCGGTCCCGCTGTAATCACCACGCTTTTACCCTGCAAGACACCTGACTTAAAGTGCTTCAACACGCAATCCATTAACTGAGTAGGTTCAAGCAGTCGACCCAGACCTACATCACCACATGCCTGCTCTCCAACCCCTGGTCCCCAGACAAATACATTTAAATCTGAAGAGAACGAAGCAATATTGCGTTGGGTTCGTGGATTTTTCCACATAGCCTGATTCATAGCCGGTGCAATGGCAACAGGCGCTTCTGTAGCCATACACAAAGTACTGAGTAAGTCATTCGCCATGCCTGCCGCAAACTGAGCAATAAAGTTTGCCGTTGCAGGTGCCACAACAACCAAATCAGCCCACTTTGCCAATTCAATATGCCCCATACCTGCCTCTGCATCAGGGTCAAGCAAGGTATGATGAACAGGGTTTCCAGAAAGTGCCTGTAACGTTAAGGGGGTAATAAACTCCTTAGCGCCCTCGGTCATTACAACACGGACATCAGCCCTGGATTTAACCAGCAACCTAACGAGCTCGGCCACCTTATAGGCCGCAATACCTCCCGTAATACCCACTAATATTCGACGACCATTTAGCATAAAATATCACGCCCAAAGACAAGGTTAAAAGCAGCGGCTATTTCCGCCCATACATTTGCTGACTAAGATAACATTTGGGTGACTATTTTTCACGCCATCATTACATCTATACGCAGCCTTCAGTTACAATACCGCCTAGGTTATGGATAGCCCAGCTTTAGAGATAACAAACAAGGATGTAATCATGGCAATATCAGATTGGCCCATAGATGAACGGCCAAGAGAAAAGCTACTCAAGAACGGCCCTCAAGCTCTCAGCGACGCCGAACTACTCGCAATATTCTTACGCACCGGTATTCCAGGTAAAACGGCTGTAGACCTATCGAGAGAGCTTCTTAATCAGTTTGGCAGCCTTAGAGGGCTTCTATCGACATCACTCAAAGATTTTTGTTCGGGCCCCGGCCTCGGAAGCGCCAAATACGCCCAACTCCAAGCAACACTTGAAATGGGACGCCGCCACATGCAAGAACAAATTCAAGAGTCTGACTACCTCACCAACCCAGAACTAACCCGAGACTATTTAAAATTAAAGTTAGCCGGGCGCCCCTATGAAGTATTCTGCTGCTTATACCTAGATAATCAAAATAAAGTATTAACATTCGAAGAGTTATTTCGAGGCACTATTGACGGAGCCTCAGTCTATCCTCGGGAGGTCGTTAAACAAACATTAGATAACCATGCCGCTGCGGTGATTTTCGCTCACAACCACCCCTCAGGCGTTGCTGAACCAAGCCTTGCAGACAAGCAAATAACTCGTAGACTGATTGATGCCCTGGCACTGATTGATGTTAGGGTGCTAGACCACCTTATTATTGGTAATGGAGAAACCACCTCTTTTGCCGAACGAGGACTCCTGTAAAAGACAAAGTTTTTTCAAGTTAGGACATTAGTCATAAAAACCAACTAAAATTGCTTTTATTAGTAGTTTTTTTTGCCATTAAAATTGGTTTCTGGTATAAAGGCGGGCTCCTTGACTATGACTCGTTTTTTAGTCAAGT
>ENA-OSET01000354-OSET01000354.1-sediment-metagenome-genome-assembly--contig:-NODE-354-length-52527-cov-5.290391_pt1 | contig 52527 bp, 48 predicted proteins | sample MGYA00237882_ERZ534229 | MGnify/ENA primary metagenome ERZ534229 (study PRJEB26408, sample SAMN06266212) | sediment metagenome | isolation source: Hudson Canyon methane seep mesocosm | place: USA:Hudson...
ATTAGGCTCATTCTAAAGTCGGGAACAACAGGAGCCGTTGATCTAAAAATGAGTCAATTTATTTTTATGATGGATATTTCAACTATCGCTTTTGCGCTAAGTATGGGAATTGATAAAGGGTGGCCGTTAATGGTTCTTGCAATAACTAGTGGCATAACAAAAATAATAATTATGTATTTGTTTAATTGGGTAAGAGTAAGCCCTGTAGCTTCAAAGCGTAGAAGAAATTTCGAAAGCTAACATCATTAATTGCTTAATCATCTCCTTAAAACACTTAACAGATTCGTTTTTAGTCGTTATTACACCCTAAGTTAACAAGTATGAATAGATAATTATTTTAATATTTAACTTTTAGCTAATAATCAATATCACGATTTTTTTGAACAATTCATATAAATGGGATGTTATTTAATCTATTGTCGTATAACTGTCGTAAGGTTTGCGTAATATCACCGTAATAGATTCGTAAACGTTTCCGAGTAAATGATAGAGAATTCAATTGTCTCTATACTAACGAGTAAAGGTATTTATGAAAATTAATGCAAAATTGATTTTAGAATTAAGAAACAAGAAGTCATGGTCTCAAGATGAGTTAGCCATTGCATCAGGCCTTAATTTAAGGACGATACAACGAATAGAGAATGAGGCATCTGCTTCGTTGCAATCTAGAAAATCTTTAGCATCAGCATTAGATATAGATACCTTAGATCTTGAATACAAGGAATTAAAACAAATGAAACAATATGAATATAAAACCTTAGAAATTGAAAGTAAAGAAGGCTTTCTTACCGGTATCAAAAAACAAAAACTTCCAGATTTGGCGAATATATTCAATGAAGAAGGTAAGCATGGTTGGCTTGTTGTACAGATACTTACACCAGATCTCGCACAGGGCGTTTGGTCTGCTAAAACGGGCAATATGGTTGCACTACTACAAAGAGAAGTTCTAGCGTAACAAGTTTGTAGTGTTAGATAGAAACGAAGCTTCTATATTAACAATTAACTTTGATTTGTAACATATTTTTCGTAGACGTGATTAACAGATGTCTTTTTTCAGGTTCTATTGACGAGTGACCAGTTGAATTACTTATCATTAATTGAGAACTGGGTAATTTTGATGTAGTACCTAGGCATTCGAAAGTGGGTAATTAATGTGGTCACGGCGATAGGGTAATAACGGCCAGCATCGACTCGAATAAACAGTATATTTACTATTTTTAGTGTTTAATAATAATTTTTAACGGTGTAATAGTCCATTTTATAATTAATTAGATTACCTTGTGATGACGGCATCGAGAATAAACTCTTTGATAGCTGCTAACCTATAGGGTTTTTCAATTTTATGGTCAAAGCACGTATCCATAGTTACATCGAGCTCGCCAGTAATAAGTATTTTATTTGCTTGAGAAGTAATTGCATTTGCTACTTCAATACCATTTGATTTTTTTAATCGGTAGTCAATAAATATCAAATCTGGATGTGTATTATTACAGAATGCGATTGCAGGTTCTTCATCAGTAAAAACAGTAAGGTTTATTTCCTCTGACTGTAAATACTCTTTGAACATCTGACATAGCATTTCTTCATCATCAATATAAACAACATTTATTGGCATTTTATTCCTTAATAACTTTATTTTTAAGAAAGCTTATAACAAAAATTCTATCCATGGAGCCACTGTCGATAAAGTTAGTGAGGGTGTTGATTTATATCGACATAACTTATTAATACTTATTTAAATAGTAGCAGTAAAACCAGAGTAATCAACTCGTAGATTTGATTTATCTGAATATAAATATTAAATAGTTTCTTATGAGGCTTTAGAGGTTTATTTATCTTTTTTATTCTGTGTATTTAGATGTATTTGTGGTGTTATTAATTGTAGGCAGATGTTGATGAAATACTAAAATTTACCAAATTCGATTCCAGTATTTCGTTATCAAGTAGTGGATGTGAAAGTAAATGTAGCCTATTGGTGAGTTGTCGTCCAACGATGAATAATCTCAGCGATCATGCCATTTTCTTTCAATTTTCTAATCGCGTTATTAATAATATCAAGGGTTTCAGGAGTACATGATTTACGACTAAGCATAATATGAATATTATCTTGATATATTGTTAGCGGATGAACTTCAAACTCATCTTGTAATGAATACTTTTCAGAGAAAGCTTTCATCGTTACAGGGTCTACTAAAAAGCCATCTATATGTCCTTTCATTAAGAGAGCTACATTTTGTTCTAAATCTATAACGTCATTAATGTGTGTATAAAACTCTTTTGTTGTAATAAGTTGCTTATATTCATCACCATAAAAATATCCACCTTCAACACCAATCATATATTCAGAGGTTGAAAGATCACTTAATGTCTTTAATTTTATTTTCTCAGATGTTCCTTTTCTTACAAAAAGGTTAACTTTTTCTAGTCTGTAAGGTAAAGAAAAATAAGATGTTTTTTCACGTTCAGGTGAATGGGATGCACCCATCGCCATGTCCATGGTACCTGTTTTAATATACTGTAAATGTCTTTTCCAAGGGATTTCCGTGAATTTTACTTTTAGATTTGATTCTTTAATAATTGCATTGAAAATATCAAAATCTAATCCAACAAGTTTTTGTTGTTTATTATGATATTGATAGGGATACCATAACTCCCATCCAACAGCATATTCTCTTGAAGGGCCTTCATTAGCTAAGCTATTAAAAGTTAAAAGTAGAGTTAATAGTAAATATTTTTTCATTATATCTGTTATATCTCTCAGCTAGTTATCAATGAATATCACACCGTTGAAATTTAAAATAACGAGGACGTTTCGGTCATACTTTAACCAAGTAGCACTATACCAATAGTGCCACCAAGTTAAAAGGTTAGCAGCGGTAGAATATATTTTTAAACTTTGACTAAAATGTTATTTTACGTCATCCAATTTGTTCTGTGTTTTTAATTCAAAATCACTTGCGTCATGACGTTCATGTAACTGTTGGTCTAATTCTCCCCAAGAGCGGTTGACCATTACACCAAGTTTAACTGCTGTTCGTTCTGCTATTCCTTCAGTCCAACGAACTAAGTTTTTATATGACTGAGTTTGTAAAAATTCTGCAGCTTCGTATACTTTATTTTGTACTAATGCCCCATACCATGGCCAAATAGCTATATCAGCGATAGTGTATTGGTCGCCACACATATATTTATTCTTAGCTAGATGGCGATCTAGTACATCAAGTTGCCGCTTAACTTCCATTGTAAATCGCTCTATCGGATACTCAAATTTCTCTGGTGCATAAGCGTAAAAATGTCCAAAACCACCACCTAGATAAGGTCCGCTTCCTACTTGCCAAAATAACCAAGACAAACACTGTGCTTTCATCTGTGGTTCTTTAGGTATCAAAGCATCAAATTTCTCTGCTAAGTACATCATTATCGCGCCAGATTCGAAAATAGGTAAATTATTTTCGTTAGTTTTATCGACTAAAGCGGGAATTTTAGAATTAGGATTCACTGCTACAAATCCTGAGCTGAATTGTTCACCTTCCATAATATTAATTAAAAATGCATCGTACTCAGCACCCTTAATTCCTAAAGCTAATAATTCTTCCAATAGAATGGTTACCTTAACGCCATTTGGTGTCGCCAAAGAATATAGCTGTAAAGGATGTTTACCTGAAGGTAAGTCTGCTTGATGTGTAGAACCAGCAGTAGGGCGGTTAATACTAGCAAACTTACCACCATTTTCAGTATTCCATTGCCATATTTTGGGTGGCACGTATGTTTGTTCAGACATTTTTTGCTCCGTAATTTTCAAGGTGACAATTAATATATCAAAATTATTTTTAATCGATTAACAGATTAACTAAACATTAAACTTATATCTAATGCAATAGACATTGTATGAGTCTGATTAATTTCATACAAAAACATCTAAGTTAAACTGAAAAATATAATGTGTGTTCCATACAAACAACTAGAATTACATATCAATGTTTTGTGCGGTCATTTTAATTATTTTATCACTACCGTTTATACTCGCTCTCATTAAAATTATCATAATATAAATTTTATTTAATAACTGTTATATATGTTAGAATTCACCAATATTATTATTTAAAATTATTTGGCGTATTTCATGTCTGAACATTCAATTATCGACATTTGTGTTAAACCTATAGAACTTTGTAAATTACTCAAAATTGCCAATATTTTCGGTGGTGGCGGCGAAGCTAAAAACATGATCAGTGAAGGCAATGTTTTAGTAAATAATAAAGTTGAAGTTCAAAAGCGTAAAAAAGTTAGTCACGGTGATATTATCGAATGTAACGGTAAAGTTTTTGAGGTCGTTTATAACCCTACCAAAAAATCAGCTGAGTTTATTAGTGCAGTTGAGTCAGCGAATAAAAATTCAAAAAAGAAAAAGAGAGCTAAAAGTAAAGTGCCAGTTACTTCGTCAGAATCTGTTAAAAAACCATCGATTGAACGGTCGAAAAGAAAGTCTACTTCACTTTAATTAGTCGTTAATTTTCACAGTAATTTAAATAAATCGCATGTTTTTGATTGGGGGAAGTTCAATTCCCCTAGGTTAAAAAGGGTTGTGGATTTTAGGAAATAAAAAACCGGAATACCCTGTTAAATTAGCGTGTTCCGGTCTTTATGGGGTCTTAATTAACCCTTGTTTTGTTCCGCTACGGGAGTCTAGTATATAATCGCCACTTTACATGAGATTTATGAAACAGAAATATCTGCTGGCCTCGTGTCACAAGTTACTAATTCAGCGATGTAGGTGGTTGAATGGCTAAAAGGGTAATATCAAAGTTTACACCCACACATGACACGAAATAGAATGTTGCTTGAATTATCTTCCGGAGAATATATTAATGCAAAATAGTATTCGGCGGCATGGAACTTTAGGACGAACTTTTTGACATGAAAATTACCAATTTTGCACAGCTGTTCGCAGGAAGTCTATTTGAGTTGATACTACATTAGAGTCTTTTTGAGATTTTCTGAGTACTATCAAACCTTGTAAAGTACAAATAATATGAATTGCAGCGGCTTCTACATTGCAATTTATATTAAGCTCTCCATGTTCTTTTGCTTGTTGCAGTGTATTTTGTAATATAGCTTGTAAGCTATTAAATGCCTTGGCGATTTCATTTCTAATTTCTTTTTCTCTGGATATTTCACCTAAAGTACTGGCTTGAATCATACAGCCGAGCGAACCTTTTGTAGAGCTAATGTGTTTACCAAAATTCTCTAAATAATTGTCCAAACGTTTCTTCCCACTTGCCTCGTTATTTATTAACGGCTGGTTTAACATTTCAAAGATATGTGTTCGATAGTATTCGAGAGCTTGGTGAAACAATGCTTTTTTGTCGCCATAAGTATTGTAAATACTAAAGCGATTGATCTCTAATGTTGTGACAAGATCTTGCATTGAGGTGTTTTCATAGCCTTTTTCCCAGAATAGTATCATTGATTTTTTTAGAGCTTCATCGCGGTTGAATTCAATTTTTCTTGCCATTATGGTGTTCTGGATAGGGTCATTAATTATAATGATATCTTTTTCTTGACCGATTGTTTAGTTATTTATACTATCCTGAACGACCGTTCAGTAATTAAAGAGATACACATGAAAATATATGAATCAGCAACAGCACCAAATGCAAGACGAGTAAGAATATTTTTACATGAGAAAAGCATTGAAAATATCGAGTATGTTCAAATGGATATTCAAGGTGGTGAAAATTTAACCAAGGCGTTTAAACAAAAAAATCCACTCGCTAAAATCCCTATTTTAGAACTCGATGATGGGACAATCATTAGCGAAAGTGTTGCAATTTGTCGTTATTTTGAAGAAAAAAATCAAGAAACTCCCTTACTAGGTTCAGGTGCTTTTGAAAAAGCCATAATTGAACAATGGCAAAGACGTATTGAATTGTCTTTGTTAATGCCAACAGGCATGTGCTTTCAACATAGCACAGGTTATTTTAAAGATCGCATGAATGTTGTTCCTGAATGGGGAAAGGAATGTGGAAACAATGTTAAAAAGTTTTTGGCTTTTCTTGACACACACTTAGCAGGTTCAGAATATATCGCTGGCGATAGTTTTTCTATTGCAGATATAACAGCGCTAATCTCAATCGACTTTAACCGTGTCAATAATATTAAAATAGAAGACAACCAAGAAAATTTGAAACGTTGGTACGCAGCTGTTTCTTCAAGACCGTCGGCAAAAGCATAGGAGATTATTATGATTGATTTTTACACTTCCCCTACACCAAATGGGCATAAAGTAAGTATTGCCCTTGAAGAGATGCAATTAGACTATAACGTTATCAGCGTAAATTTAATGGCGGGAGAACAAAAAACGCCTGAATACATTAAACTAAATCCAAATGGAAGAATACCAACGATAATAGATCGCGATAACGATGATTTTGTTGTGTTTGAATCTGGTGCTATCTTGATGTATCTAGGGGAGATTTCAGGAAAATTTTATCCAACAGATGCAAAAAAACGCTCTCAGGTTGTTCAGTGGCTAATGTTTCAAATGGGTGGAGTTGGGCCAATGATGGGTCAGGCCAATGTGTTTTTCCGTTATATGCCTGAGAAAATACAACCAGCAATTGAACGTTATCAAACAGAAGTTAAACGTTTATTTACTGTGTTAGACAATCATTTGGCAACTAATGAATACTTGGTTGATGACTACAGTATAGCGGATATTGCTAATTGGGCTTGGGTAAGAACACATAATTGGTCTGGTGTTGAAATTGAAGATTTAGTAAACCTGAGTCGTTGGGTTAAAGTCATTGCTGAAAGACCTGCGGCTAAAGTAGGTATTGAAATCCCGACAAAGATTGATGTAGAAACCTTGTTAAAAAGCGCAAAGGAAATAGTGACCTAAACACGTTTTATCTGAGCCTGCATTTAAGCAGGTTCATGACTTAATCCGTTATCAGAAATAAGTTGAATAACTCGGCAGTATTTTTATCAAGATAAATAAACTTCTTTTATGACGAAACAATAATAGTGTTCCTGCCATTTCGTATATTCAAATTTCTGCGCAGGACTGATTATTGTGTTCTAGTCATTTTGATACATTAGGTTTTACCTATTTTAAGCTATAAATCTCTTCAGTTTCATTAGACTATTACAAATTAGATAAAGCTTGTTTAATTGCAGTGCTAGAAAGAGGGGGAACTTTAGCCATAAAGCGGTACCAGATTATGTAATTGAAACTAGTACCGCTTACAGTACCGCTTTTTTTACTGGATTTCATTAGGCTGTATTGGACGTTATAGGCAATAAAAAACCCGCATACCCATATTTACTATGGTCTTGCGGGTCTTTATAGGTTCTTAATGAACCCTAATATGGTGCTCGCTACGGGACTCGAACCTGTGATTCGATTTCCTATTTTGTAACTGCCATATTTAAAGGGCTGTAGCAAAGTTTGATTTCAGCTTTGTACCACCACGTTGTACTATTTTGTACCAGCATGAGTTTGTATTATTACTATGATTTAATTAAATAACAAGCAAAGGGATTCTTTAAGTAAATTATTTTTGATTTTCTGACTCAATAATAGATTCAACTTCAACTTTAACTTTAACTTTATAAGTAATGAAATGCCTTAGCGCCAATCCCCATAGAACGCTAGGTTATCTTGCTACGAAAAATCACTCGAGTTCGGTTATTTTATGTTTGAATAATACATAAGCCTTGTATAGTGGTGGTTTTTCTACACCCTCTAAGTAGTTTTTTAACTTTCGACCTTCTTCTGTGCGCCACTTAAACTAGCCGAAACATTGAACTTAGCATCGTGATGTTGAAAATTCTACTTGAAAGTCGTTTATTACCTTTACGTCAAACATTGATCTTAATATTAAACATAACAGTAGAGAGTTTGTTAACATAACCCAAATTATTCACAAATATAACCTGATACGAACATGGCTTTAATGCCTATGTTTTTGAATAAGCATTAGCTTATGTCGATAATAAAGAACTAGTACGAGTTTATAATCGAGTTAATTATTTACATCACCGCCGTGAACTTATGGATTGGTGGTCAAATCATATTGTTGAAGCATTATCTAATTTCGTAGGTAAACAAATTAAAAACTAAACAAGTAAAGCCATTAATTACACAAGGAAATAATATGGAAGAAGTAACAGAAGGATTCGTTTCACATGATTATTTATGTAAATGTATAGATCACCCATTGGATTTTGTATTATTAGGAATACCAACGTACATATTTTTAAAAACTGAGTTGTTAGATGTTGTCACCAATAATAATAGCCAAGGAGACTTTTATTTCGAAGGCTATGTTAGTGTTTTTAAAGTGGACTATGGACAAAATAAAGTTTTTAAAAATCAAGGGTACGGGCCGTGGTCATACAGTCCTAAAGTCTTAGAGGTATATTTTTCTAAGTATAGCTCTCGCCCTGACTTGGCAAATCAAACTTATATTGTAGGTGAAGATACCCCAGCTTTTCAATCGAGTGATTTACTATGGAATATTGAAGAGATTAAAGCCCATTGTGATGCAAGCAATATAACCTTTCATGAGCCTAGAGATCAGCAAAATCCGAAATTTAGTTTAGTTTACGATAATATTAAGTTTGAACTAAAAGAACAGCCCGTAGACCCCAAAGCACTTTTACCAGAAAGTAGCAATTTGCCTAATATCCTTAAATTAACCATCGATGCGTATAATGTTTGGTGGCGAGATACCATGAAAATTCGAAAAAATTCAGATATATCTGATTGGTTAAAAGAAGAAAGTGGGAGAAGATGTATTACTCATACATTAAAAGGTGAAGTTAAGAGTGGTATAAGTGGCGTAACCGAAAAAGTGATTCTTAGTATTATTCGACCAGAAAAATACGCAATTAATAATACAACTAAGTGAAAACATCTTAAATAAATGTAAAAAATAGGAGTAACCCCCCTGTTACTCCTTATTAACCCCTGTTGTGTAACCCCCTAATCAGTATGTAATTATTACCTCGAATTCAACAAACGAGGAATATCCATGCAATCACATATGCAGTTTCGCATTATTCGCAAACCAGAACTCTTAGCCCTTACTGGCTTATCAAAAAGCACCATATATAACAAAATAAATGAAAAAGAAATGTGCCCACCTATTTCACTTGGAGCACGTGCTGTCGGCTTTATATATGGTGAAGTAATGGCCGTAATAAAGGCAATGATATCAGGTAATAGTCAAGCCGAAATCGAAGCTCTTGTTCAAGACCTTTTAGTACAACGTCAGCAAAATTCGCTTGTACCGTCATGGGGACAATTATGAACAACAAACTTAAAGTAGTACTTAATGACGAAGAACCTTTTATCCGTAAATTAACGAGCTCATCGGTTTCTTCAAGGCTAATGAGTATGTTTAACCCATTAAGGATAAAAATGAACTTGATGACAGATTTTTATTTCGAAGGTGTTGCGAATGGCTATGATTTTGTTGCTTTTCAAACAGATCGAGATGTCATGATTTTCGTAAGAAATAATCCTGCCATTTGGCTGTTTGTAGTTGCGCCTGATTTTTGGCAAGAAGAACCAATAGATCAAAGCTTCACTCAAGGTTCAACACCGCTTAATTGCTTTTATGAGTGTGAATATATTCTAGAGGGGGTAGGCGATGTATGTCTTATAAATAAAGGTTTGCATGAGACATTGGCTCACTTTATCTCTGAGCTTCAGCAACAACCAGATTTTTCATTCAACGATTAATATAAGGTCATTAAATTATGAGTAAAACATTCAAACAGGTAGAAAATAGCAATAATAGTTCGTTAAACAACCGCGAAACCTCAACAAGTAATGACGTTGATATTAATCAGTATGACTGGGTTGATGATTCAGACGTAGTGAAAAGTGAAAGGTACGACATCGATGGTGGATATATTCTAAAAAGTAATAGTGAGAGAAACAGATACTTCTATCGTGAATCTGACGTAGAAATCGAAGACCCTTTGGTTGTGTGTTTGATTTTAGATGTACTCGACTATCAAGCTGAAATGAATCACGGCATGACGGCTGAAGATTTTCTCAACAAATTTGATAGAGATTACGAGTCTTATATACCTATGATGAACAAAATTCAGGTTCAATTCTTATCATTATTAAATGTAAATGAGACTAACCCTAGAGCTATCAGCGTTACTGATCGTATGTCGATTTTTGTTGCGTTTATCGAGTGTTCTAACATTTTAGGAAATACAGGTTTTGACAAAGGGCAAGCGATTCTCGCTGGTCAAAAGTGGTTCAAGTCATGGCAACATAACCAATTAAATACCAGTGAATATAATGCTGAAGAGCAACAAGAGCAGGGAGAATAACATGACTGATATTAATAACTTTCGACAGCATGCACCTTATGCAGTGATACTTCATGCTGACAAGTCAGTTGAAATTCTAAACAGACTTTATTTACCATTGGGCTTAACAAGTAAGAGTGAACTTGAAGGACATCGTCATGTAAAGCCTGTATTAAGTGAAAGCGGTATAAACGCTCTGAAAGCGCTAGCTAACACTGAACTTGATGGCAATAAAATTTATCTTTTCGAAAAAGATGATCAGAGTCCTGACGATATCCCCAGATGTGAATCTAAAATAGCTTCGTATTTTGCGAAGGTTAATGTGGTAAATAGAATCATATATGGCTGGTAAGTGTCACTAGTTCAGAATACATGATTTACGGTGTTACCAGTTGAGTTAGGTTTTATTATATCGGGGCAATAGAATAGCCCCGATAGATTCAACTTTTGGCAACCCTCACGTTATAAGTAATGAAAGGCTTTAATGCTAATCATCTTCGAACGCGAGGTTAACATGCTACGAAAAATCATTAACACAATTATAGGCTGGGCAAAAGAACTGTGGGTAATACTCAAAATAATTAGCGATATTACGCCAGCTCAAACAACCGAAACATCTAGTAACCATCATTCATCAACAACTAATAGCAGGCCGAACGCACTACGCAGCAGGCAAGCAGCTGATCAAGTGCAACGGCATCGTTATATTGAGCTAGAAGGCTTTGCTGAAAACTTACGGATTGACCGCTTAGGTCGCTACGACTTACATCAAATTGCCGCATTCGCTGAGAACTTTGTTTACGTTAGTTCTGAAGCTGTTGACGAGTTTATTGATGAAAGCATTAACTATAAGTGCAGCATTATTGAAGGCAGTGAGGTTCTATGGGTACCTAAGGACGATTGTATTGAATTCGCTTATCACCAGTATTCTGCGCTAGCGGATTTGTTGTGATTAATGTACTTACTCAAATATTTAAGAACCAGGCTTAATGCTATGGCTACTTACAACAAGTTAAAGGAATTACTAAATGGAAAACTTATTAACGAACGACAAGCTGCTTTACAGCGTATGCCAACCAGTTACGCGTAAAGGAGGGAAATAACATGCAGGCATTGTTAAGTGTGATCAAAAGTGAAAAAGAAAAGATGACTAAATCTTTCTCGTTAAATGAAGATGGCTCGTTGAAAAAAGGAGCGTTTAGTCAACCCTCTGAATTTTCATTAACAAACATTAAGGCAGCTGATACGGCCAGTGCTTGCGTCACCCAATTGGAAGATCTTATTAAAGAAGATTATGGTTTCTGCTTAGGCTACCACCAGCTTGATACTGACTGCGCAGGCATAGAGATAGACATTGTTTCTAAATGGAAGTTTGATGAGCTTAGATATAGTGGTCAAGGTTTTCTGCACGATAAAAAGCATAATATCCTAACTAAGTTATTCAGTAAACCGACGGCAACACGCACCAAACTGTTAAGTAAAAATCGGTCGCAAAGCAGTTTTAAAGACTTTACTAACATGCAAAATGCACGGGTGTTAGCGTTCGACATTGATGTTCATGATCATATTCAATATAACGCAGTTGAAACTAGAGCAATGTCTTCCGTAGATAATTACGTTGAATGGCTTCATGAAGTGTTTCCAGAAATGAACTTTAATACGGCGTCTTTCTTAGCGACAGTTTCGACATCAGCGAAAGTTAGAAAAGATGATGAGCCTGAGCTGTCATTTGCTGAACTGTCAAAACGCGGCATGCATATTTACTTTGTGCTTGATGAAAACGCGGCAGGGTATGAGCATAAGAAGTTTGAAGAAACCGTTAAGGCTCGCTTGTTGTCAGCAGGGCTGATGCGTCCAATTCCGCGTAAGCATGCATTTAGTGACAAAATTAACGCTGGCATAGCATTGACTGCAGATGAAGAAGCCGTATTTGGTTTACCAAACGGTACCATCTTTGTCACAGCTGAAATACTTGATACCGCCATCCCGAACGACATTAATCGTTTACTGTTCGAAGCAGACCCTGTATTACCCAACGGCTGGTCAACACATGCAGACAGATATTACCGCAAGGAAGGTGGTTTTGTTACCTTTGCTGGACTGCCCTATGAAAGCATTAGAGATAAAGATAAGGCTTTAGTGAAAGCTACCTTTAGACAAGAGATACTCAACCGTCAATGGTTTAAGTTAGACAAAACACCGTACAGCCAGGAAGAAGTCGTCGCTCATATTAATAACACAGCATTCAAGGTTGTCGATTCTGAGTTAAATTACACACTAGAGCTGAGCGATAAACTAGTGTTAGAAAAAGTACTGGATAAACAACAACCGCAGAAGTTTAACTGGTCGGTACAAGAGGTTTATGAATTTCTAAACGAGTCACCATGTCATGCAGATATCTCGTGCGCTTATACAGAAATGCCGGGCCGTACTATTAAGTTACAAACCACGGGTTCTGATTTTCACTTATTCATTCCGCGAATGAAAATGTACGTCAAGCTATCGGCGCACTCAGAAAGTATCTTGTTTAAGGACAAAGTTGTTGATCACTTTACCAACCAAGAAGCGATTGATGATACAGGCAATGCTTACAACTTGAATTTAATTAAGGCGATAAATGAAGGGCAAACGAATATCGTTTCTAAAGCACTGCATTCAACCGGAAAGACTCACAGTATGCTCGCTATGGCATCGAAAGCAGGCGTATTTAGTGTCGTGGTAGCCCCGCTGAGGGCTTTGGTCAGTGACTTAGTGGCTAAATTCGAAGAGAATGGTTTGAAGTTATTAGATTATCGAAAGCTTGATAGTTTTAGTGGTGATATCAGTGATTATCATGGTATTGCAGTTTGTGCCCCATCCATACATCGTGTTTGGCGTTTTGTTGAACAAAGTAAAAATAGCCTATGTCTTCTGGTTGATGAAGTCGAAAGTATCCTGCGATCAATCCACAGCGAGCCAAGTCTTGATAGTGAAATTATTTATAAAGAGCCAGATGTTACGCTGTTTACATTGCAATCACTGTTACTCCATTCAAAGTCGTTTTTACTGGCTGATGCAGATGTAGGTGCAGCAACGTATGATTTTATGGCTACATGCCCGAAAGACTATGTTATTCATCGAAACAATACCCAGAAGAAACTGAGTGCTGACGGAACGCCAGCCCCCGCGTACATTCATCGCTTTACCAAGGAAGGTTGGCCGAAATGTGTAGCTGACATCGCGGTAATGATTGAGAAAAATCGAGCGGCAGGTAAGAAGACAATTATCTGCTCAGCGTTGAAGCGTAGTCTTACTGATGTGTTTTCTAAAATTAATTGTAATAAAGTTGCACTAGTCGCTTCGCGAGACACTAAAAAAGACAGTGAAGAAACGATAAGGTTAATTAAAGAAGGTGATAGGTTTCTTGAAAACCCTAAAGTACGGCTCGCTGATTATGATGTTATCGGATTAAGCCCTAGGGCAACGAACGGATTAGACATTACGCTTAAGGATGAGAGGGGCGAAGAGTTACCCGCTGAACTAATCTATATTCATGACCGCGTACTTAATTACACGCACGAAGTGTGCATTCAGCATATATTACGGCTACGTGGTGCTAATCCTGTCCACCTTTGGTTATCCGATTACTTTGAACCGACAGATCACAACGTTGATGAACTCGCCGTATCTGCGAGTTATAAAGCCTGTGCTGCCGTAAATAATGTTGATGTGATCGGTGCGGATTTAAACGGTATGGCAACCCCGACAGCTAAATATAATCAAATGCGTAATGATGATTCGTTAGAATTCTCACAACGGTTATTCGGTTATCTAAGTAGGGTAGGGTTTGAGTTGAAAACCCAGGAAGATTGTATCGATAGCAGCAGTGAAAATAATGATTCAATTCAATACATGTGGGAAGGCAAAGATGCACAATTGAAGTGGAACAATGAAATTCTTACCGATACTCGTTCAAAGTACAGCAACCAAGAATATCATAGTGTGATGGCGTCATATTTCTACCAGAATATCATTCATGGTGAAACGAAAGGGTATGCGCCTTTTGATAGCTTCCAAGTATTTATGATTGATGAAACCTTATTGAAGTATGCTGACGAAAAATTGGGTGAAGTCAAACTAGCGGAGTGCATTAAGGAAGTACGTAAAATTAGTGTTGATATCGGGTATAAAATATCGAAAAAGGGTTACCGCATTGATGAAACAAACGAAGTTCCTGTGATAGATTTTATAACGACGGAAATAGGTGACGTTAGGAAGTACATGAGGAGGATCTGTAGTGCGCTTGGTTATAATGTTAAACGTATCAATACTCGAACGGCAATAGTCGGAATGAGCCATGAAGAAAACGCTACTTTAGCTGATAAAGGCCAGGTTAAGTTATTGTCTATCACTAAGGTGCCGCAGCCACGGATATCTTGTACGCCAGTTTACTGTTACAAAACAGGTGAACGTGAACATGTTGATGATATTGGTGTCGATGATGACTTCCTACAAGATTGGCTGGGTTACGAAAATAGTCTTAAAGGTTTGGTCATTGAAAGGGCACTGATTGACCCCGTTAAGTATTAACAATTGGGCCCAAAACTTCTGGTCTTGTTATAATAAAACTAGGGTTTTTGGGCCCATTTATATGTAGTCTAGCTAACTGTTTTTTTTAAGCTTTAGCGAATGAAGGTCTAAATGTCTATCATCACCTCACACGCATTATAGACCTGACATTAGAACAAAGAATTTTCAATATGCTTTCTAGTGCTTACTTGGGCATTAAAAAGGAAGCTACTACTTAGTTGTTTTAATGTTGAGAAATGATGTTGTAGCAAAACAAAGCATTGAAACAAGGGGTGGATTTGGGTGCAAGATATTCAAGTAGGACAAATAACAGTTGGCTATTTGATCATACTTTGGCTATAAAATTAATCTCATGATCTTGCCCTGTCGCAGAGGCCATTTAATTTAACAAGGGCTGTATTTTATTTACGGGTTTTGTTGTCTGTGGTTGAAGCCCTTTAACAGCATTAATAAACGCTTAAAAATAAAAGTAATAATTCACACTGTTACTCAATGACAGCTATTTAGCAGTGCATAATTATGTATCTAATTGCTTTTATTAGTATTAACAAAAGCAATACTTAAACCGCTCAATGCTTTTATATTCATGGGTCTTACCTTAGTTAACAAAGAGGATTTAAAAAAATTACATTTATATTTCTTTTGTTACATATTGTTTCTTGATAACATCCTTAATAATAGGATGATTTTTAGACGAATGAGTTCAGTAACTTATCGCTAAAAGAACTTAATAGGGATAAGAGTATTGAAAGCCATAAAGTTAATTACACTCTTTACAGTGGCGTGTATGACAATACCAGTGCAAGCATATTCAACCTTGCTAATATCACTTGATTTATCATCGGATATCACAAATTCATCAACTGGATCACTACCAGCTGTAATAATTTAAACAACGAAACCATTTAATTTAGATTTTAATATTTATAATAAAAAACGACAAATGTATGTGTTTAATGCTTATCGTGCAATTGTCAATAACAACAAAATAAAGGAATGCTAGACATGTTGATCAGAGTATTATTTATAACGCTACTGTTTTTTGTTTTACCTAATACAAAGGCACAAGCAATAGTGCTTCCTCCGGCTCCAGATAGTGTCGTAGCGCCATCTTTAGCGACAGGTTCGTTTAGCGTCTACTGGTCTATGTCATCAGACAATAGCTCCATGATAATGTCAGCAGGAAACACCAAAGGCGTTCTTTCAATATCGGCAAATCCGGTATGCCCAGGAGGGTGTGACGTGGTTAATGAGTTCGTACTCGAGCAATCAACTAATAACGGCGCGTATGTAGCTATTTACCAAGGAACGTTAAAGTCTAAATATATTTCTGCCTCAGTAGGCACATATCGTTTTAGGGTAAAAGCCCGTGAACAAGGTAGCTTTCTTTCTTCATACAGTAATTACACATACAGTAATATAACAACAGTACAAAACAGCACCACTCCTCCAGACAATGGAGGAGTTGATGAATTACCCAATGAAGGAATTACGTTAGCGACCGCTATTCTCGAAGGCGGTGCAACGGTTTCAGGCGGGCAAGCATCTTATCAAGTACCCATTCAGATTGCTCCTGGCCGAAATGGTGTACAACCTAATGTTTCACTTAATTATTCAAGCTCTGGTGGCAATGGCTTAGTAGGGGTTGGCTGGTCATTAAGCGCAACAAGTTCAATTAGCCGATGTGCCGCAACGTATGCTCAAGACGGCTTCACGAAAAATGTAACGTATAGCGCCACAAAAGACAGACTTTGTTTAAATGGTCAAAGGCTAATGGCTGTTTCAGGCGTTTATGGTCGGTCAGCTACAATTTATAGAACTGAGTTAGACAGCTTTGTGCGTGTTGAGCAGTTCGGTAATATAAACGACAACTACACCCACTTTGAAGCAACCTACTCAAACGGAACGGTCGCATATTTCGGCAGTGATAGTCAATCACGAAACCAGCACACAGGTGCTGCTGGAATAATGAACTGGAATATTAGCTTACAACATGATGATACAGAAAATAACTTCATACATTTTGAATATGATAACTTTGGTGAAGGTGAGCAACTTATAAGTAATATTTATTATACGGGCAATGGAGCGAGTAGCTCATATAAGGGCGATAGGAGAGTAAATTTTTCTTATGTTTCTCGTACAGATCATTCTATGCGTTATACCGCAGGTGGTAAAAGCGAACAAACAAAAAAACTCAGTGGAATAACCACCTATGTTGGCAGTAATAAAATTAGAAAGTACAGCCTTAACATCTCAGCGAGTTCAGCAAGTAAAAGAAGTATTCTTAAATCAATCAGCCTGTGTGGATACAGTAATAACGTGGCAAGTTGTGCCCCTGCAACTACTTTTCAATGGTCAGATAGAGCCGCTAAAATAATATTAGAGCCTTTAGGGATAAACGGGCAACACGCTTACCCTAATATTTCAAATATTGATAATGCGGTACCTCGTGGAGACCGTAATGGAGACGGTGTTAGAGATTGGTCTGGTTTGTATGTGAATGCTGAAGGGGAGTTTAGTGACTCAAATGACTTAGACTTAAACCCTTGTTTACAAAATACATTCACCCGAAGATTAGATTGTGTGGAAGGTGACTTTAATCAAGATGGTTTAACTGACGATTGGGAAAAAGTCGGTAATGTATTACACCTTAACATCACCAAAGGCAGCAACATAAATACGGGAATACAATTAATAACATCCAACAAATATGGGTTAAGTCCAAGTCGTATTGTCAATATTGCTGATTATAATGGCGATAGCTGGCCTGATTTGATGATATTTCACGATTATGTTGGCAGTCAAAATAAACCTAAACTAAAACTTTATCTGCACAGTGGGAATACCTCATCACCATACTCAAGCCCCGTCACTGTTTTTCAATACAGTACAATCGTTAAGAGTAACCGTTATTCTCTTAGTACAGATATTCAATTTGTCGGTGACATAACTGGAGATGGCCTGCCTGATCTTGTTAAGGTCGAAACAGGTGCAGGCTATAGAATACCCTATGCTCAACCTATTCCCAAAGTGCTTTATATAGCGCAAACAACGGGTACATTCTCGACTTCTTCCCTAAACTTTGGCATAAGTACAAATCCACTTCTACCCAAATTCACCTATTTTATGGATGTTAATAATGACGGATTAACTGACTGGTTAGGTTGGGATAATAGAAAAGTATTAATTGCAAGGATCAACAAGGGCGGTGGTGTTTTTGGAAGTGAGCAAACATTAACAGGCGATTCAAAAGCCATTGTTTCAAGGTTTGATTATATTAGTCATACAACAGGAGAGCCAGACGTTCGAACTGTACCCAAATATGAAGCAGCTTTTAAGTTTCATGATATTGATGGTGACGGAAAAACTGAACTTTTAATGCCGGGAAACAGAGCACTAGAAGGGTGTACGTTAGTCTCAACAGCCTTCCCTAGCTCTAGTCAATCGTACAAATGTGGTGATCAACTCTATGGCACTTTTTATAGCCAAAGAAATAGAGATTCAATAACATCTATAAACAGTAGTATTGCCGATCAAAGTATCTATCAATTTGATGCTCTTTCATTTAAAACAGAAGCAGATGGCTCTATTCGTGTTTCAAAACAAACAACAAATTTATATGGCCATGCTTATCAGTCAATTATAGTTGATGCTTTTGGTAATGGATTACCAACACTTGTGTTTAATCATCGACTTCAACCTGGATCTATGTTCAGCGGAAATGCTTCTGGAACACCTTTTTCTGGTTATGAGTCTAGTTATGGTGTGTATATTAATCGTAGCTTTGGCGCTGGCACAGGGCAAACCAACAATGACTACATACCGACAGACATGTTAGAAAAGGCAACTAATGGTATTGGTTTAACAAGCAAGTGGGAATATAAACCCCTGTCGACCGGAACGGCTAGTGCACTTCAATCAACAATGTACGACGTAGACCACAGTTACAATGGTGAAGGGTACTTGCACTTTTCATCGAGTATGTATGTTGTAAAAAACTTTATTCAAAGTAATGCTCTTGGCGGAGAAAACAAAACACAATACGCTTATAAAGGTGCTATGTATAACACACAAGGCCGTGGCTTTATGGGCTTTCGGAGTATTTTAGAATATAGCCCCCTTAAAGACGTTATTACGCATACGGATTTCATGCAAAAATTCCCGTACCAAGGTAAAACTCAGTATCAAGCAAGCTTTAAAGGTGGAAATTACCCCTCTAATATTGAAACACTCGATAATTACAATAGTAATCGCTACGTAAGTTACACAGAAAATAAGTGGCTAAGAAACGATGCGCATAAATCGGCGAATGGTGTTTCACTTGAACACTGTGAATACGACAATGAAATGAAAAGAAATTATTGCGTAACGACTAAAGGCACAAATGCCGTTCAACATGTTTATTTGTCTACATCAGAAAGTACATCACGCGACATTAATAGTTTCTTGAAGATACAAAGTACCTCACTCACTCAATCAAACATCAACGCATGTGGTAATATTGGCACAACCACAAGAGAGCAATCAGATGATTGGGGGATCTATAAACAAACAAGTGTCAACAATACTGATAACGCCAGTTGTGATGATTATGGTATTTGGTGGCCTCATAAAGTAACGAGTAAAACGGTTACTAAACATGCTGTTGTTCGTAAGCAGGCTGATGACGCACTTTCGCTTTATGGCGGCAGTGAGTCGGGTCTAGATAAAAGTGTGACACTATCTTCGGCCTATCGTTATGACCATGATAAAATAAGAAAACCCACTCAAACAACGGTTAGCGCGCTAACCGACAGCACAGCTAACCCTTCCGTTACGCAGGTTACTTTTAATAACTATGGTCTACCCAGTGAAACCAGGGTGGTGGCAAAAGTAAAAGGGGTCAACGTTACGCGTAAAGTGAGTCGCGTGAAATACAGTAAAAACGGTATCAACGAAGCAACAAGTGGTGACGGTTATTTTCCGTGGGAGATACTTAACGCTTTAAGCCACACCGTTAGAATACAAACAGAGCCTGCAATTGGGCAGCCGACCAAAGTAAGCCAGCAATTAAGTGGCAGTAACTATGCAGATGTTGACAGCACTTTTGATGCATTAGGCAGACCGCTGACCACCTCGGCTGAAAATTCGCCCACGATGCATTTACGTTATAGCTTGGCAACCACAGCTACCGACAGTTTAGCCCCTTCACATAGCGTAACTAAAGTAACTTCTTACCAAGCAGGAAGCCCTACAACACGTGTTTACCAAGATATTATAGGTCGAGAGCTACGAACGGCCACAGAGGGTTTTTCTGGCGATTGGATAACAACAGATAAAAGGTATGACTTGCAGGGTAATACAACGTTTGAATCGATGCCTAAAACTGAAAATGGCACCCTTTATGGTGTTACTTATTTAGGCTTTGATATTTTAGGGCGCCCCGCGACTAAAGAAACACAGCAGGATTGTGGGCTACTGAGAACAACTTATAACCACTCTGGGTTAAATACTACCATTACGGCAAATGACACCTGTAGTGGTGGTAAAACTATTAGCATGTCCCGTAGTTACAATAGCTTAAAGCAATTAGTTGAAACGGTAGATGGCAATAATGGTATTACGCGTTATGCCTATAACTCAAGCGGTTTACCTATTGTTATTCGCGACGCGTCAAATACCGATGCAGGGACTATTATCGCTAAATACAACGACCTTGGCAGAAAAGTAAAAGTGAACGATCCCAACCAAGGCGTGTCAACTTTTAGCTATAATGGCTTTGGTGAAGTAGAGAAAGAAATTCAAAACGCCAATAAATCCTCAAAAACAGAAATAAACACAACCGTTGATTTACTGGGCAGAATAAAAGTTAGAACGGCAACCGGTGAAAGCACGCAACGATATACTTACGATGTGGGCAATTATGCCTTGGGCAAGCTTTACCAAGAAACAGGTAATGGCGTGACGCGTACTTATACTTATACCAATTATGGTCAACTTAAAGACACACAGGTAGCGTTAGATGGTCGTAATTATAAAATACAAAATATTTATAACAACACTTATGGTCGCCCAAGCGGATTAATTTATCCAAACAACTTACAGCTCTCTTATGAGTATAACGATAACGGTTATTTAACGAAGGTAAAAAATGCGGCGTCAAACCTCATTTATCGTGAAGTTACTGCACAAGATAATTTTGGTCAAATTACTGCTGCGACATTAGGTAACGGCGTCAGACAAACCGCTAAGTACAGTAACAAAACAGGGCAAGTGTTATCGTTGGGTTATAGTAAAAACAACGATAATGTTTTTGGCGTAACCTACGGCACGACTTCAAATTCAAGTGACGGTTATGACGGTTTTGGCAACATGATAAAAAGTGTTACCGTTCGTGGTTCAATATTTAACGCCACGGTTGCCACCGAAACCTATGCTTACGATAACCTTCAGCGTTTAAAGTCAAATAGCATTCAAGGCATACAATCGGTAAGCTATACCTACGATGCAGTGGGCAACTTAACGTCAAAGTCTGATTATGCAAACAGCTATAACTATTTGTCACACCTCAGTGGTTACAGTGGTGGAGGCAGCAATGCCGTAAAACGTGTGAGAAAAAACAATACATGGTATGGCTTTAGTTACGACAACCGCGGTAACCTCATTAAAGGTGATGGGTTAGCTCAAGCGCTTTATAACGCCATGGACAAGCCTACGCTTATCAACAAAAATGGCAGTGTGTCGCAATTTACTTATGGCCCGAACGGCATGCGCCATAAACAAAGTAAAACAGTGGCGGGTAAAAACACCACCACGTATTATGTTGACGCACTCTATGAAGAAGAAATAAGTGGCCTAACCACACAGTGGCGCGCATACATAGGCGACATTGCGATTGTTAGCGGAAAATCAACGGGGGGCACTACGGTGCGTTATACCCATAAAGACCGTCTTGGTAGTACACTTGCCTTTACCAACGAGCAAGGACAAGTGGTTGCACAACGACTGTTTGACCCCTTTGGTAAACCGCGTAATATAGACGGCAGAGTGCTTTCAGTACCAAGGTTTACCGACATAGCACAAAGTACAACGGCTAGAGGGTTTACAGACCACGAGCATTTAAATGAAGCCGAGCTTATTCATATGAACGGGCGGGTGTATGATTATAACCTTGGGCGCTTCTTGAGTGTTGACCCGTTTATACAAGCGGATGGCAATAGTCAGGGGATCAATCCATATTCATATATTATGAATAACCCCTTATCAGGAACAGATCCGACAGGGTATCTCATTGAAATAAAAATATGTGGTGGGGAAGGCACAACTTGCGATATACCAGAAGGGCCTGAATCACGTCCAGGTGGAAGTGAAGGTGAAGGCTCACCAAATCCGAGTGGCAATAACCCACAAGGTGGAAAAGGTAACGGTGCGCAAAGAGCCATACCATCTCAAGCTAAACAATATGGTAATGTCTCTGATATTCTTTCACAGCCTTCCATTACTAAAGGAAACAACAGTCCAAATAGTGGTAATATTACAAACCACACACATATAACAGGGACTATTTCTCCAATACAAGGTAATCCAATTAACGGCTTATTCAAATCTCTCGCGAGAGGGCTGACAGGTGGAATATTTTATGGCGATATAAGCTCTATCCCAGGTCTTAACGCTGGTCCTGTCGATAATGCTGACATAGAAGCATATGAAGCCCAAGCTGGGTTTGGCCAATATGCCATGATGATGCTGCCAGGGAATGCTTCAAGAGCTGCTGTAAAATCAATTAGAGGGGCTATAAGTCCAATTTATAGTGAGCTTAAAGGTTTAAATAGAGGATTTCAAGCCCATCATATTTTACCTCAATATTTAGGTAAAATGCTTGGGTATACAACCTCGCAAATGACGAGTCATCCTGCTACATTAGTGACGCAGTTTACTCATACTGGTAAAGTAAATCCTAACGCATTACACAAAGCAATTAGTAAGTATTTACCTCCAATGGTAGGTGGGCGTAAAGCAAATTATTCACCAGGACAAATACGTACTGGTCTTGAAAAGTCGTATTCTGATATAGGAAGGCCAGAATTATTTAACTCAATTCAACATTTGATTAAATAGGCCCGTAGGAGTAATAAATGTTAGATAAACAAGTGTTCGATTTAACAATAAGTGATTTAAACACCTATCCAGTTTGGTATTTTCCTATGGATGAAACTGTTGAGGATGAATTAACCGTTAGACCTGTAACAGACATAAATGATATTGGTGATTCACAGGTAATAGTTAAAACAGACTTTAAGGATAGAAATGGTAAACATTACTTAGGCTATATATATTGGGATAAGGTTAAAGGTGTTGAAGTATTAAAACCTATTATGTTCACATCTGAAGATGAATGTGTATCATTCTGGAATGGAATACATACACCAACATGGGATGAATATGAAGAATCTCAACAACCAATAAGACACTTATTTCCAATTATTTTTAGTTCCACTGCACATTCTACTTTATCTAGTTCTTCAGGGACACTAACTGGACTATACTATTTAGATGAACATTCTTTAGTTCAAATAATAAATTAAGTAGAATTTGAAAAGAAATGAAAATGTTTAAAAAACTAGTCCTAGCCTGTGTTTTATTATCAAAGCAGGCGGGATAGTTTTAGTGTTTATCTTCTGATTGCTGCCAAAAAGATAAAGCTGCTCAAGAAAGAGCGGTATTAGCTTTTCTTAAGTTATTTGGCATCAAAAAATTTAGCCTTAATAATGCGAAAGGACTAGTTATTAACTCCCAATAGGTTAGATTAATAAAGTAACCATAAAAAGGAGAAATACATGGCAGTTAAACATAACCCAACAGGAGTGGTACACCAAGGAAATAAAGGTGGCACTACAGGCTGCGGCTTTGATACCAAAAAAGAGTCATCTCACTGGGTAGACTCACATCAAAAAATCACTTGTGATAAAAATGGCTGTAAGAATTAAGTTTCTTCATTATCTTTGGATTCAATGAAATACTAACCTTAGTAGCACCAACCTAGCTATAGGGCTTGTTGCCAAAAGATAAAGCTGTTCAAGCAAAAGCGGTATTAGGGGCCAAATTAGTTTCGAAAAAAATAATAAAGTTACTCAAAAAGGAAATGTAATTGAAACAAGTAAAAACTACTGAGCAGTATACGCTACCCAAGTTTTCGGAAAAACTTTCTAGTGGCGAAGATGAAGAGAGTATTAATAATGGGAATGACCCAAAGCCTACACTTGAACCTAAGAAAGATGCAAAGGGTTGGGTTGAAATTATCGTCATTCCACTTACCATCGCACTAATGACCTGCGGGATTGCATTTGTACAGCTTTATAATAGTAATACTCAGGCTGAGGTGACTCGTGTAGCTGCATTAGAGAAATCGACAGCGATTCGTGTAGCTGGGCAGTTGTCGGCAAAAGCAGAGCGAGAACTCAAAATTCTTGATTTGGTTAAAGAGAAAATGTTCAGTGATAACGACAAAGACAAGCTAATTGCGATTAATTTATTAACTGCGCTTTCTCCCGACTTAGCTTTAAAATTAGCTAAAGTTTTTAAATTAAATGAACCTGACAATGTAAAAATTGTTAATGCGGCAAATGTGGTGGCTAAAATGTACGGGAATAAAAAAGTTTGTGAATCTAATTTTTTGGGTTTAGAGCCTATTTGTAGAAATGAATTAGTTGAAATAGACCCAATCAAATAGGTCGTATGAAGTTTAAAAAATGCTTAGATAGTTTTTCATTATATTTTTCCGGCCTCAAGGCATACATTATTGGTTTAGTGATGAACTCTATTTGTTGCCAAAAAGATAAAGCTGATCAAGAACGAGCGGTATTAACGTTATTTTTATCGTCAATTGACATTGATTTCAATCAAAGACTAGCCTCGTGATGCGGGGCTTTTTATTGCGTTAAATCATGTTTCTCTTTACCTTATAGTGTTTTGTTTTGCTTACAATTATTAATGTGATACTGTTTATCTTAAAGGAATTACCTCGCTCGAAGGATTGGCGATATTTTATTATTATTCCCTAATTCGTAATTTCTGATAACTATTTTCCAAAATAAAAGGGGAATGGCGACACTTGAGAGTTATTCTCATTTTGATTTCAAAACCTACCCCCAGCGGGGCTATAGTTGCCCGAAGGTTTGGCTTCTTTGGGAGCAAAGAAAAACATACAAGCAAGTGAAAGCCAGCGGGAGCTGGTTTCCTTATTTTAGCTCATGATAAATTTTAGTAAGGAAGTTAATTAGTGAGAGACTTAGGTGATTTAGGTGAATTACATTTCAATGCTTGGTGTTCTGAAGTTGGTTTAATTGCTAACAAATCAACAAAAGATAAAATGGGCTGGGACTTCATTGTTGAATTCCCATTTAGTAACGAAATAACTGGCCTTCATGTCCATCAATCCGCGCCAAAGTGTAAAGTTCAAGTTAAGGCGACTGATGGGCAGGATCGTAAGCTGTCTATTGGCTTATCAAATTTGCGTAAACTAGCCGTAGATCCACTTCCTTGCTTTTATATATTCATTGAATATGACAATGCTAATTTGCCAGTTAGAGCTTTTCTTCGGCATATGGACGAAGATCTTATTGAAAAAGTACTTGAGTTAGTCACTACGACAGATCAAAAGAGCTATACACTTCATTATGATGAAAGTCACCTATTGACTGAGTTAGCAGGCGAGTCACTTGCTAAAAAATTGAAATCATACATCGGGAACCTTAGCGACTACATAAATCGCAAGAGAAACTGTCTAGAGAGTGTAGGCTATGATGAAGAACGTCTGAAAATTAAGTTCGACCTGATTGGTAAAGAAAACTTGGAAGAGCTTATTGATGTACACCTTGGTCTCAGGGAAAAGGCTCGTATCTCAAATTTATCTGCTACCGAAAAACGATTTGGTCAATTGAGTAATAAGTCTGACTTGAGTTCAGAGTCGGCTGAACTGTCATTGACTCGGCTAGAGCCTACAGCTAAAGCGAAAATGATTTTTCGTAAAGGGAGTATTAGTAATGATTACAGGTTTGACGTTGAAGCTTATTTTCCTCAATTTTTAGGGGACTTTAATCACCCTCTGTTCAAATCAAGATACAAAGCTAGCTTTTTCGACCTAACACTTAAACACAATAGTAAAAACCTAAGTTTTAAATTTGATTTCGGTGTAAAGCCTTTTAAACTACGTGATTTAAGAGACAATCTAAAATTCATCATTGATGTCTCAAGTGGTGATACTTACAAAATATTACTCAAAGGTGACGGTGGACAAGAAGTACTTGGAAGCATCAATTCAGATGGTAAAAGTGTTGATTATTCCAGTAAGGTTGAAACATTAAATACATTGATGAGAATAACTCAGTTATTTGATGTTGGCGAAGAAGTATTCATTAGCTTTGAAGAAATGGAATATTTGAAATCATCAGCCTCAGATATTCTAGATTTTTATCAAGGGCATGCGGGGCGATTCCGTATTTTATTTAATATTACAGATGGTAAGCTAGATTCTGAAGATGAAATCGTATTACTAGGCGCAATTACCTACAGGATAGGTGATATCATTTTTTATGCCTTATATTCAGCGGAAGGTACGATAGTTTCTAGCAATGATAGTGAGCGTGACTATGAAGTATGCGGCCCTAAGATAACTATATTAGATAAGATATCGTCTAATATGTCTTCGCCAATACTCGTTGAGGATATATATGAAGAACTATCTAACCATGAAAAAAATTATGACGACAGACCTGTCATAATTTTGCGTGATTAATCGATGACAGAGCTTGAAGATATATTGAAGGCAATGGAAGATGAAGGTATTACCCATGAATCGATGATGGAAAGCCAAGCCGTAGATGATGGCTGGGATCTTGAGCACTATCGTAAATTAGGTGAAATTCGATTAAGTCTTCAAGATAAGGTTAGAAGTTTGGAGAATTTGCCAGTTGATGATTGGCCTTCATTTGATGTTATTTGGGATTTGAATCCTGAAAACTTTAGGTTTGCATTTGATGGTATGTCGCCAAAACAATATGTTAAAAATTATCCCGATGGTTTACGACTTTGTTGGGTCCTTCAATCCGAGTTTTATGACAACTTGTGCCACCATAATAAACGATCACCTGAAGAATTATGGGAGTTAGGGTTTGCTGACAAGCTTGCTCGTGTTGTTGCATATTGTTTTGAACGTCATCCATTAACACCTGTAGTAGCTAAACCACATCCTAACTTTGATAATGAGGTATTACTATTAGGCGGCAATCACCGTTATGCAATGATCAATGCTTTAAAAATTAAAGTGATGCCGCTATTAATTCAACATGAGGATTATGATGAAATGTCTAAACGAATGTGCTCCTTGAGTGACAATTATCAAGATATACTCAATAGATAAGGTTTTATCGTCTAGTGAAAATAGTCGTTTGGTGCTAAATTGAGTTGGTTGATCTGTTCGGGATTAAAGCCGTTGCGAAGTAATTCAAAATCTTTAAAATCAACCTCAGCTTTTCTGCCTTTACCAAGGATTTGATACAGGCTGCCAGTGATTGTTTTAATCAATTGACGCTCAATGCTGATGGATTCAATTTTTGAAGTGCAGACAAAATCTCCCTTGCCGAAACGACAGGTCGTATCATCAACTATTACTGCGTACAGAACTTCACCTACTAAATCACTTCCTTCAATAATTGAAACAATTTGCCAGTCAGTAACTATCGTGTTCATCGATTTATCCATCAGTTCAAACCATAACTCATGATAAAAAATATCGGTTAATATCGCCAATAATTTATTGGATGGCGAAGGTGAATTTTAGCACAAAAATGGTCTTTTACATTGAGTAGTGATAAAGTTAAATTCTCCTTTGCAAGTCCTCTTAACTAATTAATTTAACTTAAAATATATCCATTAATTGTGTTTTTTTATATGAGTGATAGTTTAATGTTCAAATAAATAATGGTCCAATCAAGATAGAATTTTGATGGTCCTTTATTCATATAAAGTGGTTCTGTTTACTTAGAGCCATGTCTCAAAAATATAGCATCCTGATGATGCTATATTTTAATGTTTATTTAATCGTTCTGGTAAAACTTAAATGGAATGGTGGTTTCAGTTAAATGCAATACTGGTAACAGAGAAGCGCAATCTACGATCATAGGTTACACTCCTATTTTACCACCTTTACATCTTAGTCTTTCCAAAAAACAAAATTAACTTTTCTTGAGTTTTCCATTTAAGTTTTACCACTAATAATTAAATGGAAAATATCTTCAGCTTATATAGTGATATTTACTTAGCCATTAATATCCTCTTTAATAATGCAATAGTAGCCGTTATTTTATTTAGCGTGCTCGCATTTACTAAAATATTTTCAATCTAAATAATGTCGCTTTTGTTGAGAAGTGATCCGCACGTTTTTTAAACTTTCTAGGTGGTATTCTCAACAATTTTAAACATGCCATGGGCAATGTTTTTTGAGTAGAGTGTTCCGAAATAAATTGGGTCAATTGATTTTGCTTCTGCAACACCATCTTCGTTTTGGTAGTCGATAAAAGGAATATGGAATTCGTTAGTCACACGGCAAAGTAACTTGTCAATTTCAATGGCAAGGTCATCACGACTTTTGATTGGGTATTGGTGAGTGAAAATTTGGAAAAATTGATTAAATGCCAATTGCTCAGCTTGGTTACAGCGGCCTTTCTTGTATCGTTTAATTTCAGTTATGGTGATAAGTAACAATGCCGCTAAACTATCAAGCGATTCCTCCTCATACAGACGTTGCTTTTGTGGCACATAAGATTGTTTTAGTGGGTAGCTTTTGGTTTTGTTGCCTGAACTTCTAATGATTCTTCTAACGATATACGGGAGCCGTTTCATTAGGGCATCAATGGTAGGAGCATCAAATTTTCGTGTCGCCAGTAATGTCCAGAATGGATGATTGAGTAGCTTGGCGGATTTATTCATCACTATCGGAAAAAGCTTAAAGCCATTTGACTTGCTTATCACCTCACCATTTAGTTTTCTTCGCCAAAAGTTATATTCCACACTCTTCAAAATGACATCACTTTCTTTGAATTCATGCCTTATGTGCTCTTTCAATTGCGCGTGCGTTTTGAGGTTGTTCTTGAACATAAAGTCCCAGACAGCCGTTTGAGTTGCCAAAAATTTTATGCTTTTAGGCAATTTTTTGTAATGTGAAAATTCAATGTTTTCAGGAGTTTTCATTTAAAAATATTTTTGTTAGTTAGGTCGTTTCTAAAAATTCACCTTGAAAAATTTCAAAGTTATAAATTATCAAAAGGCTACAAATCAATGTTTTAGTATAGTTCGGTCATCAAAATACCCCTAATTTTGATGAAAACATACACCCTTTGCTAACTGCAATGTTTGAATCTAATTTTTAAAGTCACACGAAGTTAAACGGGGAAATTGGATGAGCGATGATGAAGAAGCGACCTTGAAGGCGCAGATTGATACTGAATTAAGGGAAGCCTATGGTTCGCACATATTAACATTGCACGATATTACCAAGGCACTGAACTATTCCAGCATCAGTGCCGTTAGGCAGGCAATCGCACGTAATAACATGCCAATCCCTTTGTTTAACTTACCAAATAGACGCGGAAAATTCGCGCTAACCGCAGAAGTTGCAAGATTTTTGGCTCGACAAGCAAGTGCAAAAGATGCAAACGGTAAAAAAGAAAAGTAATGGCGCAAACGTAAGAAAGCCCTGAGTGCTCTAACACTCAAGGCCCACTTTGAATATCGAATTTTCGGCTCGATTATTTAAGCTTAGTTTATGTTAACGATAAATCAAAAAATTTATTAGTTTTTTGATGATTTGTCTACGCGCCTTCAATACTGAATTGGAGGATACTATGCCAAACCCAATTACGGGTGAACAAATTGACCTTATTGCGGAACTAAAAGAACGTAATAATTTATCATCTCGTGAAAAAGGTCGAGTGATTGGCGTAACTCATCCTGTCATCCTCAATTATGAGCGGCAGATGGAAGAGCTAGGTATTTCTACAGCATACTTGTCGATGTTTAACGACAAAGAAAAACAGCTTCTATTTCACCCTGAACATCCTAAGAGAGAATCCCATTTAGCTGAAGTTGAAGCACCCTTATATTTAAAAAAAATTAAAGCGAGTTATCGAAAAAAATCTAAATACACGCGTAAATCAGCCTTTAAAGAGCATAAAGAGAAATATAAAGAAAAAGCGGGTAAAGCTTCTCGTTTTTACAAAGCGCTGCGAGACTCAGAAAAGGCTGGCAGTAAACAACTTAAGCTCTCACAAATTTATCACCCCGGAGAGGTATTCTTTGTAGATTTTGCGGGTGTTAAGCTGATCTATGGCGAGAACGATGAATTGGAAGCTAATTTCATCGTTGGCTGTTTTGGACACTCTAACTTTCTAAAATATCGTGCGACAGCAACGCAAACGACAGGTGAGTGGCTAGGCTTTATCCAATACAGTCAATATTGGGCAGGTGGTAAAACTATTCGTCTTGTCCATGACAATACAACCTCATTAGTGACAAGTCCGTTACCTGACTTAAGGCTAAATAAAATATATCAGGTATTTAAACGTCATTTTAATTTCATTGTAAACCCGATCCCAAAAAAAATGCCAAACTTCAATGCACTAGCAGAAGCTTCGGTCAAAATATTTACATCTGAAGTTTTTCCTAACTTAGAGAAAATGAAGTTTAAAACATTGGAAGAAATCAATGAGGTAATAGCCAAGTACGAAGATAAGATAAATCGTAGAATTTTAACTGGTGATATTGAATCTCGAATGGATAAGTTTATAAGAGATGAATTACCAGCATTAGGCGTACTACCAGAAAAAGGCTTTGTGATGCCAGAGATGGTACGGAAAATTAAGCCGCCTTCTACATGGAATTTTGTTGTCGATGGTGTGCGTTATCCAATCCCTTATGACGAGGAAATTACTTATGTAACGCTGCTCATTCGGAAAAAAGAGATTGAAGTTATGTCTGGTAGTAAAACGCTATGTGTTCACACTCGTCTTAAGCGTGGTGATATTCATGATATTACCCCGACCCACTTGCCTAAGAAATATCAAAAATACTTTGTTGAAACTCAAGCGCACTTTGTTAATTGGGCTAAAGATATTGCGCCATCTGTTGTGAAGTTCGTTGATGAGCAGTTTAACGGAGTTTCAACACCTGATTATGAAGGTCGTAAGGCTTGTAAACGGATTCAAGTGTTGCATGAGGAGAGTGAACTATCACTCTTTATTGGCTGTTGTGACTATCTAGTTTCCCATGATGAATTTGATATTGAAGCGCTTGCTGAGGCTATTTCAAGTGACTTAGCTAACCCAATAATTACAGCAGACTGCCTAGCGTTGCTAGATCAGTTTAATGCACCAAGTAACCCAACCAACGGAGATAATTATGTCCATTAGTCAGGAAGTTTTAGACCGCTATAGAGCCAATCGCATGACTGCATTTGCGAAAGGAGTATCAACACTTGTAACGCTGGCAGATTATGAATCACTAAGTCTTGAGGGAGTACTGGTATACGCCATTGATTTTGTTGAACAGTACAAAGCTAATGAAAAAGCGGAAAAGATCCGTGAAGGAGCGAATATACCATATCCTTGTGCAGCGTTATCGGATATTGATTTTAGTGAACAGCCTCAGATTGCGCAGTCAGAAGTGGAAGCCTTGGTCGCGAAAACTTGGGCGCGTGTAGGCGACCATCAAGTGGTCACTGGGATTCGCGGTAACGAGAAATTAAAGTTTGCGAGTGCCATTGCTAATGAGTTTGTGGATAAAGCGACATCTACGTTTGCTATGTCACTTAATAAGTTGCTTATAGACTTACGCGTGTCGTTTGGCACAAAGCAATTCGACACCAAAACTAAGGAACTTAACAAAGTAGATGTGTTATTGATCTATGATTGGTTACTTAAAGACAAGCCTATTGAAGATGTTTCACTGTTGTCGTTATTTTTAAAAGCGCGTAAAAAGCCGTTACTCATTGTGATTAATATGACTGCTGATCATTGGCGTAAAGATATTCAACAATCAAAGTTACCTGAAATTATAAAAAAATCTTTGGTGGACAGGACCCATTACTGGCCTTTTAAAGAGCCTCCTGAGTCAATAATTCATTAATCTAAAAGGATAACTTTATGATAATTTCACAAACTGAATCATTGCAGCAGCTAAACAGTGTACATGCACCTGCATTCATTGAGTCGATTAAATCAACACCATTAAAGTTCAAAGATATGGTGATAACTTCTGTGGCAGGACAAGAGATTGAGCCTGTGGCGCTTCGCTGCGAAGCTCCTCTTGATGCAATTGAACTGGACAATCATGGCTATCACTATGGCTTTTTTGAACGTGGTAATGATGTTTGTTTAGAAACCTTCGCTACGTTAAATCAACTTAACATTCATACGTTGGCTTACTTCTGCGATGTTAATGGACCACAGTTTGATTTGAGCAAAATGGCTGAGTTCGCTAAGCATCATAATATCAAGTTGTGCAAAGTGTTATTACCGTTTAACCCTTGTGACTTTGCACTTTGGGATGAATGGCAGTGGCGTATTTTTGATATGCGTCTTTCTCTCGCCCTAAGTCATATCCATCTAAATTCAAAATCGATGAAGTTTCTAAATGGAGGGCTAAACAATGCAAGCATCCACTGATATAGCATGGCAAGGCTTTAGTCCATCTAGCTTAGTCAGCGCTGAGACAGAGCAAGTTTGGTCTGAAAAGCTGTTAGAACATTATCAAAAGTCACTGCTATTACAGCCGGAAGCACAAAAATATTTAACACTAGGCTTAGGGCTTAATGACTCTGGCGTTTTAGATGAGTTTCGATTGGGTTTTTCAGATAGAACATTGGCTGAAATATTACCAGAGCGTGAATCGCTAGAAGGTGACATGGTACGAGGCTTTTATCAGCGATTACAGCTAGTAAAAGGCAATGGTCATGAATCCTATCGCGGTATGATATTTGTGCCGTTATTTGATGACAATGGCGAGTTGGTAGCTAGCTTTGGTCAGCGTATTGCACCTTACCCGTTAGCAGTTCGTGGTGACACGCATTGGACAGTTAACGCTGATGTTGAGGGACTTTTCTTTAATCATCAGGTATTAGCGTCAACCAGCGAAGCTATTTTGTGTGAAACGCCTTTTGATGTCATGAGTTTGCATATAGCTCAGATTCAAAACGCGATAGCGTTGTTGGACTTTAAATATTTCGACAAGGCGCATGTAAATCAACTGCTGGAAAATGGTATTGAAGCAGTCACCATTGCTTTTTCACGCACACCTGTAGGTGATAGATACTTTGCCCATGTTCGCAGAGAATTACAGCAAGTAGGCATTAAAGTGAGCAAGCTTGATATGTTTACAGGTGAAAGCGTTAATAGTATTTGGGCTAAATCACTTCGCTTTAATATGTTGATGAAAGAGTTAAACGGCTCTCAACAAGATAACGATATGTCATGTCCACGCACTTACCATTAATCCAAGCAATGGAGCAATACTTAGAGTATTGCCAATTAGAGGAGCAAAGCCAGCGCACAATTGAAGGTAAACGCTGTAACCTTCAATTGTTTGTGCGGTGGTATTTAGTGCATGTTGGCTTTAATGTTTCAGACTTAACGCGTGAAGGCATTTTGGCGTTTATTAAGTTCCTTCACGGTTATCGAAACCCACAAACCAAGCGCTTAATATGCAAAAGAACAAGACGTAATAAAATCACCGCAGTTCGTATGCTTTGTCTGTATCTATATGAGAATGAATATTTAAAAGATAATTTGTCTGATAAAGTCAAAACCCCCAAAGCAGACAAAACGATCACCCAAGTAATATTGCAATCAGATGAGGTAGCCGCGATAGCCAATCAAACGGCTTATCATGGTGATAAAGGGTTACGTGATAATGCGATACTTGCAGCATTTTTTGCGTGTGGGTTTAGGCGTGGTGATGTCACCAAATTAAAGATAAATGGTATCAACAAAGAAGCGTTGTTGCTGTTTGTGCCTAATGGTAAAGGTGGTCAAGACAGAATCGTCCCTATCGCTAAAGAAGCACTTGATGCCGTACTTTATTACAAAGACAAAATTCGTCCTAAGTTCGTTAACTTTATGTCGGGCGACTATCTGTTTTTGGATAACCGTGGTTTGCCTTTTAATGGCAGTCAAATCACAGCGCTAGTGAATAAATACAAACGCAGAGCGGGAGTATCAAAGCCCGGAGCTAGCAATCTCTATCGTCATACCACAGCCACAACATTACTTGATAATGGCGCTGATTTATTAACGACTCAAAAGATACTAGGTCATGCTAGCGTTGTAACTACTCAAGGGTATACTCATATTGCCGTTAAGAAAATGAGTGAGGATTATCAGAAGTTCCATCCAGCGGTGAGTAATCCCAATTTATATATTCCGCGAAGCCATCCGTTACTAGGCAGGAACTAACTTTAAAATAGCGTTGTTTTATTTCGTGCAAAATTGATGTAAGTATTGTTATAATAATCTTAAGTTCATATCAGTAATCGAAGGAGGTTACATGTCAAAAGCAGCTAAAAACAAAAGTTACTTTAATGGTAAGCTACCTAAGTTTACTCAAAAAGAATTAGATCGTATTGCAGATGCGAAACCTTCAGCATTGCTATTAAAAGCGATGAAATATGTGCGAGATAACGAAAAGAGCCAACGCGCTGCTTAATGTTAAACTTTGAAAGAGTTGTTGATAAAACAACAATATCTCGCCCAGCTCAAACTGCTCGTATCGTCAGACAATATAACCCTAGTGACGATAATCAACGTCAATATCTAACTTCCATTTTAAAGTCGGCTGCTAAAGGCCGTAATACTATTTACCAAGTCTTAAATGACGCAAATGATAATATAGGAATATTTTCTCTATCACTGGATAAGTTAAACGACAAGCCTTGTTTAGTTATTGAGTATTTGTTTGTAAAACCTGAGTTCAGAAGCATTGATTATAATGATTCAGGTGTAAAAGCTTCAGCGATTTTAATCGGTAAAATTCTTGAAATTGCGAAAACGATTCATGACCAAATTGAGCTTAATTATGTTGCACTGCAATTAGCTCATGACAAATTAATACCTACATATGAAGCCCTAGGTTTTGAGGCGCTTCGTGTTGGTAAGCAAAAGTCTTGGATGGGGATGCACTTAGATAGATTATCTGATTAATTATCCATTCTTGAACAAACCTATATAAATCAAAAGCTATTTTAATTAAGCTGAATGATTAGTACTTTACCTTCATTGGTCACAACTTCCTTGCCTGTAATACCACTTATTGGTTAATATCTGGTAATTGGTTTTTAATAACCATTTGTTCTTTAAAAGCTTTGTTAGCATTTGAGGTGTTAATCATACTGGTTCTCCGTTCATATGAACGGGCGGGTGTATGATTATAACCTTGGTCGTTTCTTGAGTGTTGATCCGTTTATTCAAGCGCCTGGGAACAGTCAATCGATTAACCCGTACAGTTACGGTATGAATAACCCCTTAGCAGGTACTGATCCTACTGGGTATTTATTCTTCTTGATTCCAGCAGTTATCGAAATAGGCGGTGGTGCTTTAGCTTTATATGGTTCGTGGGAAGCAGGTCAAACAGTTGGTAATGCCATAAATGATATATCAAGCGGCAATAGAGCAACATCTGATGTATTAATGGGAGCTGGTAAGAGCTTAGCAGTTGATGCTGTAATGACAGCAACAGGGACTAAACTTGCTAAGTTAGCACCATCTTCTCTTACAAGTAAACTTGATAATGTTATTAGCGGTAAAGGCAATGGCGCTGATAATTCGATTAAAGGCAATGGGCCGGATATCGGTGCTGAAAGTAATAAAGCTAACATATCTCCTCAACAAAGAGGCAGAGATTCAGAAGATCGAGTCCTTAATGACATGGGGTTAGATAAAAATAAAAGAAAAGTTAGCTCACCAGAAGGAAATTCTATACATGACGCTGAAACAGATACACATTTTATCGATATAAAAGATACAAAATCTGTATCTGATACTAAGCAGATGAGAATTCAGAGGGATGCCGCTAAAGCTGAAGGAAAAGAGCATATGGTCGTTACGGGGAAAAATACAAAAGTATCGAAAAATATGCAAAGAAAATCTACAATCACTAGAAGATCAGATCTTGGTCCCAAAAACTCTTCAAAAGGAGTTACTGGTACGGTAAGAGTTTCGGGAAGAATAGAAAGTAATAGGTTGAAAAAGCTAGACAAGTAAATGTTTGAACTCATTAAAATATAATAATTTATATGTATAAAAGTTACTTGGGACTTTAGATGATTATTGAAATATTTGGAAAAGAAGATGTTATTAAAGATTGTTTGGGAACGCTAAATAGCCTCCCTAAAGGTTTTGTACCTGTTTATTTTAGTGAAAATGAAGGGGATTTTGATCGAGAAAATGATAATTGGGAAAACGAAGAAAAAAGGAATGCTTTTATTAGCAATAACTCTCTAGGATTTTTCTTACAATCTGAATTTTGTAAAATTGATGTAAGCTACTCAGGTAATGAGTCATCTATATTCTTCGAAATAACCAAAAAGAAAGCTTTTGAGCAGGCAAAAGATGTACTTTGTATGTTTTCAAAATATGATATTGATTATGCTTACGCTTCTATGTGGGAAGAAAGGCTTTATAGAAATGGTTTAGTTAAGGATATAGGGCCTTCTACTATTGAAAATTGGGTTGGAAGGGATTACAAGCGTTATTTACCAGGGATATATTGGGGGAACCTGATTTCCGTAAATATGTTTAAAGCTCTGAAGCTAGATTGCTCAACATTTATTAAAAAATCCTATAGTAGTTGTAAAGTAAATGAAAACTTCTATTTCTTTCAAATGTTTGAAAAGGCCACAGAGTGGCAAGATTTTGCACCTGAATTAGATGAGGTCTGTGAAAATACTTCGGGGGTATTTTCTAAGTGGAAAATTTGGGATGAAATCGACAAAATTGAAGATGAAAAAGAATACTTTGCAACTTGTTCAAAGTGGCCTTGATATTAAAAGTTTATTATCAGTATGAAAAAGGAACCCTTCATGTTTAAAAACCTACTCCTCGCCTTTGTTTTGTTATCAAGGCGGTGAGGTAGTTTTAGCGTTTAGCTTGGTTTGTTGCCAAAAAGATAAAGCTGATCAAGAAAGAGCGGTATTAAATGTGATTTAATAAGGATAGCCACCTCAAGATTTGAAGTGGATAATGCCAAAATAGGGAAATATATGATTCAGGCAGAATACCAACGCTTCTTACACACTTTATGGTCCAGTCCTTCATCTACAGGTGTTCATAAATTTGCAAATTTACCGAACGCAAAGGACCATTGGTAGCAGATACTGTTCGATATACCTGATAAAGGGCAGCACAATATAAAGGTGATGATAAGTACAATAACAGGTTATCTTTGGGTATCGGTAATCGCTCTTTCAGTAAACAATCACTTATAAAATTGTTATAAGTAACATGTAGGGAAATATACCTGATTTACAAACTACCCTCTACAGTGTGTCCATTTGTTATGTAATCAATAAGCATTTCAAAAATGGGCCCAAAACCCCTAGTTTTATTATAACAAGCCCAGAAGTTTTGGGCCCAAATAAAGCGTCTATCTAGCTCATGTTTACTCATCGTACGCAACAGACGTGCCCGTAAGAATAAAGTTATTGAACTCTCAAGACTCTTCATTGACTGAAACTACAACAAGCCATTACGAATGCAGTCGACACCAATAAACCAAATTATCAGTAAACAAAGGGTATACCATAGCTGTACTAACCCCCTAGGTACACTTTAGAACCTACCACCAACCAAACTTTACCAGTCCACATTATTGACCCTAACTTTACCGCAGGAGATTTACCTATGGGATTTATCCGTGCCTATTTGCGCGTCAGTACTATTGAGCAAGACGTCTTACGTGCTAAAGCCGAAATCATAACGTTCACCAATAGTCATAACCAGCAAATATCAAACTATTACCTAGAACAATTCACTGGTACATCATTAGACCGACCTGAACTTAACCGTTTACTGAATGATGTTACTGCTGGCGATATCATATTGATTGAATCGGTTGATCGTATAAGTCGCTTAAAGAATGACGATTGGTTAAAGCTAAAGAATATCATTGAAGCCAAGGGCGTTAGTGTTGTGGCATTAGACTTACCAACAAGTCACATTGCGTTAAAGGAGCAGGGCAGTGGTGATGACTTCGTTGCTGCTGTACTTAAAGCGGTGAATGGTATGTTGCTTGATATCCTGGCGGCAACTGCAAGAAAGGATTATGACTTACGCCGCAAACGAACACTTGAAGGTATCGCCAGGGCTAAAGCAGCTGACCCAACTAAGTACCAAGGTCGACGACGAAACCAAACGCTGTGGTTATCGATTAAAAAACTACTCAATACATCTCACACTTATACAGAAATCAGGTCAATCACTGGCGCTAGCCGTATGACAATCGCTGCTGTTGCCAAAGAACTCAAACAGGAGGACAACCATGATAAACAAACCGATGCACTATAACAAAATCATTGATTTCATTCACACTAACAACAAGCACTACAGTACTAAGGAGCTAAGAAAGTTATACCGAAAAGACATCAGTAGATTCATTGATTTACTCGATGATGCAGTAAAAGTTGCTGGCGAAGTACCAGAGGTCGCCGTACCGTTTTATAAAGAAATATCCCAACTTAATAAATTAACCCAAACCAAGGAAGCTATTATGAATAACCGTAACCAAAGTAACCAAGAAAACAGCACACCGAAAACTGAACGTAAAACTATCCGCTTTATTATCGTTGAAAAAGTTGTCTCAACATATAACCGTATAAAGTCGTTCCTGTCTGGCAATATCGGCAAGGTGAAAGCCATTGGCGCGACAATAGTGACGGTAGCTATCGCGTATTTGGCTAGAGCACATTCAGGAATGTTTCTTGCCTTAGCAGCATTGAAGAGTAGTGGTGCAATCACCGGCGCACAATCACTTGGCATGACAATGCTGAGTAATGCGGTTGAGATTAAAGACGCTGTTATCAAGAGCACTCTAAGCGCTGTTAGCTGGATTAAAGGTTTATTTACCAGTAATGATTCAACCGTAGCGAACGCAGCTTAATTAATGAACCTGAAGGCTAGGCCAGCTTTCAGGTATTTAAAAGGAATACTTATGAAATTACTCGCATTTATTAGAACGATGCTCGATTGCGTCTCGCCTAAAGTGATTGGTGTAGCCGAAATGGTCGCTCAAGTTGCTAGTGTGTTTGCCAGTATCAGTTGGTTAATCACACAAGCGCTTAGTTACTTAAAACTAAAACTGGATGAATAGGAGAAGGGTCATGAAGTACGTAACGACTGAACCGTTAACGGCTGAGCAAGTACTAGAAAAGGCGATTGAACTGATTGACGCTAAATATACAGTTGGTGCCAAGTTCACTTGCTCGCAAACAACGAAAGATTATTTGAAATGTAAGCTCGGCGTATATGAAAAAGAAGTGTTCGCAGTGCTGTTCATGGACAGTCAACATGGGCTAATCGAATACAAAGAAATGTTCTTTGGCACCATCAATGCTGCTGCCGTTTATCCACGGGAAATCGTTAAGTTAGCATTAACGTTAAACGCTGCTGCTGTCGTATTGGCACATAATCATCCTTCTGGCTTAAGTGAGGCTTCACTTGCTGACAAACAAATAACTGAACGCATTAAAAAGGCACTGGCGCTGATTGATATCAACGTTCTAGATCACATCATCATTGCCAAAGAGCCATTGTCGTTCGCTGAAACGGGCCTACTGTAAACCACATCTAAAACCATAACTACACATTAGGAATCAACATGAAACTGACCTTTAATAAGAGCCAGGGCTTTACTGTGCCGGAACAGTTAACCGCCATACTGAATGGTGAACTAACTAATATCGATAATGCTGAACCAGGTATTAATGGTATTACCTTTAACTTTCAAGACGATGATTACTCGGCTGAGCTTGGTGGCTTTCATCCGGTCGAAGTGCGCGTTGTTAATAGTGAAAACCTGTGGACCTTCGAATACATCACTGACTTTAGTTATCAAGGTGCATACCCTGAGCTGGTGAAAGATATCGACGTGTGTTTTCTTACTGGGCAGATTTACACTTTGTACAGTGGTTGTTTGCAGGGGAGTAGTGCGCGCGAGTTAATTGAGTTGTTCTTATCGAATTTCCTCAGTTACTTCGAAATGGATATCTTTACTGTCAGCGTTAGCTTTGATTGATGTTATTAAGCTCACCTGTGCGGTAAAACTCTCAGGTGAGTTAATGTTAACTTGGTGCGCAGTGCTGACGTTAGCTAAAAGTTATTTGTTATATTTTTTCTAATGTATAAGTTCTAATAGTATGAAACAAAGCAAACTATTCTCTTTATGTTTTCATTATACTAATGGTTTGATTCTTAGCGTTATTATCTATATTCTATTTACTCAAACACCATGAGAAAACGAAAAATTTAATGTTTCAACAAGAGGTTGTGCTTTGCAATAAGCTGTTATATGCCAATCAAATTTAAGGAGCAATTGTGATACCCAAAAAGTTCGATAAAGATGATATCTTCAAATACGGCAGCTTGTCTGATTTATCACGTACATTAGCTGATACGACGCTAGGCTTTTCAAAACTATCTGATTACAACGATCCATTTGAAAGTGAGTTTTCTACGTTTTTACATATGGAAGATACAGAGATGCGTTCAAACTTCATGGCACCTGATGTTACGAAAAATCATGAACCAAGTGCTTGGGGTTCTTATAAACGGATGAAAGACTGGATAATAAGCTACTTTAGCTCTCAAAGAGTAACTTGCTTTAGTCGTTCTCCAGTTGAGCCTCTTATGTGGGCGCATTATGCAGACAAGCACAAAGGTGTATGTTATTGCTTTGATAAGACAGTATTTGATGAACACTATACTTCTGGTGAAGTCGTATATTCTTCAAATTTACCTAAATTGCATTTGGAGTTTGGAATAACTAAAACTAACGAAGTAGAACGTTATCTAGAAAATATAATTCTCACAAAGTCCCAAGCTTGGGCTTATGAAGAAGAATTCCGTTTTTATATTCCAAGTAACGAGCCTGTACATAAATTTAATCCTGCAGCTTTAAAGTTTGTCATTTTGGGAATGCGTAGTTCTGAAAAAGTTAGCGAAGCTCACTTAATCGTCCATAGGTTTAATCAGCAGAATAATACTGATGTTAGTGTACTTCACGCTAATATGTCATCAGATCGTTTTGAAATGGAAATTAATGATAATGTGACTATCCACTCTGTTATCCACTGTCCGAAACCAAAGAAAAGAGATGACTTTGATTTTTGGTCAACAGGCATATAACACATATGAGCCTATTTCTCGTTAATACAAAATATAATTCGAATCAATATTACAGGTTAATTGCTAATGTCTCGAATGTCGCATTTATTGACGATAGCGTAACGCTAACAAAATGAAAAAAATGTGCGCATTCCTGATCTTAATTATAAAGAGTTTTGAGATACATTTTCTCATGTTAAAAAGTTTCTTTTGGATAAACTCCACATATACAATTAAAAATGATACTTTGTCGTTATTCGATATGGGAAAAATAATACCTCATGTTTTCTTAAAGTTATAATCATTATTATGAAAAATAAAATAGCTAATTTACTGATGGTTTTATTTGTAAGTTTGAATACAAATATAGTTATGGGAGAACAAATGAATAATTCATTTTTTTCATGGAGCAACTTTGTAGATAATTTCGGAGGGCAGATAGTCTCAGCTGAAGAAGTATTTACTAATATGATCAAAGGTGGGTTGAAAGAAAACTCTCTACTAAAATTCGATTTTCACTTCATTTCGAATGACAGGAAAAATATCGAAGCCTTGAACGTATTTCTCAAAGAACATTACTTATACACATTTGAGTCTATTATTGAACGAGAAGACAAATTGTGGGAATTATCAGGTTTAACCAATAAAATACCAGTTACATCAGATAATTTAATGTACTGGGTTTTAGATATGCACAAAAGAGGATACGAGTTTGATTCCGAATTTGATGGTTATGGGGCACCATATGATCCTGAGGAGCAAAGTCAGCCTGATTTTAGCAATGATAAAGAAGATTACTATTTTGATTTAGGAATAGAGCGATACAATGCTGGAGATCTTAGTGGGGCTATTATTAATTGGAGTAATGTAATAGAAATTAATGGGAAAGAGGTGAATTCCTATTACTCTAGAGCAATTGTGAAAAATGAACTTTACACTTGGAAATCTGCACTTAAAGACTATGATGAGGCAATAGAAATAGCACCAAATTTTATTAGTGCATTGTTGAATCGAGGTAGCTTGAAAGATGAAAATGAAGACTATGAAGGTGCCATTCAAGATTATGATCTTGTAATAAGTAATAAACATTCTAATGAAGATGACCTCAGAAAAGCCTATTTCAATAAAGGGAATACTTACCTTAATTTAAACAAAAAAAATGAGGCATGTAAATATTGGAAAAATGCCAGTGAGTTAGGTGCTGAATATGCAAATGAACGCATACAAAAATACTGCGAAAAGCCATAACAAAAACATGAACCAGACTCGGTATAAAGCTCTTTTTTGGATATATAAACATTATCGATACAAAACCTAATCCGAAACAACATTTAGTCCTCACTTGCTAACTTCTGCTTTGTGGCAGCTAGTGACCTTAGAAAGATGAACACTGGTAGGCTCTTTACATGCATGTTTCGGGAAACTGCTTAGTTAACTGTTACTTGTAAATCACGCTTTTATAAATGTGATGTAATTCTATTAATCTCTGGTTTGAGTAGCTATTTATAAAAGGGTGACTCAAATGGAGGCATGTCGCTATTTTTAGAATGCTATCGAAATAAGTTTCACTATCAAATATTGAAGTGTAAATAACTTATCTATTGTTTATCTTATCTAAAACCCATTGTTCAACATCAACTCTAACCCATGCTACAGAACGAGAAGATAACTGTATCGGGCTTGGAAATTCACCTTTGTTTTTATAAGTGTATATCGAAGATCTCGATAGCCCTGTCATGCTCATAACTTCTTTGATTCTAATTAAATCGCTAGCTTGCTTATCACGTGTTTGAGTTTGTTCAATACTCATTTTTTGTTCAGGAATATTTGCTATGGTTTGTTCTGATATACCTCGTTTTTTTAGTTGGGATTTAAACCCATCGATATGTCGCTTAACTAACTGCAATTCATTGATAGTGTTTTGGGTTTTAAATGATAATTGTTCTAAATACCCATTAAGAAGTTCAAACTCTAAATTATTCATGTCGGGAGCCTTTATATCTAAAGCTTTTACTATCGTTGTAATTTAGAGTTTTAACTAGTTAGTTCTAGATCTGGTTTTTGCTTTTGGTTCTTCACCGGTATTGGTTTACCATTAATTCTAAAAGCATCTTGGTAACGTATTTATAACTTCACTCATTTGTTCAAGGCTATAGCTGCCATATATAGCGCCAGTACCTGCACTCGTCTGACTATGCCCAGTAATATTATTTTGAATATCTGGTCTGATGTTATTGAGTCTCAAATGAGACATAAAATGATGTCTAAATGAATGAAATGGTTTTATACCATTTCGTTTTATACCAAGGTCATTTTTCAAATAATTACCAAACCATTTGCTGACCTGTACATTATATTTTCCTTCGTTGTTTCTTTTAAGTTTAGGGAACAGTTTTTTATGCCCATTCAACGAAGATATGTAATCAGTAATGCCAAGCTCTAGTAAATGAGAGTGGATTGTTACTTGACGACTAACGCCAGTTTTAATTGATTGGTCATCACCTTCGTTCGTCAATCTAAGGTATGGATACTCTTCATCTAAATAAACATCAGCAACATCAAGTTGAGCAATTTCTTCCGCTCTTGCACCCGTATAATAAAGGAGTAACGGAAGCCAATAGTGAGCTCGCCCATAATCAGCTTTTTTGGGACCGTAATGCTCAGTGAACAATTTCGAACTGAAAATAGCGAGAATTTCTTCACGTCGATAATCCTTTGCTGCACTCGCGCTATTATCAATTTTACCTGATAAATTTCTAGTCGTTCCTTCGACAGGGTTAACATCAATTAAGCCTTCGTCTTTAGCAAATGTGCACAAGCCAGATAATGCCATCATCTGATTTTTAACCGTTAAAGGGGATAAGCGGGGTAAGTTGTTTTTATCTGCTAGTTCGATTTGCCCTGTTAATGATAGTGACTTAATATCCTTCTTTTGCGTACTTGGTAATTGTTCCAAAATGGTTCTGAAACCAGCTATGTCACGCTTCGTAAGATTGGATATAAGGTGGTTAGGGGAGTATTTTATAAATTTATTTATACTTGTCGAATAATCTTTTATCAGTGCTTCTGCTGCGTCAGGGTCTCTTCGTCTTTTAGCGCTACAGTATTCTGTAAACAAACTTTCAACCGTATGCTCATTATCACCCGTTACGCCAGGAACAATACCTTCACCTAAATGTTTGAGACTTAACTCAACAGACGTTTTTTTGAAAGCAACATCACTAACCTTTAAATAGCTTTTAGCAAACTCAACAAGTAATTTACGGTAGCTTAAGCTATCACTAGTCAGCACTAACTCTTGACCTAATAACTCAGCCTCTAATTCATTACCGAAAGACAACCTAAGCTGTTCTATAGCCTTATCTATCTTTTTAACACCATTACCAGCTTTGCACTGAAAAGCAGCTCTACATTCTTTTGGCGTACGGCAGTAACTATCTTTTGGCTTTCCGTAATCGTCAAACTTAGATTTACAGCGGTTAAATACATTATCAATATCATCAAGTGGTAGGGTGACAGCATCACTGTTTATTTCAATACAGTCACCGATATTGTGTATAAATGGATTGCTAGAACTAGTCTTGAGCTCAGTTGCCTTTTTGGCTTGCCAATTGAAAACTAAGGCCTGAATAACACCATCGGTTATTTTAGATTCTGAATCGTGCAGCATTCGTGCTTTTTCGATAACAGCATCAAATTCTGCAAGTACTGCTGGTGCTTTTAATTTGGCTTCATTAGGAGATTTAGTAAATAATGAACGCTTTAATTCTGTCTTTTGAATAATATAACGTAGGTGAACAGGGACAACTTTACGTATTTTGTAAGTACCATGTCTATCTTTTGAAGGTTTTGCCATTGCGACCACTTTGTACCACCTTTTTGTACCACTTGTAGGAATAAAGCAGATACAAAATAGGTATTTAAACAGGTGAATTTGGCTTACATTACCATAACTTACTGTTTATAACGAAAAAACCCCAGCTAAAAAGCTGGGGTTCTAAAATATGGTGCTCGCTACGGGACTCGAACCTGTGACACCTTGCATGTCATGCAAGTACTCTAACCAACTGAGCTAAGCGAGCGGTGCTAGTAAATTAACTAACGGCGGCTATATTAGCTATATGAAATCTTAGTTGCAAGCTGTTTTGTTCTTTTCAATTTAATTAATGACTGTTTGCTTATTAATGCGCCAGTTCGATTCTTTTTTGTATGATTTTCAATCTCCATGCTAATAAAACTGCAGCTGCTGTTAAACCTAAAATAAAACCTATCCAGAAACCATAAGGGCCGATAGGGTCAACTATCCAGTCTGTTAACCCTAAAATCAGGCCGAAACTCAATCCAATTATCCAATATGAGAAAAAAGTAATATATAAAATTGATTTGGTATCTTTATACCCACGTAACGCACCGGCAGAAATAACTTGTATTGCATCAGAAAACTGAAATAAAGAAGCTAAAAACATTAAACTCGCGGCTAATTCAACCACTTTCGTGTCTATGGTATACATCTCTGCAATTTGATACCTAAAAACAATTGTAAAGAGCGCAGTTCCCATTGCTATCAACAATGACAATATCAGTGAGTAATGGCATATTTCTTTTGCTTTAGCCAAATCATTATTGCCAATTGCAAATCCGACTTGAATGGTTACTGCCATTGCTAAACTTAATGGCACCATAAAGACTAAGCCTGAAAAATTAATCGCTATTTGATGGCTTGCGACAACTTCAGCACCAAAGGGCACTAAAATAATGGCGACAGCAGCAAATAGACTTACTTCAAACAGTAATGACATTGAAATAGGAAAGCCAATGGCAAGAATCTCTTTTATTCCTTGCCAATCTGGCCAGTAAAAGCGCTCGAACAATGGCGCATTTTTCAATTTTTTTGAAACATAGCAATAAATAAACATTGAGATGAACATTACCCAATAAACTATTGCGGTAGCAATACCACAACCTGCGCCGCCAAGGGCTGGCATGCCAAATTCACCGTAGATAAAAATATAGTTTGCTGGAATATTAATTAACAAACCTATAATGCTTATAATCATTGTTGGCTTGGTATGCGATAACCCTTCAGAGTAGTTTCTTAAAACTAGATATAAGCAAAATCCAGGGCCGCCCCAAACGATGTAACCCAAGTAGTCGAATAATAATTGCTTTAATTGTGTTTCTAATGGAATTTTTTCAATGATTAAAGGTGTTATCAAATAATATAAAGCGATTAACAAAATCCCTAAACTTAATGCAATCCATGCAGTTTGATAAGTAGCTTTGGCAATATCATGGAATTTTTTTGCTCCTGCAAGTTGCGATACTATCGCGGCAAGTGCCATCACTAAGCCATAAATGGTCAATATTAATGGCAGCCAAACGCTACTTGCAACCGCTACCGCTGCCATATCTGTAGCACTAACTCGACCTGCCATTACTGTATCGGCAAAACCCATTAAATTTTGCACTAGTTGGGCGATCAAAATAGGGTATGCCAATTTCATTAGGCTTTTGGTGTTTATTTTAAAATTACTAATATTCATTGGGGAAAGGTACTTATAAAATCATCATTTTAAGAATAAAAATGATCAATATAAGAATGATATAGGTTTAAAGCAGTTGTGCAATGATTTCTCTTGTCAATTTACACTTTATAATAAAGAAGTAGGTTTTATGGATTGTGAATCTTTGTGGTTAGAATACTTGCTCGTCATCACTGTCAATGGAGAGTTGAATTTTTTGGTAATATTCGTCAATGTGCATATTCAAATGAATATCTTTGCAACAAGAAGGGCATTCCTCGTAGTAGTCTTGATCGCCTGCTGAAGCATCCAAGTTCAAATGTAAATGATGACCACAGTGTGGACAACTGATACGCATGTTTTTGATTTGCTGCAAAGTTGATTCTTGAGACATACATTCTCCTAGAAACTTTGATTAATGAATAGTTAAAGTATGTGCATTTTTTTGCAAAGTGCTAACTAATTAAGCGATAAAATTGTAAAAATCAGTTAACTTATTGTGCTTAATCGATATTTTTTTACCATTAATGTAAAGACAAAATTCGGGACAACAATGCTCTTGATTGATCAATATAAACACCGCCAAATAAGTTGGCGTGATTAAGTATATGATAAAAATTATAAATTAGTTTTCGTTGTTCGTAGCCCTCATCAAGTGGAAAAATATTTTGGTAGCCAAGATAAAAATCATAAGGTAATTGACCGAATAGTTCAGTCATGGCTATATCAACTTCGCGATCACCATAATAACAAGCAGGATCATATATTACTGATGATGAATCAGTGAAACCTAAGTTTCCTAACCATAAGTCACCATGAACAAGGGAGGGTTTTACTTCGTGGTGGTTTAAAGCATCGTGACAAATATCGGTGATATGATCAATGTTGCCTAGTTTTATGGATTTTTCGCTAAGTAATTGTAGCTGCCATGCGACACGTTGTTCAGCAAAAAATGTTTTCCAATTGCTACGCCAATTATTGGGCTGAAGGGTATCTCCAATATAATTATCGTGTTGCCAGCCAAATTGTCCATGAGATGAGCTCTTATGCATCATCGCCAATTGAGCACCTAAATGGTACCAGCTTTCGCTTGTTGCTTGAGAGAAAGGGATATAACTTAACACGATGAAACTTTTATCTAAGGTTGTCCCTGTTGCAATAACTTCCGGACAAGTTACTTGTTTTAAAGAGCGAATTTGGTCAAGGGCGTAAGCTTCTGATTCAAAATGATTGAAGTGACTTTTATCTTTTATTTTGACAAAGTAATTATGTTGATAATTACTCACCTGATAAGCTAAGTTTGTGTTATTCGCTGCAATAATGCGCTTTTTCTGAATAGCGAATCTATTACCCGTTTCTGCTTTAATTGCGTGTTCAATACATTGCCACATAACGCACCAATCAATTATTGACTCTATTTTACGAGTATAGTTAATAATTGAAAAAAGGGTTATTTTAAGGGGCTAACTGTTATCAATAATTAAGTGAGATATTTTATTAGGTATGCCATCCCATTCTTTCGCATCACCAGGAGCTGCAATTACTTCCGTTATTCTTGGCCATACTTTTGCTAATTCAGCATTAAGCTCAATAAATTCTTTTTGATCTTCAGGAACTTCATCTTCTTGGAATATCGCCCCTGCAGGGCACTCAACAGGGCATAAATCACAATCTATACAGTCATCTGGGCTGATCACTAAAAAATTAGGACCTTCAAAAAAAGCATCAGCAGGACATACAGCTACACAATCAGTGTATTTGCATTTTATACAATTGTCGGTGACTACAAACGCCATTAGTAACTCTACTTTTTGAATTTGGATGAAATGAATATTTTGAGTGGATCATACCTAGCTTAGTAATAATTTCAATTGTTGATTTAACTGAGCGGTATGTTCAGGTAAAATGCCCAAAATTTCATTTCTGCTTTTCGGAACCGCCATAATATGTTGCGTTTAACAAATATCCAATTACCGCTTGATCATGAAGAAGACCATATTAAAAAGGCTGTTCTTGAAAAATTATCAATTCGTGAAGATCAACTCGTTGACTTTACGGTACATAAGCGTGGATATGACGCACGTAAAAAAGCAAAAATAACATTAATTTACACACTTGATGTAAATACTAGCATTAACGAAGAATTGCTCGAAAGGTTTGCCAAAGATGAACAAGTAAAACCTAGCCCTGATATGAGCTATAAATTTGTTGCTCAAGCAACAGAAGTTTTAACTCAGCGACCAGTTGTTATCGGCTTTGGGCCATGTGGTTTATTTATCGGTTTAGTACTTGCTCAAATGGGATTCAAACCAATAATTTTAGAACGAGGTCAAGAAGTACGTCAACGTACAAAAGATACTTTTGGTTTTTGGCGCAAAAAAATTCTCAACACTGAATCAAATGTGCAATTTGGTGAAGGTGGCGCAGGTACATTTTCTGACGGAAAATTGTATAGTCAAGTTAAAGATAAAAAGCATTACAGCCGTAAAGTATTGCATGAATTTGTTGATGCGGGTGCACCTGAAGAAATTTTATTTGTCAGTAAACCTCATATTGGTACATTTAAACTTGTAACCATGATAGAGCAAATGCGCGCTAAAATTATTGAACTTGGTGGTGAAATTCGTTTCGGGCAACGTGTTGATGAGTTTCATTTTGATGAAAGCCAAGGCGCAGAAGGAAGTAAACGAATCACAGGATTAACACTTGCCAGTGGTGAACGTATAGACACAAATTATGTTGCGCTAGCTATTGGTCACAGTGCGCGCGATACGTTTGAAATGTTGATTAAAAATAAAGTATCAGTAAAAGCTAAACCATTTTCTGTTGGGTTTCGTATTGAGCACGAACAATCAGTTATTGACGACGCTCGCTTTGGTGACAATGCTGGAAATCCAATTTTAGGTGCAGCAGACTATAAGCTTGTTCATCATTGTAAAAGTGGTCGTAGTGTTTACAGTTTTTGTATGTGTCCGGGAGGGACTGTTGTTGCAGCGGCGTCAGAAGAAGGGCGCTTAGTAACAAATGGCATGAGTCAGTATTCACGTCATGAACGTAATGCTAATAGTGCTATTGTTGTTGGTATAGAACCTTCAGACTTTGCGAATAAAGACGACGCTTCAGATGTATTGTCAGGCATTGAGTTTCAAAGACGTTTAGAAGAAACTGCTTTTAAATTAGGTGGCGAAAATTACGATGCTCCTGTCCAATTGGTTGGAGACTTTCTTGCTGGCCGTAAAAGTGGTGAACATGGCGAAGTTACCCCTTCATATAAGCCAGGTGTTAAATATTGTGATTTAAGTGAAACTTTACCTGATTATGCGATTGAAGCCATTCGTGAAGCTTTGCCGGCTTTTGAGCGTAAAATTAAAGGTTTTTCAATGAACGATGCAACATTAACGGCCGTTGAAACAAGAACCTCATCTCCTATTCAAATAACGCGTGATAGAGAAACAATGCAAAGTCTTAATGTAGAAGGGCTTTATCCTGCAGGAGAAGGAGCCGGTTACGCAGGTGGAATATTATCAGCAGGAATTGACGGTATTAAAGTAGCAGAAGCTATCGCACTTGCTATGGTCACTGAAAAATAAAGATAATTAAAAGATAAAACAGTGCTACATGTTGCAAATACAGGGGAATTCCCCTATATTTGCGACCTAAAATATTTCTCAAAAGAAATAGTTATAATCATTGAAAATAAAATCAAGCGACGCTTCGTGTGCGCCGCCACTGAAATAAAGGAAAATTAATGCCTGTTATTACTCTCCCTGACGGTTCTCAACGCTCATTCGATAATGCTGTATCTATAATGGATGTAGCATTAGATATTGGTCCTGGTCTTGCTAAAGCAACTATCGCTGGACGTATTGATGGAAACCTTGTTGATGCCTGTGAATTAATTACCCAAGACGCCTCTTTGCAACTTATCACCAATAAAGACAGCGAAGGTCTTGAGATAATTCGTCACTCTTGTGCGCATTTATTGGGGCATGCTATTAAGCAATTATACCCTGATGTTAAAATGGCAATTGGCCCAACGATTGAGAACGGTTTTTATTACGATATTGATCTTGAAGAATCAATTACTGAAGATGATTTAACAAAAATTGAAAAACGTATGACAGAACTTGCTCGTACGGGATATGAAGTTGTTAAGAAAACAGGTACTTGGCAAGACGCGTACGATGCGTTTACTGAACGCGGCGAAACTTATAAATTACAAATTCTTGATGAAAACATCGAGAAAACAGATACACCGGCTTTATATCATCATCAAGAATACATTGATATGTGTCGCGGTCCACACGTACCTAGTATGCGTCATTGTCATCAGTTTAAATTAATGAAAGTAGCTGGTGCATATTGGCGGGGCAATTCAGACAACAAAATGTTGCAACGTATTTACGGCACAGCATGGGCTGACAAGAAACAATTAAAAGCATATATCGTTCGTTTAGCTGAAGCTGAAAAACGTGATCACCGTAAAATTGGTAAAACATTAGATTTATTCCATTGGCAAGAAGAAGCGCCTGGTATGGTGTTTTGGCATAACGATGGTTGGACTATTTATAAGACGTTAGAAGATTACGTGCGCTCGCAATTAGTCAAGTATGATTATGAAGAAGTTCGAGCACCCTTGATTTTGGATGTTGGCATGTGGGAGAAGTCAGGACACTGGGACAAGTACGGTGACATGATATTTTCAACAGAGTCGGAAAAACGTACTTATGCAGTTAAACCGATGAACTGTCCAGGTCATCTTCAAATTTTCAATCAAGGTCTAAAATCTTACCGTGATTTGCCATACCGCATGGCCGAATTTGGTTTGGTTCACCGCAACGAACCGTCAGGTTCGCTACATGGTTTAATGCGCGTACGTTCATTTACGCAAGATGACGCCCACGTATTCTGTACTGAAGAGCAAATACAGCAGGAAGTTGCCGCTTGTATTGAAATGGTATTCGATACTTATAAAACGTTTGGTTTTGAAGATATTGATATTAAGTTATCTACGCGTCCAGAAAACCGTGTTGGTTCAGAAGAAATATGGGATAAGGCAGAGCAAGCTCTTGCACTGGCGTTGGAAGACAAAGGAATCAAATTTGAATACCAACCAGGCGAAGGCGCGTTCTATGGACCTAAAATTGAATTCACATTACATGACTGTCTAGGTCGTGCGTGGCAGTGTGGCACAATTCAGTTAGATTTCTCAATGCCTGGTCGTTTAGGAGCAAGTTATGTAGGCGAAGATGGAGAACGTCATGAGCCAGTGATGATCCATAGAGCAATTCTTGGTTCACTTGAGCGTTTTATCGGTATTCTAATTGAAGAGTATGCAGGTAAATTACCTACATGGTTATCACCGAATCAGGTCGTCGTAATGAATATTACCGACAAACAGGGTGAATATTGTGAAAAAGTTGTTAAAAAATTAAAAGAAAATGGATTTAGAGCAAAGTTAGACTTGAGAAATGAGAAAATAGGCTTTAAAATCCGCGAGCACACTTTAAAGAGAGTTCCTTACCTTTTAGTTGTCGGTGACAAAGAAATGGAAGCTGGCGAAATTGCTATCAGAACTCGAAGTGGTGAAGATTTAGGAAAAATGTCTGTTGATGACTTTATCGCTAAGTTAAGTGAAGAAGTTAAAAAAAGGCAATAAACAAAGTTTCGAGCGGCGAGTTAATAATTACGAGTTG
>ENA-OSET01000355-OSET01000355.1-sediment-metagenome-genome-assembly--contig:-NODE-355-length-52419-cov-4.824596_pt1 | contig 52419 bp, 42 predicted proteins | sample MGYA00237882_ERZ534229 | MGnify/ENA primary metagenome ERZ534229 (study PRJEB26408, sample SAMN06266212) | sediment metagenome | isolation source: Hudson Canyon methane seep mesocosm | place: USA:Hudson...
CTATTCAAAAATAGTTATGCCTCGCATCTTATTCATTATCTTTGTTTTTTGAAAGAAATGAATTATTAGAACTCCCCTTAAGATATGAACACAGTGGAACAAAAGTTGAAATCGTTTGAAAGGCTACTCACCATAATGGATAAGTTGCGAGCAGAATGTCCTTGGGATAAAAAGCAAACATTAGAATCTTTACGTTACCTAACGATTGAAGAAACCTACGAATTAGCGGATGCCATCTTAGAAAAGGACATGGATGAAATTAAGGGTGAGTTAGGTGATTTAATGCTGCATATGGTGTTTTATTCTAAGATTGCTTCTGAAACGAATGACTTTGATGTTGCGGATGTGCTCAATACGGTATGTGATAAGTTGGTAGAACGTCACCCGCATATATATGGAGATGTAATAGCTGATACAGAAGAAGCGGTTAAGGAAAATTGGGAGAAAATTAAATTGAAAAGAGGCAAGAAATCTGTTTTACAAGGAGTGCCAAAGTCACTTCCTGCAATGGTTAAAGCTACCCGTATTCAAGAGAAAGCAAGAGGTGTAGGTTTTGACTGGGACAGCAAGGATCAGGTGTTTGAAAAAGTGAAGGAAGAATTTTCAGAACTGCACGAGGAGGTTGAAAAAAATGATGTGTCTGCAATCGAAGATGAATTTGGAGATGTATTGTTTTCTATGATAAACTATGCTCGTTTTATTGGAGTAGACCCTGAGCTGGCTTTGGAAAGAACCAACAAGAAGTTTATTAGACGATTTCAATACTTGGAAGCTGAATCAAAAAAAGATGGAAAAGAGATGGGGGAAATGACACTGAATGAAATGGATGAATATTGGAATAAGGCTAAGAAACTATAGCTAGGTTGCCATAACCATAAATTCCCATTTTCTTTTCATTCTATACTTCTTTGTTTTAAAAGGCCACATTACACATCCTAATCCCACGAGTCCAGCAGATGGAATTAGATGTTCTCTATAGAAGATGGGTTTGTCTCTATTGATTATAGAGTTAAAGGTAGTGATAAAAGCAAATGTAATTCCTGCAATAGGAAATAGCACACTTCCGTTTTTTAGAAATTGCCTTTTATAGGGGTCGATTACAGATGTAATGGAATTATATTTTACCCAAGTAGAGTCAATTAAAATGCTATCAAATTCTATTTCGTTTATTATTCCCATCTGAATATTGTTATGGTTTTTATAAACAATTGGGGATTTTTTGATATAATATACGCGTTTGGCACTTTTTCGTTTTCGCAGGATTAAAACATTCTCACTTTGCAAAGAATCTTGGGCATGGTAAGAGGGCATGGTTAGGAATGCAGCGAATAAGGATATGACGGTTATTTTTAAGAGCATTTTTGCTATTCATCAAGAACTATTTAAAGTTAAGTATTATTTTAACTATTCATGTAATTATTTAGATTTTGCATTATTCTAAATAGAAATTTTTAATGTACTTTGTAATATGCTTAAATATTTAGTTTTTATCGTTCTAATTTCAATAACGTATTGTGCAATATCGCAGAATATTATTCCTGCTTCAATGTCAAGTTTTATTGATAATACTGGAGAAGGTTCAATCGATCAAGTGTGGTTCACCCCCGAAGGTACGGTTGGTACGGTTGGGAAATTTCACAAAGTTGAAATAGGTTTTAAATTGGATAAAGGCGTTGAACTAGAGATTGAAAATTTTATTACGAAAAGGGCAAAAGGAATTAATCCATTTGACCCTGAACAAGTCGATTTGTCAGTAAAATTAATTGCTCCAAATGGAGAGGAAATAGTTACACATGGGTTTTATTATCTTCCCTATTTTAAGAACCCATTTAAAGATTTGTGGATTGCTGATACTACTTCTTTTAAGTGGAGAATGCGTTTTGCGCCAGATCAAATTGGCGCATGGAAAGGAGAAGTTGATATTCGTGTAAAAGGTTTTGCATCTGCAAAATCATCTTTCAAATTTAACTGTATTGAATCAGGACACAAGGGAGTTTTGAAAACAAGTAAGACTGGAACTTTAGCTGATCGTTATTTATATGAAAGTGAGTCTGGAAAAACCTTTATTCCAATAGGACATAACATTACAACTAGGGGAAAGGATGTGTCGTTGTTTAGAAATGAGTTGCATAAAAAATGGATAAATGAATTAAGTGATAATGGTGGGAATTTTTTCAGAATGGAATTACCTCCTGGTGGTGCTTTACCAGATTGGCCAACTTGGCCATATGATAGTACGAGTTATAAATCTTGCTTTGATTACTCAAACAAATTGGATAAGATGTTTGGGTTTGATGAGATTATTAATCTAGCAGAATTAAAAGAAATGTACTTCATCATGATGCGTCACCATGTTGAGGTTGGACCGAATGCGAGTTGGGGTGCCCCATGGGATAGTTGGACAAATAATCCTTATAAAAAAGCATTTAGTTTAACAACTTCTGAAAAATACTTTACTGATGAAGAAGTGTTTAAAGTGCAGAAAAATACCTTACGATACATTTTTGCTAGATGGGGGTATAGTCCAAGTTTTACATTTTATAGTTACCAGGAAATGGATATTTGGACTGAGGAAGTTGGTTTAGAAGAAAAGGCATCCTTGAATATTGTAGCAGATTGGATCAGTAAAACAAAAAAATACATCCAAGATGATTTACATTTCTTAAGCGATATGTATGTGTTTCCATTTACCTCCGGTTATCCTGCGTCTAAATTAAAGGAAAAATCATCTTCACCCGCAAAGAGAATGATTGAGGAATCTGATGTGATTTGTTTACACGCTTATCACAATGAGAAAAACCAAAATTATACTGCACGGTATAATTATATAGAAGATATGCTAGCGGGTTGGTCCGATAGTAAGCCAATTATTTTGGAGGAAACAGGACTTCAAATGCCCGATATATATTGCTGTACAGGTGTGGATTTTCACAACAATGTATGGAGTTCTTTATTTACTGGGTCTATGGGGACAGGTTTACATTGGAACTGGGACAGAGGGATTCATGCCAATGGTTATTATGTATCCTATAATCATGTTAATGCTTTCCTTGAGACTGAAAATCTCAGGACTGGAAATTATACGCAGCAAAAATGGAAAAACGACAATTCATCTAGTATGAAAAATGCTACGATTGAAAATTACGCATTAAAGTCTGGTGATAAAACAAGAGTTTTAGGTTGGGTGCATAATGCTACTTTTTATTGGCGAAATATGTTTGAAGTTTCTCCTTGCTTAGGTGAGCTGGTAGATGCTGGTAAAGTAAGTAATCCATGTAAAATGGAAGATAAGTCACCAGATTTAGGAGCGAAAGTAAAAGAATATTACAATTATAATAATCCCAATTTTCTCGATTCGTATTCCGACAATATAGGCGCTCATGAAGTCCTTGATCATCCAATTTTTAAAATAAAAGGTTTGAAAAGAAATTTTAATCGAAGGTATAATCCATGGGCAAAAAAACATTGGTATGAGATTTCCTACTATTCCACTCATGGAAAAGTCGATACTACAGCTGTTTCGACATTAATGGTTAGTACAAATATTTCTGGGGAATTAAAGCCCCGTGTTCCTGAGTTAACCAAGGATAATCCAGATTATTCGTATAAAATTGAATACATAGGACTAAAAAGAAGAGTAAGAGCTAAATTCTAATTGATTCTATTTAACGTTTCGGGTAAGCAACTTGCATGCCTAATCCGATGACACCAAAGTTAATAATATTTGCGGTACTTCTGATAATAGATACTTTACAACGGAACTAGATAGATTAGGAGAGCCTCTGCTTGAATGCAGCAAGCAACTTGTAGTTTACTTCTGCTAGCAAATATTATGGGCAAATAGACAGAACTTTCCCTTTCTGCTTTAAAGCATGTTGCTTACCCATTGTTCCTGGTAGTTTGATTAGTTTGTTAAACTACATTCACCAGATGTAATAACACTGGTACCTGATGCTCCCATATTTGAACACCATTCACTTGCATCATTTCCATTTAGTTTTTCAGTATCACTAATTGTATATGGATCTGGACCATTGTTTATTACAGATGTAAAAGTACAAGTACATGTGTATTCTTTTTTACAGGATGAAACCACAAATAGGATAAAAAGTATAAATAAAGTATTCTTCATAATAAGTTTATTAATTACCGCCAACTAATAAATAAGATTAATGATTATACGTTCTCGATAACCATAGCAGAAGCACCACCTCCACCATTGCAAATACCAGCAGCACCATATTTACCACCGTTTTGCTTAAGAACGTTTATAAGTGTTACAATTATTCTAGAGCCACTATTGCCTAATGGGTGTCCTAAAGATACAGCACCACCGTTAACATCTACTTTAGATGGGTCTAAACCTAATTTTTTTGTATTGTAGATTCCAACAACTGCAAATGCTTGGTTTAACTCCCAGTAATCAATATCAGAAACTTCCAATCCCGCTTTTTTCAAAGCAACAGGTACAGCTTTAGAAGGAGCAGTAGTAAACCATTCTGGTTCGTGAGCAGCGTCACCGTATCCAACTAATTTAGCAATCGGTGTTACTCCTAATTCTTCCGCTTTCTCTTTACTCATTAAAACCAATGCTGATGCACCGTCATTTAATGTAGAAGCGTTTGCAGCAGTAACTGTTCCGTCTTTTTGGAATACTGTTCTTAATTGTGGAATTTTTTCCATTTTTACAGCAGTATACTCTTCGTCTTTATTAACGATAATTGCATCACCTCTTCTTTGCGGAACTTCAACAGGCACTATTTCATCGTCAAATTTTCCAGCATCCCATGCAGCAGCAGATCTTTTGTAAGACTCTATTGCAAAATTATCTTGGTCTTCTCTTGTAATGTTATGTTCTGCAGCACATTTTTCAGCGCAAACACCCATATGAACAGCATTGTAAACGTCAGTTAACCCGTCTAATACCATCCCATCTTTCATTTTGACATCACCTAATTTTGTTGCATTTCTTGCATTATAGTAATGAGGAACCATACTCATATTCTCCATCCCTCCGGCTATAACAATAGCATTGTCACCACAAATAATTGATTGAGCTGCAAGACTTAAAGATTTCATCCCAGAAGCACATACTTTGTTTACCGTAGTACAAGGAACTTCATTTGTAATTCCAGCAAACATTGCTGCCTGACGTGCAGGAGCTTGCCCCAGGCCAGCTTGCAAGACATTACCCATGAAAACTTCTTCTACTGCGTCTGGTGCAACACCAGCTTTGTCTAAAGCTCCTTTAATTGCAGCTGCACCTAATTTAGTTGCAGGTACAGAGGACAATGCTCCGCCAAAACTTCCCATTGGAGTTCTTACTGCTGATATGATATATACTTCTTTCATTCTATATTGTTTTATTAATTATAATCCTAAAATTGGAGCACGAATGTAGGAATAATTAGTTGATTTTGGAAGGGAATTATATAAGCGGAAAAAATGATTGATGAATAAATTTATCTGCTAAATTTACGGTTGTGAAAAACAAAGAGCTGAAGAATGAATTATTAGAGTTGTGTAAGGATTTTGTTCAAGGCAGAATTCAAAATGCTGAAAATGCTATGCAAAATGCACAGCAATCAGCAAACAGTGAAGAAAGGTCTACTGCTGGAGATAAGCATGATACGGCTCGAGCAATGTCACATTTAGAACAAGAAAAAAGTGCAAAGTATCTTGATGAAGCTATTAAATTAAAAAGAGCACTTTCTGAATTGCTAAAAGCGCAAACTGCCGATGCGATTGATTTTGGAAGTCTTGTCGTTACCAATCAGGGAACCTATTTTATTGCTTTAAGTATTGGGGCTATTCAATTAAAGGACATTAATTATTTTATTGTATCTCCAACTTCTCCAATCGCTATTGCGCTTAAAGGTTTAAAGGCTGGTGATACGGTTACATTCAATGGAAGAAGTTTTATTATTGAAGAGGTCTGCTAGGGTGTCTAATTAGGTTTTTTGGCTAATATAGTCAAGCCAACTCTAATCTTGTAATAAGGTAATTTACTGTCTAAAAATTCAAAATACGGTTTTAAAGAGGTGAAATCTTGAATTTTTTTATGTGCTTTAATAACAGCAGCTTGCTCAGCTTGTGTGATAAATTGTTGGATGTCGACTTCCTCTCCATCAAAATACAATTTGCAAAGATGAGAGAAGACAGTTTCCTTCTTTAGCTCTCTTGTAAAACAAATCTCATCTACTGTCAATCCTTTTTTGTAGAGTTGTAAAGTATTATCTACTGTGTTTAATTTACTGTTCTTAAATTCCTCAATGGCTTCAATAAATAGTTGTCCGTATTTATCATATTTTATAATACTAATACCTTGAACTGCTAACATTTCAAGCTGTGTAGTTGGTTTTTCAGAAGTCATCTCTTTTAATGCTGCATCATGCAAAATGATATAGGCAGGTACTTTCTCTTTAACGGCGATTTCTCTTCTTACTTCTCTTAATACTTCGAAGAGTTCTTCGTCTGGAGAAAGCTTTTTCTTGGATGCCTTTTTTACAGCTTTTCCTTTAACTGGTTTATCTACTGGAATAGTCAATTGAATGGTTCCATCTTCAAATAAGACACTTCTTCCGTATTCAGTAATCTTTAATGTAAACGACTCGTCATATGCTATTTCAAAAACCCCTTGATTTAATAATTGAGTAGAGTAGTGCTGCCAATCCTTAAAACTCACATCCTTTCCAATCCCGTACGTTTTAATATTTTGAAAACCTCTTTGGTAAATATCTTGGTTAGCTGAGCCACGCAAAATATTGATCATCATGTTAGTTCCTATTTTTTGTTTGGTACGATGACATGCAGAAAGCGCTTTTTGCGCTATAATTTTTCCATCAAAAAATGTGGGAGGGTTTTTGCAAACATCACAATTGCCACAATTTTCGGGTAAATGTTCGCTGAAATAGGAGAGAAGTATTTTTCTTCGACAAGATGTTGCTTCTGCATAATTGAGCATTCTATACAATTTGTCAATATATACTTCCGATTTAGCTCCACCTTCTGCAAATCTTTTCAATACCATTAAATCTCTAAGGTTGTAATATAACATTGTAGTACTAGGAACACCATCACGACCAGCTCTACCAATTTCTTGGTAATAGCCTTCAATGTTTTTAGGGAGGTTATTATGTATTACCCACCTTACATTCGACTTGTCAATACCCATCCCAAAGGCAATGGTTGCACAAATGATATTGGTTTTATCGTTAATGAAATTTTCTTGGACTTTAGCTCTTTTGGTTGCGGCTAAACCAGCATGGTAGGAAGCGGCATTATAGCCATAGCCTTTTAAATCTTGTGCCATTTCATCTGCTCCCTTTCTACTCAAACAATAGATGATTCCCGATTCATTAATTCGATCCCCAATAAATTGATGAATCTCTTTCATTTTTTCTTTCTTAGGGATATTGGCTCTAACTTCTAAACTCAAATTTTCTCTATTAAAAGAAGAGATAAAAACCTTTGGTTGCTTTAGTCCAATTTGTTTGATGATATCCTTTCTAGTCGTTTTGTCTGCGGTAGCTGTTAAAGCTATAAAAGGAATGTCGGAAAGACGTTCTCTAAATTCTTTCAATTGTGCATATTCAGGTCTGAAATCATGTCCCCACATAGAAACACAATGCGCTTCATCGATAGCAACAAGAGAGATTTTGGCGTTAGATAACCAACTGTTGATAGAGCCAATTAATTTCTCAGGAGATAAATATAGAAGTTTGATGCCGCCAGATAATACATCTGATTCAATTTCTCTCTCTTCAATGTCAGATAGGGAACTGTTGTAAAAAGCGGCATTAATCCCATTAGCTTTTAGTGCTTCAACTTGATCCTTCATCAAGGAGATTAAAGGAGAAATAACAATAGTTAAACCTTCGCTAAGCATAGCAGGAATTTGGAAACAAATAGATTTTCCACCACCCGTTGGCATTAAAACCAACGTATCTTGGCTAGACAATACGGTCTGAATAATTTCTTCTTGTTGGTCTCTGAAAGTATCGTAACCAAACGAATTTTTTAATATTTCTCGTGCCTGCTGTAGCATTAGACGAAAGTACCTAAACGGCCTTAAATGATGAAATTATATTGACAATTTAGTTTTGAACAGGTTTAATGTCTTAATGCAAAGATGTTTTTGGAACTTTTTTAAAGGGTCTAAGTATAAGGCCTTGACTAAATAGATGAATTATGAAAAAACTTGTTTTAATGTTTACTTGTGCATTAATATATGTATCAGGAACAGCTCAATACGAGCAAGGAGTAATTGACTTGAGCTTCGGTACAGGGTTTGGTATTTACGGAGCTTCAACAAATGATGTTGATGAAGTTGATACGAATGGAGTTGATGCTGCTGCTGGTCTATTAAGTTTTAGAGCAAATTATGCGGTAATCGATAATTTGGCAATCGGATTAGTGTTGGAGAGAAATGGTTTTATCACGCCAAATGATAGTACAAATACAGATTCTTATGGAGCATCATTAAACTATAGATTCAGTACTCAATTTAGATTTGTAAATTCTGAAAAGAACTGTATAGCAATTAAAGGTGAAGTTGGGTATGGTTCTTTTAAGTTTGGTGACCGAATATCAAATGAATTCGTTGAAGGTAGTGGGATGACTTATGAATTCGGTTTAAATTTTGAACATTATTTTGGTGAGCACGTTGGTTTGTATTTGAATTTTGGATATGGAGGATACAAGTACAAAGAATTAGTTAATCATAATGGTGTAGTATGGAGAACTAACAATGATACAGATAATGTCGAATTTACCATTGGTGGTGTAAATTCAAGAATTGGGTTGCAGATAAAAATCTAGTATTTAAGAAGTAATTGGAGGTATGGATTATCGATAATCCGTACCTCCATATAAATTACACTTTTGCTACATTTGTAATACTTTCGTTTCGCCCGTTGGTGATATTAATATATACTCTTTTTGTGTTACTATTTTTTCAACAATTTTTTCTTTAATTACCGCATCCTTTTTAGCTGTTGGAAGTGTGTAGATTACGCTTAATGTATACGTGTACTGAACAGTTGGTTCAATTATTCCAGGGTTCATAACAATGTCGAAGCTCTTTGTGCTTAAAGGATCATAAAAAATAGAAGTATTTTTAGAAACGCGATTTACACTTCTTTTCTTCTTTTTTTTGTTTCCTAATGCTTCATACGAAGAGCTACTGTGTCCAGTGTAACTTTGGTATCTGTCTTGTGGGTAATACTCGTTAGTTTTTTCATTAACTTGTATGATGTCAATTTCATCTTGAATTTCTAAATCATGGTAAAAAGCAATTTTATCACCTAAGTGCTTTAGCATTTTGTCGCGCATAGTAAGCATATTTTCTTCGTTTTCTAAAATTACGTATTCAACTTTAGCCATATCGTATACTTCATAAGAAGCACATATTGCTATAATTTTATCAATTAATTCATGGTCCTTAAATTTGATGTGAATGTTTTTTTTAAGTTCAAATCCTTTTGGAATTTCAGTAAAGGTTTTACTAAATTTCTTTTTGACTACTGTGTCTTCATAACGAGGAATAAACGATATCATATCGACTACAATATTTGAGTTGCTAATGCCTATTTGGTTTAAACCTACTTTAATTGGATTTAACTTAGAATCGATTAATTCTGTTGCTTCTTGCGCAGATCCTCCTAGTTGTACAATCGTAAATACAACAATTTGAGCATCGGGCACAATATTCATCAAGGCACTAGCCTCAATTGTGAGTGTTTTAGAATTTAGGGATCGAACATTTTTGCCTCCTGGTCCACCAAAGTTAGATGGCATGTTTTTCATTTTCTCATAAACATAGTTTCCTGCTGTTTGAGAGATGGTAGAAGTTGAGATTCCGAAAACCAATAATAGTGTGAGTAAATTTTTCATGATGTGTGTTTTTAGTTTGGTCTATAGTTACACACCACAAATATTTTGGTTCAATTGTATTTTCAGTGAAATTACTTTAAAGCTATAAATTATAAATCAGTACTTATTATCTTTACTAGAAGAGATATTGGAATAGAACGTCGTAATCCCTATATTCGCGTACTTTAAAATTTGAATCGGAGATGGAGAAAATTGAAGCATACAAGCCTAAAAACAAAGTTAGAATTGTAACAGCTGCCTCATTATTTGATGGACACGATGCTGCTATTAATATAATGAGACGTATCATACAGTCAACTGGCTGTGAAGTGATTCATTTAGGTCATGATAGGAGTGTGGAGGAGGTAGTGAATTGTGCGATTGAAGAAGATGCAAATGCTATTGCTATGACATCTTACCAAGGTGGACATGTAGAGTATTTTAAGTATATGTTCGATTTATTGAAAGAAAAAGGGTCGGAACACATCAAAATATTTGGTGGAGGCGGAGGAACAATACTCCCTTCTGAAATAGAGGAATTACAAGCATATGGTATAACAAGGCTGTACCATCCTGACGATGGTCGTTCAATGGGCTTACAAGGAATGATTAATGACATGGTTTCTCAGGCCGATTATGCCACCGGAGAAAATCTCGATGGAGAAGTTGATCAAATTGTAAATAAAGACGTTAAATCAATTGCTAGACTGATATCTGCAGCAGAAAACTTTCCTGAAGAAAGTAAAGCAGTTATGGATAAAGTCCATACAATGGCCTCAGCAACCGAAACTCCCGTTTTAGGAATTACAGGAACAGGAGGTGCTGGTAAATCTTCATTGGTGGATGAATTGGTGCGTAGGTTTCTAATTGATTTTCCAGAAAAGGAAATTGCGATTGTATCTGTGGATCCATCCAAAAGAAAAACGGGTGGAGCATTATTGGGAGATAGAATTAGAATGAACTCTATCAGAAGTGAAAGAGTGTATATGCGATCATTAGCAACACGTCAAAGTAATTTGGCTTTAAGCAAGCACGTGGATGAAGCGCTACAAATATTAAAAGCAGCTAATTATGATTTAATCATATTAGAAACTTCGGGCATCGGACAATCTGATACGGAAATAATGGATCATTCGGATGTTTCGTTGTACGTTATGACACCAGAGTTTGGTGCAGCGACGCAATTGGAGAAAATAGATATGTTAGATTTTGCAGATGTTATCGCATTGAACAAATTTGACAAAAGGGGTGCTTTGGATGCGATTAGAGATGTAAAGAAACAATATATGCGGAACAATGATTTATGGGAAACACCCATGGATCAGATGCCTGTTTACGGTACTATTGCCTCTCAGTTTAACGATCCAGGAATGAACTCACTTTATAAAGTGATAATGGATAAGTTGGTAGAAAAAGCAGGAGCAGATTTACCTTCTACTTTTGAGATTACAGAAGAAATGTCTGAAAAGATATTTGTAATTCCACCAAAGCGTAATCGATACTTATCCGAGATTTCTGAAAGCAATAGAGGGTATGATGAATGGGTCGATGCACAAGTAGCTTTAGCAGATAAATTATGTGCTATTGACAGAACAGTGAAGACGTTGGCTGAAGAACCAGATGTTGTAAAAGTATTACAGGCGCAGTACGATAAATTGAAATTGGATTTCGATCCAAAGAACATGCTTATTATTGAAGGATGGCAAGATAAGGTTCAGAAATACAAAGAACCCGTATATAAATTTAAGGTAAGAGACAAAGAACTATCGATTGAAACGCATTCGGAAAGTTTATCGCATTTACAAATCCCTAAAGTGGCTTTACCGAAGTACACTGGTTGGGGAGATGTGTTAAGATGGAGTTTACAAGAAAATGTTCCAGGAGATTTTCCTTATACAGCAGGATTGTTCCCGTTTAAAAGAGAGGGTGAAGATCCAACAAGAATGTTTGCTGGTGAAGGTGGCCCGGAAAGAACTAATAGAAGGTTCCATTATGTTTCTAAAGGAATGCCGGCAAAGCGCTTGTCAACTGCATTTGATTCGGTAACACTCTACGGAAACGACCCAGACTTAAGACCAGATATTTACGGGAAAATTGGTAATGCAGGTGTTTCTATAGCCTGTTTAGATGATGCAAAGAAATTGTATTCAGGTTTCGATTTATCACACCCAATGACTTCGGTGAGTATGACAATTAATGGTCCCGCGCCAATGCTGTTAGGGTTCTTTATGAATGCTGCAATTGATCAAAATTGTGAGAAATACATTAAAGAAAACGGTTTAGAAAAAGAAGTAGAAGCAAAAATTGCAGCTATTTACAAAACCAAAGGCGTTACTCGTCCTTCATACCAAGGAGAAATTCCTGAAGGTAATGATGGTTTAGGATTATATTTAATAGGTGTAACTGGAGATCAGGTTTTGCCGGCCGATGTTTATGCTACTATTAAGGCAGAAACTTTAACCAAGGTTAGAGGAACTGTACAAGCAGATATATTAAAAGAAGATCAGGCGCAAAATACGTGCATATTCTCTACAGAGTTTGCTTTACGTTTAATGGGCGATGTTCAAGAATATTTTATTGAGAAAGGAGTGCGCAATTTCTATTCAGTTTCTATCTCTGGTTATCACATTGCGGAAGCGGGTGCCAACCCAATTACGCAATTGGCATTAACACTAAGTAATGGATTTACTTATGTAGAATACTACTTAAGTAGAGGGATGGATATTAATAAGTTTGGACCAAACTTATCATTCTTCTTTAGTAATGGTATCGATCCAGAATATTCTGTTATTGGACGAGTAGCTCGTAGAATTTGGGCCAAGGCAATGGCTAAGAAATATGGTGCATCTGCAGGCGCTCAAAAGCTCAAATATCACATCCAAACATCTGGTAGAAGCTTGCATGCTCAGGAGATTGACTTCAACGATATTAGAACAACTTTGCAAGCTTTATATGCGATTAATGATAATTGTAACTCATTGCATACCAATGCTTATGACGAGGCTATTACAACCCCTACTGAAGAGTCGGTAAGAAGAGCAATGGCAATACAATTAATCATTAATAAAGAGTTGGGCTTATCGAAAAATGAAAACCCTATACAAGGTGCTTTTATTATTGAAGAATTAACCGATTTAGTGGAGGAAGCTGTATTAACCGAGTTCGACAGAATTACCGAACGAGGTGGTGTTTTGGGTGCAATGGAAACGATGTACCAACGTAGTAAAATACAAGAAGAAAGCTTGTATTACGAAACGCTAAAACACAATGGAGATTTCCCAATTATTGGTGTAAATACTTTTTTGAGTTCTAAAGGTTCGCCTACGGTTTTACCAAAAGAAGTGATACGTGCAACAGAAGAAGAAAAGCAATATCAAATAGCGATGTTAAACGAATTACAAAAAGGAAATGCATCCAAAACAGATGCAGCTCTTGCTGAAATTCAGAAAATAGCTATACAAAACGGTAATGTATTTGACGCTTTAATGGAAGCTTCTAAATATTGTTCGTTAGGCCAAATTACTGAAGCGCTGTTTGAAGTAGGGGGGCAATATAGAAGGAATATGTAATTTTGTAAATGAGAAATAATATAAAATGGTATAAAATAGTATTGTTTTTCATTCTAACTTTTTCGTTTGGAAATTCATTTTCACAAGATGAGGGTAAAATAGACAGTGTTTTACAGATTATTAATACCTCAAAACATGATTCTATTCGAATCATTCAATTCAATCTTTTATCTGCATATGTAAGAAACAAGGATGCGAACAGAGCAATTGAATTTGCTAGGAAATCTTTAAAAGCTTCTAATACATGTGATTGTCCTAAGTACCTAGCAAACCCTCGTGATGCAATGGGGTTGTCATTTCAGATGTTATCACAATATGATTCAGCTATTTTTTATTATAATGAAGCTCTGAGAATTAGGAAAGGGCTAAAAGATAGTGTTGGAATAGGGACTTCCTTGAATGATATTGGAGTTGGCTATTATTATCAAGCTAACTATGAAAAAGCAACTCACTATTTCAATGAGTCCGCTAAAATAAAAGCGTTGACTGGTGATTCGGTTGGAGCAGCACAATCATTAAATAATACCGGAATAATGTATGATATTGCTGGAGATCCATCCAATGCAATAAAGATGTATTTGGAGGCTTTAACGATTTATGAAAGCATGAATAATAGAAGTATGATTATGGGAACTTACCAGAATATTTCATTAATCTATAAGGGGCAAGGTAATAATGAAGAAGCCAAAAATTATATCAACCAATCTATAGAAATAGCATTGGAGTTGAATGATAAGAATGTATTGGCTAGTTGTTATGATAACCTTGGGGTAATTTATGATAGTGAGAAAGAATATTTAAAAGCTTTTGAGTTTTTTCAATTGGCATTAAGTAATGGAGAAGAGGTTGGTAATGAAGCGTCTGTTGCAAGAAGTTGTACGAACCTTGCGGTTAATCTTGAATATCTAAATGAGTTTGATTTAGCTTTGGAATATCATCTTCGAGCATTAGAAATAAAAAAGAAGACAGGGAATTTAGCTTCATTAGCTGTTGCTCAGTTAGGTATTGGAGGTTTATATAGACAATTAGGTGAATATTCAAAATCAATAGAATATTTTACATCGGGATTGGAAAATGCGAAAACTTCGGGATATATGCAGTATATCCAAGATGGGCATAGTGGCTTGTCAAGAGCATTTTTTGCGACAGGAAAGTATAAAAATGCGTATTATCATTTGGAGCAATTTATGATTTTAAAAGATAGTGTTTTAAACGAGGATAACAGTCGGATGATCACAGAAATGGAATCAAAATACCAAAACGAGAAGAAGGAGTTGGAAATCGAAAAATTAGAAGCCAAAAATCAATTAAAAGAAGAGGAAATAGCTAGACAAGAAATTGAAATAGAACATGAAAAAGTAGTTAGTAACCAACGAATTTTGTTATTGTATGGGTCTTTAGGTGTGTTGGTTTTGGTTCTGGTGTTGCTGTTAATAGCATTCAGAGCTTATAAGCAGAAAAGAAAGGCGAATGAAATAATTTCAAAACAAAAGGCTGAAGTTGAGAGTCAAAAGGAAGAGATAGAAGAGCAGCATAAAGATATAACAGATAGTATAAACTATGCAAAAAGAATTCAGGCTGCAATTTTACCTCCTGCTAGAATTGTAAAAGAATATTTAGAGGAATCGTTCATTCTGTACAAGCCCAAAGATGTTGTCGCTGGCGATTTTTATTGGATGGAAGTAAACGATGACACCGTTTTGTTTGCAGCTGCTGATTGCACTGGACATGGAGTTCCAGGAGCTATGGTGAGTGTTGTTTGTAATAACGCAATGAATAGGTCAGTAAGAGAATTTGGGTTGCGACAACCAGCAAAAATATTAGATAAGGTTACTGATTTAGTAATTGAACAATTCGAAAGAAGTGAGGAAGATGTGAAGGATGGAATGGACATTGCGCTTTGCTCTTTAAATGGAAACAAGCTTGAATTTTCTGGAGCGAATAATCCTATATGGATAATTCGAAATGGAGAGGTGTTGGAAACAAAAGGAACAAAGCAGCCTGTTGGGAGGTATGATAGAAGGATGCCATTTGATAACCATTCTATGAATCTTCAAGAAGGTGATTCTATATATGTTTTTACTGATGGGTATGTAGATCAGTTTGGCGGCGAAAAGGGTAAGAAATTTAAATCTAAAGCATTTAAAGAGTTGCTCCTTTCCATTCAGTCGAAATCAATGGCTGAACAAAAGAATGTCATTGAACAACATTTCGAGTCTTGGAGAGGAGAGCTAGAACAAGTGGATGATGTATGTGTAATAGGGATTCGTATATGAAATTATTTTATTCCATAATATTGTTTTTAATAAGTGGATTAGTTTGCTATGGTCAATCCTATGTGGATTCGTTAGAGATTGAATTAAAAACGGCGATGTCGAATGAAGAAAGAATTAGCCTAATAGAGAGATATTTATACGATTTAACATATCACAATCCAGATACTGCTTTATACTATGCTAATTACGGAATTGAATTGGCCAAAAAGGAAGGAGATTTTCGTAGTGAAGTTGTTTTTATAAGTGCTTTAGGAGACTGTCATATGAGACTTTCGAATTATGCATTGTCGCTTACGCATTTATTTGAAGCAGTTCAATTAAATGAAAAGTTGAATGATTCCGCTATTTACAGGTATTTGTACAATAATATTGGTAATGTTTATCGGTACAGTAATCAATTGGAAGAGGCGAAAGATTATTATGCTAGAGCATTAAATGTTAGTAGGTTAACGCATGATTCTTCTGGGATGGCATTTGGCTTTAATAACTTAGGAATAATATACATGATGAATAGCGAATATCCTATGGGAATGTCGCTATGGGGTAATTCTCTTAATATGAAGTTGGCAATAGGAGATTCTATAGGTGCTGCAACTACAATGAGTAATATGGCTATGTATTATAGAGATGTTGGAGAAACGGAAAAAGCTTTGGATTACTTTATTCGATCAGTTGAGATTAAGAAAAATTATAAAGATTTTAGTGGGATTTCTATAGCTTACGACAACCTAGGGGAGTTATACTTAAAGCTTGAAGATCATAAAGTAGCAATAAATTATTATAAAATGGCCTTAGATCAGGCAGAACTGTCTAAGTCTAAGAGATTAGTGAGTGTGGCTTATTATAATTTATCTCAAGGCTACAAGTTTAAAGGAGATTATGAAGAGGCATTGGCTAATTTTGAAATATATAAAAAGATGGAAGATTCAATAATGAGTCAAAAAACTTTGCATGATTTATCCATTGCTGAATCCAAATTTGAAAATGACAAGAAAGCACTTGTGATAGAAAAAATGAGTATAAAGGAAGAGGTGCAAACTGCAAAAATAGCGCATCAAGATGAAGAGGCTAAAAGACAAAATTTAATAAAATGGATTTTTGGTTTTGGTGCATTAGTTATGCTGTTATTCGGTTTAGTTATGCTTAGAAATTACAAGCGTAAAAAATCCGATCATAAGTTAATTGTCGCACAAAAAGTAGAGGTGGAAGAACAGCATAAGGAAATTACCGATAGTATCGATTATGCCGAACGTATACAGTTCAGCTTTTTGGCAACTAAAAAAATGTTAGATGAAAACCTTGGCGAACACTTTGTGTTTTTTAAACCCAAAGATGTAGTAAGTGGCGATTTTTATTGGGCAGATAAATTATCTAATGGAAATTTTGCAGTTGTAAATGCAGATAGTACTGGCCATGGTGTACCCGGAGCTATTATGAGTATTTTAAATATTTCTTCTATAGAAAGTGCAATAGAACAAGGTTTAACCAATCCTGCGGAAATTTTCAATGAATCACGAAAGAGGATTATCGAGCGCTTAAAGAAAGATGGGTCAGTAGAAGGTGGTAAGGACGGTATGGATGCTAGTATTGTTTGTTTTAATGCTGATAAAACTAAAATGACCTATACCGCAGCACAAAACCCAATATGGGTAATTAGAGATGGAAAATTAACAGAGATTAAACCAGAAAAAATGCCTATTGGTAAGCATCATAATGATGCTGTTCCTTTTGTTGGTGGCGAATGCGATTTACAAAAAGGAGATGTTATTTATACCCTTACCGATGGTTTTCAAGATCAATTTGGTGGACCAAAAGGCAAGAAGTTCATGGTAAACAAAATGCGAGGGTATATTTTATCTATTTCAAACTTATCCATGCAAGAGCAATATCAAAAACTAGACGAAGTATTCTCCAACTGGAAAGGTGAACTTGAACAAGTTGACGATGTATGTGTAATAGGGGTGCGTGTTTAATTAATAAAGGGTGGAATAAATGGATGCTGATGATATACAAAAAGCAAAGGATAGTTTAAATCAACATTATGATTGGCCTTGTGTTTATGAATTTAAATTTATTGTGCCTACTGTACCAAATCGAGAAAAAGAGTTGATTGCTATGTTTTCTGTAGATGTTGAGGTAAAAACAAAAACCTCTAAAAATGCGAAATACAGAAGTTTTACAATTAATGCAGTAATGCTGAGTGCAGGTGAAGTTCTGGAAAAATATGCTAAGGCTAGTGAAATTGAAGGTTTAATTTCTTTGTGAAATAAAACCAACTAAAATAGATGCCCATCTCACTAAAATCAACGACTAATAAATTAATCTGAAGTCAGATGGGCTTATCTTTAATTTGAAAATCAACTTTATTTTATCATCGCACCACCTTTTTTCTTCACTTTTTTACCTAGTTTTTCAAGACGTTCTTCGATTTCAGAAATAGCTTCTTGACCATCACCATCTATATGGATAATACTTTTTAAATCAAGAATTACTTTGTCATTTTTGATCTTTTGGGCAAAATCTCTCATCTTAGCTCTACTTAAAAAAGAGATTCTTTCCGATAAAGTAATAACCGAATCTGTACTTCCATCTTGATTATTTTTCTCAGTAATAGTTCCAGCAAATATCATTTGTCTTATATGCTTAAATGATCTCACTTCGTTTTTATAAATGGTAATCAATAAAGAAACTGCAAAGCCAACACCAATTCCAATTAATAAATCAGTAAAAATTATTACTAATAATGTTACCATAAATGGGATAAATTGACTCCATCCTCTTCTGTAATAATCAATAAACATAGAAGGTTCCGCTAATTTTAGTCCTATAATTATCAATATAGCCGCAAGAGCTGAAAGAGGAACATATTCCATAATGCCTGGAATAAGCAATACACTTAATAAAAGCCACCATCCATGCAAAAATGCAGAGAGTTTAGATTTCGCTCCCGATTGCAAGTTTGCTGATGATCTTACGATAACTTGTGTTACCGGAATCCCACCTATCAAGCCGGCTACAAGATTACCAAAACCCTGAGCTACAAGTTCTTTATTTGGAGGACTGTGTCTTACTTCAGGATCCATTTTGTCCGTTGCTTCCATACAAAGAAGTGATTCTAGAGAAGCTACAATGGCTAAAGTTATCGCGAACAAATAAACTCTAGGGTCAGTCAATACACTAAAATCTGGCGTATATCGAAATACATCACCTATTCCTTCAATACCTCCCAGGTCAACGAGGTGGTTTTGACTAATATTAAATTCTCCACCTTCCAGTGCAAGCACCATTATTGCTCCAGAAACAACTATCACCAGCGGAGCTGAAATAATAGTAGCCCACGAACTGTTTTTAATAAACTTAAGCCCCCAAATTAAAGTAATCAGTATCCCTATGATAAATATAATTGTAGGTCCATAAGCAATCGCTTCTGAACTAGTAAATAAGGAATGAAACACATTGCCTATTTCAGTAAATGTGTTTCCTCCATCGGCCTGCTCAAATGCTAAATCTCCTTCATAATCTTTGTCGTAGCCAAAAGCATGCGGGATTTGTTTAAGAATAATAATAACACCAATTGCGGCTAGCATACCTCTGATTACTGCTCCTGGAAAGAAAGCAATTAATTTACCTAATTTAGCTAGCCCTAGAATGATTTGAAATACACCGGCTAAAACAACTGCTACAAGGAACATTTGAAACCCTTTTTCTTCATCTATTCCTTCAAAATATTGAATAGCTCCAAATACTATTGCAACTAGACCGGCAGCAGGACCGCTTACTCCCATAGCTGAACCACTAAACAAGGTGACTACAATACCACCCACTATACCGGCAATTAACCCAGATATTGGATCTGCGCCAGATGCAACGCTAATCCCCAGGCACAGAGGCAATGCAACTAAAAAAACAACAATGGAGGCGGGTATATCATTTTTTAAATAATTAAAGTTGAATATTTTATTTTTCGAATTTGACATATACTTAGGGTAGGTTGGTTGCCCAACAGATTAAACATTTTTGTAGTTTGAATAAAATTTGATTCTTTTTTTAGCAGCACAGCTACAAAAGAATCGAGTAGCTGAAGAATTCAGCTGAACGCATGAGTGAATTAACTTAATTCAGGAGGAGGTGAGCTAATCTCAATTAGATAAAAATGAGGCAGTTTACAAGGGGGATAACTAATAGAACTGATTAAAGAAGTATTACTGTGGGCTTCAGGAGCCCTGTGAAAAAAATCATCATTGAATATTTCTTCATTTTCTTCAGCTTCATTTTCACTCTCTTCATCTAAGTCTATTTCAATCCATTCTGAGCAATACTCACTTTCGGTAGATATAGATTGAATGAAACTAGGAAATAGGAGGTTTGATACTAGTAGTAAGAAAATAAATTGAACGCTTATCCTTTTCAAGGATAGGGTAAAATCTTTACAAATGCTATTATTTCGAGTAATCAAAAAGGAGTAATTTATGTACAAATATAACTAAATCTACTTTAATTATAAAGTTAAATATATGGTTAATGTGATTTTTTTGTTTTGTACAGATAAAAAGATTCTAGTTTTATTATTTATAAATTATTGTTTTTATTTGGTAGACAATAATATATATCATTTGGTAGTCAGAAAATTATTCAATAAAGGTTATCATTTATCAATTAAAAACCTTTCATAAAAAAAGCCCTTTGTTCTCACAAAGGGCTTTTTTTTATTAAAATAGAAAACTATTGTATAACTATCTTTTTGACAGCAGTACCTTCTTTAAAACGTACAGAAGCAAAATAGATTCCTTTAGGTAAATCTAAGTTAGAAACAACAATATTAGTTGCGTTAATGTTAGATTCTGTTCTTACCACTTTACCTTCTAAAGAGTAGAATAAGATAGAAGAAATTGGGTTGCTATCTTCAGAAACAAAAGAAATCTGATCAGAAGCCGGATTAGGATAAACACTTACTTCAGTAGCAGAAAATTCTTCAACTGAAAAAGGTTGCTCTAATAAACCTCTGTATAATCTAGGCGATAAATATCCTTGGATTGTATCACAATAAGTAATTGCTCTATCTCTAGCAGTCGCATAACCAAAGTTTTGGTATAAGTATTGAAATACTGGGTTAGTAGCATAGAAGTTTCCAAGAAGAGCATTTCCATCTTGGCCCCAAGCATTAGCTTCAGCAACAGCAGCAACAGTATCTAACCATTCCCATGGTCCATTTCCGTTAGCGGCACCTTCAAAAGCAAATAATCCTTCGTCGCCAGCATTGCCATATACTCCATCGTATGCTGTGTTAAAAGCATTTGCACGTGTAGTGTAAGCATCAGAAATAGCGGGGGTTTTAAATACATCGTTGTTTCCAAAAGCATTTGCAATTCTAATTACATCACTTGCACCGCTAACTTCTACAACGTTTAACCCAGCACCAGGAACAGTTACCATTCCGTAGGTGAAAGGAGCGAAGTAATCTGCCTGTCCTTGCAAAGAAACGATTGGCATTTCACCAGCATTTAACCATGTTGAATCTCCAAGAGCACCACCAATATTGAATGTCATTAGAATATCGTCAGAGTAACCAGCGTGGTTGTCAGTGTTTAGAGCAGCGTTTCCGCCTAAACCACTGAAATCACCCATTATTGCAGGATCAACCATAAATACTCCATCCGTAACATTATAAAATTTAGGCAATTGAATTTCAGAAACGTCATTCAATGTAGCATAAGCTAAAGAGATATATCCTCCTGAACCTTGTCCACCTACAGCTATTCTTGTATCGTCAATTCCGTAAGTGTTTCCACCAGCAACATCCGATCTGAAAAAACGAACGCAAGTTTTAGCATCTTGCAATCCTCTGTAAACAGCTTGAATAATAGACTGAGCTCTTAATTCTTGAGTTGCTGCTTGAGGATTCCAACCTTGTCTGTAAGAAACAGAAGCAACAACATAACCTTGTTTTGCTAAACGTGTACACATTTCTACCGTAGCACTATCCGTTTTGTTTCCTGTTAATCCTTGATTGATATATCTAGGTAAGAAACTACCCGTGTGCAAATACAAAATTAATGGGCGATTTGTTTCTGTATCTCCTGTTGGTTCATAAATATCCATCAATAAGTCAGTAGCGACAGGTGTTCCTGTTAGTACCTCTAGGTTATTTCCGTATACTACATTGGATGTAACTGTAACACTACTGAAGAAGTCTGCATCCAGGTAGCGTGTTTGCGCAGTAGTTTCATGTCCAATAAGCGAAGCAAAGAATACTGCAGTTAAAAGTAGATTTTTTTTCATAATTTATTTTTTAGTTATTATTTGTTGTTTTTTATAAACGCTTTATAAATTTATTACATTACACTTTATCCAAGTCGATGGTTACGGATATATATGCCATCCTACCTACACGAGGTCCTCCATAGACTTGAAATTGTTTATTATTCAATATGTTTGATACTCCTAGTTTAAATATAGTATTAATTTTTGGAACTTTTCGATTAATTTGGGCATCTAATAAATAATAAGTTGGAACGAGACCTGTAAATTGAGGAGAACCTTCGTATAAGAAACCTTCAATCCACTTGAAGTTTACATTGAAGCCAAACTTCTTTATCTCAGTTCCTGTAACACCAATATTGAATTTGTGTTCAGGCGTGTTAAATGCTGGTATTATTGGGTCTAAGGAGTCTTTTGAGTTCAATTTGTTCCAAGAGTAGTTTCCTTGAATTTTGACATATTTTTTAAAGTAATAATTAATGCCGATAGAGAATCCCTGGGTAGTTACTCCGTCTTTTGCATTTGCTGCAATTCTATATGCGGTTGTTTTATTGGGGTTAAATAGGTTTGTAACTGGATCGACCACTGCGTCCACTCCAATGTTAAACCCAATAAAGTCTCTATAAAAACTATAGTAATATCCTGCATCTATATAAATACTTTTATTAATCAATGTCCGAAAACCAACTTCAAAAGTTTTTACTTTTTCGGGGACAATCGGAGCAACATTATAATAAACCAATGTGTCTGGGTTTTGAGAGTTTGCCAACCATCGAGCCGATTCTATTGTGGATAACGAATCATATCCGTTTAAGTTTCCTAATAATATTGCTCTACCCGTATTATAGTATAAATATTGATCCTGCAAGGTTGGGTTTCTTGTGGCAGACGAAAATGAAAATCGAAGAATATTATTAATATCAAATTTATAAACTAGAGAAGCAGCTGGAGAAAACACCATAGGAAAGTTTTCATTTTTATCTGCTCTAATGGTAGAACTTACTTTTAATTTATTGTCCATGAAGTCTTTTTCTAGTCCAAGATAGACTCCACCTTCTTGATTTGTTATTACTTCAGTGGAGTCACTAAACAAGGTTCCTCTAGACATTGGAGTATACATTCTGTAATTCCCACCAGTTCGAATATCTAGTTGGAAATATTTGTTCGTGTCCAAGGAGAATTGTCTTTCTCCATGAATGTGATATAATGCACTTTTATCGTAAAACTTAGAACCTCCTTCAGTGAATGCTGTTTTTGATGTAATACTATTAAATGCCGAGTCATATGAAGTTGTACCAGGCATATATCTATCATAGTTGTCATCATAAAGTATAGCCCCTGATATCGCAGAATCAGCTGCTAATCTAGTTTCAGCATGCCATATTTCTAGACTGTCAGAATATTGGGCCATAATGTCATCCGCTAAATCATAATCGTAAAATAAATAAGGGCCGTCTGGACCTATTAATATTTGAGCTGTTGGGAATCCTGGCAAAGCTTGAACTCTATCTTTAAAATGAGTTAGCCAGTAATTCGTATAATCTTTAGCCCATTGATCGTCTTGTTTTACAGCATTTTGCAAAAGTAAAGCAGTAAATACGGCATCATATGAATCTCCAGCATTTTCATGCGTCGCATATGCTCTAATGAAACCTTTGTCGGATTTATATTCTAGCTTGTTTTGAAAGAATAATACATTTTTTAAACTGTAACGGTTGTCACCTTGATAAACTGTTGTTCCTGTTCCAAAACTTGAAGACATAACGAATTGTGAGTTATCTTTAAACTTATGGTGCAAAGCAATATTTGCTTTTAAGTTTTCCGTACCATAATCAACGATATCTTTTTCTTCATATCCAGTTCTGTGAAAAATACCAAGTCCTGGGGAGTTTAGTTTTTGATAATCTGAAGTTTCACCAAAAGCAATTTCATCTCCATACCTATTAACAGCATCATAACCTCCCCAATTATTGATGGAGCTTTCACTTTCATAAATTGAATCGTAATTTTCAGCAACCCAATCATCAGCACGCAAATAGGATAGGTTAAATTTCATTGCCCATCGTTCCAAGCTGTCTTTGTTTTTAAACGCATGTGCATATCGAATAGATATATCAGTTAAATTTCTTTCTGCACCTTTTACCATTACGTTTAAACCTTGAAAAAAGAATGGGTCTTTTGTTTCCATACTAATTACACCATTAAATGCATTGGGTCCGTAAAATGCAGAACTAGCACCAACAATTAAATCTACCTTTTTTACATCCAGTTCGGATACACCTAAAAAATTTCCCAATGAAAAATTCAGCCCCGGGGCTTGATTGTCTACACCATCAATAATCTGCAATGAACGAACAGGAGAGGTCGAGTTAAATCCACGTGTGTTTATAACTTTAAATCCAATACTAGCAGCAGTTAAATCTACTCCTTTTAGATTTCCTAGACCTTCATAAAAGTCTGCAGAAGCTGTTTGTTTTATTTCTTGGACACCCATAGACTCAACTGTCAGAGCTGATTCTTTCTGCTTTTGAGAAATACTTATCTCTCTAATTTCAACAGCATCTAGTTGTTGACTGTCTTCTGTTAGCGTAATTTTTATTTTATCATTAGCAGATTTGACAATTAACTCCTCAGTATTAAAGCCAATAAAACGAATAATGAGTGTGATTGGATAGCTGTTATCTGATTTTAGCGTGAATTTCCCATTATAATCAGTTACACATCCATTAGATGTACCTTTTTCGAGAATGGCAGCGCCAATAATAGTTTCACCTGAAGATTTTTCAATTATTGTACCCTTAATTGTTGATTGGGTGAGGGCTGTAAGGTTAACTAAAGTTAACAATATAGTTACAAAAAATGATAGCCTAAATCTTGTTTTCATCTATTCAAAAAGTGAATTAACCGATATTTACATATGGTTAACCCTTTAATTTTTCACAAAGTAAGTTATTTTTTCTACATTTATGATGAGTATACAGGTAAAATGAATCAATAAATTAACATTGTTTAATAGGGTATATTGGGAATGGTTTATTTATTTTTTTTTTGAAAGAATATAGTTCCTATATTTAGCATACTTTACACCTATTAGTGAAAGATATAAAAGATCAATATTTATCAATTTACAGATTACTACTGTTTTTACTAGCCGTAATGATTCCCTTATTTGGGCTTGCCTTTGCTTACGGAAATCCAGAAGCAGTTAGTCCACCCTTATTTAAAGAAGTTTTAGCGCCAGTAGGAATATTTATATTAATTGCTAGTTTTAAATTTTCATGGGTTAAGCGTAACATGCAAAGCATTATGCTTGTCTTGTATGTTGTAGTTGTAATTTGGCAGCTTTTCGTGCTTAAAATGAATAAATTCAATCCCAACAATGATCTAGGATTTTTGGTAGTTATTTCGGCAATTACTGTAGGGTTTGAAAGTCGAAAATTATTCATTTCATTCATATCAATATTATTTGTTTTAATGACTTCATTCGTGTTAATAAATGAGGTGGAAGAAGGGGTTAGTAAACTTATATTTATAATAACTGTTTTTTCTGTATTATTCATTTCCTTTTTGGTAAATAATCGAAAATTTAAAGCTGAAAGTAGTGTCGGAGAATTTACAGCTCAATTAAAGGAAAAAAATAAAGAGATCACGGATAGTATTTCGTATGGGAAGCGGATTCAAAACGCTATTCTTCCAAATAAGGGATTGGTAAATAAGTATTTTCCAGATAGTTTTGTGTTCTATAAGCCCAAGGATATTGTTGCAGGTGATTTTTATTGGATGGAACAAGTAGGAGACCACATTTTGTTTGCAGTTGCTGATTGTACAGGACATGGAGTTCCAGGAGCCATGGTTAGCGTTGTCTGTAATGGAGCATTGAATAGAGCAATTCGAGAATTCAAATTAACAGCTCCCGCAGATGTTTTAGATAAAACAACAGACTTGGTTATTGAGGCTTTTTCTCAAAGTGATGATATGGTAAAAGATGGTATGGATATATCACTTTGTTCTTGGAATTTAAAAACAGGCGATTTTTGGTTTTCTGGAGCGAATAATCCAATTTATTTAGTGAAAGGAAAAGAGAAGAAAATAGAAACATTTTCAGCTGATAAACAGCCAATAGGTCAGTTTGACAAAAGAAAACCTTTTACAAATGTAAAGGTTGATTTTGAGAAGAATGATACGCTTTATCTTTTTACGGATGGTATGGTTGATCAATTTGGCGGACCAAAAGGTAAAAAGTTTAAGCATAAAAGATTTAAGGAATTACTACTATCTATTAACCATAGAACGTCCAAAGAAAAAAAGCGTGATATAGACACAGTCTTTGAGGAATGGCGTGGTGAAATGGAGCAAGTAGACGATGTTTGTATCGTTGGAATACATTTGTAGTTATCTGAAGTTAATTTTGAAAATCAGAAAGAAAGTCTAGAGCAGATTGACGATGTTTGCATAAATTGGTAAAAGAATTTAATTCTTAACTTAGGACAAATGAAAATGATTATTAAATATATCACGTTAGTAGGTATCTACTTATTTTCTTCAATCGTAACAAATGCACAGGATAGTTTGTTTTTTGATGAATCAGATTCAGTTTTTTTTGAGGAAAGAAGAAATTATTTGGGAGTAAATTTATCGCCTCTTTTCACTTCTTCATTTGGAAAGGAGAATAAGAATGCAAAAATGAGCATCGTTTACAAGAGGAATAAAGGTTATAGGAATATAAGGTGTAGTGCCAACTACATGACACTTGCGAATAAGACTTCATTTTATGCTTTCAGAACAATTGGATCTTCCGATTCAAGTATAACAAATAGATACTATGAATCAGATTATAAAACAGGTGATATAAGAATTGGATTTGAAGAAATAAAGGGCGGGGGAGCTGGTAGATTTCACATAGGAGCAGATGTTATTTTTGGCTATGGTCAATTTTACTCCGAATATCGACAAAATGAATTAATCGTTGATTCTAGTGGAGTTTACCGTTTTAACAATGATGTAGAACCACTTTATGTAGGAAGTCATAGTAGTGATTATTTTATCACAGGATTAGATGTAAGTTTTGGATTTGATTGGTTTTTAGATGATATATTTATGATTACGCTTCAATTAACCCCTCAATTCAATTATTATCTGGCTATTTCAGAAAAATTAGCGGATCAATATAATCAGTACAATCCTATTCAGAATTTCATTGATTTTGATTTAGGTCATCTTGATGTTATGCTTGTTTATAAGTTTTGAAAATCTACATAAATTTTTTAAAAAAAAAGAGCCGTCATAAACGGCTCTTTTTTTTAATCTTAGAATATATTAAAATCACTTAGTGAGTGCTTAAGTACTCAGCAATTCCTTCATGTGTAGTAGTTAAGCCATCTTTTCCTTTGCTCCAGTTAGCAGGACAAGCTTCGCCATTATCTTCATTAAATTGCAATGCGTCTACCATTCTGATAGCTTCATCAACATTTCTACCCAAAGGTAAGTCGTTCACTAATTGGTGTCTAACTGTTCCTTCTTTGTCAATTAAAAACAGACCTCTGTAAGCAATTAGCTCACCTATAGCTGTCATTTCACCTTCTTCGTTGTAATCCCAGTCTCCAGCTAACACATCATAGTTAGTTGAGATGGTTTTATTCGTATCTGCTACCAAAGGATATGTAATACCTTTAATACCACCCGCATTCTTTTCCATGTTTAACCAACCCCAGTGAGATTGTTCAGTATCTGTTGAAACACCAATAACTTCAACATTTCTAGATTTAAATTCTTCTAATTTTTCTTGAAATGCATATAATTCAGTTGGACATACGAATGTAAAATCTTTTGGGTAAAAGAATAAAATCACATATTTCCCTTTAAATTGCTCTAGTGTAAAATCTGTTACAATATCGTTACCATTAGTAACAGCTGCTGCTGAAAATCCTGGTGCTTTTCTTCCTACTAGTACTCCCATTTTTTTATATTTTAAATAATTGTTTGTTATAAATTTTGTGGAAACAAAAGTACTATTTAAAATCAATTTAAACAGCCGTTTCGTAAATTATTACTGACTTTTATAAGTCAGATAATTTCAGTGTTTCCTTTAGCCTAACACCTTTTTCGGTGTGCTGGACAGTGCAACATTCATTTATATTATCATGCTCTAGGAATAGAATGAATTCTTCATCTGCTGCTAAATTTAAAAATTGTAACTTTTCGTCCATTGTGAGTAATGGCCGGGTGTCATATCCCATAACATAAGGCAGTGGTAGGTGGCCAACACTCGGAAGTAGATCTGCCATAAATACCACGGTTTTTCCTTTGTACTTTATCATGGGTATCATTTGACTTTCTGTGTGTCCATCAGCAAAAAAGACATCCATACTTTCAAATACATTTTTCGTAATCCTATCAGTTCGTTTTATGAAATCCAGTTGCCCGCTTTCTTGAATAGGTAGAATGTTTTCAGTTAAAAAAGAAGCTTTTTCTCTGGGGTTTGGTTCTGTAGCCCATTTCCAATGATTATCGTTGCTCCAGTATTTGGCATTTTTAAAAACAGGTTGTAATTGCGTATGTTCGCTATCCCTCCATTCAACACTGCCTCCACAATGGTCAAAATGTAAATGTGTTAAAAACACATCGGTAATATCATCTAAACCAAAATTTAGTTCGTTTAAGGACTTTTTCAATGTGTGTTCGCCGTGTAAGTAATAATGACTAAAAAATTTGTCACTCTGCTTATTACCAATTCCGGTGTCAATAAGCATCAACTTGTTTCCGTCTTCCACCAACATACTCCTCATGCTCCAAGTACACATATTGTTGCTATCTGCGGGGTTGGTTCTCTCCCATAAAGCTTTTGGCACCACCCCAAACATTGCTCCTCCGTCTAATTTAAAATTACCTGTCTCTATTGGGTATAATTTCATTTTGATTTCTTTTAGTTTGTAAACGAACGAATGATGTCCATTTTTATGTTACAATGGGAATTACTATTAGTAATCCTGCATAAAATTATGAAAATGATAAGTATTTCTCGCTTTTTCATCTTTATTATCTGTAATTATTCATTTTTATAAATACCAGAATTAAGAACATAAGAAAAGAATTAAGAGTAATTACTTGTATCAAGTGCAGTTCAGGTGGGCTAAGGTAATAATTGTAGATGGTATAGAGTTTGTAACGGAGTCTTCAAAATATTGCGTTAGGCTATCAAGTTTGGTGAAATTTATTAATTTAGAGTTATGAAAAATTTATTTTTAGTATTAGTAGTTTCTTTATTCGTTTTTGGAGGAAATGCACAAGGATTGATTCAGGAGTATGCAGGAATGCTGCAAGAATTGGAGTCAAATGTTTCTAATAAAGAATTTGTCAAAGTTTGGAAAAAGCAAAAAAAAACGTGGGAGTCGAATTGTAAAGATGCGACTACTGTCAAGCAAGTATCTGAGTTAACCGTCGAATTTATCTCTAAGGTATATGAAGTGAAAATGCTAAAAGCTATGATAGTTACTACAGAGAAACTCTCAGACCAAAGTATGGCATTGTCTAATGTCTATAATATTTTAAAAGATACTGATTTGGATAAATGGTCAGATAATGAAAAGCAAACATTTCGAACTAAACTTGATGGGCTAATAGCTAAAATCGGTGACCAACAGAAAAAACAAGACGCTAGAGAGAGAGCGTTGCTCATAAAGTCTGTTATGGAAGATTTTGATTCGGTATTTCAAACTATTTTAAAAGACAGTAAAAAAGGAAGTTTTGCAAACACTATTGAAGGTAGTAAGGACGGGAGTGCCTTCGGTGTTAAAGTGAAATTTAAAGCAGGAAAAGGGCAACAAGTTTTTGTAAATGGAGATAATATTTATGAATTCCAAGTTGAATTTAATACAAATAATGATGCTTTGTTAGCAAGTGCTTTACAAGAATCGATGATTAAAGTTATTCAAGAAAGGGTGCCTGAAGGGTTTGCAAAATCAAACAAATACGATAAAGCTTATGTCAAAAATGAAGGGTATAGATTTGAATTTAAAGCAGAAAAATTTGCTTTTACAGCTAAACAACCATCTGTATTAATTGGCGCAAAAAAAGATGGGAGTAGTGTAGTATTGAAAATAACAGAACCTGTATTTAAAAGGTAGGAAGCTAGAATTGGTTGAATTCCCACTTCATTCTCGTTCAATTGATGTGTTAGTTATTATATATTGAAGTAAACAATATTGAACTTAATTTATGCGTATGAAAAGCATTGTAATGGCTCTTATAATGATTTTGTATAGCGTATTTGATAAAATAGTTTAGAAAAAGGCCTTACAAGTACTATCTTTGTAAGGTCTTTTTTTATTTAAGAAAACACTAATATGAGTTTAGAGGAAATTAGAAGTTACATGAATCAGGTTCGAAGAGAATTTGCGGACAGGCCATTGACAGAAGAGTCAGTTGCAAGTAATCCTTTTAAGCAGTATGCGGTTTGGTTTGAGGAGGCAGTTAATTCTGAAATTTTAGACCCCTTCGCAATGTGTCTTTCAACTGTGGGGTTAGATGGCCAACCCTCCTCTCGTATTGTCTATATGCGCGATATTCTAGACGATGGCTTTGTTTTTTATACGAACTACTTAAGTCAAAAAGGAAAGGAATTACTTTCGACACCTAAAGCAGCTCTTAATTTACATTGGGCTGAACTTGAAAGACAAATTAGGATAGAAGGTGATGTAATTAAAGTTTCAGAAGAGGTATCTGACAAATACTTTGCTGGTCGTCCTAAAGAAAGTCAAATAGGAGCTTGGGCGTCTGCTCAAAGTGATGTTTTGACCACTAGAGAAGAATTGGAACAGCATGTATTGAAATATACAGAGCATTTTAAAGATATTGAGGTTGACCGGCCTGAACATTGGGGTGGATATGTTTTAAAGCCAACCAAGATAGAATTCTGGCAGGGTAGAGCAAGTCGTTTACACGATAGAATTATTTATACCAAAGAAGGTGCTGAATGGAAACTAGGGCGATTATCTCCTTGATAGTGAAGAATGGCTAAAGAGATACGTTCTATTGCTGCGGTTTATTTTGATCGATTCAATCATCGAGAATTAGAATTGAATTGTCCTGTTCCATCTAATTTGGAATTGATTGTTGTTATTCCCTCTCATAATGAGCCTGATTTACTGGGGAGTTTACGGTCGCTTAAGGATGCTTTTGTTCCAATAGGTGTTTCTGTAGAGGTTATTACTGTAATCAATCATGGAGTAAATACAGATAGCGATATTGTTGAACAAAACGAAAAAACTGTAGTTCAGGCAAACCAATTTTCTTTAAAGAACAACTGCGAGTCAATTACTTTTAAAACCTTAGAAGTATTTGATATGCCTCCTAAAAAAGCTGGGGTAGGTTTGGCTCGGAAAATTGGAATGGATGAAGCTTTAAATAGATTCTCAAAGATAAATAAAGACGGAATTGTTGTTTGTTTTGATGCAGATAGTTTGTGTGAGTCAACTTATTTTGAAGCAATTTTATCCCATTTTAAAAAGCATCCAAAAACACCCGGTTGTTCCATTCATTTTGAACATCCTTTGGAGGGAAATAATCATACAATTGAAGAATATAATGCGATTATTTTGTACGAATTGCATTTGCGCTATTATAAAAATGCACAGCGATATACTGGACTTCCATTTGTGTTTCATACGATAGGTTCGAGCATGGCAGTTCGCGCTTCGGCATATGCGAAACAAGGCGGAATGAATAAGCGAAAAGCTGGGGAGGATTTTTACTTTTTAAATAAGATAATTCAGTTAGGTAATTTTACAGAATTAAACGCTACAACAGTAATTCCATCACCTCGAATTTCAAATCGAGTTCCGTTTGGAACGGGTAAAGCTGTTGGTGAAATTATTGGGTCTAAAATGGCAGGAATGGAGACCTATAATTTTAGGATTTTTGTGGAACTAAAGGAGCTTGTTTCTAGTGTTTGTAAGTTAAATAAAGGCATAAAAGCCAGTATTTTATGTAGTTTAATTAAACAATTCATAGATGAGGATTTACTTGCTATTAAGCTAAATGAAATAGCAAAAAATGCTAATTCGGAGAAAGCATTTATAAGCAGATTTTTTAAAGTGTTTGATGCTTTTTGGGTAATGAAATATGTTCATTATGCACGAGATAATTTCCATAAACAAGTCCCGGTTTTAGATGCTTCAAACGAGTTGTTGTTGGAATTAGGGGTAATCAATCAGCCTTTGAAAACGGAGTTAGAGGCATTGATTAAGTTCAGGATATTAGACAAAAATAGAGAGGTAAAATAAGCGAATTAAACGCAAATCGTTACATGCCAATGGAAGGCAACATCGAAGGAACGTACAAATCAGCTTGGGAGTTTTCTTAAACTTTATTATTAGCTAAATTCCTTTCATATTTCCCTGTACCTAGTTGATTAAGCAAAGTCAGGTGGCTTTTAATAGCTCCAAAAAATGTTTTATGCTGGTGGTAAGGTAAGTTGAATTCCTTGGTTGTTTCCTTAACTATTTTTGAAATTTTCTTATAATGAATGTGACAAATGTTCGGAAACAAATGGTGTTCAATTTGAAAATTTAAGCCTCCAATAAACCATGAGAAAAAGTAGCTGCCATTCGCAAAATTTGCAGTAGTTTTAATTTGATGTATAGCCCAGTTGTTATCTACAGTACCATTTTCATCTACATCGTAAAATTCTGTATCTTCAATAACGTGAGCTGGTTGAAAAACAAAAGAAAGGATTAATCCACAGATAAAATGCATAATTCCAAAACCAATAAGAGATTGCCACCAAGGTAACTCAACTAATAGGAAAGGCAGTACAAGTAACAAAGCAAAGTACCAAATTTTATTTAACAGAATTTGAATAAACCCTTTTGCTAAGGTAAGTCCTTGTCCTTCTAACAAATCTTTTTTATTATATCTAAATAATTGAATAAAATCCTTAGCACTACACCAGTAAATTGTCATCAATCCGTATAAAAATGGTGCATAAAATAATTGAAAACGATGCATCGCTTTCCTCTTTTGAGTAGGGCTAAATCGCATTACCCCAATTTCTATATCTTCATCAAACCCCTCTATATTTGTGAAGGAATGGTGAAGAACGTTGTGTTGGATTTTCCAATTTTCTTTATAACCACCAATAAAATGGATTAACCATCCCATTGCGTTATTTACTTTTTGATTTTTCGAATAAGAACCGTGGTTTGCGTCATGCATTATTGATAATCCAATACCTGACATTCCAAAGCCCATTATAGCCCACATTAATAGAACTAACCATAAGTTTGCAATAACACCAGTCAACATAAGGACTAGTGGAGCAAAGTATAGACAGATCATAAATACCGATTTAAATTTCATGCTGAAATTGGCATATCGAGAAATATTATTCTCTTTAAAATACTTATTAACTCTCTTTCGCAATTCTTTGAAGAACTCCGTTTGATCTTTTACATTAAACTTAACAACTGGAACACTCATAACCCTATATGTTTTAAATCCGCTGCAAAGATAACCCTAATATGCTTCGGTTAACGCATAATTATCAGTTTTTAACAAAACTTATCAACGATGATGGGGGTATTGGGCATAAAAAAGGTCTTGTATAGTAAGAAGATTTAGGAATTATTTATCTTCTTTACACATTTCGTCTGGGCGAGCACCACAAACACTACAAGATTCTCCTTCTTGGTTTAATAGAGGATTATTACTCGCACAAGTTCCGGAAAATTCACCATCTTTTTTCGCCCATATTTTAATGGCAATTCCTAAAACCCCTAATGCTAATAATCCTATTGAAAATAGTGCTAATTTCATAATGCAAAGATAGTTTATATTTTCACAATTAGTGGTAATCGAATCAATTTGATTCAGTCTAAATAATGTACTTTTGCAGAGCAATAGGAATAAACCAATGAGTGAAGTAACCGGAAAAGCGTGGGATGGTAAATTATTCATTAGAATAATGAGCTATGCACGACCATATAGAATGTTAATGGCAGGTGCGATAGCGCTAACCTTTATATTGACCATTGTTACTGCTATTCGCCCAATTATTTTTGGGTACATGGTTGGTTCTTGTATCGAAAACCCCGATACTGAAGGCCTTTTATATTGGACTTTTGTTCTTATTGGGTTGTTAGTTTCTGAGGCAATAGGGCAGTTCTTTCATACTTACGTTGGACATTTAATTGGTCAGAATGTTATAAAAGATTTGCGTGTAGAGTTATTTGCGCACATTACTCGATTGCGACTCAAGTATTTTGATACACATCCGATAGGAATGCTGGTAACAAGGGCTGTTAGTGATATTGAAACTGTTGCAGATGTGTTTTCGCAAGGGTTACTAACCATTTTCGGTGATTTGTTAAAGCTTGCTGGGGTGTTGGTTTGCATGTTTGTTATTAATTGGGAATTAGCATTAATGGTTATTATTCCTATTCCTATTTTGTTAGTTGCTGCTAATATTTTTAAAAAGGCAATAAAAAAAGCTTTTCAGGAAGCCCGAACGCAAGTGTCTCGGTTAAATACCTTTGTTCAAGAGCACCTTACAGGAATTAATATTGTCAAGGTTTTTGGAAGAGAAGAAATAGAATCTGAAAGGTTTAAAAAGATTAATGAGAAGCATAAAAAAGCACACATTAAATCGGTTTGGGCTTATTCTGTATTTATGCCAATTGTTGATGTGTTAAGCTCTTTGTCATTGGCATTACTAATTATTTATACAATGATGCAGTTAGATAATGAAGGCGTCAAGGGAAGTGATTTAGCTGCTCAACTTACAATGTTCATGCTTTTTATAAATATGATGTATAGACCTATTCGATTGCTTGCGGATCGTTTTAATGTATTGCAAATGGGAATGGTTGGTAGTTCACGTGTTTTTAAAGTGCTGGATACAACGGAACAAATTGAGAATAATACTAAGATTGTAGAGAAGGAATTTAAAGGAGATATAGCGTTTAAAGATGTTTGGTTTGCTTACAACGAACCAACTTATGTTTTAAAAGGAATTAACTTTTCACTATCTCCTGGAGAAACTGTAGCATTTGTTGGCGCAACTGGAGCAGGAAAGTCTTCTATTATTAACCTATTAAGTCGATTTTACGAATATCAAAAAGGAGAAATAATTGTTGATGGAGATGAACTAAGAGATATTGATATTGACTTAATTCGTGAAAATGTGGCGGTTGTTTTACAAGATGTATTTTTATATTCAGATACTGTTTTAAATAACATTACTCTTGGAGATCATTCTATTTCAAGAGAAAAAGTAATTGAAGCATCGAAGCAAGTTGGCGCGCATGAATTTATTATGTTATTACCAGATAATTACGATTTTGTAGTAGGAGAGAGGGGAGGAATGTTATCAGTTGGTCAACGCCAATTAATTTCTTTTATTAGAGCCTACGTTTACAATCCGAGTATTTTAATTTTAGATGAAGCTACGTCTTCTATAGATACAGAATCAGAAGAATTGATTCAATTAGCTATTGAAAAATTGACTGAAGGTAGAACTTCTATTATTATTGCACACCGATTATCTACTATCAGTAAGGCGGATAAGATTATTGTAATGGATCAAGGAGAGATCATAGAGTCCGGGTCACATCAAGAATTATTAAGCCTCGATGGACCTTACAAGAAACTGTTCGATATTCAATATAAGTAGGTTGCTTTATGTTTTTGATAAATGCACAAATTCTGGAAAAATTGCATTGAAATCTTCATTTCTAATTGTATCCAATTTCTCAGTTTGTTTTGCAAATGCTTTTAAATCAGACGCATTAGCATCAGTCATCATATAGTCAATTACCGCTTCAAATTCTTTAATTACAATTTGTGATGCATTGTGTTCGTTTAGCCAATCTATGTGAGCGATTAAATTCTCTTTAGATTTTTCCTTAACTAATTTTGGTAAGTTTTTGCAATTATAATAATTCGGCCGATCCAGTATATTGAGGTAGATATCATTAATTTTTATCAAACTATTCTTAACAAAAAACTGATGTAAATCACATAATGTAAGTATAGATAAGTTGCTAACCGTTGGTGCAATTTGGAGTTTAATGTGTGGGCATTGTTCTTTGACTAATTCTATGTTTTCTAAAAACTTTTTCCATTTCAATCCACTTCTTATATATGCTACTTTTTCGCCGATTGCATCAATGCTTACAGCTAGGGTAATTTTCTTGAACTGCTTCCAATAGCGCAGTGCACTATTACCTTTTAGTGTTAATGTACTTAGATTTGTGTTGTACCGTAAATGTAGGTTAGTTTGATTTTTATCAAGTAAAGAATCTAAGAAAGAATAATGTTCTTCCATCATCAATGGCTCCCCACCAGCAAAGTATACTTCTTCTAATTCCGCGTCCAAGGTAAACAAGTTGTCAATGAATTTTTCATTCTCGGGTGTTGCTTTTATTATGGCCTTATCACCAAAGTTAGTTTTCAATAATTTAGCATCATTAAACCAGCTAGAACTTGCTCCATGCCAACAGGTTCTGCACTTCAAATTGCAAACGTTACTGTAACGAATATCTAAATAAACAGGTTTTGAATGCTTGCACGTACCATCAGTGGATGTCTTTTGGAGCCATTTAAGATAAGGTTTGTACTTATCTAAGGTTTCTATACGAATACTACTTTTATTGACTGCTTCTCGTTTAAAACAAGATGCACACCTTTTATCTTTCTTACCTTCTAATAAGCTTTTTCTAAATTTTTTAATGGAGTTTCCATTCCAAATTGACTCAAGACTTTCATTGTTTACATTACCATAGGTAATACTCGTATTGCAGCAGGCTTTCGCATTTCCATTTATATCTACATACAAATGAATCCATGGCATTAAACATATTGATTCAGGAATCACGGGTTTATTTTGCAATTACTTTATAACCTTTCTTACGCAGTAATTTTATGATACCTTCTTTTCCAGGAAGGTGAGCAGCACCAACTGCAATGAAGGTGCTTCCCTTTTTAATAAAAGGCTCAGCTCTGTCGGCCATGTTATAATTGCGTTTCACAAGAAATATATCGTTAAAAATTTTAGACATTTCTTCATCTTTTTCATCTTTTGTTGTCATTTCTAAAAGTTTATCGAGGTTTCCTTCAACATAATAGTTCATCATAGCATCCATATCTAATTCCCCTTCCTTTCCATAGTCTGTTACAGCATCAACTAATCCTTTAGCTTGTAATTCATATGGGATAGAACTAAATGCATTGATTTGTTCCATGGTTTTTTCTAAACCAATTGTTTGTTTCTTTTGCTTTTTAGCTTCTTTAAAAAAGTAAATATCCAATGCGTCGGTTTGTTGCGCTTCTAAATCTCTTAATGAAACCATTTGCGCTGTAAAAAGTGGCTGCATCTTTTCAAACATAAATAAGGCCTGACCTAACGAATCTCTAAAGAAATCTGATACTATTGTATATTCATCAGCTGTTAATAATGTTTTAAGTGAGTAAGTTGAGTCCATAATTAATTTACTCAATAGAGCAGCTTGGTCCACACTATCCATATTCAGTTCCATCGCATATATTTCTGCGTTGTTAAAAGCATCCATTACACCATCTTTAAATTGGAAAGCTCGCTCGTCTTGCGTGTGCATGGTTCCGTATAAGTATGAATGATCTGTAAGCCCGTTTCCTGATATTTCCCAAAACAAACTGTTGTATTTTTCTTGTCCACACCCAACTATTTGGGAAAGTAAAATGGAGAAATAAATGATGTGTTTTTTCATAGTAGATAAATGGTTAACAAATGTAATGATGAAATAGCTATAAACATAAAAGCTAGTTTAGCTTTTGTTAGTAAAAGTTTATTTTTTTTTCCCAAAACACTTTCCATAATAGGTAATACCTCCTTCACTGGTAAAATCAATAGTAAAGTATATTGAGTCATTATAAAAGTAGCCCGTACTTTCTTCAACTACTAGGTTGTACCATGAATCATTTTGCTCTATTACTTGGTCCGTAATTAGAATAGAATTGTTAGATATTTGTGAATCAACATTGCTTAGTACTCCAATAAGCCAATCAAATTTGTTGGCATAATTAGATATTATTAGGTTATTTGGAGCGCAACTACTTCTTTTTATTTCTATCTCATAACTTCTATGCACCCATTGAGTAGCAGGAGCAATTAATATAGAATCAGAAACAGAGTAGGCTCCCAATTTATTTTCATTTGAATATAGACATGAATTATCATTTTTTTTTGCACTATTGTTATAGTTTACAGCATTACAATCTGTACATCCTTTTTGTTTACACGCGGAAATTGATATTAAGATTGTTGTCAATAAAGTTATTCGATATAAATACTTCATGTTTTATTATTACCAAGTGGATAATACAGTGTTGTCCATATTATGTCTTTATCGTAAATATAGCGAATTTATTGCATTTTATTCAAGTAAATAGTCTTCAGAAAGAGGGGGAAGCCTAATGCTGTTCGTTTACAACCATTACTTTGAAACGAATAATACTTGTAGGTTTTTCTGCATTACTTGAAATTACTAAGGTTCTATTTTGCCATTCATATTTTTTGTCGGTATCAAAAGTAACATGAATAATACCTTGTTCACCGGGTAAAATGGGTGATTTTGGATAAGTAAATTTCGTACATGTACAAGTAACTTTTATTCCTTCAATTATTAATGGTTCATTTCCAGTGTTTGTAAAAGCGTAATCATGTTCCAGTAAAACCCCCTCATTTGTTTTTGGAAACTTATGGGTTTTTTCTTCAAACGTAATCTTTGCTTGACTAATTCCGTTTAGGGAAAATGAAAATAGTAGGATGGCCAGAAATAACTTCATGATTTAAATTTTAGGTAAAAAAAAACTCCGATTGTTATAATCGGAGTTTTTAAATAGTGTATTAATTTAATTATCCTTTTTTAATTGCAGGACCATCAACAGGTTTGATAGGTGTTGCGCCAGCAGCTGGTGCCTTAATTTCACCTTTAATTCTAATAATTTTAGTAGAAGTCTCTGCGTTTGAGGTAATCGTTACAGATTTGTTAATTAAACCGAGTCTCTTTGTATCATATTTTACTTTGATAGCAGAAGAAGCTCCTGGAGCTATAGGCTCACGTGGCCAATCCGGTACAGTACATCCGCAAGATCCTCTAGCGTTAGTAATTAATAATGGCTCTGTTCCGGTGTTTGTAAATACAAATTCACACTGTCCGTTACCATTTTGTTCCATAACACCGTAGTCATGAACTTCTTTTTCGAAGCTAATTTCGGCACCACCAACTTGGATAGCTTTTGCAGCAGGAACGGTCTTAGCTTGAGCATTAACTTCGAATGCCATTACTGCTAACAACATCATCCCAAATGTTAAGATTGCTTTTTTCATAATTGTAATTTTATTTATTGTTTAAATTTTAATTTCCTAATTACAAATATAATCAGGTTTCTCTCACTTATTTATTCTTTAACACTTCATTAACAAGTAAATTAACTAGTGTGTATCATCTTTTTTCTTTTCTTCTTCCTCTGGCTCTTCATAATCAAGGTCGATACTTAATTTATGTTCTAAAATTTTCGCCAGATTTTTCGCATCCAATTTTTTTGCTCTAATAACCTTATCTTTATCTAAGAGGTAAATCTGCGGAGTACTGAAAATATCATACGTTTTTCTAAAGTTTAAACTTTGTAAATCTGTTACTCTTAGTTCGTTTAAGTATTTTATTGCATTTTCGTTCGCATCTGGAAAATCTGAAATATTTATCCATGGAAGGTTCTTCTCTTTAATAAATTTCTTCCACCCTTTATTTTCAAGACTAGTTCCAACTGCAACAAATTCAATACTGATGTTTTTTTCTTTTAATTCATTGTATAATTTGATAAGCTTTGGCATTTCTTTTTTACAATGACCACAATCATCTGCCCAAAAGATAAGAGCAGTATACTCCGTTTTGACTTGTGTGTAAAAATTTATCCAATTTTTCTCACTAGTGTCTGCTAGAATAACTCTAGGTGCAGGCTGACCAACTCTTAATGGACCTATTGCATCTTTTCTTTCGCACAATTCTTTTAACTTATCTGGACCTAACCAATATGCTCTGGATTTATCAGCAGGGCAATAGTAAGAATCTGCCATACAGTAGAAAACTGCATCCATTCCCATGATTTTCGAAGTTTCGTACTTGTAAGTAATAAAATGAACAACGTATTTAAACATCTCAGATCCGTTTTCAATCTGCTCAATTAACGTATGCGCATTTGCACAGATCGTATCGGGCTGTTGCAATAACATTTTTTCAAAAAAGAACTCCAATTTATTCTTGAATGCAGGGTAATGAACCAGCCTTTTATCAGATAAATCAATATTATCCCAATAATGTTCTTTGTAATAACGGTATCGTAAAGTGTCATTTTTCATTATGGCCTCAGGAATGATAGGGTCAATTGACATGTTAATCAGTTTACCCACAAGTAAATCTTTATTCTCTCCAACCAATTTCTTTTGATAGGCTTTAACTTCTTTGTCTAGTCTAGACATGAGTTCTTTATCTTCTGTTTTGTCTTTTGCTTCGTTCTTCTTCTCGTTTATAAATTTGATGTAATTGTAAAAGATTTTGTTATTTACAGATTTTTTAACCTTCATGTTTGTAATGAAGTTGCTGATTGAAGTCTCCATTTCGATCTCCTTATCAGCTAAAATAACTTCAAACCATTTTGGGCCTGGGCAGATTACTGTATAAACACCTTCGTCAAATTGATTGTCAAATTCAACTATGCCGTTTTTAGCTTCAGCTGTATCCGCATAATATAACTTATCACCTAAATACCTTGCAAGAAAGATTGTGGTGTCTTTTAACCCATTTACCTTAAATTTAAGGTTGTATTGAGCACTTGCTCCAACAGTTGAAAAAAGAATAAATAGTAATAATAACTTCTTCATATTTTAAAAATTTTCTTTTCTAATTCGAAAGTATAACAAATGACGCACCAAATAAGTTTTGGATGCTTTATATATTAAACTTTAACAAAAAATTAAGAATTCGGTTTTGCTAGTTGTTTTACTTTAGTTGAAATGTTAAACCCTGTCAGGAATAAGAATAACAATAAGAAGCCAACACCAAAAAGCAGAGTGCTTAATGAAACTAGACTAGTTACTTCCATTCCAACCTCTTTCAATAACCAAGCGTTAAACCATAATTTGACAGCTCCAAAGCATAAGAATGAAACGAATCCGACAAGCATAAATACCAATATAAATGAATGGTTTATTTGATTCGTGATAGTTTTCCACTTGTAACCAAGAATTAATAACAATTGAATTTCATATTTAGATTTTTGAATTAAAATTTGCGAATACAATACAAACAGAAAAGCAGATTGAAGAATGATTATTATTCCAATTAGTACGTGGAAATTTAAGAAACCTCGCAGTATTTGCTCTACTTTACCACCTCTTAATTGCTCACTATTTGTTTCATAACCATTCTTTTCAATATATTTTATTAAAGATGGATCATTGGCGTCTGTAACTTCTACAATTACTCTAAATATTTCCTGTTTTGAAGGGGTTCCGTATTCCATATTTGCAAAATCTAAGAAACTTTTAGGAACTAAAATTGAGTTTATTCGATCTGAAAAATTGATAACATTTCCTTGGTATACCGTTTTATTACCATTTCCAGATACTTCTAGTTTAATGGAAAAAGCTCCAATTATTCCTTTGCTTACTTGTGGTGTGCCAGCTGCTTGTGCTATTCCAAAATTATAAGCATCTAAATAGGTGTTTGGTAAAATAATAGGGACTTGCGTGGCTCCTTCTTTCCATCCCCAGTTGTTCGTTTCTGCATCAATGAATTGATCTGGAACCGTTTCAAAAAATGCCAATGATTTCATTGTAGGGAATTTACCGCCCTCCATTCCCAGTACTGCCATTACCTCAAAGGTACCGTTGTTAAATGGCGCAATATCTTTTATAAAATCTTGGCTTTTAATTTCTTCAATTTCATCAGAATCAAAGGTCGTGTTACTTGAAAGTCCAATTGTGTTTAGGGTTGAGACATGCTTTTTAAGCACTAGGTATTCTGAATCAATTGCATCATCTTCCGAATTAAAAATGGTGTCAACATCTGTAAACAATTGAAGTGTTATTAATAATAGCGTAAAACCCAAAATAGCACCCAAGGCGGAAAACGCAAGGGTGAAAATATTTTGTTTTTTATTGATTGCTTTTTTCATAAGATATTTTCCCTATAAAAAGATAGTGGTCGCATTTTTAAATTCATAATCATGACCGAGGGTAGCTAAGATAAACCCAGCATTATTAGCCTTACACTCTTGTTCAATAAGTCTTTTAGCTATTTGAATATTGGTGTTATCGATGTTACTAAAAGGCTCATCTAATAATAAGAATTCGAATGGCTGAAGTAAACATCGAATTAGTGCTACTCGCTGTTGCTGTCCTAAAGAAAGTTTTCCCGCCAATTGATTTTTCTTTGAAAGCATTCCAAATTCTTCTAACATTTCTTCAATTTGAGAGGCCGTTTTATGATTTGTTAAATTATTTTTTAAAGTTAAATTATCCCAAACTGAAAGGTGATTAAACAATCTTAAGTCCTGTAATAGAAAGGATAATTTACTGGTTCTTAATTTTGACCAACTATCTATAGAAATATTTTTTTGGTTTTCTTCATCTATACTTATTGAACCAGAATAATCAGCTCTAAGTCCATAGATATACGAAAGCAAGGTGCTTTTACCTTTTCCTGAATCGGATGATATTAAATAGGAATGGTTGGATTCTAATGAGCATTCCTTCCCCCAAATACTTTCATTAGAGAAAGCTTCATCTTTCATTGGGTTTGGGACAATATTTTGTAATGTTACTTTCAAAGAAGCAAATTAGAAATTATTCTACAATCAACTTTTTCGAAATAGTATTTCCAATTGTAAGAAAGTAGAATCCTTTAGTCAAATTCTCTAGATTGATACGATCAAAAGCAGTTCCGTTTTGAATCAGTTTACCGTTAATGTCCGAAATAGAATATGTAACTGTTTCATCCAAGCCACTAATAGTTAGGTACTCTTTGGCTGGGTTCGGATAAAATGAAATCTCGTTTGAATCTTCAGTTTCAATTCCCATAGGACTTTCTACAAACACTTTGATATTGTCAATTTCTAAAATGAATTGGTCATATGCATTGTGCCTGAAAGCTAAATAAACCGTTTGACCTGTAATTCCTGCGCTGTCTAATGAAACAGTATAATTTGTCCAGTATGATGGTCCAACGGAATCAAAAATTACGGGGTTACTTGTAAACGCATTAAGACTAGAATAGGAGAATAAAATCTCAAAATCATCATGATAAGATTGATCTTTTGACTTGCAATCAAATGAGATATAATTTCCAAAAGCACCTAATGTAAGTGAAGGTAAAACGATGTAATTATCTGCAGTACCAGCAGTTTCAAACCATGAAGTACTGATTAAAACAGAATCATTTATACCTAAAGTATCATAATCTTCATGCATTACCCACGAATCTGTAATGAAATTAACTGCAGGGTCGTTGTAAGGTACAAGGCCATCTTCATCAATTGTTTGCCATCCAGCTGGAAAACCAGCATTAAAATCTTCAAATAGAATAGTGTTTTGTGCTAAAATATTTGATGCAATAATTAAAAAAGTAAGTGTAATTATATTTTTCATTAAAAAAATTTATGAGCGTAAATGTAGTGAAATAAGGCAATAACGACATAGAATTATTTTTATTTTCAAAGTGATTGAACTTTTTAAAAAGGGTGATGTACCGATTGGCATAAATAATTAAAAAAAAAGAAACCATGAAAAAGATAACAATCACTTTAATCGCCATAATCCTTGTAGGATCTTCAGCAATGGCTGAAGTTGAAAAAAAAGTAAGTTCTAAAATTAATAATGTAACGGTTTTCCTTCAGGGAGCGCAAGTTCAAAGAAAAGGGAAGTTTAAAATCGATAAGGGTATTACAAAAATTATTTTTGAAGGAATGACCCAGCAATTTGATAAAAACAGTATTCAAGTAAAAGGAAAAGGGAGTTTTATTATTCTAGATGTAAGTTCAAATATTTTTTATCCTGTTCCTAAAGCCTACGTGCCGAACACCATGCCAGTGAAAATAAAAAAAGAAATAACGAGATTAGAAGATTCCATAAGTGATTTAAATTGGCTGGCGAAAGAATTAAGAATTGAAGTTGACGGTTATAAATCGGAGAAAACTATGTTATTGACAAGTGGAGTTATCAAAGGTCAAAACGTAAATGATTCGATAGCAGCTTTAATAGATGCTATGGATTATATGCGTGTAAAATTACTGGAGTTGAATAAATTAATTTTTAAAATTGATAAGAAGTTAAATAATGACAAAATACTTCTCACTAAAATGAAGGCACGGTTAAATGAACTAAAAAATTACAATTACAATGCAGGAAATGTTGCTAAGCGCCAATTACCTGTACAGCAAATTATCGTTACGGTTTCCTCAGATGTTGAGACCTACGGTACACTTGAATTTAGTTATATGGTTTCTAGTGCTGGATGGTCTCCTTCTTACGATTTACGAGCAGATGATGTTGATTCTCCTGTAAAGCTAACATACAAGGCTAATGTTTATCAAAACACTGGCATCGACTGGAATAATGTGGATATGACTTTGTCAACAATAAATCCTAATCGAAGCAATGTTAAGCCCACTTTAGCTACCTGGTATTTAAGATATTTTCAACCCATTGTGCAATCTAAGGGTTATTATAATAAAGATTCTAAGAGTAAGATGGCTAAAGAGAGCGCAATGGCCCCAGCAACACTTTCAATGAATGAGATCACTATATCAACTGGTGCTGATTTTCAATGGGATGATTTAGAAGAGGCTGCCCACATGTCTAATTTCACGCAAATGAATAATAACATGGCAATGGTAGAATTTGAATTAAAGATTCCTCAATCAATTAAATCAGATGGGCAGACGCATTTAATGGCAGTTACTTCAGAGGAGATTGATGCTTCATTTCAATATCATATCGTACCTAAATTAGATAAAGACGCTTTTTTAATGGCAAAATTAAGTGGTTGGGAAGATTTAAATTTACTTCCGGCTGTAGCTAATATCTATTACGATGGGACGTATGTTGGTCAAACTAGATTAAACCCTTCGGTTATGAGTGATACTTTAGAATTAGCGTTAGGAAGAGACAGAGGAATTTATTTAACAAGAAAGAAAACGAATGACGAAGAAAAAGTGAAAAAGTTGACGGGTCAAAAAGAGAAAACAGTTACTTATCAATTGGCGCTAAAAAACTATAAATCAACGAATGTTTCTATAATTGTTGAAGATCAGACTCCAGTTTCTACTATTGAAGATATCAAAGTAGAGCTCTTAGAGAAAGGGATAGCGGATTATAATAAAAAAACAGGAAAACTAGTATGGAATATTAATATTGATGCAAAAGAAACATTGAAGTATGAATTTACTTACATGTTGCGGTATGATAAAGATAAGACGCTAGCTTTAAATTAGCATAAAAGCAAATCTGAAAAGCGCATGTGTAACTACATGCGCTTTTTTTGTGCGAAATATCGTACTATTGTTTTCGATGAAACAGTTTAAAAAATATTTAAGATGGACTTGGATAGCTCTGATATTAATAACTGTAACATTGTTTTTAGTTTATCCAGATTCTTTTACTGCAGAAAGTTTAAAAACGGTATTGAACGATAATAGTAGCTTAATACTGCTTGCGTTTATCGTATTATCATGTATAAGGGCTTTGTTTTTTCTGCCAAGTACTTTGTTTGTACTAATGGGTACGGTGCTATATCCAGAAGATCCAGTATTTGTGTTAATTGTTTCAATGATAGGCATTCTTATTGGAGCTTCCTTAGTTTACATGGCTGCATCTATATTAACACCTGAACAATTATTTAGAGGTAAGAACTTAACGCGTATGGAGGGTGTTCGTAGTAAGATGGATAAATATGGTTTTTCAATCGTGTTATTATGGTCCTTTTTTCCTGCTGTTCCAACCGATTTGATTTGTTATGTAGCTGGCACCATAAAAATGTCTTTTTGGAAATTTATTTTTGCGGTGTTCCTGGGCGAAATTGTATTAGTTAGTATTTATATATGGACTGGTAAGTCAATTATTGAGTTACTATTTTAATGAACCTATTTTTTAGATGTGTGTATTTCTTATCAAATAATTTTATAAATTTGGGATATGTCAGATATGAATCAAACACAAGAAGAAGTATTAATTGAAGAAAAAATTGTAGAGCTTAAAGATTTAATTCTTTATAACGACGATGTTAATACCTTCGATCACGTTATCAATCAGCTAACTAAATACTGTGAGCATTCAATGATTCAGGCTGAACAGTGCGCGCATATCGTTCATAACAATGGCAAGTGTCAAATTAAGAGAGGAGAATTCGAGACATTAAAGCCCATTTGCGAAACACTTTTAGAGAAGGGTTTATCTGCTGTTATTGAATAAATTTCAAAATATTGGGTTACTTTTTTAAACGAGCTACATAAATGAGAAAAGAACATTTATGAAAGACGAACAAATCATATCCCAAATAAGACAAGGAAAGCGCAATAAGGCTGTCCGTTTCCTATATAAAGAATTTCCAAAAATTAAAGCGTTAATCTGCTCATCTGGAGGAGATGAAGCAATAGCACAAGAGATATTTCACGATAGTTTAATCTTGGTTATTGAAAAAGTATCAGACCCAAAGTTTGTGCTTACTTCTAAGTTATCGACTTATCTATATGGTGTAAATCGTTTTTTGTGGAAAAACCAATTACGAAAACAAAATAAAAATCATGAATTAGAATGGAGTGATACCCTCATCATCTCTGAAGATGATTTAGGTTACAATGAAGAAAAGGAAGAAAAACTAAAGTTGCTTGAGGGCATTTTAGCTTCCATAACTGAAAAATGTAAAGCAATTTTTGAGCTTTTCTATTTCCAGAAATGGAAAATGAAAGATATAGCTGAAAAATTGGGCTATACAAGTGTTAATTCTGCTAAAACACAAAAGTACAAATGTGTTGAGCAAGCAGTAAAATTGGCAAATAAAGTTAAACATTCTTAAACCTAGAGCTATGAGAGATTCATTAAATATATACGAACAAATAGATAATTACTTATCGAATAATATGTCTGCAGATGAATTGGCGGCATTTAAAAATCAACTTACAAAAAGCCCTGAATTGCAACAAATGGTGGAAAACCAGAAGTTGATGATTCAAGCCCAACAAAGGAAAATACTACGTTCTGAAATTGTAGCAATCGCAAATGGAGGAGGATTTCCTTATGGTAATGTTTTAGGGGGAATTGTTGTTGCGGTAGCATTAACTGCTGCAATTTGGTTTGGTACAAGACCTGAGGTAGTAAATGAAATCGTTAATACTCCTGAATTGGCTATTGAAATCGTTAATACTCCTGAATTGGTTATTGAAGCTGATACAATGTCAGATGAAGCGGTATCCACTTCTAATGTTGAAAAACTATCCTATGCTGAAGATACAGAATGTGGTGGGCATAAAACGTGGGTTGCTCCTGATAGTCAAATATTTCCAATAAATCCAAGTGAAGGAGCTACAATTGAAGGGAAAGAGGGGATGTTAATCATTGTTCCCAAAGATGCATTTATAGACGAAAAAGGAATTTTGATTAAAACTCCAGTAGAATTGGAACTAGTTGAAGCACTAACATTGGAAGACATGGTGCTATATGATCTAGCAACCCTTTCTGATGGTAAATTATTAGAATCTGGAGGTATGTTTTATATCAATCCAACTTCAAATGGGGAAAACGTTAATATTAATCCTCAAAGACCTTTTTACATTGAAATTCCTACAAATGAAGTGAAGCCTGGAATGATGGCTTTTAAAGGAGAAGTAGCTGAAGATGGAACATTAAATTGGATAGAACCAAAACCTCTGAAAAAGTTTTTGGCGAGAATTGATTTGAATAATCTTGATTTCCTCCCTGAAGGATTTGATGGTGGTGTAGAGGATGGCTTACCGTTTAAGAATCATAAAAAGATATCCGAAAATTTGATTGATAGCTTATACTATTCCCTTACCGACATAGAAGAAGAAGTTAATGAAATCAAATTGGCAAAAAAAATAAAAGGAGAATCTTCTTGGTCTGATAATGTATTGCCAAAAGGAAAAATTACAGTTATAGGAAAAATTAACATGCCGAGTAAAGAAATTGCAACTGTTTACTTGGGAAATGAAAACGGAAGTTCTGTGGTGAAATCAACAAGAAATGGAAACTACAAGTTTTCTAATATACCTGCGGATGCATATAGATTGAATGTTGTTACTGAATATGTAAACTTAGGTAAAGTAAATTACGAAGTTGTATACTCTGCAGATGTAACAGTCAAAAATCAGGAGGTTGTCCAATTGAAAGATATTGTTCTGAAAGAGGGAGTTGGTAACTCCGATATATTACCAAATAGCAAAGCAGACTTATCTTTGATTGGTAATGAAAATCGAAATGTAGTATGTGGTGTAGATCCATTGTCAATAAAAGCAATACGAACTTCCAATTTTGCCAATACTTATGTTGCTACCAACGAATTTGAAGAAAGACTTAGCGTGCTTCATAAACTCGATAATGGTCAAGAATTATTGGATGTTTATTTAAACAGGCTAGGAGAGGACATGTACATTTCTGATTCTATTGTTATGACAAAAGTTCAAGGAGATTATAAAACTGTTTTTAATAATTATTACAATGAAAAGCTGACAAATTTAAAAGATGCTGAAATTCATCAAGAGCAACTGTCTGCTTATTATAATAAAAAGAAAAAGGAATACGCAGGTTCCATTCAAAAATTGAGAAATGACTTGAATAAAAAGGATTTGAAACAAATAAAAGAGTTAAGAGAACAACTAAATGTTGCTAGAGATAATTACCGTGCAAGTTTAAAACTAAATTCTCCTAAAAATGAATTGGATAACTCTAATTCAAAAAGAGCTTCTGCTATAGCTAAACTAGTTTCGAAATTGCCTACTAGAAATGTAGTTAATTCTCCCCAAACATATTCTACCGCTTGGGCTTCTGCTGGATGGGCAAATATTGATAGTTATTTCCATATGCTAGCAAAAGGTTCGGAAGATGTTAAGGTTTTGGCAAAAAATGGTGATGAAAGCACACAGGTTTACCAATGGTTGAATGTTATTAATACGCTTACTCCTTTGTCAGTCTCAAATGGAGCTGCCACGGCTAAATTTCCTAAAAGAGGCTCAATAAATGCGCGTCAAATGAATAACACATTTTGTTTCGCTATAAGCAAGAATAATGGAATTTTTAAATGGTGTCAAAAAGCATTTAACCCCTACAAATCAAGTATGTTAACTGCTAATCTGAAGATAACTAGTTTAAAGGATATTAGATATAATTTAAGACTATTGGGGGTAAAAGAAAATAATGTTTTAAATCATTTACATCAAATAGATATAGCATTAGCTAAACAAGAGCGTGATAGAAAGGCAAGGGAGGAGAAAGCGAAAGAAATAAAAATGGCTAGGGAATCTTATATAGCAACCTCCAAAGAGGTTAATGATAAAATAAATAAACTCAATGCAAAAAGAGAAGTTGAAAGATTGTTTATTGAGAGTTTAAGACAAATAGCTTTTCCATGTATTTCTGCCAATGAAACCGAAGCTGTAGATGCAGTCATTAATATTGTTGAGCAACAGCCGAAATTTCCAGGTGGAGCAGAAGCAATTATTGATTATCTTAATACTACAATGGTTTATCCAGAGATGGCTTCTGCCTCAGGTATTTCGGGTAAGGTTTATGTTAAATTTGTGGTTAGAAAGGATGGATCGATTGATGAAGTAAGTGTGGTGAGAGGAGTTCACCCTTTGTTGGATAACGAGGCAATACGAGCTATAAAATCTATGCCAAATTGGACACCGGGAACACAAAGAGGACAGGCTGTTTCAGCTTGGTTTACCTTACCAGTTAATTTTAAACTTCCTTAAATGGTGTTCTTTTTTTACGGAATTAAGTTTCGGTATGATATTAGTAAAGGTTCAGAGAACAATTATATTTGTACCGAATTAATTAAATGAAAATGCAAAGAATAGTTTATAGTCTAATTGTGATTGGCTTTTTTACTGCTTGTTCGAAAGTACCTATTACGGATAGGAAACAGACACATTTGATGCCTGAAAGCAAGCTAATTGCAATGTCAAAAGTGCAATACGCCGAATTTTTAACTACTGCAAAAGTCTTATCTGCAAGTGATGCACGTGCATTGAGAGTAGCCAAAGTGGGTGAAAAGATAAAAGTAGCTACAGAAGATTTTTTGAATGATAGAGGCTATGAAAAACGCCTAGTTGGGTTTGAATGGGAGTTTAAAACAGTTGACGAAGAGATCATAAATGCTTGGTGTATGCCTGGAGGAAAAGTCTGTGTTTATACGGGGCTTTTAGATTTAGTAGGTTCAGATGATGAGTTAGCGGTTGTTATGGGGCACGAAATTGCACATGCTATTGCTCGCCATGGAAATGAGAGAATGAGTCAGCAGATGGTTCTATCTGGAGTAGGAAGTGTATTGGCACCAACTGACACCACGCAAGTTTCTATCTACCAGCAAGTTTTTATGGGAGTTGGAACATTAGGTATGTTGAAGTATGGAAGGGGTCATGAATCTGAGTCGGATAAACTAGGGTTAGTGTTTATGAAATTAGCTGGTTATAATCCAGAATCTGCAATTACGTTTTGGGAGAAAATGGCAGCTTCAGGTGGCGAAAAACCACCTGCAATTTTTAGTACACACCCCAGCGATGAGAAGAGAATAGCGGATATAAAAGAATTTTTACAAATTATTGAAGAATTTACTGATTAGTATTACTTATATTTGCACCATTAAAAATGGCCTCGTAGTTCAACTGAATAGAATACCACATTACGGCTGTGGCGGTTGAAGGTTTGAATCCTTCCGAGGTCACGAAAAAAGCTCAACACATAGTGTTGGGCTTTTTTATTTTAGAGCAAATATGAGCTATGCTTATGTGAAGTGATAAAAGAAAAAAGCCAGTACATGCGGATGCATGTGAGCTTTATGCTCGAGCATAACAACCATTTCGAAAAGGATCATTAGCGATAGCGAGATAATCCTTCCGAGGTCGCACGATCTGTACCATTTTAAACATTAGATATTATATAGATACGAATCATTAGAAGAATTGGGAAAATGGGACATTAACCATAATAAGAAATAAATTTAAATAAGATTAAATCACCCAATTTATGGTGAAGATTTGTAACTTTCAGTTGTAATAACCTTTTTTCAGATTTCTCGTTAATATGTAATTGAGTAAAATTTACCCTAAATAGATTATATGAACCCAGCAGTAAAAACCATCATCAGTTATTCAATATTTACACCTATATATACCATACTTTATGTCTTGGGTCATAATCAAATAAATGGTTCATACCCTCTTGAAAACCTCGAACATATATTTTCTTGGTATTTAATCGGGTCAATTATTTTATATCTGATTTTTTTCGTCATAGCAATTAATATTCTTCGGTCATTAACCCTAGTACCTAGTCTAAATCAGGCTAAGATTGTAAGAAAATATATTGACGGTAATGTAAAAGATATGTGGTATACCAATTATTTTGATTTTCGTAATTTAAGGCGAGGTGAATACAAATCTTACTACCCAAATGGTAAATTAAAAGAAATCAAAAATTACAATCATAATAGCAGTCGTATGGGTCAGTTTAAATCTTACGATGAAAACGGGCAAATAATAAAATCAATCAATTACAGTAAATCTTTAGGTTCGGTAGATGGGTTGAAAACGGAGTACTTTGATAATGGCAACTTGAAATTGGAAGAAAATTATAACGAAGGAAAATTACATGGGATTCAAAAATATTATTTTGACAATGGCAATATAAAATTAAAAAAGGAATTTGATAATGGGGTTGTTTTAGGGTTGTATGAAGATTATTATGAAAATGGCGCCTTGAAAAGAAAATATGAATACGGAAGTTATATTAAGCGCAAACTGTGGAAAATTGTTTTATCCAGAGAAATCGATGCGCATGGTGAATTTGAAAGCTTTCACGATAATGGGACTTCACATTGGCAAGGAAAATACTTAAAGGGGAAAAAGGAAGGTGAATGGAAATATTACCACGATAATGGCCAATTGCATTGGCAAGGAAAATACGTAAATGGGAAAGAGGAAGGCGAATGGAAAACTTTTCATGAAAATGGCCAATTGAAATGGCAAGGAAAATACGTAAAAGGAAAAGAGGAAGGTGAATGGAAATATTACCACGATAATGGACAATTACAAGAAGAAGGAAAATACGTAAATGGAAAACAGGAAGGCGAATGGAAAGAATTTCACGATAATAGCCAATTAAAAGAAGAAGGGAAATA
>ENA-OSET01000356-OSET01000356.1-sediment-metagenome-genome-assembly--contig:-NODE-356-length-52309-cov-7.289229_pt1 | contig 52309 bp, 45 predicted proteins | sample MGYA00237882_ERZ534229 | MGnify/ENA primary metagenome ERZ534229 (study PRJEB26408, sample SAMN06266212) | sediment metagenome | isolation source: Hudson Canyon methane seep mesocosm | place: USA:Hudson...
ACCACCGGATTTGAACCGGCGACCTCTTCCTTACCAAGGAAGTGCTCTACCGACTGAGCTAGGTGAGCACAGTCCTAGCCACATGGAGCGGGTGATGGGAATCGAACCCACCTCATTGGCTTGGAAGGCCAAGGTAATACCGATATACGACACCCGCAATTCCTATTCTCATGTTTTCCCGCAATTCCTATTCTCATGTTTTTCTGGTGGAGGGGGAAGGATTCGAACCTTCGAAGGCAGAGCCGACAGATTTACAGTCTGTTCCCTTTGGCCGCTCGGGAACCCCTCCAAAAAACAATCAGACATTATCCCATAACTATTTATGCTTAGCAAGCATAAAATGGCGCATTTTCAGTGTTATTGAAGGATTAAGTTAGACGCGACACACCACTGGCAACAGCGGCATTAAAAATTGCTTTTGGCACGGTATCGATCAGTCTTGGGTCAAAAGGCTTTGGAATGATGTAATCTTTACCGAATTCTAAGCTATCAATGTTGTAAGCGTCAAGAACACTCTGCGGAACTTCAAGTTTCGCAAGTTCACTCAGTGCATTTACTGCGGCAATTTTCATCTCGACGTTTATCTCTTTAGACTTGGCATCCAAAGCACCTCTGAAAATAAATGGAAAACCCAGCACATTATTAACCTGGTTCGGATAATCGCTACGCCCAGTTCCCATGATTAAATCATCTCTACAGGCGTGGGCATCGGCTGGTGAAATTTCAGGGTCGGGATTAGAAAGAGCAAAAACAATAGGATTGTCTGCCATTGACTTTACCATCTCTTGAGTGACCAAATTAGCAGAGGCAACACCAACAAAGACATCGGCGCCATTCATCGCATCAGCAAGGGTCTTCTTATCTGTATCCACGGCAAATTGAGCTTTCACATCCGCAAGATTTTCAAGGTCTGTTGAGACAACGCCAACGCGATCAACCAACAAAATATTATCCTTGTTTAAGCCCATTTCGCACAATAGGTGCAAAGTGGCAATACCGGCAGATCCTGCGCCCAGGCAAACCAGTTTAGCAGTTTCTAGTGTTTTCCCTTGAATCTCAAGAGCATTTAGCAAGCCAGCTGCAATAATGATTGCGGTGCCGTGTTGATCGTCATGAAAAACAGGGATATCAAGTGCTTCAACCAAACGCTGCTCAATTTCAAAACAACGCGGTGCAGAAATATCTTCTAAATTAATACCGCCAAATGTTGGTGCAATATTAATGATGGTATTAACAATTTCATCGACATCTTGGGTGCCTAGTTCGATGTTAAACACATCAATATCAGCAAACCGTTTAAACAAAACAGCTTTGCCTTCCATTACAGGCTTTGCAGCCAACGGGCCAACATTGCCCAGACCAAGAACCGCCGAACCATCGGTAATCACTGCCACTAAATTTCCCTTTGCTGTATATTCGTTAACAGTCTCTGGATTTTTTGCAATCTCCCTAACGGGTGCAGCAACACCTGGCGTGTACGCCAAGCTTAATTCTTGACGAGTATTCATTGGCTTATGCGAAGAAACAATAATTTTCCCAGGTCTAACTCGGCGATGATAATCTAGGGCTTCTTCGTGAAATTCTTGTGACATATAGTAAAACTAAAATTGGTTAAAAGTAAGACTGGTATTATATAACTTTACATGATACTCAAGTTAATACAGCTATATATCAGTTTAAATTTATTCACTACATGAAAGTATTCTAATATGATTAAAAAAATAAGTGTAATAGGCGCAGGAAGAGTGGGCGAAACCACCGCGCAAATGCTAGCAACTCAGAAGTTCACACGCGATATTGTATTGGTTGATCTTGATGACCAGTACGCCCAGGGTGTCGCTCTTGATATTCAACAAACCTCAGAGGTCTTTAAATTCGATACAGTAATAAAAGGCAGTAGCGACATCGCCGCTATCAGGGATTCTAATATTGTCATCATTACAGCTGGCCTTCCTAGAAAGCCAGGCATGGATCGCAGTGATGTTCTAGAGGCAAACTTGAAAATTATTGACGGCATCATGGACGGTGTAATCGAACACGCCAATGATGCTTTTGTTATTATGGTGACCAACCCTGTTGACGCCCTTACTTACTACGCTTGCAAAAAAACCAACTGGGACAGAAGTCGCATTATCGGTCAAGCCGGTGTACTGGATTCACTGCGCATGTCCAGCTTTATTGCAATGGAAACCGGACTTTCAATTAACGACATTAAAACATTGGTATTGGGCGGGCACGGTGACACCATGGTGCCCCTTACCAGATACACGTCAATAGGTGGTGTGCCAATTACTCAATTATTGAGCACAGACGTGATTGAGGGCATCATTCAAAGAACCCGTGATGGCGGTGCAGAAATCATCAACCTTAAGAAAAATTCTAGCGCCTACGATGCACCAGCCGCTGCTGTGACGGTCATGGTGGAAAGCATTGTGCACAATAAAAAACGACTCATGCCTTGTATTAGCCTTCTTGAGGGTGAGTACGAACAAAATGGCCTTGCCATTGGTGTGCCTGTCGTTTTAGGTGAAAATGGTATCGAGCGCATCATAGAGCTGGAGTTCAACGATGAAGAAAGTACCTTGTTTAATCAATCAGTCAGCGTTACTCGTGAGCTGACACTGGAAGTCGACAAACTCACTAGCTAAATTATCACAACCCCTTCGAGTGGCTTAACTTGTATCAACAATGATTTAGTCACTCAACCCAATATACTGGCGTACAGGCTGACTCAGCTTTTAGGTAAGACGTACAATTCTCAAGCGAGGCTAGTTAAAGCCTCACCGAAAGGTTAAGTAGATTCAAAAAAGTGAAGTGTCAGATGCTCTTAAAGCAGACGATTCATTGTAGTGATATTGGCAATCGAAATCTCTTGCGGACAAACAGACTCGCAATGACGATGGTTTGAGCAACTACCAAAACCCTCTAATTCCATTTGGCGAACCATATTGGTCGCGCGAGTATCACTCTGAACCTTGCCTTGAGGCAAGTAATCAAGGTGAGCAATCTTAGCGGAAACAAAAAGACTTGCCGAAGCGTTTGGACAAACAGCAACACAAGCGCCACAACCAATACAAGTTGCCGCATCAAAAGCAGCGTCTGCATCGGGCTTTCTAATCAATTGTGAGTTTGCATCAGGCGCAGAACCGGTATTCGTTGAAACATAGCCGCCGGCTTGAATAATGCGATCAAACGCATCACGATTCGTTAATACGTCTTTAATAACTGGAAAACTGTCGGCTCTGAAAGGCTCAATCCAGAGTTCGCTCTGGTTGGCGTATTCACGCATGTACAGTTGACAAGTCGTAGTGGCTTTTTTCTCACCGTGTGGATGACCATTAATGACTAATGAACAAGCGCCACAGATGCCTTCTCGGCAATCATAATCGAATACAACACAGTCTTCATCTTTACCAATAAGCTGTTCATTAAGTTGATCCAACATCTCCAAAAATGAAGTGTCGCTATCGATATCGTCAACTTGGTAAGTGTGAAAATCGCCTTTGCTCTGGGCGTTTTTTTGACGCCAAATATGGAGTGTAAAATTCATGTGTAATCCCTCACACTTGGTTTGACAAATTCAAAATCTAACTGCTCTTTGTTTAATACAGCACCGGCTTCTGAGTATTCCCAGGCAGCCACATAAGCAAAATTTTCATCGTCTCGCTTTGCCTCACCATCGGATTCTAGATACTCCAGGCGAGCATGACAGCCACACGACTCTTCGCGCTCAAGAGCATCACGACACATAAGGTGTCCAAGCTCGATGAAATCAGCAACTCTACCCGCACGTTCAAGTGTTTGGTTCATGTCTTTATCAACACCCGTCACTTTGACGTGCTGCCAAAAATCAATCTGCAGTGCTTTAATTTCTTCAATCGCAGCCTTTAAGCTTTCTTTCTCACGCGACATACCACAAGCAGCCCACAAAATTCGGCCGACTTTCTTATGATAGTAGTCTGGTGAATTTTTAGGCTCTGGGGCATTCATCAATTTATCGATGCGATCTTTAACGTCATCCATCGCTTTTACAACATCAGGATGATCAAGACCCACAGGCTCAAGCTTGTTCTTAGCAAGATAGTTTGCAACCGTTCTTGGGGCAATAAAATAACCGTCTGCCAAGCCCTGCATCAATGCTGATGCACCAAGTCGGTTTGCACCGTGCTCAGAATAGTTGGCTTCGCCGGCCGCAAATAGACCGTCAATCGTTGTCATTAAGTTGTAATCAACCCAAAGACCACCCATTGTGTAATGCGGTGCAGGGTAAATCTTCATTGGTAACTGATATGGGTTTTCACCTGAAATACGTTCGTACATATCAAATAAATTACCGTACTTTTCCCTTACTTTATCTTCGCCGATACGCTCAATAATTGATGAGAAGTCTAAGTAAACGCCCAATTTCTCACCATGAATCTCAGTACCAATACCACGGCCTTCGTCACAGATGCTCTTAACCGCTCTTGAGGCTACGTCTCTAGGCACTAAGTTGGCAAAAGCTGGGTACATGCGCTCAAGGAAGTAATCTCTGTCTTCTTCAGCAATTTCTCTTGGATCTTTGCCGCAATCTGCAATATTTTTTGGCGCCCAAATACGGCCATCATTACGTAAAGATTCACTCATCAAGGTTAGCTTGGATTGATTCTCACCCGTTGGCGGAATACAGGTTGGGTGAATTTGAGTAAAACTTGGGTTGGCATAAAAAGCACCTTTTTTATGTGCGCGCCATGTGGCAGAAGTGTTGCAGCCCTTAGCATTGGTAGACAAGTAGAAAGCATTACTGTAACCACCCGTACACATCACAACGCAGTCGGCTGTGTGTGCGCTAATCTCACCGCTAACCAAGTCACGGACAACTATGCCTCGCGCCTTGCCATCAACAAGAATAATTTCTAACATTTCAGATCGTGACTGGTGCTTAACCTTGCCCGATGCAACCTCTTTACTCATCGCACTATAAGCGCCCAACAAAAGTTGCTGGCCAGTTTGGCCACGAGCATAGAATGTGCGCGAAACTTGAGCGCCGCCAAAAGAGCGGTTCGCCAAATAGCCACTGTATTCTCTTGCAAAAGGCACACCTTGAGAAACGGCTTGGTCGATAATATTACCACTCAATTGAGCAAGACGATAAACGTTTGACTCACGGGCTCTAAAATCACCACCCTTCATTGTGTCGTAAAACAATCTCTGTGTGCTGTCACCGTCATTTTGGTAGTTCTTACTGGCGTTAATACCACCTTGAGCTGCAATAGAGTGCGCTCTACGAGGGCTATCATTAAAGCAAAAGGATTGCACGTTGTAACCAGACTCGCCCAAGGTGGCACATAAAGATGCGCCGGCAAGACCTGTACCAATAACAATAATGTTGTATTTACCGCGATTTTGCGGCGCAATTAGGGATAACTCAAAAAGGTGTTTTTCCCAACGCTTGTCTATATCACCCGTAGGTGCATTTGAATTTAATTTACTCATAAGATAATGCTCAGTGGAATAGAAGCAAAGCCCACCATAATGATAATAACAATCAACCAGGCAACTTTGTGAAATTGACAACTGCAAATACCCAGTGTCTGCAATACATTCGAAAGACCGTGTTGTAAGTGCGCCGAAATTGCCAATAGTCCTAGACCATAAATACCCCACATCAACGGATTAGAGAAAATCTCCTCCATTTGTTGGTAAAGACTTGTTGTATCAATATCAATAGCAAGCATCTGCACACTATGGATAACAATAAATGCAAACACTAGTGCTGCGCCTGACCATGCAACAACCCTTGGGATAGCCTTAGGATACGATTTTTTGTAGCGAGTGTCGCCAACACTTTTATTGTTTGTCAGTTGGCGCGTGACAGCGACATAAATATGAAAGACAATTGTCGATCCTAGCAGGGTCAACAAAACAGGGTAAATCCAAGAGCTATTAAACCAAGCATAGAAGGCATTAAAAGCAGCTTCGCCAGCATGGAAAGTCAGTACGCTAAATAAATGATAAATTAGGTAGGTAAACCAAATTAGGCCGGCAACAGCCATCATCTTCTTTAGGAGGATGGTGCGGTTATTCGTTGAGCTCATAGGGTCCTTAGCAAGGTGATTGTTATTCTTTTCTTGATGATTTTGCGTTCTTCGTAATTTCGAAAATTACAATAGGCAGACAAAATTTAAAGAATATATTTTATGCCAAATGTTTAGGGTTTGAACTTTTTTTAACTTAATAATCACTATATAAAACAAATTTCATCCTCATTCAGGCCAATAATTACAAGTAAAGGAGAGGGTTTTGTAAAATATGATAATAAAGACAGTTCACTATGGCGGACTCTAGACGCGCCATAGTGCTGCCATGAAATAACTATATTAGGAGTGGTGAAATGAGTCACCAGAATTTGCTATCTCAAATGAAAAAATTATTTGTAACTAAGATAATATTTTCAAGCGCTAAGAATACAAATAAAACAAAGTAAAGTAAAGTCAGCTCTTTGGCGTCATCACTTAAGTAGTTAAAGCGACGCAATCTGATTTAAAGTCCGGCACAACAGCGATTTTATCTAAAGCAAGCGCCAACCAATTGAAATAAAAGCAGAAGAAACTATGTTATTTTTGCAATTAATGCATAAAAATATCGTATTTTTTTATAATTAAATTAAAAATACAGAATAAAGTTAAGGCTATTATTGCATGAAAAATGTGATTATTAGATGGCTTAACATATCAATGCATCATTTGCATTGACAGCTAAGCAAAGAGCGTCCAGCAAAAAGACAAAGCACTATAGCACGACTGTCGGCGCACTATAGCGAATGCCATGGAAAAACCAAAAGGAGGTCTGTCAGATGTACACCTAACATACAAGGCTATTCCATAAAATAGACATCATTCGCAAGCGAACAGTGCCTTATTTTTCTCTTCCCTTAAACACAATAAGCGCCTAAGAGGTAAAAATACCAAGCAACAGCCATCTGCTGATGTGGGAATTATTTGGCTGATTTCAACAAGCCGAAAATTATAATATAAACACCTCTAAAATTATAAATTGTTTACAAAATCCGCAACATAAAATTAATCACAATGTTTTAAAATTCACGCAAAATACAACAACGCTCTTAAGTGCCCCACGCTTATAATGGGTGGATTTTTCATGAATTGATGTATTGGTCAATGGGTTAAAATATGCAGATGTTCTGGCCTGTACAATCATCAATCAACACCCCTCTTGCCATTTCAAAGAAAAACAAATTCTAGCCTTCTTTTCGATGACTCACAGCAACTCTGAAACTACTGAAACATTAAGCAATCAACACCATTCGGTTATGTTTGTAGAGTCTCTTGCGGGTCTCAACATTAAAACCGATGGCGTCTATATTGATGCCACGTTTGGCAGAGGCGGGCATTCCCAAGGCATTCTCGAGCTACTGGGACCAAAAGGCAGACTGATCGGTCTAGATCAAGACCTGGATGCAGTAAATTACGCAAAATCCAACTTTAAAGACCCGCGGCTTAGCACTTGCCACACCAGGTTCGACCAACTGCAAAACGTTCTTGAAGAGATGGGACTTTATGGTGAAATCGATGGTATTTTGATGGATCTTGGTGTCTCGTCACCACAGCTTGACAATGCTGAGCGAGGCTTCAGTTTCAATCAAGATGGCGCGCTTGATATGCGCATGAACCAGTCGCAATCATTGACAGCAGCAAAATGGCTGAAAGAAACAAGTGAAAAAGACATTGCCGATGCTCTTTATCAATTTGGCGAGGAAAAAAAGAGCTGGCGAATTGCTGCTGCCATTAAAAAATTTCAAGAAACCAAAGACATTGAAACAACGCTTGAACTCGCCAATATCATTGCTTCCGTCGTCAGATCTCACAAAAACAAACACCCGGCAACACGCTCCTTTCAAGCGATTCGAATTGTTATTAATGAAGAGCTAAAGCAACTCGCATCCACACTTGAGCAAAGTATTGGTGCCTTAAAGTCCGGCGGTCGACTATCTATCATTAGCTTCCATTCGATTGAAGATAGGATTGTAAAGCAATTCATTCGCAAGCACTCTCAAGTCAAAGCCCTTCCTAAGGGGTTGCCAATTATGGCCGAAACTTCAAACAATCTACCCCTCAAAAACCTAGGTAAGAAAAAACCTTCTGCAGCAGAAATCAAAATTAACAAGCGCAGCCGTAGCGCAATCCTTCGCTTAGCTGAAAAATGCTAAGATTTATCCGCACCACTTGGCTCGTTAACTCCCTTTTAATCATTGCCACTGTTGGCTTGTCGCTTTTAACCATTTATTGGCACCATCAAATGTTTCAATTGCATGAAATCGAAGTGCAAGTTAACAAAGAAAATCAAAGCATCACTGCCATTAACAGGCAATTATTAATGGAGCACTCAGAGGTGCTTAGCGGCATGGCCATCGTTGAAAAATCGCAAGAATTGTTAGAGATGCACTCACCCGATAAAAAAATCAAAACATTGTCTTTGTGAAATTTACTCGAGTTCAAAATTATTGGAATAGACAAGGGTTAATTAAGTACAGCTTTTTCGTCATTATTGGAATTTTTGTTTATCAAGCTATCAGCATTCACTCTCAACAATTAGATGGCACTTCTCTGCAGCAAAAAGCCGCCATAAAATCTGAAAAAAACCTCACTCAAAAAGCCTCACGGGGCAACATCCTAGATAGAAATGGCAACATCCTTGCCATCAACCTCATTCAGCAAAAAGTGAATCTAGATCCTACCCTTGTTCAAGATGAATTTATATCGATGTTAGCGGAGGCGCTGCAATTACCCTTTGATGAACTTGATGAGAAAATTAAAGCCAAACGTCAAGCCAGTTCGGGCCGAAAACAACTCATCATTAAAGAAAACCTCGCACTCACCGACCCTATTATCATCAACCTTAGGCAGCTCAAAAAACAAAAGACTAAGGTTTGTAAATCAACATTGGTTGTGCCCTCGAAAACACTATTGGAGAGAGCAAAAAGCCTTGTTGGTATAGAGATTAACAGCAAAGATGAAGTTGAAGTATTGCGCTGTAAGAATGAAAAAATATCTGGCGTTGCTCTGCAATCATCAACGTTTCGCTATTATCCGAAAGCCGAATCCATTTCACCGTTAATCGGACGGACCAATAACCAGAATATTGGTGCCTTTGGTATTGAATCAGAATTTGACCATTTGTTGGCCGGGTCCGATGGTCAAGCGAAAATCACCACCGACAAGAACGGCTCAAACATCTACTACCAAACCGAAATTTCCCAAGTATTGCAACAAGGTGAAGACATTCAATTAACCATTGACGCAGATGTTCAATTTCATGTTTATAACGCCATCAAAAAATCAGCCGAATTTCATTTGGCCGATTCAGCCTCGGCCATTGTGCTTTCTTCTAATGGTGAAATATTGGCGCTGGCCAACTATCCTGCCGCGGATCCTAATGATCACCAAAGTTACGACCCTCAAGATTACAGAAACCGCGTTTTAGCGGACAAGGTTGAGCCCGGCTCAACAATGAAACCTTTTACCATGTTGCTTGCGCTAAAAAAAGGCGTAATAAGCGCCACCGATGATGAATTAATTGATGTTAGTCAATCCATTGGCCATATCAAAACCAACCGTGAAGTAAGGAAGTATGGTGACGCAATAACAGTTCAGAAAATTCTAGAAAAATCACATAACCTTGGCACCGTTAATGTCATGGAGCGCCTTGAGGCGAAAGACGTATATGAAACTTGGCAACTACTGGGCTTTGGTGAATACCAAGGCCTTATGCCAAGCATTGAAAATCCTGGCGTTCTTAGACACCATAGTACTTGGGGCATTGCCGATAAACGCACCATTGCCTATGGTCACGGCCCAATGAATACCAACCTTGCACAGCTTGCAAAGGCTTATTTAGTTTTTGCAAATGAAGGCAGTGTGCCGAACTTAAAGTTGATCTTGAGTGACGAAAAAGCGGAGGAAAGTACACAAGTTTTCAGCGCCGAAATCACAAGAAGAATTAAAGAAATACTGGACTCGGTGGCATCAAATGATGGTTCGGGCTATCGCGCCAGCATCAACGGTTATGAGGTTGGCGGCAAAACCGGCACAGCCGAAATGGTGGTTGCAGGAAAATACAATAAAGACGGTGCAAAACGTACTTATTTTGTCGGCTTCTCGCCCATCGAAAACCCTAAATACATTATGGCTGTAAGACTTGATTATCCGAAACAATGTTTTGTTTCTTGGGATCCAAATCTAAGGAACCGTTGCGAAGGCTCCAATTCGGCGGCTATGGCGTTTAAGGGTGCAATGGAGAAAATACTGAATGCCGATGCCAGCATCCAACCCACATCAGCCAATTAGCCTAGCTTGATTTCGGCTTTTTTCGACGTTGTATGTCTTCCATAATTTTCTTTTCGTCGGCACTGGTATTAGCCGCTGGAATCGAGGCGGAAGTTAAGTTTCTTTGATGTTGTTTTTCTGCCAGGGTTAGGGCGCTGAGAAATTCATCTCTTGCTTCGTTTTCACTCAAACTTGGCTCCATTAGACAAAGTTGCTGCAAACGTGAATAAACTCTAGGTTTGGCCTCAAATGGCTTAATCAATGCTTTCTGAGATATCTCTTCATCAATTTGGGCGGAATGAATTAATTCCAATAGTACGTTTGATTTGGGCAAGTGTCGCACTCTAAGTTCTACCGTGTCATCGGCCAACACTGGGTAATTCAGTACACAACTAATCATCTTTGACATCAAGCCCTTCATGCCGTGGTCTGGTGCTTTTTTTGCCACTGGCTCGTCATAAGTCATCTGCGGCATTGGTGGCTCATCAAAATTGGGTGGCGCTTCATGCATTTCTTGCATTTCCTGCGGAGGCGGCGCGCTGTATTCACTTTGATTAATCATCTTTTCAACGTGCGACACATCCTGACCAACTTCTTGAGCAAGGCCTTCAACTAACTGTTGACGGTACACAGGATAGGTGACAAGATTAATAAGCGAGGAAACTTGCTCTAAAAATAACGTTTTGCCCTCAATGGTCTCGAATGGCACGTCGGATTTAATATGATCAAAAAGAAAAGTGGATAGTGTTTGTGCCATATTAATACGCTGTGAAAATGCTCTGACGGACTCCCTTTGAATTAATGTATCTGGATCTTCACCATCAGGCAAAAGCAGAAACTTAATCATCAACCCCGCGGTCATTGCTGGCAAGGAAATTTGCAGCGCCTTCCAAGCCGCCGCCCTACCCGCCTTATCGCCATCAAAGCAAAAAACAATGGTATCGGTTGCTCTTGACAAGGTTTGAAGGTGGACTGAAGTAGTTGCCGTTCCCAATGTGGCAACGGCCGTGGTAATGCCGTGTTGATGAAGAGCGATAACATCCATATAACCCTCTACCACCAAGATGTAGTCAATTTTTCGCGAATATTTACGGCAATGATGAAGGCCGTACAATTCCTTTGATTTTGAGAACAGTGGCGTTTCCGGAGAATTTAAATACTTTGGGTTATCTTTGTCAGAAAGCACGCGCCCACCAAATCCAATCACATTGCCTTTAGCATTGTGAATAGGAAACATTAAGCGGTCACGAAAGCGGTCGTAATAATCACCGGCTTTGTCTTTTTTTGCAACCAACATGCCAAGCGTGTCTAGATCGACAAGCTTTTCACTATCGACCTTATTATGCTCATGCAAATTACTCCAACCGGGTGGCGCATAACCCAGTTCAAATCTTTTAGCTATGGTGCCACTAATGCCGCGTTTTTTGGCGTAATCAACAGCGCGTGCTTTCGCAACAGAGCTTTTTAATTGCGTCTGATAATAATCATTCACCTCAGTCATCAGCTCGTTATAGCGCTGAAAACGCGTATCAATGGGCTTAACATTTTGATCGTAAACAACCGAAATACCGGATTCTGAGGCTACCGTTTCCACGGCTTCAACAAAATCCAAATGGTCAAATTTTTTGATAAAGTCAATGGCGCCACCACTTTCGCCGCAGCCAAAGCAATGGAAAATTTGTTTATTTGGCACCACGGTAAATGAAGGTGTCTTCTCTTCATGAAAGGGGCAGCAAGCTTTATAGTCTTTGCCTGCTTTTTTCAATGGCACACGCTTATTAATTAGACCGACAATATCTACTCTATCCGACAAATCATTGATAAAATCTCTGTCAATAAACGGCATAGTCTAGTGTGTAATAACCACGTGAAAAACTCTTCATTTTAATGGAATTCTTTCATCCAAAATATCTACCAACCTGGATATTAATCCTACTAATGAAGATTGGCGTCTTCATTCCGTTCAGAGTGCAAGTTTTTCTGGGAAAAAATATGGGGAAATTATTCTATCCATTGTTTTCAAGATTTAGAAAAATAGCGATCATTAATGTTCAACGATGCTTTCCTGAGAAAAACAAAGACCAAGTAAACGCCATAGTGAGGGAACACTTTAAGTCTATTGGCGTGAGTTTTTTTGAAACGGCAAATGCCTATTATGGCGCAGACAAAAAAATTCAAAAAATGCTGACAATTGAAAATGAGCAATTCCTGACAGAGGCAATGAATAATGGAGGTGGTGTGATTATTTTATGTTCGCACTTCCTGCCACTCATGCTTGGTAGTCGCGCGCTATCGCTCAAACACACTATTGCCAGTATTTATCGCCCACAAAACAACCGCCTTTTTGACAAAATAATGGTCAAAGGTCTCACCAATGGCGGCGGAATAATGATTAAAAATTCCGACACCAAGGCAATGGTTAAAGCAATCAAAAGCGCGCTGCCTATTTGGTACGCACCCGACCAAGATTTGGGCGCTAGGGGTAGCGTTTTTGCGCCATTATTCGGCATTCAAGCGTCAACAATCACTGCTACTTCACGCCTAGCCAAGGGCGGAAATACTGCCGTTATCCCCTACTCTTTCATTAGGACGGATAACGGCTATCGGATGTCTTTCTCTGCCCCACTTGAGAATTACCCTAGCGGCGATCTAGTAGAGGACGCTCACAGAACCAATCAAATATTGGAAGCACAAATAAGAGAAAATCCAGGGCAATACCTGTGGATTCACCGTCGATTTAAAACCCGCCCAGAAGGTGAAGGGGAGTTTTACCCAAATATCTAATATTTTCATTCAAGCAATAGTACAATGAAAGAAATTAGCGTATAATTCGCGACTTAATTTTGACTAAATGAGTTATTTAACTATGTCTATCGATACACAAGCGATTATTAAAGAATACCAAACAGGCGAGAACGACACGGGCTCTACTGGTGTGCAAGTAGCACTATTAACGGCACGCATCAAGCATTTGACTGAGCATTTTAAGACGCATAATAAAGACCACCACTCAAGAAGAGGTTTACTGCGCCTTGTATCTCAGCGTAAAAAATTATTGACTTACATCAAAAACAATAACATTGCTGGCTACGCCGATCTAATTTCACGTCTAGGCCTTAGAAAATAAAGACCCAAGATGTGTTAATAAAAGCCCCATTTTTGGGGCTTTTTTATTGTCTAAAATAGCAGCATGGAACTTTCACCAATCTATTCAAAAATATCGGATCTCTCCGCACGCAGTACGGCCTTATCCAGTCATCTGCAATTGGAAGAAAAACAAGGTCGATTAGAAGAGGTTTTACGCGAACTGGAAAATCCAGACATTTGGTCTAACCCAGACCAAGCACAAGCACTCGGTAAAGAAAAAACTCAACTCGAAACCGTTTGTAATACTTTTGCAAAGGCCTCAGCCATTCTTGACGATGCGATTGAATTACTCGAAATGGCGGAAGCAGAGGATGATAGCGACACAGTAAACAGCGTTGCTGCCGATTTAGCCGACGTCGAAACCGATATTAGCGCCTTGGAATTCCAAAGAATGTTCAGCGGTGAAATGGATCAAAACTCTGCCTTTCTTGATATTCAATCAGGCTCTGGCGGCACCGAAGCACAGGACTGGGCAGAAATGCTATTGCGTATGTATTTGCGCTGGGGTGAAAAGCACCAATTTGCAGTAAAGCTAATGGAAGTCTCCGCCGGAGAAGTTGCTGGAATTAAGTCGGCCACCATTCATTTCGATGGTGATTACGCCTTCGGCTGGCTCAGAAGTGAAATTGGCATTCATCGCCTAGTACGTAAATCTCCCTATAACGCCAATGGCAAAAGACACACTTCTTTTTCTTCTGTTTTTGTCTCTCCCGAAGTGGATGACGATATAGAAATCGACATCAACCCTACCGATTTGCGCATCGACACTTACCGAGCTTCTGGTGCAGGTGGTCAGCACGTAAACAAAACAGAATCCGCTGTACGCATCACCCATTTGCCCACCAATACCGTTGTGCAGTGCCAAGATGGTCGCTCGCAACACGCCAACAAAGATCAGGCAATGAAGCAACTCAAATCCAAACTTTATGAGCTTGAAATGCAAATACGCAATAGTGAAAAACAAGACCTTGAAGACCTAAAGTCGGATATTGGCTGGGGGCATCAAATACGATCGTATGTTCTTGATCAATCTCGCATTAAAGACCTGAGAACCGGCGTGGAAAGCAGCAATACTCAAGACGTTCTTGACGGCAATCTCGACCCGTTCATTGTTGCCAGTTTAAAGGCGGGGTTATAGTAATGCGTAAACATTATGACATGATCGCGATTGGCGCTGGTAGTGGCGGACTTTCTGCCGTTGAACGCGCTAGTGAATACGGCAAAAAATGCGCAATCATTGAGATGAAAACAATAGGCGGAACCTGCGTCAATGTTGGCTGCGTCCCTAAAAAAGTCATGTGGTATGCAGCTAATACAGCTGCCACAATCAATAATGCCTCAGGCTTTGGATTTGAAATAGGCAGTGTTGACTTTTCCTGGGAGAAGCTAAAACAGGGAAGAGACAACTACATTAAAGGCATTACCACTTGGTACGATGGCTATTTAGAGTCTCTGGGTATTGATTATATCAAAGGCTTTGCCAGTTTAGCTGACAACAAGTCAGTCAGCGTTAACGATCAAATAATCACAGCTGATCACATTGTTCTTTCCCCTGGCAGCACACCTTTTGTGCCTAGTATTGAGGGTAGCGAATTTGGTATTACCTCCGATGGTTTTTTTGCGCTTACCGAGTTGCCAAAAAAAGTGGCCATTGTTGGTGGTGGCTTTATTGCTGTTGAATTAGCCGGTGTACTCAATGCCCTAGGCAGTGATATCACACTCATTATTCGATCAGGCAATTTGCTGAACGGCTTTGATGCCATGGTTGTTGATACGTTGACCAAAGAATACCAAAAACAGGGCATTGCCATTATCACCAACACCGATATTTCAAAACTCGACAGCAACGGAGATATTCATTGCAACAATAAAACTCTTGAAGGTTTTGACGAAGTCATCTGGGCAATGGGCCGCTCACCAATGACAAACAACATTGGACTTGAGGCTGTTGGCATAGAGGTAAACAACAAAGGATTTATCCAAACCGATAAATACCAACAAACTAACATCGCAGGGGTTTACGCCCTGGGCGATGCAACAGGTCGCGCGGCCTTGACTCCGGTGGCCATTGCCGCTGGTAGACGCCTTTCTGATCGCCTCTTTAATGGCATGAGTGACAGGCATTTAAATTACGACAATATCCCAAGTGTTGTGTTTTCTCACCCACCTATTGGCGCCGTGGGCCTCAACGAGAAAGAAGCGAGAGAGAAATTCAAGGACATTAAAATCTACCAATCAAGCTTTACTCCAATGGCAGACGCGTTGCTTGAACATCAGACACAAACAGCACTAAAACTCATTTGTACAGGCGATGAAGAAAAAGTCATCGGCTGCCACATTATCGGCGAAGGTGCGGATGAAATACTACAAGGTTTTGCGGTGGCTATCAAAATGGGCGTAACCAAATCACAACTTGATGACACAGTGGCAATTCATCCTACGAGTGCCGAGGAGCTTGTAACGTTAAGGTAGGTCACATCTTGACTAACAACTCTTGCATTACCTCTTATCCATTCTGTTTAAGTTGTTTTTATGATGCATCTGCCAACTTGATAACCGGCCTCATAGCTGCTAAATACTCATCAGAAAGATGGCATTTTAATTGATGCGAGTTCGCCAATATTTTTGTAGTTGGCATTTGTGTTTCGCACAAATTACCCTCAACCAAGTGTTTGTGTTGACAACGTGTTTGGAACGGGCAGCCCGATGGCGGATTCATTGCCGAGGGAATGTCACCCTGAAGCACGATATGGTGACGTTCAACACTTGTGTCAGCAATCGGCACTGCTGAGAGCAAAGCTTCGGTATATGGGTGATAAGGTGGTGCAAATACTTGGTCTGTTGCACCCATTTCAACCACATGACCTAAGTACATCACCATCACACGGTCAGCAATATAACGCACGATCGATAAGTCATGGCTAATAAACAACATAGTTGTACCCTGCTTACGTTGTAGCTCCATCAGCAAGTGCGTTACTGCAGCCTGTACAGAAACGTCAAGTGCTGAAACTGGTTCATCAGCGATAACAATTTGTGCGTTTCCAGCAAAGGCGCGGGCAATGCCTACTCGTTGTTTTTGACCGCCAGATAATTGTCGTGGCTTTCTAATTGCAAACTCTCTAGGTAGTTTGACCAAGTCAAGCAACTCTAACATTCTATTTTGGCGTTCAGATTCGAGCTCGCCAAATCCGAAAACCTCAAGGGCGCGAATTATCTGCCTACCAACAGTCATTGAAGGATTAAGGGTATCAAATGGATTTTGAAAGACCATTTGAATTGAAGAGATAATTTCAACCGAGCGATCAGCAATAGCTGTATCAGCGATAGATTGACCATTAAGAGAGGCCTTGCCAGAGGTGGCCGTCTCAAGACCCATTAGCACTTTAGCCAATGTTGACTTGCCACATCCAGACTCTCCAACAATTGCCAATGTTTCAGACTCTCTTGCATAAAAAGAGAGTGACTCATTGGCCTTGACGACACTCTTTTCTTTGCCGCTAAATAAGGCGTTAGCTGAAATTTCGTAATACTTTGTTAAATCCTCAACCTCAATAACTTTGTCACCCGCCAATAATGGCTTGTAATCGGCCTTTGTTGTACTAACGGCCCGCCAATCGATGGCATCAATTTTTTTACAACGAGAGGCATGACGGTGGTTATCACTCATTTCTTGCATATCAATTTCATCTTCATCACAAACACCGCTTTCAAAATAATTACAACGCGGGCCAAAGTTACAGCCACAAGGTCTTTCATGCGGTAACGGAAAATTTCCTGGAATGGCAACCAAAGGTCGCTGATTTTTGTCTGCGCCTGGCAAAGGGATAGAGCGAAACAAAGCTTGTGTGTAAGGGTGGCGCATACGATCAAAAACGTCATATATAGAGCCTGTTTCAACCGCTTCGCCTGAATACATGACACAAATATCATCACAGGTGTCTAATATCAAGCCAAGATTATGAGAGATAAACAGCATTGATGTGCCATACTTTTTGCCTAAACCTTTGACCAGGTCTACAATACCCGCCTCAACGGTAACATCTAAAGCGGTTGTAGGCTCATCTAATATCAATAAGGCGGGCTTAGACATTAATGCCATTGCAATAACAATGCGCTGCTGTTGACCCCCTGAAAGCTGGTGAGGATAACTGTTTAAAATTCGTTCTGGATCTGGTAGGCGCACGTCTTTTACCACCTCGAGTGCTAAAGCCCAAGCCTCTTTCTCACTAGTATTTGCATGGGTGATTGGCACCTCCATAAGCTGCTTAGAAATTCTCATTGCTGGATTCAGAGAGGCCATCGGCTCTTGATAAATCATTGCAATTTCTGAACCTCTTAATTTAGACAACTCACTCTGAGTCATGTTATTTAACTCACGACCCTTAAACTTGATGGAGCCACCAACAATGGAACCATTAACACCCAAATCCTGCATCACGCCGAGTGCAACCGTTGACTTTCCACAGCCTGACTCTCCCACAAGCCCCAAAGCTTTACCTGGCTCAAGAACACAAGAAAAGTTCATTACTGCAGGGATTTCACCCAAACGCGTGAAAAAACTAATCGATAGATTGTTAATTTCTAAAATAGGGTTTTGGGTATTAAATTCTTCCACTGTTCAGTCCTTTAATGACTGCTCTCTCAAGCCATCACCTAGTAAATTAAGCCCCAGCACTAGCGACAATAACGCCAGTGCAGGTGGAATTGCCATATGAGGAAAGTATGCCAACAGTTTACGGCCCTCATTAATTGTCATTCCCCAGTCCGGACTTTCAGGACTGACACCCAATCCGAAAAATCCTAGCGTACCTAAAAGGATGGTTGTATATCCAATTCTCAGACAGAAATCAACAATTAACGGACCCCTAGCATTGGGTAGAATCTCCCAAAGCATGACAAACCAAGCGCCCTCTCCTCGAGTTTGCGCAGCCGCTACATAATCCCGTGTTTTTATATCCATCGTTAGACCTCGAACAATTCTAAATACCGTGGGCGCGTTAACAAAAACCACAGAAACAAAGATATTAAGTAAATTTGGATCCATATAAAAAATAGGCTCCAGTCCCAATAATTGCAACGGATCTTGATTAAATGCTAGACCAGAATAAGCCCAAAAACCCAACAGTAAGGTTAGACCAACATAAATGTTTCGCTTGTTAGATTGAACGTAGTATCTCGACTGGAAAAGGACAGCGAAAAATATGATAGGAAATAAAAAAAGTACAGCTGCTATCGCCACTGGAATGCCTGTTGAACGGATAGCGGGATTAACCAGTAGATAAAACAAGAGGATAACTGGAAACGCTAACACTAAATTCGCGATAAACGATAAAATAGTGTCAAGTTTTTTGCCATAAAAACCTGCCGGCAAGCCAAGTGTAATACCTACCATAAAAGCAAAAATAGTGGCAGCTGGTGCAATTGAAAGCACTATACGGGACCCCATCACCATTCTCGAGAAAACATCTCGACCCATCAAATCTCCGCCCAGTAAATAGGCATTAAAAGTATCTGGCACTATCGTTCCTGGAATTTTTTTACGCATCCCTGACAACTGATCAATCGGGTCAAAGGTTATAATCAGATCTGCGAAAATTGCAGTGAAAAGCCAAAACACAACTAAAGCAAAACCTATACCACCGGTATAAGTATCAAATAAACGACCGTAAATACCTAGTTTGTCACGAAAATAATAAGAAACAGCAAAGGTTAATGCCATTGCAATCCATACCGGCGTAAACTGCAGCAATATTTGAATGACAATCTCTAGCCAAGTAAGTGTAGTCATAAAAATTCTTTAGGAGTTTACTCTTATTCTTGGATTTAAAAATACATAGCCAATATCTGATATTAACTGTGTAACCAAAACAACCAAAACTGCCACCAACGAACAAGACAGCAATAGCTCAACGTCGTTGCCATCAGCCGCCATGACCAACAACCAGCCAAAGCCCTTGTAGTTAAATAATGTTTCAACAATCACAACACCTGTCAAGAGCCAAGGAAATTGCAACATAATCACAGTAAATGGCGCTATTAGTGCGTTTCGAAGAGCGTGTTTAAGAACAATATTTGGAAAACTAACCCCTTTTAACTTGGCTGTACGAATGTATTGCGCTGTCATCACCTCGGCCATAGAGGCTCGTGTCATTCTAGCAATATAGCCCATGCCATAAAGTACCATCGTAATCACCGGTAACGCGAAGTTACTAAAGTTCATGTTCTCCATCGCAGATTGCGAGGATGGCAATAAAAACCTTTCATCAAATACAAGTCTACTAGCAAAAATAACAGACAAAATAACGCCCGATATGTATTCTGGTGTCGCAGTAAAGCCAATTGCAACAGTTGATAGCGTTCGGTCCGTCCTCGAGCCTTCACGCATGCCTGCAAGTATTCCAATAATAAGCGCCATGGGTATCATGACAATCATTACCCAAAACATCAAAATACCTGTCAACCCAAGTCGTGTACTTACAGCTTTTCCTACAGACACGTTGAAAATCGTAGAATTACCCAAGGTGCCTTGTAAAAGGCCACAGTAAGTAGGGGTATCTTCTACATGAGGACTAATACAACGACCACGCGTCACACCCTCTTCGCTGGTATGTACGTACCCTGGCACAACACCAAGCCATTCACCGTATCTTAACAATAGCGGCTGATTATAGCCACGATCACCCAGCCAGGACACCACCTGATCATCGGTCATTCGGATACCAGCTTCAGTTTTTGCTAGTTTTACAAGGTTGGGCTGTAAATTAGTGAGAAAGAAAACAATAAAACTCAGACACAATGTTGTTAACAACATCAGTCCAAATCTTTTAGTAATAAATTGCCACATAAAAAAGCCTTAACTATATAGTTTATTGATTCAAGAAATCACAAATTAAACACGCTAATAATATATAAAAAGAGGCCACTAGTGCGACCTCTTTTATTAGTAAAGAAATCATCTACATGATTTCTTTACTGTTGGCAGTCTACGCCCAACCTAAGTTATGAAGGTGTATCTCAAAAGTTGGATGCATCCCGGCACCCACCACACCTTCTTTATGGTGACGGTATAGAGAACGCCAGTATGGCTGAATAACAACTCCTTCATCTTGCATGATTTGCTGTAAACGCTTCATCAAAACTCGGCGTTCATCTGCATTAGCAATAGCTACAGCTTTAGACAACGTCTCATCAAACTCAGCATTGCTAAAGGCTGCCTCATTCCACGCCTCACCAGAGCGATAAGCAAGTGCAAGCACTTGAACGCCTAATGGTCTCATGTTCCAGTTGGTTGACGAGAATGGGTACTTAACCCAGTCATTCCAGAAAGTAGAGCCCGGAAGAATCGTACGCTTAACCTTGATGCCAGATTTACGAATTTGATCTGCAACAGCATCTGTTGTGTTACGACGCCAATCATCATCGATCGAAATCAACTCATGCTCATGACTAGCAAGGCCAGATTCAAACATCAGAGCCATTGCTTTCTCGCGATCTACAACCTGAGGAGGTAGTTCGGCATACTCTGGATGAATTGGACACACATGGTGATTCTCCGCAGGCGTACCTCTACCATCAATACCTAACTCCAATACTGCAGAATTATCAACACACATCGCTAAAGCACGACGGATGTTTCTATCTTGGTAAAGTTTAATACCGCCAACTTCTGCTTCTTGATTACAACGAATAACAATTGTTGAGGCGGTCACTGCTGAAGACTGCTGCCAACCAGGCATGCTGTCAAAAATATCAACATACTCGCCAACAACTTGATAATTCATATCAAATTCATCAGACTCTGCACCAGCTACTTTGGCAGAAGTTTCGGTACCATAATCGATATACTCAATGCGATCCAAGTATGCGCCCTCTCCCCACCATTGATGATTATTGTTTCTGACTAAGGCAGCCTTAACTCCCACCTCATGGCCATCAGGTATATAAGGTCCCGTACCAATTGGACTACTCAACATTGTTTCTGGAGTCGTCGATGAATGGACAATCGCTGCAGGGTAATCTGCCATACCAGGAATAATAGTAATATCCGGAGACGGTAAGTTTAATTGAACCGTATGATCATCCACGACCACAATCGCTCCTGCTGCTGCCTTACCTGTATCAGCATCAATCAAGCTGTTCATTCGACCAGCCATAGAATTACCATCTACACTCTTATCACACCAACCCTCAATATTGCGCGCAACATCAGCCGCAGTAAATGCATCGCCATTGTTCCAAGTAACGCCTTTTCTAACGTTAAGTGTATATTGAGTCGCGTCAGCATTCGCAGACCAGCTTTCTAGTAAGCGCCCCTCAAAAGTACCGTCACTATTAAACTGAACCAAATATTCTAACCAACCTCGAGTATAGTTAGCAATTTCTGACCAATCGTAAGTGCGCGGATCTTTAAGCCCGCGGACATCACATTGTATGCGCAATGTTCCGCCTTGACTTGGCGTTGCCGCCATGGCTGTTGACGGCGCTACTAGGCCGAGCATAGTATATGCTGCCACAGTTGTTGCCCCCAAGGCTGATGCACGTGCTAAAAACTCACGTCGCGAAAGTTTATTATCCAGCGTCTCTTCCTTGTACATCGAGATTGCTGGATGTAACGGCAAGCCGTTAATCGTTTCCTTACTCATATGAACTCTCCTATTAAAATAAAAAATGATTTAACAAAATAAGATATACCGACATCTTATTTTTCACATTAAATTGTAGTCAAGAGGTCGCATATCTAATCGAGAAAATTGTTTAAATAATTGCAGTGTCTATAAAAACCGCACACCTCACAAGATTACTATTAAACTTTTAATGTGCATAAATTGTATATCACAATATGATTAATTAAATATCTCAAAAACGACCAGAAATATCATAAATACGACTTTTTTATTAATAATTAGATACAATAAGCTGATACACCCTCAAACATAGTGACCACAAAAAAATAATTGGAAAAATCAACGACAAGCAAAGCCCGCCAAACTTATACAGAATCGGAGTCAGTCAGTGATGGAAAGGCGCCTATTACTTTTTATTTTTTATTATTAAAAGATTTTTCTTTTCTTTCGTTCGCCTCCCTTGTTGACCCCCTGAGGATGGCCAATGATCTTGCCTGTAAAAAACTCTATTCTTGGGAGCTGGTTACCATAGACAATCTTCCGGTGACTGCTAGCAATGGCATTTCCCAACGACCAACCGCCCAACTCGAAGAATCTTATGCTCATGACTACCTTTGGCTGATCTCTGGAAACTATGTACACCAACACTATACGAAAGAAATAAAATATTTTTTAAGAAAAGCTCAAAGAAGTAACACTCAGATAGGTGCCGCCTCAACTGCAGCTTTTTTATTGGCTTTTGCTGGCATCATTAATCATAGACAATGCACCGTTCACTGGGAAAGCAAGAATCTCTTCTCCGAAGAATTTCCCAATCTCAACCTAACAAACAATCTCTATGAAGTTGATGATGGAATATTAACATGCAGTGGTGGACTTACTTGCCTTGACTTGATGCTTAAACTCATCCAACAGCAACAAGGTGTCAAGCTATCAGAAATGGTTGCTGAATATTTTTTGTACCCAGCTGACCGCCCCTCTAGTGAACAACACCAACTTAGCTTAATCGAGCAATATAAAGTACACAACCCTGCTGTTATAAAAACACTCACATTCATGCTGACTCACCTGCAAGAGCCGAAGAAAATCTGGCAATTGGCCAAAAATGTCAATATTGGAATTCGTCACTTGGAGCGATTATTTCAGAAAAACTTTCATCTTGATATACACACTGTCTATATGCACTTGCGACTTGAGAAAGCTAACCTTCTACTTCGAGAAACCAACGACAGTGTTTCTGTAGTGGGTGAAAAATGCGGTTTCATTTCACCCTCATATTTTGCCAAATGCTATAAAGAATACTATAAATTCACACCCAAAGAAACAAGAAAGCGTACCTAGAAAACTTGCGTATTTACCCAGCCTATCAAAAAAAATAATCGGCGATAGTTGTTAATGACTAGCGTAGTACTTACATTTGCTTAAGTGACTTTGTTAACCACTCACTCTTCTAATTGTTTATTGGCTTTTTGCATCTAACCGCACATTAATCTTTTGTGGACAGAAACAGTAAAGTGGTCGCATATATGCTAAAAATAGTCGTTTTTGAGATATTTTATAGATGTAATGGTGGTTTACAATTTACATGTATTAAAAGTTCTTTGCAATCCTAAAAGATGACTTTATAAAAACCACGATCAACTAACGACAATTTCAACTAAGTAAAAAACTAATTACTGATACAAGGCCTAAATCTTTTCACAGGATAAGCTATTGCAAAACATTCATAATTTCATCGCTGATATTAACTGGAACGAGCTGCCCGTTACAGTTCAAACAATGTCTAAACATTGCCTTCTGGACATACTTGGTGTCGCAATTGCTGCTCACACAACTTTGGCGGCACAAATTGCTTCAAAATTTGCAACCATGCAGTTTGGTCAAAGCAAGAACAGCTGTGCCCGCCTTATCGGTTTTGATGGCACCTGCTCTGTACCAGGGGCGGCATTCTCTGGAGCAATTTTAATTGATTCTCTAGATGCTCATGATGGCCATAGGTTAACTAAAGGCCATGCTGGTGCCACTGTACTACCATCACTATTGGCTATGGTAGATCATCTTAGTAGTGAAAAAATAGCCATCTCTGGTAAATATTTTTTAGAGCTAATGGTGATTGGCTATGAGGTTTCTTTGCGCACCGGCATCGAATTACATAGCAGTACGGAAGAATTTCACACCTCGGGCGCATGGGCGCCCATTGGGGTTGCAGCAATGGGCGCAAAACTCTTGCAACTAAACCAAAGCCAGTTAAACCATGCTCTCGGTATTGCCGAATATTATGCGCCAAGAAGTCCCATGATGCGCTGTATTGATCAGCCAACCATGGTTAAAGATGGCGCTGGCTGGGGGGCTTTGGCGGGTATTAGTTCGGTGTATATGGCACAAGAAGGGTTTACTGGCGCGCCAGCCTTAAGCGTTACTCGAGCAGACGAAAAAGATTATTTTCTTCGTTACGAATTATTAAATCAATATTTTAAACCGTGGCCCATCTGTCGCTGGGCTCAACCAGCGGTCGAAGCTATAGTTATCCTGCAAAAGCAATTCTCTTTCAGCATAAAGGACGTTAAAGAAATTAAAATCAGCACCTTTCACCATGCTGTTCGCCTGGCGAACAAACCGCCCACTTCCAGCGACGAAGCACAATACTCCATAGGATACCCTGTTGCTGCAATGCTCGCCAAAGGAAAAATTGGCGCTGAAGAAATGAATGAAAGTTCACTTAATGATCCCATTATTAGAAAACTTCAAAAAACAATCAAACTCGAAGAAAACCAGTGTCATACAAATGCCTTCCCTGCAAAACGCTTCGCAAACGTTACTATTACTTTACAAAGTGGCGACACACTAGCAACTGAAAATGTTGAAGCTAGAGGAGATATAGAAAACCCTTTGAGCAATGAAGAAATTCAAACAAAATTTATTCAATTAACCAAAGGCATTATCTCGGAATCAAAACAAAATCAGCTAATAAAGCTGATTGAAAACCTAGATAAAGAAGATAACATCAAGGGTTTATTGGATCTAATTACAGGAAAACCATCGTATATATTGTAAGGCACTGTCTGTCTGAGTTAGTCAGAACAGCACTCCAAAATACTCTCATGCCAATGCCCTCACTGGGTAAAATTACTTCATAATAAAACAACGCACAACTGATGAGCGTACTAGATACAATTCAATTCAATGAATCTGGCATAGTGCCAGCTATCGCGCAAGATTCCGAGACTGGGGAAATTCTAATGATGGCGTGGATGAACAAAGAAGCGCTGAGTTTGAGTATTGAGCAACAACGAGCGGTTTACTATTCAAGATCACGAAAAAAACTCTGGTTTAAAGGCGAAGAATCAGGTCATGTTCAACAAATTGCCGATATTTATACCGACTGCGATCAGGATGTAATTCTACTCAAGGTAAAACAAATAGGTGGCATTGCCTGTCACACAGGGCGCACCAATTGTTTTTTCAATAAATTAGAGAATGGCAAATGGGTTATTGTTGCCGACGTCATTAAAGATCCAAAACAAATTTATGGATAATATACTCGCAACCTTGGAGCAAATTCTAGAGCAACGCAAATCTGCTTCTGCTGATAGCTCATATGTATCGTCTTTATACAACAAAGGAACCGATCAAATTCTTAAAAAAATTGCAGAGGAATCTGCTGAAGTAATAATGGCGACAAAAGAGGGTGAGAGTGATAAAATCATCTACGAAGTAGCCGATCTCTGGTTTCACACCATGATCTTATTGCGTCACCAAAATATCGCTTTTAGTGATATTGAAGAGGAGTTAATGCGCAGATATGGGGTGTCTGGACTAACTGAAAAACTTAATCGAACGATTAAATAAAAGGAGAAAATACTTATGGGAATGCCGGGACCACTTGAACTTATCATTATCCTAGTCATCGTAGTACTCGTTTTTGGCGGGAAACGTCTAAAAAATCTAGGCGGAGATTTGGGTGGCGCCATCAAAGGCTTTAAAAAATCAATGAAAGATGAGTCTGTTGAAAAGAAAACTGAACAGACTGAAGATATTATTGAAGTAAAAGCTGAAAAAGAAGATGAAACCAGCAAGTAGTATTATTTAGATTTTTTTATTCTCGGATCTAAATCTTTTACTGGACTACTCTTATGCAACAAAAAACCTTCACAAGTATTGTTTGGAAAACGCGTCACACAAATAACACCCCAGATGTAAGTCATGTTTGATTTTGGCTTTTGGGAAATGGCTATTATCGGCACCATTGTCCTTGTTGTTGTCGGCCCTGATAAGATGCCCGCACTTGCTCGCAAAGCAGGCGGCTACGCCGGAAAAGCTAAAAAATTCATCAATAAAGTCAAAAAAGAGATGAATGACGAATTAAATGCGGACGAATTAAAGGATGTAAAGGACAAATTGATAATCACGCATGAAGACTCTGTGCTCTCTCAAGTCTTCAAAGAAGCCAAATCCGATTTTGACAAAATAAAACAAGAGGCCGACATTAGTGATATTGGCGGGCAAACTGAAAAGGTTATCGACTCAGAAGAACGCAAGAACAACAATCCTGATAAATAATGCCAGAATCAGTGAAAGGTGAAAAAATGTCAATCATCCAACACTTGGTTGAATTAAGAAACACACTATTGCACTCTGTTCTGGCAATTACAATATTCTTTGTCGCTCTTTTTCCATTTGCAGATCAGATCTACACATTTATAGCAGAACCAATTGTTGCAGCAATACCAGGCTCCAACCTAATCGCGATTGGTGTTATTTCACCATTTTTAACGCCGTTAAAAATGGCGCTAATCCTAGCCGTATATCTAGCAATGCCCTTTTTATTATTCAAAATTTGGGCTTTTGTAGCGCCCGCACTCTACAAGCATGAAAAGCGTTTAATCTTACCATTGGTGATCTCATCAACGATTCTGTTCTATACGGGGATACTGTTCTCTTTCTATATTGTTTTTCCGGTTATTTTTGGCTTCCTTTCAACTGTAGGGCCATCCGTTGTTAACTTTACCCCAGACATACAATACTATCTTGATTTTGTCATCAAAGTATCTTTTGCCTTTGGTGTTGCTTTCGAGGTGCCCATTGCCACAATTTTATTGATTATGTTTGGCGTAACCACACCGGAGAAATTGAAAAAAAATCGCGCCTATATTGTTGTTGGCGCCTTTGTGCTGGGCATGCTATTAACGCCACCAGACATTATCTCGCAAACCCTTATTGCTATTCCAATATTGTTGCTTTTTGAGGCCGGCTTATTTTTTGCGCCATTTTTCAAGGTGCGAAAAGCTAAAAGTGAGAACGATAGAGAGGGATCCGGACCTGCAACAGTCGATTGGTCTGATGAAAGTCATAACGCTAAAATGGACAAGATTGAAGCCGAGATGAATGAACGCGGCAAAAACAAATAGACCTTTGCAGGGTCTACTATTGCGCACCTTACGATGCGCAATAGTAGACATCTATTTAATTTGCAAATACGCCTCCAATGAATCATCAAGTGCACCAAGCCACGGCGTGTGGTGCGCCGGAGACTGTGTGCCTGTCATCAAAGAGGCATAGGATTTGTTTCGAAATGCCATAATGTCTTCTTTTTTATCTTTCTTCCAGCTTAAGAATGTTTGTCTCATGCCTTCGATATTGAAATTAGGGTAATCCGTCTCGTCGATCAACATTTGCATGTAATCACCTTGGAATTTAATCGCATAGCCAACATCGTCTTCGGCCACTTCCAGTGCGTGCCACTCTTTTGTGTGTGCGCTCATCTCTTCTAATGAAGGCAACTCAATCCTTCCCAGAATAACGTCTCTTGCATACCAAGCTTGGGCATCGAACATATTAAAGGTGTACCACTGATCCTGCATAGCAAGATACATGAGTTGTGGGTTTTTCTCCCAAACTACACCTTTGTAGAGATCCAATGGATACAAAATATTGTTTGTCTTCAAGCGCAGTGAATCCGGCAAGAATGGAAAATGATGCTGGTAACCCGTGCAAAGAATAATTGCATCCACCTCTTTTGTACTGCCATCAATAAAGTGTACGGTATTGCCATCAATCTTAACAATACCTGGCTTTTCTTCCCAGTTATCTGGCCACTTAAAACCCATTGGAGCAGAGCGATAACTACTGGTAATTGTTTTGGCGCCGTACTTGTAGCACTGTGAGCCGATATCCTCAGCAGAATAGCTACTGCCAACAATTAATAGGTCCTGGTCTTTAAATTCAAGAGCGTCACGAAAGTCATGTGCGTGCAAAATTCTGCCATTAAAGTGACTAAAACCCTCATATTCAGGAACATTCGGCGTTGTAAAATGGCCCGATGCGACAATCACATAATCAAATTCATCCGAGTAAGCCTTGTCTTCAATAAGGTCGTGAACTCGCACGGTAAACTTCTTAGATTCTTCACAAAACGACACATCTCTTACAGCGGTGTTAAAGCGAATTTGATCCCTAACATTGGCTTTTTTAACTCTGCCTTGAATATAGTCAAACAAAACCTCCCTTGGAGGATAAGAGGCGATTGGGTGATCAAAGTGCTCTTCAAAGTAATAATCCGCAAACTCTAAACACTCTTTTGGACCATTAGACCAAAGGTAGCGATACATGCTGCTATGGGCAATTTCACCGTTTTGATCCAAACCTGTTCTCCAGCTGTAGTTCCACAACCCTCCCCAATTGGATTGTTTTTCAAAACAAACAACTTCAGGCACATCTGCCCCTTTATCTTTAGCAGACTTAAATGCCCTTAGTTGAGCAAGGCCACTTGGTCCGGCGCCGATTATCGCCACTTTCTTATTCATACTCATTCCTTTTTTTTAAAACAATAAAAACCCTGATTTAGCGCCACAAGTAAATAAAATTTTGTGATCACAAAGTTATTTTATGAAAAGTATACCAAAATAAATATTTGTGATCACAAATTTTTATTTAAAAGAACTTTCTTAAGTGAATTCATGTGAGTGCAAAAAAAAAACAATCAAACCTCTCATAACAAACGGCCTATCCCCTATAGGGCGTTAGTAGTCTTTTTGCAAGAAAACGGAAAAAGGTTGAGTTTAAGAATTTAGCCTAAAAGCTCAAAAGCATTGATTACACTATCGGCAACATCAGCAATACGCTTGTTTTTATCCATTGCCATTTTTCTAAGTGACTGATATGCCTCATCTTCATTGATTTTTTTATGCTTCATCAATAAGCCCTTGGCTTTTTCAACGGCTTTGCGTTCTGCTAACTGTGAACGCGTAGCGTCTAACTCGTCCCTAAGGGCTTGAAACTCTCTAAAACGAGCAATAGCAACGTCAATAATGGGCTGCACACGGTTTTCTTCTAGTCCGTCAACAATATAAGCATTGACACCAGATTTAATTGCAGCGCCCGCCATTTGATCACCTGAGCTTTCAGTAAACATTACAATGGGTTTTGGCTTGGTGTTATTCACATCCCGAAGATTAGCAAAAACCGCTTCATCAGGTATGTCAGCATTAACAATAACCACGTCAGCATGTGTCATCTCATTACTGGTTGCAAGATTTGCGCTACCCTCTAGACGACATATAACTTCATGCCCCTTATCTTGTAATGCTCGACGAAGAATGGCCGAACGACCCATATTCTCATCAACTAAAATAATTTTTAATGCCTCTGGATTCATTGTTAATATTGACTCGTATTTCATAAAATGCTAGTTGTGTAATATACCCCATTCATACTAAAAAGTCCTTAGCTTGGAGTGCAATATTTTTGAAAAATGGGGGTATTTCACCCCCATTTAACAGGCTTACTTTGGTTATTTTGTTACAAATTCTGGGTAAGCTTCCATGCCACACTCAGAAATATCAACACCAGAATCTTCCTCATTGGCAGATACGCGGATACCCATTATTGCTTTAAGGGCGAACCATAGTGCTAATGATGCTCCAAACACCCAAACAAAGATGGTTGCTGCGCCAATTAGTTGACCAGCAAAACCAACATCACTGTTTGTTAATGGCACTGCCAACAAGCCCCATAGACCAACAACACCATGCACTGAAATCGCTCCTACTGGATCATCGATTTTTAGCTTTCGATCTAGAATAACAATTGAGAAAACAACAATTATTCCGCCAACCGAACCAATCAGTGTTGCTGCTAATGCACTTGGCGTGTCTGGTCCGGCCGTAATTGCCACCAATCCCGCTAAGGCACCATTAAGTGCCATTGTTAGATCCGCTTTCCCAAACCAAGTCTTCGCAAGCAAAAGTGCTGCAATTACGCCACCTGCAGCTGCAGCATTGGTGTTGACAAATACCATCGCCACTGCATCGGCACTTTCCTTGCTGGCCATGGCTAAGACTGAGCCGCCATTAAAACCGAACCAGCCCATCCACAAGATAAATGTACCCAAAGTTGCCAATGGCAAGTTTGCGCCTAACATTGGCTTAGAGTTGCCTTTTTTGTCATACTTGCCTTTGCGTGGGCCAAGCACAAGAACACCTGCAAGTGCTGCTGAAGCGCCCGCCATATGCACAATGCCAGAACCGGCAAAGTCATAAAAACCGTAATCAGCAAGGTCAAACAGTCCAAACACTTCTTGGCCACCCCATGTCCACGAACCTTCCAGTGGGTAAATAAAGACAGTAAAGATGACGGCAAAAAGAAAGAACGTAAACAACTTCATCCTCTCAGCCACAGCACCTGAAACAATAGACATTGCCGTTGCGACAAATACCACTTGAAAGTAAAAGTCCGAGGCGTTTGAGTAAGTCTCTCCCTCGCCACTAATACCATTCAAAAGCACGCCGCCTCCATACATTAAGTCGTAACCATAGAGCATATACATCGTACAGGCAATGGCAAACAGGCCAATGTTCTTAGTTAAGATTTCAGCAGTGTTTTTACTTCTAACCAGGCCAGCTTCCAACATTGAGAAGCCTGCCGCCATCCACATCACCAAAGCACCCATTACCAAAAAATAAAAGGTATCGATGGCATACTGTAATTCAAATAATTGATTTTCCATAATACCCACCCTACACTGCGTCAGGGCCAGATTCACCCGTACGAATACGGATCACTTGCTCTAAACTTGATACAAAAATCTTGCCATCGCCAATTGCCCCACCGTTGACTTTGCAGCACGCAATAATCGTCTCAATGACTTGCTCAACACGCTCGTCTGTGATGGCAATTTCCAATTTTACTTTTGGTAAAAACTCCACCACAAACTCGGCACCGCGATAAAGCTCTGTATGGCCTTTTTGACGACCAAATCCTTTGACTTCAGTCGCGGTGATGCCTGTGACACCAATCTCAGAGAGTCCCTCTCTGACGCTATCCAGTCTTTTTGGCTGGATAATTACTGTTACCATTTTCATATTTTTCTCCTAACAATAAAAACAAAAAAACCCGTTATCCACGACACGTAGTGGGACAACAGGCTTCTATACCAGGGATTCTCTACTTTGAGATAGACGAAAAAAAACGCTTATTTCAGCTTAATAAATTAAACTCAAATAAACGCCATCGTTGAAAACAACAACCTTCGTCGGCTGCCATTACGAACCATTATACAGATTAATTCAACTCACAGTGAATAATTTTCAATTTTTGACAAAAAGTCGGTCTCTTTTAAAATCACAATGCCTTTTTCCTTTGCCGCATTGAGCTTGGTCGCACCCACTTTTTCGCCAATAATTAAAAAATCAGTACTGCTATTCACACTTGTTGTCACTTTAATGCCTAGTGACTTGGCTTGCTTTTGCAAGTCGGCTCGAGGGCGGCTCATCTTGCCAGTAAAAACAACTTTTTTGTTAAAAAACGGATGGTCGAAATCTGTCATGCCGCTTTTTAATTGAGTTGCCTCTAGCTGAAAACCAAATACTCTCAAGGCTTGATATTCACTTTTAATCCCTTCCAAGCCATCAATAATAAGTTTGGCGGTTAGTTCGGCAAAACCATCCATATCAACAATATCGTCAACAGATAAATCAAAGATTTCACCAATGGGTTTATGCTTTAATAAGTTTTCACAATTACCCATACCCAGTCTCCAAACACCGAAAGCTGCTAAAAATCGCCAATCTTCGATACTTTCTTCTTTTGATCTTTTGAGCTGGCTTAATAAGTTTTGTGACGTTTTTTCGCCAAAACCCATTGTCATTAAATCGTTTTGAGATAGCTGATAAATTTCACTTACTTTACGAACGTCATTTTCATAAAGCTTTTGCACTGTGGCAATACCAAAGCCATCATTATTGGCTAATATCTTAAAGAAGTACGCCATTGTGCCCGTGATTTGATTTGGGCAATTATCGTGATTAAGGCACATTAAAAAATCGGCGTCCCACGTTAATAAACCTTGACAACTCGGGCATGATTCGGGTATCGACACTTCTGCACGCTTTAAGACTTTATTAATCTTGGGTATCACCAGGCCACTACGCGTTAACTCAACAACACTACCGGAACCGAGCCCTTGCTCTTTCACCAGGCCGTAGTGATGGCCCGTTGCACGATAAATGGTCGCACCACTGAGTTGGGTTGGCTCCAGTTCTGCTACAGGAGTTATCTTTCCTGTTCTACCCACCTGTGCAGTAACCGACAATACACGCACTTGTGCCTTATCTTTATTTTCCTTAAAGGCGATCTGCCAACGATGAAATTTTCTATTTGAACCCATGTGTGTCTTTAATTGTTCATTGGTGAGCTCAAAAACTACACCATCAACATCAAAATCTACACCAGCCTCAAGCTTACTTACAATGCTCTGAAAATTTTCGCCAAAGGATCCAATATCGCCCAACCAACTGGGTAGCTGAGAAAACGGCACAAAAAGAGCGGCCTTATCGGCGATAGCCTGAGAAGCAAACTGATCAAGCGTCTTCTCCTTAATCAAACTGGCCTGAAAATTTCTTGGATATTCAAAATGCTGACCTAGATGGGATTCAAAGTAGCTTTTTTTAACAACAATTTCTCCCGGACCTTGGCCTCTCTCTGAATCGTTGTAAACGCTTAATCCACGCTCAAATACGCGAGAGATGTCACTGCCTTTATTGCCATCACCCCTTGTGAATAGACGGCTACCGTCATCATAACCGGCAAAACCATCAAGCTTCGCGGTACCTTTAATTTGGATGGCCTCTAAGGGTAGATTGATTTCTTGAGAAGCTTTATTTATTCTGTCCAGCCACTTTTGAATTTCACCCCAAGTGTAGGCCTTATCAGTGGATAGCATTCTTTGAGGAAGCTTTACTTTTTCCTCTGAAAAGCCTTCGTTTTCAGGCTCAGGGCGGATCAATAAAGGATGATCGGGCGATCGTTTTGACAACTCAGCCAAGAAAACAAAATCATAGTCTTGATCAGTAACGATAGGCTTGCCATCACGATAGTGCTGATTGGCAATAATGCAAAACTCGGCCAATTCATCGTCTGACAAGTCGGCCAACAAAAGGTCTTGGTTTGCTATATTTTGAATTTTTTGATCAGTCAACATCGCTTCGTTGTTGTGTTTATCTCTAAACAACCTCAACAGTTAGAATTGATCGGCAAGCTCTTTGAAGAAAATAAAGCTGAAATCAATTGTCTTTTGCTCATTCTCTTCGCTAAGATCGTTGAAAACTACTTGAGAGTGGCCCTCTTCTAACTGCTTCACAACGAGCTGAACAGAAATCGTTTCAGCATTCTTGCCCATCAGTTTTGAGAAAAAGCCTCTGTCATTTGTTCTGACAAGGTTGACATAGTAGCTTTGTTCAAAGGGATCGCTGTCTTCAATATCGACATCTAACTCATCCATAGCCCAGCCTAAATGTGCCCAGGCCTTAGGTGGATCGTATGGGAAAACAAGAGTTCCGTACCCTCTTTTGGTTTTGTAAACCGAAACCGGTAACTTTTCAACTTCGGCGGTTTCTTGGATTTTATTGATGGCATCAGATTGATCATTGCCAAGGAAAACCATCAACCTAAGCAGCATTTCTGTTTCAAGCTCTGTGTCTTTCGCTCGTGATTGCCACAGCGTGGTTTCGTCTATCACAACTTCTTCAATAGACCTTAGTGATAAGTACACCTCTGAACTGGCTTTATCATCAGTCGCCTCAATACGAATTCTGTATTTATCAGCAATCGGCAGTGCGTATTTTGCTTTCAAGATATCTGAAAGCATTGCCCTAAAACCACCGAGCGATGAATCAGGCACATCGGGGTCGCTTTCCAAATATTCTGTTTCAATGATGCCAAGCGCTTCATCTTCTTTTTTGATCTTAAAGCCAAACGACTGCAAGAACTCTTTAGCCAGAGGCCAAATTTCACCTGGCGTCTTATCAACCAACAACCACCTGCGATAGGCGTCACGCTTAACTTCAACATTAGCAACGTTGGCCAGCTGCAGGCTGGAAGAATTTGAATCAGAAGCACTGCCAGCAATACTTACAAAGTCACCTTGCGACTCAGGATTGGTTAAATCGGGCGGGATGATGAGATCTGTGATCTCTCCTTCCACTTCTTGATAATTGATAACACGAGTACCTAGTATCTCTTCATCATCGGAACTAGAGAATGACGAACAGCCTGTTAAAACAAGGGCTGACAATAAAACAACTACGTAGTTCGTGTGTTTCATAGTAGATTAAGTTTTTGTAAATCTTTTCCAAGTATCGCTTGATACTCTTCGGACAACACGGTTAATGGCAAGCGGATGCCTTCACCACATCTGCCCATCTTATGTAACGCCCACTTTACTGGAATTGGGTTGGACTCAAGGAATAGATGATCGTGCAACACGCTAATCGTTTCATCAAGCGCTCTGGCTTCATCGGCTTTACCAGCCATAGCCAATAAATAAGCTCTTTGCAATTCAGCCGGCACAACGTTTGCAGTAACCGAGATGCCACCATGACCGCCCAGCAAGATAAACTCTATCGCCGTGGCATCATCACCCGTTAAAAGCAAAAAGTCCTTAGGGCAACGCGCAACCAACTCTTTAATCACTGACAAATCGCCAGTTGCGTCCTTAATACCAATAATATTATCAACTTCCGAGAGGCGTACAGTTGTATCAACCGACATATTTACGGCCGTTCTGCCCGGGACGTTATACAGTAATTGAGCAATATCAACGCTCTCAGCAATCAATTTGTGATGCTGATACAAGCCCTCTTGGGTTGGCTTATTGTAATACGGGGTTACCAACAAGCAAGCATCGGCGCCAACCCTCTTCGCCTCTCGCGTAAGGTCAATAGCCTCAGAGGTTGAGTTTGCGCCCGTGCCAGCAACGACTGGAATTCTTCCCGCGGCGTAATTAATCGTGTGTTCTATCACATGAATATGCTCAGGCACTGCTACCGTTGCAGATTCGCCCGTTGTGCCAACCGATACAATTGCTGTTGTGCCCGCATCAACATGAAAGTCAATTAAGCTCTCCAATGCCGGGTAATCGACAGAGCCATCATCATGCATGGGTGTAATAATAGCAACGGTTGAACCGTAATAAGTACGTGGACTAGACATAGATCAAATAAATAAATAGATTGGGAGAATTATATACGATTGAAGGCTCAATAATCATTGAAGCACTGGGCAAAAGCAATGCTAATCGTCAAGCAAATCAGGGCGTTTTAGTTTTGTTTTTTCTATTGATTGCGCTTGCCTCCAAGCATCTATATTGGCTTGATGGCCACTGAGTAGCACTTCGGGCACACTTTGTCCATCAACCACTTCAGGCCGTGTGTAGTTAGGATAATCTAAGAGATTAGCGACAAAAGAGTCTTTAAGTGAAGATTCATTGCCCAGCACACCGGGCAAACGCCGACCAATGGCATCTATTAAAACCATCGCCGCCAGTTCACCGCCACTGATTACATAATCACCAATAGAAACTTCCATATCCACATCATTCTCAATCACCCGCTCATCAACACCCTCGTAGCGCCCGCATAAAAAAGTAATGGAATCCAATTCAGACAACTCTTCAACCAATTGCTGGCTGAGTTTTTTACCTTGGGGAGATAGGTAGATGACCCTGGTGTTGGCTGATCTTTTTTTTATTGCACTGAGGCAATCTCGAATGGGCTTAACCTGCATTACCATTCCAGCGCCACCACCATAAGGTTTGTCGTCTACGTTTTTGTATTGATTGTCGCTAAAATCTCTAAGCTGCCACGTTTTAATCGAAATAATGGATTTTTTGATCGCCCTTGCAATGACACCCTCATCACTAATGGCAGAAAACATATCTGGGAAAAGAGTAATGATATTGAATTGCATGATGAATTTATTTATCTATTTATCAAATACTTAGACAAGAATATTTTTCAAAACTTGGTGATAAACAAGCGTCAAATTTTCCAAGTCATCCACAGAAACACACTCATTGACCTGATGAATAGTTGCATTTAGCGGACCCAATTCCACCACTTGAGTATCCATTTGCGATATAAAGCGCCCATCAGAAGTGCCGCCCGAGGTTGACAACTCAGTCTCAACGCCATTGACACCTCTAATCGCATCAACGCAAGCATTAACCAAAGCCCCTCTAGGAGTTAAGAATGGAAAACCAGAATGTTGCCATTCAATGTCATAATCCAAGTGGCGCTCATCTAAAATCTCAAGCACTCGGCTTTTGATTTGCTCATGTGTGGTTTCCGTTGAATAGCGAAAATTAAATACCACTTCAATCTCACCTGGAATAACATTGGTCACCCCCGTGCCTGAGCGAATATTGGAAAATTGAAACGAAGTCGCTGGGAAATACTCATTTCCATTATCCCAGGCTTCGTTGCAAAGCGTATTTAAAGCCGGCACAGCTAAATGAATTGGGTTATTAGCCAATTTCGGATAAGCAATATGCCCTTGTTTGCCTTTAATGGTTAAAAAGGCATTTAACGAACCCCTCCTGCCATTCTTGATCACGTCACCCAAAGTGCTTGTAGACGAGGGCTCACCCACCAGACAATAATCAACCTTTTGGTTATTTTTTTGTAAATGCTCAACCACTTTAACCGTACCGTTTTTCGCCGGCCCCTCTTCATCCGAAGTAATCAAAAAGCCGATTGTGCCTTTATGATTAGGATTTTCAGTAACAAAATGCTCAGCGGCAACTAACATTGAGGCCAACGAGCCTTTCATGTCCGCGGCACCGCGACCGTAAAGCATGCCATCAATAATTGTAGGCTCAAAGGGATCAGTATGCCACTGCGACTCTATACCGACTGGCACAACATCTGTGTGTCCTGCAAAGGCAAAAACTGGACCCGACGAACCGTGCGTTGCCCAAAAGTTTTCCACCTCACCAAAAGGTAGTGAGTGGACAGTAAAACCAACTCTCTCAAGGCGCTCAATCATCATTGATTGGCAACCTTTGTCCTCTGGCGTTACTGATGCCCTACTGATTAAAGCCTTTGCCAATTCTATTGTTTCACTCATATTTTTACCACTCAGCAAATTTTAAAATAATTGTTGCAAAGATCTCATTCTACCTGCAAATCCACTATTCGAGTTTCAGCAAGCGAAATGGCATCACTGACAACCTCAATATCATCCGCTTGCTTTACAGCCAAACCGGTGCTTGAAATCCGAACAACAACAAGCACATCGGTTGACTCTGAAAGCTTGACTGATAACGAGTCAGCGTCACTCAAAGAGATTACACCAGTAAAGTCCTTTAGTTGGACCTTTTTAATGGCGATTGGCATTGGTGAGCCGGTAACCGCCTTAGCGTAAGCCATTAGGTAGTCCCCACTTGAGCGCAACGCTAGCACATCTTCAGAAATTTTGAGATTAATGGCCAAGGTAAAATCACTCATTGATTCAAAACCACCAAGGGCATTAAGGGCGCTTTCAATAACAACTCTGTCTGGGTGGTCAACGGGCAATAAATACAAAGCCCTTTGCCAAGACTGCTCCGCCACAAGTAAATCACCGTTATTCGCCGCAACAATTCCTACCAAATAAAGAACATGAACAGAATCGGGATCAACCTCAAGCGCCTGATCAATTAATGACTGTGGTGCGCCAGAGAAATCGCCCTCTTGGGTTGAAGCAATGACACTGGCATATTGCAGCAACATATCAATATCGTTTGGAATTAACGAGTAGGCCTTTTCAAATGATACTAAAGCCTTATCCGTATTGCCCAAATTAAACTCGGCCAAGCCCAACATTGACCACGCCTTGCCATTGTCTGGGTTGTCGTCTAGATGCGCTTTTAAAGACACTACACTCTGCTCCAAACTTAAACTTGGCGACATTTCAATAACAGCATTAGGGCTCTGATTTGGCGCTAATTGCGTGTAGGCAATCACAGAGACAATAGCAATAATAGCGCTGAGTGCGATCGCCCATTTCAGCGGATTAATTGCGACAACATCGCCAGAATTTTGAGACAACTCACCGGCAAGTGTATGAGTGATTTCATCTTCTGCCTCCTGATACACAGACTCACTAATTAAACCCTTGGCAACATCATCAGCCAATTCTTGCTTTTTCTGCTTACCAATAGCCACATTTGAAGCGTCGTCACTAATGTTTGCCTCAAGCGGTCGGTAGAGAAAATAAGCGACAAAGCCACTGGAGGCTAAAATCAATAACAAGAATTGCCACTCAAAAATCATGATTTCACCTTTAATCGGTAGCGCCTATCAAAGGCCGCAAGCAATGCGCCAAGGGCAATCATGATACCGCCCAACCAAATCCAGCGAACCAGGGGCTTGTAGTAAATTCGCATGCTCCAATTGCCCTCGCCAAGAGACTCACCAAGGGCTACATACAAATCTCTAGTAAAGGACGGATCAATGGCAGCCTCAGTCATTGGCATACCGGTTTGGTAAAGGCGTTTTTCAGGGGACAATTGAATAGAAGTTTCGCCATCCATCACAGTTACATCACCTTTAAACCCTTGATAATTCTGTGCATTAAACTGCTCTATACCATTCAGGGTAAAGGCATAACCTGCAACGTATTGTGCCTCTCCAACAGTCATTTTCAGATCTTTTTCAACACCGAGTTGAGTGGTGACGGTTGCACCAAGAATAAAAACACCAATCCCCAAATGAGCGATAATCATTCCTAAAAATGAAGGTGTTACTTGTGCTTTGGATTTCATTCTACTGGTTAACAACAAAAGTGTATGAATGACAACCCAAACAAACAAGGCAAAAGCAATTAATACAAAAGGATTATCATTGATAAATATTGCCACAACAATCACAGACAGCACTATACCGATCCAATCCAATCGAAGAATTGGCAATAATCTAGAGAGAGCATCCTTCTTCCAGCGTAAAAACGGTGCCACAGCCATCGCAATAACACCAGGGATCATAATGGGCACAAAAACCGCATCAAAATACGGTGCACCGACTGATATTTTGCCCAAATTAAGGGAATCTAAAATAAGCGGATAAAGCGTACCTAAAAGCACGCAAAACATCGCCGACACTAAAACAATATTGTTAACCAATAAGCCTGTTTCTCGAGAAATCAATGTAAATTTATTACTTTTTTGAATAAGCGTAGAACGCCACGAATAAAGCGCCAAAGAGCCGCCAATAACGACAACCAAAAAGATAAGGATAAAAAGCCCTCTTGTCGGGTCTGTGGCAAAGGCGTGAACAGAGGTGAGCACACCTGAGCGCACCAAGAAAGTACCGAGCAAACTTAGAGAAAAACCACCAATCGCCAGCAACACCGTCCACTGCCTAAAAGCGCCTCTTTTTTCACTAACGCTAAGCGAGTGTATTAATGCTGTTGCTACTAGCCACGGCATAAAGGATGCATTCTCAACAGGATCCCAGAACCACCAGCCTCCCCAACCGAGCTCGTAGTACGCCCACCAACTACCAAGGGTAATGCCAACGGTTAAAAATGCCCAAGCAACTAAAGCCCAAGGGCGTGTCCAGCGCAGCCAAGTACTGTCTAACTTTCCTCGAATGAGTGCAGATAATACAAAAGCAAAAGGCACAGCCAAACCGACATAGCCCATATAAAGCATTGGTGGATGAATCGCCAAACCAACGTCTTGCAGTAAAGGATTTAGCTCACGCCCTTCGGTTGGTGTGATTGCCAAAATCTCAAAAGGGTTTGAAGTAAACAGCAGGAACAACAAAAACCCAACACTAACAAATCCTAAAACAACTAAAATTTGATTAACAACCTCGCTAGGCATCCGTTTTGAAAAAAGGCTAACCGCCACACTCCAAATCGAGAGAACTAGCACCCAAAGAAGCAGTGAGCCCTCGTGAGCGCCCCAAACCGCGGAAAATTTAAATAAAGTGGGTAGCTGTGTATTGGAGTTTTCAGCAACGTATTTGACAGAAAAATCATCCGCTAAAAACGCATTCATCAACACTGCAAAGGCAATCAAAACCAGAAAGCACTGACCCCAAATAAGGGGCTTAGCCAGTTGTGCCAAAGCGGCTTTATTCTGGTGGATGCCAATAGAAGGCACAACAACAAGTAGTATCGCAAAAACAAGCGATAACACCAGTGCAAAATGTCCAATTTCTATCAACATAAAGTCATTATTATTATTAGATTACAAGTGCTAATATTTTACCGGATTTATTGATATTAAATAGTTTGTATTGACATTGAGCCAAAGCAAAACAACCTTGAAAATCCTTTAGTATCAACAGATTTTAGATATAAAAAAGGACATCCTAAGATGTCCTTTTTTAATATTTATGGTGCGGAAGGAGAGACTCGAACTCTCACGTCTTGCGACACTGGAACCTAAATCCAGCGTGTCTACCAATTCCACCACTCCCGCGAAGAATGCAAATTATACCCAATAAAAATTAAGTTTTTTCCAATAAAAAATAGAAAAAACTAAGGATTCATCCAATTGAGCTTTTCGTGGAGTTTTACCACCTCGCCCACAATCAGCAGACTGGGTGCGCCCACTTTCTCTCTGCTGATCAATTGAGGCAACTCAGAAAGTGTTGAGATGTAAATTTTCTGCTCTGGCAGTGTACCTTTTTCAATCAATGCGATTGGCATATCCCTTCTCATTCCGTGCTCAATCAACTTTTCAGATAGATTTTTAGCGCCACTGAGTGCCATATAAAAAACAATGGTTTGTTGTTCGGCGACAAATTCACTCCATGGCAAATCACAAGTGCCGTCTTTCAAGTGTGCGGTAACAAACCGACAAGATTGTGCATAGTCCCTGTGGGTTAGTGGAATGCCTGAATAGGTCGAGCAACCGGAGGCGGCAGTTATTCCAGGGACAACTTGAAACGGGATGTCGTTCTCTGACAGGGTCTCAATCTCTTCGCCGCCACGCCCAAAGATAAATGGGTCACCGCCTTTTAAGCGACAAACGCGTTTTCCGGACTTAGCCAATTGCACTAGTTGCTCATTAATATCGCTTTGTCGTGAAGATTGTCCACCGGCTTTTTTACCAACATACACTAACTCAGCATCGCGCCTAACCAGCTCCATCACTGCCTTTGACACCAAGCGATCATACAACACGACGTCGGCTTGCTGCATCAGTCTAAGCGCCTTAAAGGTGAGAAGGTCTGGATCGCCAGGACCAGCACCCACCAAATAAACCTCTCCTAGCTTTTGAGGTTTTGCATTGGCCAATTGTTGCTCTAGATCGGCCTTGGCCTCTTTGATGCGCCCGGTGAATACTTTTTCAGCAATATTGCCAGACAAAACTGACTCCCAAAATGCTCGTCTATCTTTAATATGAGAGAATCTATCCTTCACCTGCGCTCGATACTCACCTGCAATTTCGGCGAGGCGACCGTAAGCACTAGGAACGAGTGTCTCCAACTTTGCCCTAATTATTCTTGCCAAAACCGGCGCCCTTCCACCCGATGAAATCGCAATTAACAATGGCGCTCGATCAACGATTGAAGGCATGATAAAACTAGAAAGGTCGGGCGAATCAACGACATTCACTGGAATATTAGCAACATGCGCCAATCGTGACACTTCTGCATTGAGCTTTTTGTCATCAGTCGCCGATATTATTAATGACTGATTTTGAATATCAACCTCTGAAAAAGTTTTTTTAGTTAAAGTCAGCGCCTCGTCGGCAGAGCGATCAATTAGCGCTTGACAAAAATTGGGCGCCACACACTCTATGATGGCGCCAGCCTTTAGAAGCAAATTAACTTTTCTCAGGGAGATGTCTCCACCACCAACAACCAAGCATTGATTTTGTGAGATTTTGAAAAAAATTGGAAGATAGTCCATTTACTCAGCCCCTTGATAGCCTTATTATAGTACTCTCAATTGAGCAAAATTTTGAATTAACAACCTAAATACCCAGCACTTTCTTTGCCAGCGGAATACTAATACTTTGCTTTGCTTGCATTGATACTTCGTCCAGCCGATCAGTCGCCTCAAGTAGTTGGCTAATATCTCTAGAGTAATGCTTAAACAAATACGAGTAGACTTTTTCATCAATACTCATATTGCGCTCACTCATTTGATTATTAAGCGCCTCTTTCGTTTGCTCGTCATTGAGCGCCTCAAGCGGAAAAACGGTCGCCAAATTCAAACGTGTTTTGAGATCTTTCATCAAATCCAGCTCGCTTGGCAAGCTTGGGCCGCTAACAACAATATTCACATTTGATTGTCGAGCGCGGTTATACAGATCAAACAATATGTGTTGTTGCGCCACATCGACAGAACCAATATTATCAACACTAAGCCAATCCAAGTCGGCGACCACTTCTACCAAATAATCTGGAATTTCTTCTTTACAATCAATAAAAACTGCCGCTTGATTTTGCTCCATAGCGTAAAAAATAACAGCCTGTAAAAGATGTGTTTTACCACTGCCAGGGCCGCCATAAACATAGATCTCAGAGGCTGTATCGGCGCTAAAAAGCTGACTAACGGCTTTTTGTATTTGTGCATTGGCTACAAAATTTTCCAGCGACATTTGAACATTCAATGAGATGGGCAGACCCAATTGATTCATTTCTTGGCCTCTTGCAAAACAAACTGCCTAATCCAAAGCCACATATAGTCTGCGCCACTGAGGGCTGTCGAGGTGGCCACAACAATAAATGCAATCTCAAACCACTCTATAAGACCTTCTTGCAGTTGCGCCAAAACCATAAACAACACCAAGATAATTTGCAACACGGTGTTTAACTTACTGATCCAAGTTGGCTGTAAACGCTTATTTTCACTCGCCTCTTGACCAAGAAAATAGCCCACAGTTGCGGCTACAATAATTAAGTCTCTAAAGAAAATAAGCAGCAATAACCATAAAGGCAGAATTTCAACCCAATACAGAGTGATAAAAGTACAGGTCAGAAGAATTTTGTCCGCCATTGGATCGAGGATCGAGCCCAATCTTGATTGCAAGGAGAATTGCTTGGCAAACCAGCCATCGAGCGCGTCGGTAACGCCGGCTGAAAAAAACAATATCATTACCAAAAAATATTGTTCTTTTAATAGCGCTATAACAATCGGAACTGTTAAAATAATGCGCAATATTGAAAGCGCATTAGGAAGCATTGAAAAACCCATATATGTTGATTTCTAATCGTTTATCACTAGCCTTTAATTATACGGAAAAACCAAGATGTCATCATTGACTTACAAAGACGCCGGCGTAGATATCACCAAGGGTAATGACCTTATAGAGCAAATCAAACCGATTGCCAAATCCACAATGCGTCCTGGTGTTTTGGCTGGATTGGGCGGCTTTGGTGCAATGTTTGAAATCCCGCTTGATAGGTACAATAACCCGGTTTTAATTTCAGGCACTGATGGTGTTGGCACAAAATTAAAAGTAGCAGAAATGCTCAATAAACACGACACAATTGGCATTGATTTGGTGGCAATGTGTGTCAACGACCTTATTGTTCAAGGTGCAGAGCCTTTGTTTTTTCTCGATTATTACGCAACGGGCTCACTCAATACCGACATTGCAACCTCGGTCATCTCTGGTATTGGTGAGGGCTGTATTCAATCAGGTTGTGCATTGATTGGTGGTGAGACTGCCGAAATGCCGGGCATGTACCAAGGCGAGGAGTACGACCTAGCGGGCTTTTGTGTAGGAATTGCCGAAAAAAGTAAAATTATCGATGGCTCAAAGGTGTCAACGGGGGATCATATTGTTGCCCTAGCCTCATCTGGTCCTCACTCCAACGGCTACTCCTTGATTCGCAAGGTGTTAGAAAGATCTCAGCCCAGTGCAAAACAACTGGACGCCCTGATCAAACCAACAAAAATCTATGTTAAGTCGATACTTTCATTGATTGAAGACCACACAGTAAACGCTATTTCTCATATTACCGGCGGCGGCCTTTTAGAAAACATCCCTAGAGTTTTACCCGAGCACCTCGCGGCAAAACTGGATTCAGATTCATGGCAAATGCCAGAAATTTTTCAATGGCTTCAAGCCCAAGGCAATATTGAATCCAGTGAAATGCATCGGGTACTGAATTGCGGCGTTGGCATGGTAGTCGTTGTACCTAAAGAAGGAAGTGAGGCAGCCATTAACCAGCTAAACGAATTGGGTGAAGTGGCATGGCTAATCGGCGAAGTGGTCGAGTCAACTGGTGAGCAAGTTATTATTTAGACCATGAATGGTGTTGTTCTCATCTCTGGTGGCGGCTCTAATTTACAATCCATCATCGACAATGCAGAGAAAATTAATCTCTCAATACAATGTGTCGTAAGCAATAGGCCCGACGTATACGGCCTAGAAAGGTCTGCTAAAGCTAATATTCCCAGTTGCATTCTTGATCATAAACTTTTCAAGTCAAGAAGGGATTTTGATCAAGCACTGATGAGCGTGATTGATGAGCATCAGCCTGATATCGTGATTCTTGCTGGCTTTATGAGAATTCTAACGGATGAATTCATCAATAAATACCAAGGGCGAATGCTCAACATTCACCCATCCCTGTTACCAAAATACCCTGGATTGAACACCCATCAGCAAGCCATTGATGCAAGCGACACCCTGCATGGCGCAAGCGTGCACTTTGTCACAAAAACACTTGATGGCGGCCCTGTAATTGCGCAAAAAAAGGTCAAAATTAACCCCGAAGAAAGCGCCGAAACCCTTGCTGCTAAAGTTCTAAAGCAGGAGCATGTTTTATATCCTGAAGTGATTCACTGGTATACTCAGGGCAGATTAAAACTTCTTGATGCGACAACTGCAACACTGGATGGACAAGTAATATGAAAAAAGGACTCATCCTTTGTCTGGGGTTGATTTTCTCAATAAGCTCACACGCACTCAGCTCTTATAAGGCCAGCTACGATCTTTACGCCAGCATGGCCCTAAGCAGCATCAAGATTGGCAATGCTGAGTTTAAGCTTGAAGCTAACAATGATCACTATATTTACACTAGCAAAGCCTCGGTTAGTCCTCTTTGGCGCACCCTGTACAACTACTCGAGGTCAGAAAAAAGTTCGGGGATAGTAATCAACCAACAGCTCATTAGTAGCTACTACGGACTTACGGAAACAAAAGGCGACACTGTCAATAAAAAGATTGAGATTAATATTTTCGTAGACCAGAGTTACTCAATAATTGGCGGGGCCAAGTTTTGGAAAACAGGTCCAGGCAAAGTTGTTGACGAACTCAACCTTTATCTTGTACTTTCTCAAGACATAAGCAATCAGCCAGAGCAAAAAGTTTTTAACTATCAAGTAGCTGATGACAAAGGCATAAAGCCTCAGAGCTTTAATGTCATAGGCAGCGAGGTGGTTGAAATCAACGGCGAAAAACTACAAACTATAAAAATCGACTGTCCTGAATTACGTTTGACGCTCAACTTGTCGAAAAAGCACAACTACTTACCTGTTTTAATCAGAAAAACCAACGGCGGCAGCAGCTTCCACCTCACTTTAGTAGACTATCAAAAACCACCCTAAAGGTGTTGTTTGAGGTAATGAGCAGTAAACGATTTTTCTGACTGGCAAACTTCTTCAGGTGTTCCAACAGCGATAATTTCTCCGCCTTTGTCGCCCCCTTCTGGTCCCAGATCAACCACCCAATCAGCTGTTTTAACCACATCCAAGTTGTGTTCAATAATAACAATCGTGTTATTCCTATCTCTCAAGCGAGAGATAACACCAAGCAACTGATTAATATCATGAAAATGCAGGCCGGTAGTTGGCTCATCTAGAATATAGAGTGTTTGGCCTGTGTCTGTTTTCGATAGTTCTTTTGACAGCTTCACTCGTTGCGCTTCACCACCGGATAAAGTGGTCGCGTTTTGACCCAAAGTGATGTAACTCAAACCAACATCCATTAATGTTTGTAATTTTTGTGAAATTTTCGGGATCGCATGGAAAAACTCAAGTGAATCCTCAACGGTCATCTCTAATACATCGGCAATACTTTTACCCTTATAGGTAATCTCCAATGTCTCACGATTGTAACGGTGCCCATTGCAGACATCACAAGAAACATAAATATCGGGTAGAAAATGCATCTCAACTTTAATCAAGCCATCGCCTTTACAGGCCTCACAACGCCCACCCTGCACATTAAAGCTAAAGCGCCCTGATTTATACCCTCTTGATCGAGACTCCAAGGTTTGCGCAAACAAATCTCTAATAAGGGTGAGAGTTCCGGTATAAGTTGCTGGGTTCGATCTTGGCGTTCTACCAATAGGGCTTTGATCAATGCTGACCACTTTATCAAACAATTCCATGCCCTCGACACTCTTATAAGGGGCGATTTCCACCTGGGCCCTATTGAGTATTTTTGCAGCCAATAAGTATAGTGTGTTGTTAATCAATGTAGATTTTCCAGACCCTGAGACACCAGTAATACAAGTAAGGGCACCAACAGGGATTTCCAAATCAACGCCTTTTAAATTATTACCACTAGCACCAAAAATGCGCAGCCATTGGTCGGATTTTTTTCGAGTCTTTGGCGTTTGAATGGCTTGACGACCACTAAGATAATCACCAGTTAAAGAATTTGTATTTGCAATAACCTCCTCAGGAGTGCCATAGGCGATGATCTCGCCGCCATGCACGCCAGCACCAGGGCCAATATCAATCACGTAATCCGCTTGTCTGATAGCGTCTTCATCGTGCTCAACAACGATAACAGTATTGCCTAAATCCCTCAAGTAAATCAAGGTATCAAGTAATTTTTGATTGTCGCGCTGATGCAGTCCGATTGATGGCTCATCCAATACATAGAGTACGCCCATTAATCCTGCGCCAATTTGTGAAGCCAGACGTATTCTTTGCGCTTCACCACCCGAAAGGGTATTGGCCTTTCGCTCTAACGAAAGATAATCTAGGCCGACATTAATTAAAAAGTGCAGGCGCTGAACAATTTCTTTAAGAATCTTGCTAGCAATTTCGCCGCGCTTTCCTTCCAACTCAAGCGTGTCAAAAAATTCAAATGCTTGGCCGATAGACATCTTAGTAATGCTTGAAAGATTTTTGTTTCGAATGAAGACATTTCGTGCGGCCGTATTAAGGCGATCACCGTGGCACGTCGCGCAAGGCTTGCTCACCACATATCGTGACAATTCTTCCCTAACACTGCGAATTTCACTATCTTCGTAGCGCCGCATCATTCTAGGAATTACCCCTTCAAAAGGCTTCTTCTTATTCGACCAACCTTTTCTGCCTTTTATTTTTGAAAAATCCATTTCATCTTCACCACTACCGAAAAGAATGATGTGTTGATGCTCCGAACTTAATTCATTGAATGGCTTGTCAATTGCAAAACCGTAATAATTGGCGACAATAGAAAGCATTTGATAAAAATAAGCATTGTGCTTACTCCAGCCATAAATTGCCCCATCTTCTAGGCTTAACTCTGGATTGGCCACTACCTTATTCTCATCAAAGACCTCTTTGACGCCCAAACCAGCACAAGCTTCACACGCGCCCACTGGGTTATTAAAAGAGAAAAGTCGTGGCTCTAGTTCGCTCAAAGAATAGCCACAATGTGTGCATGTAAACTTAGACGAAAAAGTCATTTCTTGCCAATCAACATCCTCTTCCATGGGTCCTATTTTGACAATTCCAGCACTCATACTAAGCGCCGTTTCAAGTGATTCGGACAACCTTGATGAAATATCGTTTCTGACCTTTAATCGGTCGACTACAATGTCAATGGTGTGGAATTTTGCCCCGTCTAAATCATCAATATCCTCAAGGTAAAGAATTTCACCGTCGACCCTCGCCCTTAAAAACCCTTGGTGAGATAACTCTTCTAGTAATTTCTTATGACTACCCTTGCGGTTCTGCACAATTGGCGCAAGAATCAGTATTTTCTCAGCCTCAGGAAGCTCTAGAATACTGTCCACCATTTGTGAAATAGTTTGTGAGGCGAGCGGCACTCCATGCTCTGGACATTTTGGCGTACCAACTCTGGCATACAGTAATCTCAGATAATCATAAATTTCAGTGATTGTGCCGACCGTTGATCTAGGATTGTGTGAAGTGGCTTTTTGTTCAATCGAAATGGCTGGGGACAGGCCTTCAATATGATCAACATCTGGCTTCTCCATTAAGGACAGGAACTGTCTTGCATAAGCCGACAAAGATTCGACATATCTCCTTTGACCCTCGGCATAAATAGTGTCAAACGCCAATGATGACTTGCCCGATCCGGACAAACCAGTAATGACAACGAGCTTATTCCTAGGAAGGGTTACGTCAATGTTCTTTAAGTTGTGAACTTTGGCGCCGCGGATGCTGATCATATCCATAGTAACAAGCTAGTTTATTGAGGGACAAAGGGTTAATTATACTCATGCCTTGTGTAAAATCACTATTTTGTAATGAATTCATTGATTTAATGGCTATATACAGTCGAATTCTACTTAAGCTTAGCGGCGAAGCCTTAGCTAGCGAAGGCAATAGTATTGACCCAAAAACCCTAGACAAAGTAGTCTCAATCGTACGCTCTGCACTGGATTTAGACGTTGAAGTGGCTATTGTGATCGGTGGCGGTAATATTTTTCGTGGTGCAAGCCTAGCCAAAGTGGGCATGAATCGCGTCACTGGCGACCATATTGGCATGTTGGCAACAGTGATGAATGCCTTAGCCATTGCAGACGCCTTCGAAAGAAACCAAATAGCCTCAACCGTGATGTCTGGCTTTCCAATTGGTGGTGGCGTTTGTGATCCAGTTGATCACAATAAAGCCAAAGAAGCACTGTCTCAAGGCAAGGTGGTTATATTTTCAGCAGGTACCGGCAGTCCGTGCTTTACAACCGATACGGGTGCTGCACTCAGGGCTATCGAAGTTGAGGCGGATGTGGTCTTCAAAGCCACTAAAGTCGATGGCATTTATTGCTCTGACCCCGCCAATAATGCAAACGCAGTAAAATACGATACCTTAAGTTTTAACGAAGCCATTGAAAAGAATCTAGCGGTCATGGACACAGCTGCATTTGCGCTTTGCCGGGAACACAATATCAATATTTGCGTTTTCTCTATGCTGGACGACATCAATACCTTATCAAATATTTTAAATGGACGCTCAGTTGGTACAACTGTGAGTCAAAACGGAGATTTAACATGATTAATGAAATTCATAACGATGCAGATGATCGTATGAAAAAATCCTTTGCCGCTTTGGAAGCTAATTTTGGCAAGATTCGCGCTGGACGAGCGCACCCCTCTCTATTGGAGCAGATTCAGGTGGAATATTATGGCTCGATGGTGCCCATTTCTCAGGTGTCTAACATCAGTGCCGAGGACTCAAGAACACTCAAGGTGTCTCCTTGGGAAAAAGACATGGTTGGGCCAATTGAAAAGGCAATAATGAAATCGGACCTAGGTCTAAACCCAACAACAATGGGGCAAATTATGCGCATCCCATTACCACCACTGACGGAGGAGCGTCGCAGAGAATTGGTACGCGTCGTCCGTGATGAAGCCGAGCATGCAAAAGTTGCCATTAGAAATATTCGTAGAGATGCGATTTCTGATTATCGTGACTTACTAAAAGAAAAAGAAGTTTCAGAAGATGAAGCGCACCGTGCTGAAGATAATATCCAGAAAATCACCGACGCACATATTGCTGAGATCGAAAAAACACTGGGCGATAAAGAAAACTCACTGTTAGAAATATAAGGTTTTCATTATGTATAAAAAAAGCCCGCATCAGCGGGCTTTTTTATTGATACTTGGTGGATATTAAAGCATTAACATACCAGTCAAGACAATTGCACAAGTATTGGCAACAAGTTCATCGTCAGACTCAAATGTATCTTCACAAGTCTCTGTCATACTTTCGAAAGTTTCTTCGAAAAATTCAACAACATTATCCGTCGCTTCTTCAAGAATATTCTTAGGCTCAAGAGTCATTTCAAGCGCTTCTTCATCAATTGAGACCATTTGCTCGCCGCAAGGTATTGCAGCTTCTACAACCACCTCCATAATTGTTCCTACACCCGAAAGTGCCCCCGTTATCACGTCGTCTTCAGCAAACGAGCCGAAACCTGTTTCAGCAGTCTGAAAATAAATCAAAGTGTGCGTCTCATCATCGTAAGAGGCGACAATTGCTTGAGTGCCACTTTCAGCAGAAATAATCTCGCCCCCAGCAAAACCACTGTCACTTGACAAGATAAGAGACGTGTACATTGTGTCAGCGCCACCTTCATCGGTACAAGGGTCGAATGCCACCACTTCATCTAAAGACTCAACCGGCCCTGAATCGCGATCATCACCGCCAGCAACGACATTACCCGCCAGCAATAAAACACATAAAAATTTAATTAATTGGTTTGTCACACTAACCTCCATTAGTAAAAAGTAAACAAGCTCCTTTATTGCGAATATTTTATACTACTTATATTTTTTACAACAACGTTCTTGTTGAATTATTATGCTGAATGACATACAAACTTTTTTTAATCAGTTTGACCACGAAAATATCACGACACAATGGCTAAAGGCAGGTCAAGCGGCCTTGCAAGTCAAAAACGGCAATGTGCCCAAATGGTCTGACGCTCTGAATTCTATCCAGTGTCAAGAGCGGGGCGTCGCCAGCGTTACCAAACCCTACATTTGTATACAGAATACCTCAATTGACCAAGCATCGCTGACACAAGGACTTCAACAGCTAATGCCTTGGCGTAAAGGTCCATTTTTAATAGAGAAGCTAGCGCTAGAAAGTGAGTGGCAAGGGGATATGAAGTGGGAGCGCCTCGAACAACACATCCGCCCTCTTAAAGGCAGAAAAGTTTTAGATGTGGGCGCAGGCAATGGCTACTTCACCCTAAGAATGGCACTCGAGGGGGCCAGCTTAGCGCTTGGTGTTGAACCATTTTTATTATTTAACTATCAATTCAAGGCGATCAAATCATTGATATCAAACTGCGAAACTGCACACCTACTACCTATTAGACTTGAAGAAATGGCACCGGTAGCCATTTTTGATAGTGTTTTTTCGATGGGTGTTTTGTACCATCAAAAAGACCATATGTTGCACTTACAACAACTCAAAAAGATGATGGCGCCCGAAGCTGAACTCATCATCGAAACACTTGTCGTTGATGGGCCTGTTGGACACACGCTTATTCCAAAAGATCGTTATGCAAGAATGCGAAACGTTCATTGCCTGCCCAGTATTAAAACACTTGAATCTTGGCTAAAAGAGGCCGGGTTTGCTAATGTCAATACTGTCAATAACTGCAAAACGTCCACTGAGGAGCAGCGTCGAACAAAATGGATTGGCGAGAATAGCGCCTCACTCCAAGACTTTCTCGACCCAATAGACAATGACTTGACGATTGAAGGCCATCCGGCACCAAAAAGAGTGATTGTCATTGCTCAGCATTAGATTGCATTCGAGTATAATTTAACTCTGTTTTTTTAGGGCATGTAATGATCTTTCGTTTTTATCTAAGTTTGCTTCTTTTATTTATCACATACACTGCTAGCGCACAAAATTCGCCTAGTGTCGTGGTTAGTATTAAGCCAATCCATTCAATCGTTTCCAGTCTTATGCAAGGGATTTCGGTACCTCAGTTATTACTTGAGTCCCATGATTCTGCACACAACTTTCACATTCGCCCTTCACAAGCAAGCGCTCTAGAAAATGCTGATTTAATCATCTCGATAAGCCCAAATTTTGAATCTGGCTTAACCAGTGCGCTAAGTAATTACAGCCCCTCATCTCAAATCATAATTGCAGAATTAAAGCTTGAAAACTTATACAGCTACAGAGGTGTAGATGATATACAGCAGGACGATCACGACGATCACGACGATCACGACGATCACGACGATCACGACGATCACGACAGATCGGAAGAGCGT